>JABAOF010000580.1_pt2 | contig 13909 bp, 8 predicted proteins | sample 7062171 | NCBI WGS metagenome assembly JABAOF01 (sample SAMN14538628, study PRJNA623070) | marine sediment metagenome | biome: marine biome [ENVO:00000428]; feature: marine pelagic biome [ENVO:01000023]; material: deep marine sediment [ENVO:00002113] | place: India: Gulf of Khambhat ...
TGGTGGCTGTTGGGTTCGTTAAATCAACCGTGAACGTCCTGTTCACCTCTGCCCAGTCTCCCTGGCCTGTTGTGTCATTACACCAGGCGTCCCACTTCCAGGTTCCTTCCGGTATTCCACTAACGGTCTTGTTCCACCATGCGTTGTTTGCAGGGGATGAATTGGTCTGGTTCGCGTGCCAGCCCGACCAGTTTCCATAGAGCTTGAGTGTGTCCGCCCCTATATCATCGTTACATTTCAGGTCGAATGTAATCGACCCGTCTGAGTCGTTAAGAGCGGGGACAGGGTTCGTTCCTAGGGAGGCGGTTGGTGGGTTGTCTTCTGGGGCTCCGGGAACGTCGTAACTCAGAAAGCTCTCACTGTCAGGGGTAGAATCATAGCCCCCTGGATTAGTGGAACCGGTCTGGAACGTAATGTTCGCATTCTCCCCTGCTGAAAGCCCCAGCACGGAAATGTTCACTCCTATCTCCATCTCGCTCCCTGAATAATTGAACAGACAGGAGGATATGTTGTTCGAATAATCGGTGTAATTGTATACGTAGCATAGGCTCCCGTTGACCTGCACGCGGTAGTCGTACTTGAAAGGCAAATCCTCGTTCTCGGGGGTTGATTCGTTCCCAACGGAATCGTCAGTCGAAATGAACATACGATAATATTTCGTCCCGTCGGTCAGGGTGATGTCTCCGTTCACAGCAATCCTCGCAAACAAATAGGAGGCGTTGTTCGCCAAGGAGACTGTTTCAAAGTCAAAGTCATTGCCACCAGCGCCACCAACAGTGACATTCATCACAATCTTGTTATCGTTCTCCAAAATCTCAGCATGGCTTTCTGTATTGTCAACAATAGCCATCAAGGTGTAATTACCCGTTGCTTCTGGTGTCCAGCTCAAAGTATAATTTGTTACGTTACCACTCTGATTAACAAAGGTCTTAACACTAGAATTAATATAAGTAGAACGAACATCAGAATTGTTCCAAACATAAATACGATTATCATCTCCACTACTTATTAGGTCAAGGTCTCCATCATTATCCAAATCACCAAAAGCCACATACCATCCTACACTAGCTGGTGCATTAGTATAGTTCCATTCAGAAATATTGATTGAGCCAGGATTCTCCCAAATATAATGTTGAGTAGTAGCTGTTATCAGAGCTACATCATTATCACCATCATTATCCAAATCACCAACAGCAAAACTATCAGCTTCATCTATAGTTGGCATTGTTTTATTAGTCTTGTTCCAATCAGAAATATTAATTGAATTACCAGGATTCTCCCAAATACAAGTCTGATTAACACTAGGACCTATAATGTCAATATAGCCATCATTATCAAAATCACCAACAGCAAGACCCCATACATTATCACCAGTGTTGTAATTAGTTTTATTCCAAGTAGAAATATTAGTAGAGTTCTCATTACCAGGATTCTCCCAGATGTAAATGTAGTCACCAATATCTCCACTCACAATATCAACATCACCATCATTATCCAAATCAGCAACAGTGTTAGAGTAAACAGTCCAAGACCCACTTGCTATATCCTTACGAGTATAATTCCAATCAGAGATACTAACAGAACCGCCACCAGGATTCTCCCAAACATAAACCCAATCAGTGCCATAAGTCCCAGTAATAACATCATTATCACCATCATTATCCAAATCAGCAGCAACACCTCCATAGAGCCAACCAGCATCTGCCTGACAAGACGAGCTCCAACTACCAATATTAATTGAATTACCAGGATTATCAAAAATACACACAGCACCATTAGGATCATTATCACTTGCAGACACTATATCAATATCTCCATCTCCATCAATATCAGTAACAAAAACAGAGTTGACATAATCACTTGCTGTACCTGACGGTGAGTTAAAAGTCTTACTCCAAGTAGAAATATTTAAGGTATTAATCTTAGTAGTGTTCCACAGGCTTACATTCACGGTCCAGTTAAAGCCCTTGTTTTCGGAGGCATTGGCATTGGTCACGTTTATTGTCACGTTGATCGTGTTAGCCTGGTTTGATGTCAGTGGGTCTGGAGCTGTTATTTTCTTTATGGTGATTTCTGGGTTGTTTTGATAAGAGGTGTTCTTTGTTAGTGATTTTTCACCCCCAGGTTCACTGCTATCACCTGCAATATCCGTGACGTTAGTCACGCTCGACCAGTCAGTGAAGCTCCCGTTTATCACGATTTCCTGCTCATCGCTGAGATTCAAATAAGGGGCGAACCAGGTCTTTTCGGAGGAATTCAAGTTCCCGTTCGTGTCGTTCGCGAATATCGTAATGTTGTACGTGCCGTGAGGGTAGAAGCTGACGGTTATCGTATCATTGTAATAGATTTCAGAATCGTTCTTCATCGTGAGGTTCTGCCAGGAATTCCCGTTCGGGTAATAAACCCTTGCAATTACGGTGTCAACCCCTGTTTCCTTGTCAGTTACGTTCGCGGTTATGTTTATGTTCGTGAAGTTCAGGACTTTTTGGGGCGTGACCCCCACGTTGGTCACGCTAGGTGGGTCGTCACTCGCGACAACATCATAACTCAGGAAGCTCTCCCCGTCAGGGGCGGAATCATATCCCCCAGGATTAGTAGAACCGGTCTGGAACGTTATGTTCGTGTTGTTGCCTATGGATAGGCTCATCACGGAAAGGTTCACCCCTATCTCCATTTCACTCCCTGTGTAGTTGAACAAACACGAAGACACGTTGTTCCCATATTCTGTGTAATTGAACACGTAACATTTACTCCCGTTTAACTGCACGCGGTAGTCGTACTTGAAGGGGAGGTCCTCGTTCTCAGGGGAGGTTTCGTTACCCACGGAATCGTCAGTCGAAATGAACATACGATAATATTTCGTCCCGTCAGTCACATCGATGCTCCCGTTCACCGCGAGCTTGGCGAAGAGATAGGAATTGTTGTTGGCAAGCGAAATATTCGTCAGGTCGAAGTTTGGGTCACTTCCTGGCGAACTTCCATTGGTGTCAAGGTCGCCGATTATAATGGTTGGCCTCAACGAATGGCTAAAATTTATTGAATTATTGAAACTCGTTGCGTCCTCGGTGTCATTCTCCCAGAGCCCGACTGGCCTGTATCCTGTATCAACTTCATAATGATAGAATAGGAATTCTACCTTACCATCGTTATCGGAGTCTCCTGCAAAAGAAGCACCTATGCTCGGGGCAAATTGCCAAGAAAAAGAACCGTTCCAAACACTCACGTAATCGGTTCCGTTGTACGAGAAAACACGAACCCCGTCTGCGCTAACATCAAACCAGTCAGGCCAGCCGTCATTGGTCAAATCACCTACACTGCAAGTCTGGGTAAAGCTATCATCAGAAGGGGTCTTTGTGGTGTTGTAAACAAAGCTGTAAGTGCCTCCTGAATAATCAAGTACGTGAGAAGCTCGGCTATTGCCACAGATTACCAGTTCGTCGACATTGTCCCTGTCAACGTCACCTGACTCTCCATCATCTATCAGCATAGCATACGTATCATCCTGGTTCAATGGCAAAGTCACATTCTGCTTCCACTCATAATCGGTCCCGTTCCACTCGTAAACCTCAAGATCTCTATTTACACCTGCATCCCCACACCTTAGGAAAATCTCAGGAATAGTATCACCATCCAGATCACCACCAGCCTTTATATACATGGCACTATCGCAATCCTTCACCGTGGCATTCAGACCGAAACTGCTGGCGTTAACAGTGTCATTACCCCAGATTTCAATATTGTCATTAATAGCATTAGTCACGAGTATCTCATCCTTATTGTCATTATCAAAGTCACCAATATCACCAATACCTCCATAAAGAGAAAAATCAGTGCTACTTTTCCAGAGCCTGTACCACTCCTGATTTGAGGAATTATAAGTCCAAACCTCCAAATTATAAGGACCGCCATAGCCCCTCATAAGAACAAAATCATTCACACCGTCATGATTAACGTCACCCATCTCACCTCCTGGGTTCATAGTAGTAACCTCAGTGGTCTCATTAGACCAAACAATTTCGTAAGTACCACTACCAGTTTCATTATAAGAAAAAATGGTTATGTTGCCAGAATCGCCATTACCTCCAGCAATCAACAGCTCGTTGTCAACCACTTCTTCACCTCCGGCATCAGTCCCGTTGTCTGTCACGACCGTCACGCCCGACCAGTCCGTGAAGCTCCCGTTTATCACGATTTCCTGACTGTCGCTGAGGTTCAAATAGGGGGCGAACCAGGTCTTTTCTGTGGAGTTCACGTTCCCTTGGGTGTCGTTGGCCCATATCGTTATGTTATACCTTCCGTGTGGATAGAAGTTGACTGTGAACGTTTCGTTGTAATAGATATCGCCTGAATTCGTCATCGTGAGGTTCTGCCAGAACGTTCCGTTCGGGTAGTATACTTGGGCTTTCACCGTGTCGATGACGTTTCCGCCTGTTACATTCGCGGTTATGTTGATGCTCGTGGAATTCTTGGCTTTCTGAGGTGTGGCTGCAACATCCTTAACAGCAACGTGCGCCGTTGTATTCACGCTTACCCACACGTCTGTGTATTCTATCGTGTCGTAATAGCTCGAATTCTTGTAATCCATATATATTCCTTTGACGCGTATGTCCCTGTTTGACTGGGTTATCCAGGAATTAAGGATGCTCGAATCCTGCGTTGACTTCGAGAAATTCCCTGTTCCGGTCACGCTCATCACTCCAATGTTTATCCAGTCTGTCCCGTTGTAGNNGCCACATGTCTGGGTTCGTGCTGCTTTTCGCGGAGGAGCCTGAATTGTTGTAATAGGTAACGTTCACAGTCACGGTAACGTTGTAGAGGGGTTTTGCCAGGCCGTCGATTGGTATATTCTCGTAGGGGTTATAGGACTTGTTGGCATCCGTGTCCCCTTCCTCCTTGATAATGTACACGTAATCGACCCAGAAGTTGTCCGTGGCTGCCAAATCGCCTCCCGTGAAATTTATCGCAAAGCCGGAATGGAAATACTGGGGATCCGTTGTCCTTTGCGAATAATTTGTCCACGCATCGTCCGCCTGCGCCCCTAGATCGTAAACCTGGTCCCAAACCCCATAACTGTCGTTGTAGGCAAGATACATATCGCCGGAACTGCAGTCATCATCGAAGAACGTGAAATGAATGTAAACCGCTACAACATCGCTCCCTGAAGTATCGCTTGCACTTGAAAACAGGTCCCCTGGGTCGCTCTTGGATGCCTTCTTGGCGTCATAACTCCCCTCGTAAACTCCTGGGGAAGGGCCTGTATCGTCCCAAACCCAGTTGATAGAGGTCCAGTTTGTCGTCATGTCGTTCTCGAAGCCGTCAAGGAATACTGTGGTGTTTAAAAGATCCCCTGTATACTGTATTGTCCCGCTTTCCAGGTCGTCGCTCTGTTGGATGGGGTCGACCGCGACATACCACGGCCTCGCCTCTTCGAATATTTCGCCGTAGTGTTCTATTTCTATCGGGCCTAGCTCATAGAGATAAGGCCATATGTGGGGGACCGAATAGGAATATTTAACGTGAGTTTTGCCTTCGATTAAATCCCTATTCCATGTTAATATCTTTTCACCGTTTTGCGTTAAAACCTGAGCGTCGGTGTCCGTTATTTCGAACTCGAGGGGGACGAGTTCCCTAATTGTCAGGGATTTCGCATACGTGAAAGATTCTATGTCTATCCTTACCTCGAAGTTGTCCTCCAATGTCGGGTCTATCTTGCTTTCCGATTTTCTTATTATGTCGAAATCGTATTCTTCCGAAACAAGGAAATGGGTCGTGAAGTCAACCTTGACACCGTCAATTAAGGCGATGATATCTATCGTGTGGTTTCCTTCAATCGCTGTTGGATAGTTTGCATTGTAAATACCGCATTCCCAGCCTGGGGTGATCGTTCCTTCACCTGTTGAGTAATGTTTTTCCTCGTCAGCGGGATCAGTAACAGTTAAAGAAACGTCCGCATCGCAGATCGAATGCCCTTCCACGTCAAGAACGACTATCTCGAATTCCGCTGTTTCATTCGGTCTGTAAATGCTTTTCCTTGTGTTGAGGGAGACCAAACCCCAGAGGAATTCGGTTTCCTGTTCCTGTATTTCGTCTTCCTCCTGCAGTTTTATCCTTAATCTGTACAGCCCGGGCCTGAACGCTCTCCCCTTCGAAAGCTCTATTTCAAATTCGCCTCCATCCAGTTGGAGGATTTTCGCTTTTATGTCAATTAGCTTTTGGTCAGGACCGTAGACAAACGAAGTTAAACTTTCCGGTCCTGTAAACTCTTCTATAATCTTCTCCTGCTCGGAGAATATCTTTTTGGAAAGGAATTTGAATCTCGGTTTCTCGTTCATCCCGAAACTACTCTTTTCAGGTAAGAATTCGGTTATCCTTTCTATGAACAGCCTAAGGAATGTCTCATTTGTTTCTGTTATGTTGGTTGTTATGTTCTCGATTGTCACGTTCAACTCTTTTCCTATAAACGACCTGTTCTCTGTTATTTCAGTTATGTTCAGTTCTTCTTCCAAAAATGATCTCTCAGTCTCGTTTATAACGGTTTCGTTCTCGACAAAGGTCATGTTTTCAATTATTTGTGTTATGTTCAATTCCTCCTCCAAGAACGACCTATTGAGGGTTTCATCAGTTATGTTCTCGCCCTCTACAAATGTTCTGTTCTCTGTTACTTCTGAAATAAATTCTTCCTTCGTGATGTTCGATTCAACGAAATCCCTGCAAATGTCCCAGACGTATTTGCCAGGGATGACCGATAAGTTCGTTTCGGTTATGTTCGTGATGTTCTCTGCCTGATATTCGAGGAATGTCCTGTTGCACTCGGTTTCAACGAAGGATTCTATCTCGAAATCCCGAACGTATTTCGTATCGTTTGATTCGAGCCTTGCCGAGTAGTTTCCTGTGATGAAACCTATTATGCGTAACTCGTATTCCCCTTCTTGGTTTGTTTGGAAGGAAACGTTATCCTTCGGGGAGATGGATTTGTTTTCCGGGTTTATCAGGTTCAGGGTGAAATTCGTTAATGGCGGTCCTTTTATTTCGAGGATTATCAGCTTTTCCGGGTAATCCTTGATAACGGATATCTCAAATTTCGAAACGTTATCGTTAAGATTCGCGGTTGTTGTCGTGATAAAGAGCAGAGTGGCTGTGAAGAAAAGGAACAGCAAGAACATGAAACCTATATTGTTCAAACCGCAGGAAGATTTCAAGTTGTCCAGTTTCGTCCATTTCTTTTCGTTCCTGCTCTTTGGGTAATGGAGTTTCGCCTTTCCCACTTCCCGGACTATGATTTTTCGGGTTGCATCCAAGATGGCGAGATATTTAGAAGCAGTCATCCTGTTTATTTTGAGGGCGTTAGCGACATCCTCTATGGTCAGACCGTAGTCATGTTTGGAAAGAAGCTTGAGTATTTTTTCCTTCGTTCCTTCCCCACCCATCAAGAACCCCATTTAATTTATTGGTTCTTGTTGTATATATTAGTGATTATTATTAATAATTATTATTAAATAAATTTACGAAACTGTATTTATGATGATTGTGATAACGGATTTTCAGGAGATGAGCTAGAACTAAAATAATTTAAAGACAACTCGTAAATTCGTATAATATAAAGATGGAAATTAATTAGTGCGGAAGGCCCGCATATTGAATTTTTAAGGGGGATGAGAAAATGAGGAAGGTTTTGGGCACATGTTTCGCGATGGTTCCGATCGTGGTTTTGTTGTTTTCGCAGATGGTTCCTGTTGGGGCTGCAAGATCTGGGTTGTTCGACAACGGTTTTTTTGTCTACCCGGATTATAGTAACGGTGATACGGAGACTATCTATTTAGGAGATAGCAGGACTTTTAATTATGTTTGCCATTGCGGTGACCAACCCGGGAATTCCCTTTGCGACGGTTACATAAGGTTGCAGGTTGATATGGGTAACGGGTTTGTTAACGAGAATTCCGATGTCTGTAATGTTGGTGAGATGGAAACGTGTTACGCCAGCTATACGAATACCTTCGGCACGCTAGGCGTTTACAAGTTCAGGGTTTTCTGCGATGAAAAATCTGGAACCGATTACACCCAGCCTTCAAGCGAATACGTGGTCTTGACGGTTGAAGACACTTGTGTTGATGGCGAGACGAGGCCTTGCCCCCTGCAGAAAGGTGTTTGCGAGGGAGCGATTCAAACCTGTTCAGGAGGTTCATGGTTGGCATGCGGTTACGGTCCTTCCTACGGGGATGAGGGAATATTTGGCTGTGACGGGCTTGATAACAACTGTAACGGAGCGGTGGATGAAATTGATGGTGATGGTGATGGTTCCAGTCCCTGCGGTGGTATGGGGGTTGTTAACGAGCTGTTGATCAGCGGTTTGAACAACGACCCTGGTAACATAAATGTTTTTGCATACACAACCCGAGCACATCAAGCTATGAATCCGTCTGGTCGACGGACACACCCGAAATAACCAGTAGCAGCAGGGCTGGTGGTGAGATCGGGGATCTCACGCATGACGGTGTGAATGATTTTGTCATTAACAGGTATGATGGTAGCAACTATCTGTTAGAGGTGTGGACTTATGATACGACATCCGAAGGATGGGTAAGGGTGTGGTATGCAAACAGGGCTGCATATATCGGGGATATTGGTGATTTTGACAATGACGGCTACGAGGAACTGATGTTCTCCGATCCTGCTACTGATACCATTGAGATATGGGGAAACGATGTGGTAGGTGCCACGAGTTTAAGCCAGGAGGCTGTGGTCAAATACTGTGATATGGTTCTGTACCATGACGCTGCGAGCGATCTGAACGGGAATGGCGTTCCTGAGTTAATTTTACAGTGCTCCGGAGCAGATGATATTGAGATTTATGAATGGAACGGTGTGAATTACGGACATATCGCGAGTGTGGCTCCGCCTCTCTCTTACAACGGAGAAACAGGTATGCTCAAGGATGACATGGAGTGCAATGGGGATGTTAACAGGGATGGTGTTAACGATTGCATTTTCTGCGGTAACAGCGGGACTTCGCATGTGCTTACTTACAGGAATGGCAGCTACTTTATTGCTTATAATGCTCCTGGAACTCAGCAACCTAGCGGTTATAGTTTCACCCAGACCTGCAGTATTGGTGATATTAATAATGATGGCTATGATGACTGGTTTGATTCCAGTGAAGGGGGTGGTCTGCGTGTCTTCTCTTACAAGAACGGTTATTACCAGATGATATGGGACTATCCCGACCACGGCAAAAATCCTCCGCTTGGTGTTAGTTTTTTAGGGGATTCTGATAATGATGTGAAAGGAGAATTCCTGGTCGGATACACTCCTGATTACAGGGTTGAGCTATGGGAGAGCGATTTCGTGGGGGCGACCAGCTTTTCGAACACATTCACCTGGAGCCCTTCGATTTACAGCGCCAACATTATAATTGGAAACCTGAATCCCTACAACGATGACACCGGGGTGGACTGCAACGATAACGACAATTCAATAAATCCAGGGGCTGTTGATGTATGCGGTGACGGCGTTGACCAGAATTGTGACGGAGAAGATACGATCTGCAACTGCGCTGACAGCGATTTAGATGGTTACGATGGGTATGATCCTGCCTACTGCCCGATCGGGAACGACTGCGATGACAATGACTACTTAGTGAACCCGGGGACGGAAGAGGTTTGCGCAGACGGGATTGACAACAACTGTGATGGAGCGGTGGATGAAGGATGCGGTCCTGTCTGCGGTGACTGGTACTGCGAAGGGAGGTCTCTAGGAGAGAACTGCTTCACGTGTCCTTCTGACTGTCCGTCAGGGGCAAGAGGTGTCTGCTGCGGGGATAACAAATGCGACACGAGGAAGGGAGAGACAGCGAGCTTCTGTCCTGTTGACTGCTCCTAATTCTTTCTTTTTTCTTTTTATTAAATAAGGGAAAGGGGATTTTATTTTTACTCTGTTAGTTCCGGGTCCCATTCCGGTCCTTGCAACCACATGTGGAGTAGGCCTGCCTGCGGAATTGCGAAGAGTGCTTTACCATGGATATAACGAACAGGCATCCAGTAGTGAGTGCATGACTCAAAATATGGTCCCTCGTATATTTTGTCAGGTTCTATAAAAACTTCTTCGGGGTCCCATACTACAACTAATACGTCATCTACGGCCAAGCTGACTATCTTAAGATTTTCTTCGGTCATACATCTGTCTCCAATATCCCTAAAGTGCGTTGAATTGTGTTTATAGATTCTGTGTGCGATGTTACTTTTTTCAGTCAATTTAATGAGGACAACATCCCCTGTATTGTAGTTTTCTGAAGGGCCCACGATCAACAGGTCACCACTCTCTAATCCGTACCTAAAGGGAATATTTTCCGGTTCGATGCTCATATTCTTCCAGAATGTTTCAAAAAAGGACTGATCCGAATGTTTCATACTGTTAGAAGTGATCACAAATGAATCGATACCGATAACCGGAAAGATGTAAGGGAGCAGGAAGTACAGGACTACTATAAAAGAAAGGATTAAGACTACCCGTGCCAATTTTATGAAAGTATAGATTTTCACAATACTATTTGGACCTTTTGCTTAAAATTATTTGTATCTGAATTTCGATAAAACATTCTCGAAATCTTCAAGTGGGATAATTCCCCTTATTCTCAGACCGTTTATGAAGAATGTGGGTGTCCCCGAAACTTCCAGTTCTTGGCCGTAGGCATAGTCCTTCTCGATATCCGAACGATGTAGATGTTGGTCTAAACAATTCGAAAAGGCATTTTCATTGAGTTCGAGCTCACCAGCGTACTTAACGAAAGCTGTATTGCCTTCCTGGTTCCACTCTTTTTTTCTATCAAGAATGATATCAATGTAAGACCAGAATTTTCCTTGGTCGTTCGCACAGAGTGAAGCTTCTGAAGCATCCCGTGTTCCTTCTTTGAGAGGGAATTGTTTGTAGACAAGCTTAACCTTTCCTTCGTCTATATATTTTGATTTCAATTGAGGGTAGATTTCGTCAAAGAATTGCTTCGTGTAACCGCATTGGTAATCACCGAACACCACGATAGTGACAGGGGCATCGCTTCGACCGAGAATTGGATCACTATCTGAAATTCGGACATAATTAGCTGATCCTGGCCTCCCCGCAAACATAAAAAATAAAATGATAACTAATGCCAGCAAGCCATACAATATCTTGAATTCCAATTTCATTAAATCACCCATAACACTGTCGGTGCTATCAGGTACACGATGATGGCAATGAGCAATGAGATAAATAATGCCAAATATCGTGTCCTCCTATTGTATTTTTTTGTCATCCAATATGCCACGCTCGGGAACAACAAAAACCAAAGAGGCAGCAACGCTCCCCTTCTGACAAGCACATCAAAATAGTAAATTGCCTGAAGACCATATACGTAGGAAGGGAAGACCGAGCGGGTGTTCAACAGACCTATTACAAAGATGATAACGGACGACATGATTAGAATTTTAAGGAAATCATCGATCGTAACAAATGATGAGAGGAAGTTTCTGATTCCCCGTGTGGTTAGTTTGTGGTGCCTCTTCTTAAAATGAGCGTATGTTTCCAGCATGAGGGCAATGACCAAGAATAATGCCAAGGTATACACGACCACTAACACTGGATTGAAAAGCGGCGGTGATTGAAGTTCTTTGGTAATAGGTTCGGTGAAATTGCCTAACTTTTTGGCAAGTCTCCAGTCGTCCTTGTTGTAAACCATAACCCCTCCCTCGGTGACTCCCACATATAGGTAACTGTCATCGACTTCCAGTTCTCTTGGCAAGTTTTCTAAAAACAATACGGGTTCAACGGGCTCTCCTTCAATTGTCCATATCCTCACGCTCTTGTCAAAAAAACTGGCTGAATAGATGTATTGCTCATCGGTGGCAAGCCCTTTAACATTACCAGGGGTGGCCCGTATCTCCCTGATCAGCGAATCTGTTGTCAGATCCCATATCCTTATCTTTCCGTTAGTGTGGCCTGTGTAAACTTTGTTACCATACATAACCATTTCCCAGATAGCATAGCCCTCTTCTTTTACGGCTTGCCAATCAGTATGCGTTGTCAGGTTCTTGACGAAAGCAAGCGTCTGCTTATCCCATACCCTGACTGACCCGTCAAGTGAGGCGGAGTAAAGGTAGCGATCGTCTAACGCAAACGAGGTTACATAAAGCTTGTGGTCCTCAATTAATTTGACAAGGGACCAGTCGTTCATGTTCCAGACGCGGATGTCATGGTTAAGCGAACCTGTGTATAAAAACTGCGAATAGTTATCTACAGCGAGTGCGGTTATAGGCGAGTCAGGTGACGCGTTAATTTCTCTCGATATACGACCCACTGAGTCAAACACGAACAATTCGCCATCACCAGAACCGACATAAAGGTTGGTCCCGTCTGTCTCGAACGATTCCAGCGAAACATTTGTCAAAAATCTTTTGACAAGAGAGCCTGAAGATTTGTCCCATATTTCGAGCGCCCCGTCATGATGAGCGACATAAAGGAGATTTCCCTCTGACTTCACGGAAATTGGAAATCCCAAAACAGGGAGTGGAATAAGAATGAAAAACACTGCCAAAAATAAAAGGAACAGGCCGAAATTTTTTATCATAGGTTTTTATAATCTTGGGTATATTTAAAATTTTTCCGTTTTATTAAATAGCGTTAAATATGGTTAAATACCTAAATAATTACTAGATATCATAAAATATATTTTTCAACACCAAAATTTATTTAAAGTAGTAATTTAAGTCCGTTTCATGAAGGGGAAAATCGGGTTTTTGGTAATAGCGAGTGTGTTGTTTGCTTTGGGGTGTATAGCTTCGGTGACGAATGAAGCAGTTGCGGTGGAAAAGGCATCGGCATGTCCAGGAGTCCAGACTATATGTGTTATATCACCAGCAAGAGGACAATCAAAACAGCCAGTTGAAAATTCACCTGTGGATTTTTGTAACGCTGGGACTAGCCCACCACCGGAAGTGTGCGACGATTGCTGTACGTGGTGCGCAAACAAGAACCCAGACAGAATAGTCGGACAGTGCGATTGCAGTGATTATAGTAATTACGAGCTTTGCCCGTGATTATACTAATTACGAGATTTGCTAGAAACAGGCAGGTAAAAATAAACATTCACCCCTTTCTTTTTTCTTTTTATTACGCGGCGAGGGTAGACAAAAATGTCTAAAAGTTATACAGTAGTAGAAAATATCGAAGGATAAACCACTAAAGTATTTATATATTTACCATTCAATATTCAGATTATTATGCCGAAGGAAAAAATCGAGGTTATGGTTGAAGGTGGGAAAGCGACAGCCGCCCCGCCGCTAGGACCTGCGTTGGGACCGCTAGGCGTTCCCATACAGGATATTATAGACGAGATAAACAGGAAGACGAAGGATCTTGAGGGGATGAAAGTCCCGGTTACGGTGATAGTTGACACCGCAACCAAGGAGTTCGAGATAAAGGTTGGTTCTCCTCCTGCAGGAGCCCTGATCAAAAGGGAACTGAAAATTGAGAAGGGTTCGAGCGAAACCGGGAAGGTGAGAGCAGGGGATCTCACGGAGGAGCAGGTTAAAAAGATCGCCTCTGCGAAATTCGGATCTAGCGAGAAACGTTATGTTAACCAGGTGAGAGGAACCGCCCGAAGTATGGGGATAACGATTGGTGAAGGTTCCCTTAGCGAAGAGGAAATGAAAGCTGTGGAGGAATCACACAGGAAGGCAGCCGAGGAGGCCGCGGCTGCTGAAGCGGCTGCTGCCGCTGCTGCGGAGGGTGAAGCAAAACCAGCAGAAGGGGAGGAAGCGAAAGAAGCACCTACAGAGGAAGAAGCGAAAGAGGGTGAAAAGCCAGAAGAGGAGAAGGAAGAGGCCAAAGAGGAGAAACCCGAAGGGAAGAAAGAGGAGAAAAAGGAATAAGCCTATTTTAA
>JABAOF010009034.1_pt3 | contig 13909 bp, 13 predicted proteins | sample 7062171 | NCBI WGS metagenome assembly JABAOF01 (sample SAMN14538628, study PRJNA623070) | marine sediment metagenome | biome: marine biome [ENVO:00000428]; feature: marine pelagic biome [ENVO:01000023]; material: deep marine sediment [ENVO:00002113] | place: India: Gulf of Khambhat ...
ATCTACATATCGTTTTTTGTTCTTGCCGGTGCCCATATGGAGTTTGGCAAGATAACCTCTTGGATGGTAGTGATGATATTAGTTTATGTTCTCAGCCGGGCGGCGGGGAAAATAGCAGGGGCCTGGTTCGGCGGTAAATGGTCTCAGGCCCCGGCGGTGGTTCGCAAATATTTGGGTATTTGTCTGCTTCCACAGGCCGGTGTGGCTATCGGCCTTGCTATCTTGGCCAGCCAGCAATTCGGTTCGGAGCTTGGTCATACCATTATTATTGTGGTTATGACGGGTACATTTCTGATGGAAATCTTTGGGCCGATGCTGGTCAAGGTTGGCGTCAAGCGGGCCGGGGAGGTAGGGCTTAACGTTACCGAAGATGACCTTATACGTAGTTACAGTGTTGCCGACGTGATGGACGCAGAGGTTCCGGTCATCTCGGCGGGTATGTCACTAAGTGAAGTTATCAAAGTAGTGAGCAACACTAATAATTTCTATTACTCCGTTGTTGACAATGACAACAAGCTAATGGGTGCGGTAACCCTTGATGGTATCAGGAATACATTTGCCACGCAAGAGTTGAATGACTGGCTGGTGGCGCTTGATATTATGGAGCCGATTATAGGCAAGGTGACTCCAGATATGGCACTTTCAGATGCGTTGGAGGAGATAAGAAAGCTCAACGTTGAACATGTGCCGGTTGTAGCTTCAAGCCGGGATGACAGCTTTGCAGGCGTTTTGGGCGACCGTGCGGTTCGCCGGTCGCTCAGTGCAGAGGTCTTGTCACGGCAGCAAAAAGCTGATAGGATAGCAAGCGTTTAGTGTACAGTTTGGTTCGGTTCCGATAGATGTAATGAACATGACTCATACGTTAATCAATGCGAGCTCTGAGGTTTTTCCGCCCTGGTTGGATTTAAATTTGGCCTTGTTGTTCGGGCTGGTTATCTTTGGCGGTGCGTTTGGGGCGCGTCTTTTTCAAAAGTTCCACATTCCGCAGGTCGTCGGCGCCGTTGTTATTGGGATACTTCTGGGTAGAGACGTTCTTAATCTGATAACACCCGAAAGAGTCGAATCTCTCAAGCCCTTTACAATGTTTGCTTTGGGCATTATCGGTTTTATGATTGGGGCCGAGCTTCGGGCTGAGGTATTTAAGAAGTACGGCAGACAGTTTTTCATCATTCTTTTTTCACAGGGATTTGGCGCCTTCTTGCTTGTGGCCCTTGGCACTTCGTTGATGGCATGGCTCATATCGGGCAGAATATACACCTCGATTGCAATGGGACTTGTGCTTGGTGCCATAGCGTCAGCCACGGCGCCAGCATCGACGGTAAACGTTTTGTGGGAGTATAAGACCAGAGGGCCTCTTACGGCGGCAATACTCGCTATCGTTGCGCTCGATGATGCCTTGGCGCTGCTGCTCTATCGCGGGGCGGCTACCGGGGCCAAAGCGCTGCTGGGCACAGCAGACGGCTCCGTTTTGGGCACTACTTTTATTTTGCTGGCCGAAATCGTAGGTACAGTGCTGTTAGGCTTTTTAGCGGGTGTAACATTATATCTTTTGTTAAAATTCGTCAGAGCCGATGATAAAATCTTAGAATTTTCGATAGCTTCTCTTCTGCTTATAGTCGGCGTCTCGATGATAGCGGGAATCGACCCGATTCTACCTGCTATGGTGCTGGGTATAACTATGGCGAATTTGGCACCACGTCAGAGTGAGCATGTCTTTGGGCTTATCCGGAAATTTTCGCCGCCCGTTTATATTTCATTTTTTGTGCTTGCCGGTGCCCATATTGAGCTCGGCAGGCTAGCATCTTCGACGGCAGCTATAACGGCAGTATATATTACACTGCGGGTCGGTGGTAAGGTGGCGGGGGCCTGGTTCGGCGCTAAACAATCGAGGGCACCGGCGGTTGTTCGTAAATATTTGGGGATATGCCTGCTTCCCCAGGCCGGCGTGGCCATCGGCCTGGCAATTCTGTCCAGCCAGTTGTTCAGTGCGGAATTCGGCAAGACCGTTATTATGGTCGTTATGACCGAGACATTTATTATCGAGCTGCTTGGCCCGATACTGGTCAAGGTGGGAGTCAAAAAAGCAGGCGAAGTTGGAATGAATGTTACCGAAGAGGACCTGATAAAGACATTTACGGTTGCCGATGTTATGGATAAGAGCCCGACAAGCATTAAGGAGGATTTGCCGCTGCAGGATATTCTTAAGGTATTCAGCACCTCTGAGAGTGTGTATTATCCGGTTATCGATGGTCAATCGCGGATTACAGGTGTGATTACTATCCCCGATATAAAAGAGATGTTTGCGAATCAGGATGTGGCCGGGTGGCTGCTGGCCTGTGATGTTGCCGAGCCTGTTCGGGACAAGATGACGCCGGATAAGCCGCTCGAAGAGGTAATAGAGCATATGAGGCGGTATCATCTGGAAAATGTACCCGTAGTGGCCGGCAAAGATAATGATGAGCTTGTCGGTGTTTTGGATTATTCTAAAACGCTGCGCAAAATAAGTGCCGAAGTTTTGCACAAACGCGAAATGGCAGATGGTCCGGCCTTGGCGACTTGTTAACGAGATGGTTAGTTGTGAGTATTAAGTATTTAACTTACCTAAATACTCACCGATTCACAATTACCAAAATATGCAGTTTTCGTTTCCGAAAAAGAAAAGGCTTGTCAGTAACAGGCAATTCAAAGCTGTTTTGGCTCGTGGTCTGCGTCTGAGCAATGGGCTGCTTACACTCTGCATGGCAGAAAACGATTGTGGCTATCCGCGATTGGGTGTTTCTGTCAGCAAATCCTGCGGAAACGCGGTTGTACGTAATCGGTTGAAACGACTGTTGCGGGAAGCCTTTCGGCAGAGCCAGGACAGGATTCCGGCCGGATTCGATTATTTGATTATGATTCACCCCGTGAGAAGTAAGTCGTTGACTTCTAACGAGGTAAAGGACTCTTTTTTGGCTCTGGTCAATTCATCACAGAAGACAGAAGACAGAGAACAGACAATCTGACTTCTGATTTTTGTATTCAGGTTAAGGTGACTTATGACTCCGAAAGAGCGAATTTATGCGATTTTACAGGGCGGCTCTTACGACCGTCCGGCTGTTACCCCTATCTTAATGGCCTGGTCGGCCAATTTCATTGGGCGTACTTACAGGGATTATTATCTCGATGGTGATGTCCTGGTCCAGGCACAGCTTGCGGTTATCAGGGCATTCAATCTCGACCAGATAAGCGCAATAAGCGACCCCTGGCGGGAAGCATCTGCCTACGGGATGGAATTTGAATATCCCGCCGATGGCGTCGGAAGGCCGAAAGAGGTGCTTATAAAGACCCACGATGACATATCACGCCTAAGACCGTTTGATATTGAAAACGCGGAACGAACAAAACAGCGGATCGAAAGTGTGCGGAAGATGGCTGCCGAGGTCGGACAGACCCACAGCGTATTAGGCTGGGTGGAAGGCCCGCTGGCAGAGTATGGAGACCTGCGCGGCGTGGAAAGTGCGATGCTGGACCTAATAGATAGGCCGGATCTGTTCATCAAAGCAGGTGAAATAATCGTCCAAAATGCAATTACCTTTGCCGTTGCTCAAATCAAGGCCGGCGCGGACATGATTGGAGTAGGCGATTCGGCCGCAAGTTTGATTGCGCCGAGTATGTATGCCGAGCTTGTCTTACCTCTGGAGCAAAAACTGATTACCGCAATTCACAAGGCCGGTGCCGCAGTCAAGCTGCATGTTTGCGGCAATATAAAAAATATTGTGCAACATATGGCTAAATGCGGAACGGATATTATAGATGTTGACTGGATGGTTCCTCTCGAGCAGGCCAGAGAGCTTGCCGGGCCCCAAGTTACACTGTGCGGTAATTTCAATCCCGCGGGCGTCCTTTTTGAAGGCAGCCCTCAAGATGTTGCTGATGCCGCCAGGCAGTGTCTCAAAGCGGGGGCCGGTAAATTCTTTTTAATGCCGGGCTGTGAGGTGCCGCCGGCCACCCCTGAGCCGAACATTCGCGCATTCTGCCCCTGTGACGGCTGTTTGATTCGAGAAGAATTAAAGTATTAAAAGTCAGTTTTTCCTACCGGCAACAGACAGTTAAAATTTAACTGTTTATCAACTGGTACGCCCTGATGAGTTCGGCTACGCTCCAGGCCTGGGCGATACATCCTCTTGGCTTATGGGGGGCGTCACCATCGAATATCTCCGAAACAGACCCGAGGCAGCCGTCTTTGGTCATGTGCTGTAGCAAAGGTTGGATAAATTCAGCCGCCTTTTTTTTGCTTTTTCGACTGAATCCATTGACCTTCAGGAATCCTTCTACAAACGGTCCAATCAGAAACGCCCAGACGGTACCCTGGTGATAGGCCTCGTCACGTTGTTGTTGTGGGCCCGTATATACGCCTTTATATCGGCTGTCCTGAACGTTCAACGTTCGCAAGCCGTAAGGTGTCAACAATTGTTTTTGCATCACGTTTACGACCGATTTTTGCTGCTCGGGCGACAACGCTGAAAACGGAAGTGAAACGGCAAATATTTGATTCGGCCTAAGACTCTCATCGACTACACCATCGGGCAAAATGCAATCGTTTAAGTACCCCTTGCTTTCGTTCCAGAATAATTCAGAGAAACTTTTCTGAACTTTGTCTGCCATTGATTTGTAATGCTTTGCGTTTTGGGCATCCCGGTCGATATAAAACTGGGCTAAAAGACAAAGAGAATTGTACCAAAGGGCGTTGACCTCGACCGCCTTTCCACATCTGGGCGTAAAGGCGAGCCCATCATACTTGGCGTCCATCCAGGTTAGCTGCGTTTGGTTATTGCCTGCGGTTATAAGCCCATAGGCGTCAGCGCGAATATCGAACCGAGTACCCTTATGATAAGAGTCTATAATCCAGCGAATAGCCGGCATAAGCTCCTGTATGAAGGTTTTTGAATCGCCGCTGGCTTTGAGGTATTGAAAAGCTGCGTTGATAAACCAAAGAGAAGCATCGACGCTGTTAAAATAAGTTGTGCCGCTCCTGTCATCAAAACGATTTGGAATCATGCCCTCATCTGCCACTGCGGCGAAGGTGGTCAAGACCGACTTTGCCTCGTCAAACCTGCCGGTTGAAAGTAACAGACCCGGCAAGGATATAAAAGCATCTCTGCCCCAGTCTGCAAACCATGGATAGCCGGCCAAAATGGTGGTTCTTTGTCCCGCACCAATTGGCTCATCCGTGGGCGGTTTGAAAGAAGCTCGACCACATAAATCTCGTGGTGGCTCAATTGGTGCGGGATGGTCTGTTTGACGTTTTGCAATAAACGCCTCGGCAGTCAAACAAAGGGCCTCAAAGCTCGATACTCGATTGCCGATTCTCGATACTCGCATCGAGCATCGAGTATCCAGCATCGATTTGGCTTTAAGTTTTATGCTTTCCTGGTGTCTGCCCAAATCTTCGCAAACGGCCTCAATATCAAGATTGGCTAATTCCTCAGGCTTACAGCGCACCCAAGGGGGACTCAGGCTTGCCCAGAGAACAATTTTGGCAGGTGTTTCTATCCGGCACTTAAAAAATCCGGGTGTCCACAGGTCTTCGGTAAAATCCTGCCCTCTTTCTCTGTTGTTACGATATACGAAATTAAACCACCATTGCCGGTCATTCTCGAAGTGCATCCCGTTAGAAAGCTCTGGTTTCGTTGCCAGATGCGCCGAAGGTGAATTTTCCCGTGTCTTTAGGAAAAATTTGCTTCTATTTGTTATCTTACTCGCTATAGAATTTCCAACGGAGTGAACAGATTGGCAGCTCAAAAACAGCTCGCAACTATTCGCTATATCGTGTCGAACCAGGACACCATCGCCGAGACATCTCGAATATAACGGGGCATGGGAATTTTGCAGGGTGTGGAAGTCTCTTAAGCCGACGAATGGACGCAACACAAACTCCACTGGTTCCTGCACACTTATAAAATCATAGACCAGGGCAACCGTATCTGTGTCACGGAGAAGATATACCGATTTAGTCAGTTTGATTCTCGCTTTCGCGGGTATAACTACTCCTGCGTGCCCCGCCTTGTGGGAATCCGAGGCAGGAGCCAGTTCGTAGTCAAAATGCGCTCCGGTATCCCGGCGGAATTGCCTGAGAAAGGTAAAGCCGGCTGGTGTAAATTTGTCGTGGAATTCAAAGGTTGAGAGGTTAAATGCCTGTTTTTCAAATATTACCATCTCCAGACAATTAGCCAATGCCATTATCCTGTTAACCGGGGGATTAAGAGAGCCAATGAGCAGTCCGTGATATCCTCTGGTATTGCAGCCGGCGATGGTTGATGATGCGTAGCTGCCGCGTTCATTGGTTAACAGCCATTCCCTGGTTAATAAATTCTCAATAGGTTGATTGGCTGTTGATATGGATACTGCTGCCGGGCTTCCATTTTGAGACCTGTTATGAAACAGGGACCATCTATTGTCAGCTTTTTGCAATGTTAACACAATCTTGCTCCGAAAAACGTCATCGCGGGAAAATGTCAGGCCCCCTGGAAATCCTTTTTTTATAGTATCATATTACTCCATTATAAAGTTTCTGATGGAAGAGAAACAAAATTGCCTTAAGCAGCAAGAAGTCAGGAAATCTATTTTGCCGGCTGCAAATCGGGCGGATTCTTACTTTGCGAGCCTGTACCCAAAAAGCACTCTGTTGTGTTCCGTTTTGGCGCGGTAAAAGCTGGTTCTGCCCTTTCTTGTCTGGAACAACGGCTGTGTAGATTATCCAGGACATTCATAAAGTTTATATAGGAGTCATAAGGCGAGTCATAGGGATTAAAATATTTATGTACATCGCCGTCGGCAAAATATTTTGTGCACATATAATAAAAATGGTCCGATGCCTGCAATTTTCGCCAGTCCGCAATGATTTTTTCGTCGGCGGTTTGTTTGATTTTCTTCTCAAGCCGATAAAGCTCGTGAATAGCGTTGGATTGCATAGCGTTTCCGACCCAGGCCGAGAGGTCTCTTTCGATATCAGCCCAGCTTATGATATGCGGCACATCAACCGTATCAACGGGCGGGTAATGTTGCACTGTTTCGCTTGGAGTTTTGAAGTTGTTGTCCGGGTGCTTTAGAACCTGATGTGGCAGATGCCGCATAAAATCGAATATTCCGGTATCTTCCCATTGGTGTTCGCCGAAAGTCTCATAGTCCATAAACAGATTTACGACATTTCCGTTGCCGTTGACATTACTTATCCAGTGGGCGAATTTTTCTGCCGTCAAAGGCCACTGGGGCCAGTCACGATTGGAAAATCGAAAGGCAATGTCATCGCTCAGCGAATAGTTTTTCAGTAAAAGTTTCAAATTTTTGCAGCCTTTAGGCTGATAGACAAAATTAGGGCTTCGATAGCCTAAGATGTGGTCTGCCCCTTCGGTTATAATCGCGTCAAATTTGCCCATTGACTCAATAAGTGCGGCCAAATCGTTGTTGTATACCAATTCCGTATTTCTAAATATACGGGGCTTTTGACCAAAATAACTGTTAATGGTTTCGATGTGTTTATTTACCTGCTCTACGAATTCATCTCGTGAGTACAAAAAACTGAGGCTGTGATAATACGTCTCAGCCAAGAATTCTACACAGCCGGTTTCCGCAAGGGCGTCAAATGTGCTCACAACTTCCGGCGAAAACGAGAGGAACTGCTCTAATAAGACGCCAGTTATGCTGTATGAGACCTTGAACCGTCCGTTGAATTGGCGTATCAAATCAAGAATCAATCGATTCGCGGGAAGATAACATTTGTTTGCAACCTTCCGGCATATAGAAGCATTTTTGTAATCGTCAAAATAACGGTCGTTTTGGTCAAAGACCGTATAGTGTCTTAGCCGCATTGGCTGATGAACTTGAAAATAGAAACATACCGAAGGCATAATCTCGTATCCGCCTGTTAGAAGCGGATGTCTCCATCTCGTATTGCGTTTATTCTTTGCGTGATAGCCTTAAACCGCAACCAGTGTCTCTTCATAGATTCTTACGCACTTGGCTGCTGCGTCTTTCCATCGTAGTTTTCTGACCTCAAAATTGCCGTGGTTTGCTAAAGTCTCCTGCAGTGGTGGATATTTCAGTACTGCTAAAATCTTGTTGGCAATCTCGTTGATGTCCCAGAAGTCAACTTTCAGGGCATGCATCAAAACTTCTGATACACCACTTTGCTTGCTTATTATGACAGGCACATCGTGGTTCAACGCCTCTAAGGGTGCGATTCCGAACGGTTCCGATACCGAAGGCATCACGTAGAGGTCAGCCATTTTATATATTTTTTGTACGTCTTCGCCACGTAAGAAGCCTGTGAAGAGCACCTTATGTCCGATGCCGAGTCCGGCTGCCATTTCAATCGCGCGGTGCATCATATCGCCTGAGCCGACCATAACAAACTTGACGTTATCCATCAACTCGAGGACCTTCTTGGCTGCCTGGAGAAAATACTCCGGTCCTTTTTGCATAGTGATTCGGCCCAGGAACAGGACAATTTTCTCATTTTTTTCGATGCCGGTTTCGGCCAAAGACCAGTTTCCGTTTCGTTCCACGCCGTTATAGACTACTTCCACTTTTTCAGGGCTAATACCGTATCGGCTGATTATCGTACTGCGGGTATAATGACTAACAGCGATGATTTTGTCTGCCCGCTCCATACCCTGCCGCTCGATGTCGTAAATCATCTGGTTGACGTGCTCGCCGCTGCGGTCGAATTCCGTCGAATGTACGTGCACAATCAGCGGTTTTTCACTTATGGCTGCTACGGCAATTCCCGCTGGATAGGTCATCCAGTCGTGGGCGTGGACAATGTCAAACTGCTCAATTTTAGCCAATTCAGCGGCAACCGCGGCATAACGATGGACCTCAGTGTACATATCTCTGCTGTAGTCATCGCCCCCGATGAGCTGGCTGGCTGAGCTGATGGTGCCGCTGTGCATTTTTTGTTTTTGTTTCAAAGTTTCTTCGATTTGCCGACGGTAAACATCCGGTGTTGAATATGGCTGCAGTGCTGAGCTGATTGCGTGAAATCTTACGTTTTTCATCTCACTGAACATAAAAGAGGCGGCGGAGGTCCAGGAGTTCGGGCTAAGTAACTTCACATGAGTCACATACCTGCTCTCGACCATTCTCGGCAGAACAAAGGTAACTTCCATGCCAAGCTGGTCCATCGCTTTGGTCAGCCCGTAACACGCTGTACCCAGACCACCGCTGATAAACGGCGGAAACTCCCAGCCTAACATGAAAACTCTCATGTGTGTTCCTTGGTATATTTTCGTAATTGTTTATTCAGTAAGAAGTTACAATAGACTTCTTCCTTGGCCTTACATTATCAACACACTGCTGGGTTGCTTAGCAAAGCCGTCCGCTCTCAATCAGTAAGGCGTTTTTCGGCAAGAAATTACGTTATCTTAACCGAAAGCTGGTAAAAATACGGTATTTACCCCGATACCACCTATTAATAAATCGGAGTTTTCACGGCTGGAGGTTAAAAAATTTTACAAAAAACGTAAATTTTGATGCTAATATGATACATTTTATAGGCAGAAAGCCAATTAAATAAGTGATTACTGCTGTTTGTCGTTTGGCGGGCTTAAAATAAGTTGAGGGTCATAGGGATTATGATTATTGGGACCAAATTGGTCAGTTTGAGACTGAAAAACGCTGTATATTGCAGCTTCAACTACAGCTCTTTTAGTCGAAAGTCCGTTGTTACACCTTTTCTGTTCCGATAAAATAAGCCGTTCCGTTCTGTAAACAACGGAACGGCTCATTTACTCAGCGCTGCAACAAAAGCAACATGTGTCGCCAAAAGATGTTAGCGCACAACTCATTTTTCCCGTTAGAAGTAAAAAAACAAAGGGTTTTCTAACCGGTTTTATAAGTCCTGTGCCTTGACCGTGCTGCGACGGTTGGCCTTAGTTCGAGCTATGGCATCATCAAGCATACAATAGACCTTATCACTGATTGCCCCGAGGGCATCGGATGAGGTCATCATCTTTTTGCTCTTGATGTAGGCCTTAACTTTGCTGGCTACAATCAATGATTCTTTATTTGCCATTTTAAAATCCTCCCTGTTAAAAAAGTTAAATTGTAATTACTCCGGCATCAAATCCTTAAGACCGGAACATCGCGCCTGTTAGAAGCGTGTTTTTCAGCATTGAGCGTTGTTATTACATACAATCAGGGGAGTTTGCAACAAAAAAATCCGCTCAAACACTAAATTTTTGAAATAACAGGCCAGATAGCTAAAAAATGGTCGTGAGAGTCAGAGCTTACAGATCAAAGTTTTTCTTAGAAGTTCGTAATTTTTTATAATTTATAGAGTCTAATTTGACGAAAATATCCGAATGAGAGATTTTTAAAGGCCTATCCAGGTACGCTGGGATAGATTAAGAGGGGAAAGCTAAACGGAGAAAGGGCGTTTAGAACAAGAGTTGGTATTGGAGGAATAAAATGGCAAAGCGTTCCAAAAAAGGTCATAGATCGCAGGCTAAACTGCAGGGGTACGTGGTTGTTACCTTTGCCGAGGATATGGAGCAGGCCAGAGAGTACAAAACTCTGCTGGAAGTTAACGATGTTGCTGCAATAATAAGTGAACAGCAAGAGCAATCCTTAGGCTCCAAGGAAATCGCCGTAATGGTTCCCGAAGATTTTCTTGATGAAGCCCACGTAATAATCGAGTCGCAGCACGCTTATGACGATTTCTATGATTTCGCAGTTGAAGGCGAAGAGGACGGCGATTTCGACGATGAGCTTTTTGAAGAGGACTTTTAGTCTTCTGAGCTCCAGCGAGTTCACAAGGCTGACCAGCAGCTTGTAATTCTGCGGGGTGGTTATTAACTGCTTTCATATCCGGCAAGCTGACAAAGTAAAAAATATAGGTCAAATACAATGGATAAAGAACATATTCCTGAGCGTCGCAGCGGCGAGGACCGCAGGCAAAGTGTTGTTGACAGACGTTTAGGTCTGGACCGCCGCAGGGGACCCGGCAGACGACTAACCGATGAACGAAAAGCCGCTGAACAAGGCCAGATGTCCGATGAGCAGTTTGAGTTTCTTTTGGCTATTGAGGAATATAAGCAACAAAACGATAAACGTTTTCCAACCTGGACAGAGGTTTTTGAGGTCATAAAAGCCTTGGGCTATCGCAAAGTCGCTGAGCCGCAATCCCTTAAGCCGTTTGTTAAAGACCCCGAACCTGACAAAGTCCCTTCACAAACGTAACAGGCGGGTTTTCTTTACACGCAATAAACATCACTCAATACGAGAAGGACATCTGTCTTCAAGCCAATAGCGTTTAGTTTTCAGGGCTTTTGCGCGCCTCGGAAGTACCGCCATAGGCTCCCATATTAATAATGCCGCCATTACCCAATGGCAGCATTATTAGCGTCACGAAGTCCTTGGGGCTTCTTCTTTTGGCCATACTGATTATCAATTCTTATTTGCTCATTGTTTGTTTGATTCACCTATGAACATGAGTGCGGTTTCATAGACTTTAATCGAATCCATTCTACTCATGATAAGTGCTTCGTGCTCGATTCAATGCGCTTCTGGTTGGTGTGACTAAGTCCGAGAAATTTCGGTAAGATATATATGATATGAAACGACCGTTGTCAGGCCACAGGGACATGCGTTCTCTATTTTCTTGGTCGGCGAGGAGGGAAGGCCCTAATCACATTATCAGTTTATATTGAGAAGTTTGTGAATACCGTATCTCTTACTGATAAACATATCGGCTGCGGGCAATTGCTCACGAGGGATAACTATCGCCGGATTATCCAGCTCAAATTCGATTACGTCATACCTGGATTCGGGATTCAATTTCTGGGCGGTCAGTATGTCTTCGATGGCACGTATGGCCATGCCGTTAAACTTTTTGACAACAATTTGTCTAAGGTCACTGTAGCCGAGGTTGATGTCAGCCGGTAGGACGTAACTTAGTATCACGATGTTATTGCGTTCGGAGGTTGGTTTGAAAGCAAAGTCACGATAATAATGATACAGATGTGGCGGGACCTTACCGGTCCAATCGTCGCCCCATCGAGTTAGATACTCATGGGTAAGTTTTTGTAGGATAAAACCGCCTGTAATAATGTATTCCGGTTGCTGATCATATTCATGATATGGTACGAGCATCTCTGGGGCCTTGAAGTTCTTAACCTCGGCTTGGACCTGTATTTTCTTTCCATCTCGCCAAAGCTCGAACAGAACACTCTCGCCGACAGTTTTACTTGTAATCAAATATTTGAAATTAAGCCATTCGTATTTTGGGTGCATGAATTGGCCGTAAGAGTTGAGAGGATTTGCATCAATTGCTAATATGACGTCAGCTTTTTTGAGCACACTACGGCCGGTGCCAAGATTATAGACATCGGTTACATAAGCACCATTTTTAAGAGTTTTCGGCATCTTCAAAAAGGACCGCATCGCTGGATCAAGAAGCTCAGAAGTTGCACAGCCAACCGACCCAAAACCCTTATAATCATCGTCAGCAACACCTGTACCCGCGTTTTCTGTGCGGGCAGCAGCTAAGAACCTATTGATTGTCTCTGCTGGAATAAGCCCTGCCTCTTTGTTCTCATTAGACCAGCAGGCTATACCGATTGGTTCCGAACCCACACAGTAAACTTGGCCTTCGCCCGTACGATGGGATGTGTTGGCGACGATATAATGGAGATAGTTTTCATATGAAGTATTTGTTTTTTGAACAGTTGCATGGTCAAGAAAACCGCGTCCATTATATAAACGGTTATCTGATGAAAGCCAGTAAAAGTCCACTTCAGCTCCTTTTTGGTAGTCCTCGTTAAAAACAAGTGGCTTTAAAGGCTCACTCAGTTCATTGGGATCAAGTTCGATTAAACAAAGATTGCATTCATAATCAATAACCTTGATTTTCGCATTGATAAACTCGTTTTGGCCATATCTCAGGGCTTTCACGAAGGCTAAATTTGCAACATTCCAGGCCGTTGTAAGTAACTCATATTCACCGACGGCACAAGCACATGCCCAGTTCTCCGAGAGGTCTTTATGCCTCCATGGCTGACTCTGCTCGTAACCGTAAAAGGACGTCTCCAAATATACAATGGATTGTTTCATTGCTTCGGCCAAATCGGTCTGATGGTATTCAGCGAAAGTAAGCTGTGGGCACAATAGGATAACAGCACCGAAAATAATAAATATAAAAATTGCGTAGTTTTTCATAAAGTCTCCTCTAAGCGAGCTTTGGCAGGTATGTGATATTTATCCAGTATGAGTTGGTTCCTGAGTCGAGCCTTTTTAGCATCAATTGATAGGGTCTGATTGTTACCCAAAAACTTTATTATGTAGAAATCATCGACGGCCTGGTTAAAAGCTTTGTAAACGTCATCGAGGCTCCAAATGGTGATGCCATTGATGCTCTCGACTGGCTGACTTCTAAATTTGCCTGCGTAAGAGTTGACCTCATCGGGCATGATTTCAGCAAGGACTATGTACTCTTTTCGCTGCCGGTCAAGGTTGAGCTGCATCGAGTGTATAAAAAGGTAGCGCAGGTAGTGGGGTATATCTTTTCGCCAATCACGTCCCCAGGTTTCGAGGAAGTTTCGTGTTGCCGGGACAAAGGTCAATCCAGCAAAGCAAACATATCGTGGCGGACTATCATATTGGCGCGCCTGTTCGAAAATTGGTCTATTCAACGCTACGGTAGCAGTTTCTTTTATTAATTTGCCACTACGATAGAAAGTAATTTCCGAAGGCTGGCCGATGTGCTTAGTCTCGATGACCTCGGACATATGCAATCTAAGACCATATATTCGCACCATTCCATCATTATCAATATTATAATTATCGATTCGTGTAATCACATCATTCGGCTGTAGTATCGATTCTACTGAGCTGTGCATTATCGTAGCAACTACTACGATACCATCCTCATTGG
>JABAOF010001156.1_pt1 | contig 13901 bp, 15 predicted proteins | sample 7062171 | NCBI WGS metagenome assembly JABAOF01 (sample SAMN14538628, study PRJNA623070) | marine sediment metagenome | biome: marine biome [ENVO:00000428]; feature: marine pelagic biome [ENVO:01000023]; material: deep marine sediment [ENVO:00002113] | place: India: Gulf of Khambhat ...
GTTGATCGGCGAGAACAGGAACAGGCAGAAAATGATGAAATTCGTGATCAAGCTAACCAGCTCTGGCTTCGGTGAGAGGAGTGCTAGAGCATACCCCACCGACGTAGCTGTAAGCACAATCAACAAAAAAACAGGTCCCACAAGTGGACTGATCTCTAATGGGAAGTCATATCTGACGGACCCAACAATCAGGGCGATGATCACGCCCGGCAGGGTCGTGATCACCCAAATGGTCAGATCCGCGGCCAGATATGTCATCCTTGGGATGGGTAGGGACCACATATNNCCAAAGCCAGTCCCAAGGTGATGAGCGTTAATGTCGGACCACCGGTCACAAGAAAAGTCGCTGCCGCGGTATCGAGCTTAGGTACCAGATAACCAAATCCGATAACGGTCCCGACCCCGGTGAAGAATTGTGCGATCACCACAAATGGCAAGACCGCTTTGAAGCGTAACCCCTGCCAACGCAGGAGCGTCCCGTAACTTTGCACCCATTCTATAGCAGACATGTTAGTTCCCACCCTTTCCATTGTTTTCCAGCGCATCTGCGCGTCCAATTTTCCTCAAATAGGCGTCGACCAATGTTGCCGGCCCAATAGAGAACTCCTCGACCACTCGATCGACTCGCAGGCTTGTCGCCCATTCGACCGCCATTTCCACTGCGGATTCCTCGACCCTGCCAATCACGCGTCGACCTCCATTCACCGGGTTTTCAAAAAACCTAGGAGATTCGGGTGGTGATACCCCCGGCTCAAGCAGGAGCTCCAGACGCAAGTAGCCCTTCTCAGCGTCCTTCATAGACCCCGGGGTGCCCTGCCCGATTACGCGACCGCGATCGATGATCGCCAAGCGGTCAACTGTGCGTTCGGCTTCAAGCACGTTGTGCGTGGCGTGACGAGCATTACTGCCGATCCCCGATCGGCCAGCTCTCGTACTTGCTCCCAAAGCAGACGCCTGCGTAAGGGATCGACGTCGTTGGTGGGCTCGTCCATGATGATCAGCTTACCTGGCACAACCGCAGCCATGCAGAAGGCCACCAAACGTCGCACTCCACCAGAAAGCATTTCACCACGCTTGTGCGCCCATTCTTCGAGCTCAAGATCGCGAATGAGTTGCTGCGACCTCTCCCGCACACCCTTCGGTTCACCCCTTCGTAAACGCCCGATTAGCTCAATGGCCTGTGTTGGAGTGAGACCTAAAATGGGAACCTGAGATTGAGGCTGGAAAGAGCTCGCCTTGCGGGCGAAACCTGGATTTGCGACGATGTCGACGTTCTCGATCATAATTCGACCCGAAGTCGGCGCAAGAAGACCATTAACCTGTTTCACGAGCGTCGTTTTACCTGCACCGTTGGGTCCAAGCAAGCCAAAGACCTCCCCCTCCTCGATGGTGAGGGAAACTTCGTCGTTTGCCCTGATGCCGCCTCGGTATTCCTTGACGATGTTTTCTACTTTCAGTAGTGGCATCTCCCACCTCCTCTTGGAATTGTTGCTGATCATGGTTTCGTTGGAGAGACCTAGTCAGCTCTTTCGACTTCTGGAACCAGATTAATACAGGAGGGGGGGATTCACCGTCCACCTGGGGGTGGATTAGGGGGTGGATTCGAGGGGAGAACTACTGGATGAGCCGAAGCTCACGCGCCCTGGCAACGGCTTTAGNNGCGGTTGATGTGCGTCTTGACCGTGCTCTGGGCGATGACCAACTCCTCAGCGATTTCGCTGTTAGTCATCCCAGCAGCTATCAACCGCAGAACATCCAGTTCTCGTTCGGTGAGAGGTACGAGAGGGGCATCCTTGGACATCTCCTCACTGTAAGCGTTCAAGAGTTGCTTCACATATTCAGGTGAATGACCCTTGGCAGCGGCACTCTGCAACAGCGCGGCCATGTTAGGACCACCATCTATGAACGTGCGCATATATCCTTCCGTTTCGGCAAGCATGAGTGCACGTGCCAATACCCGTAGTGCTTCCTCCCTTTTTCCGGCCGCGTGTAGAACAAGGGCCTGAAGGGTGAGAATTTGGATGGTCATACGCATCGATTCAATTTTCTCCGACGCCTTTAACAAGGCTTCTAGCACAGCTTCGGCCTCTGGGATCTTTCGTTGGACCAGAAGCAAGCGCGCAAAGGCCACCCATTCGATTTCATGCGCTGATTCGAAGGTCTCCTGATCGATAGGCAGATGTAACCCTCGAGCAGAAGCCCAATCTACAGCAGAGGATATCTCCCCTTGAGAGATTTGGAGTATCGCTTCCCAAGCGAGCGCCTCCTGGAGACATGGAAGACTAGGAATGTCATGGGCGATGTCAATTCCCTTTTCAATTGCCTCTCGATATCCGCTATCATCACCCATAGCAACAANNCCTTCCCTGAGCGCATCAACATCATTCACTTGTTCGCCGCGCCGGATACCTTCCTCAATTTGTGCAAGCGCTTCATCGAGCTCGTTTTTCTCTAGCAGGATGTCTGCCAGGCCGACGAAAGCGTGACCTGTGAGCGGCAGAAACTCGACTCCCTGATCTGCGAGGTAATCGATCGCCATACGATAGGACCCTTCAGCCTGATTCAGTTTACCTTGGAGCGCCTGCATCGTCGCCTCCCAATCCTTGGAAGCAATGAACGTATAGGTGCTACCGGATCTACGGCCTCTTTCGGCTGCCTGCGCCAAGGCACGTTCAGCCAACTTCAGTTTACCAGCGCGTGCGTAAGTCGATGCCAAACCTCCAAGAGCGAAGGCTTGTACGAAGTGATCATCTTGCGGCAAGGCCGCCAGCGCGGCTTCAAAGACGGAAATGGTCCAATCGAGATCTCCTTGATCACGGCTGAGAAAACCGATCAACATTGCGAACTCGCCAAGAATGGACCCCTCCTTCATTCTTATCCGGTCCTCATCCAGTCTCTCGAGAATTGTCCCTTCATCCACGTTCAGGGATTCTTTCAACCGTAAAACGTGTTCCTTGATGCGATTCTCAAAACGGACCGGATCGCTGAGGAGGAGCGACCAGGCTAAGGCTAGCTCAAGTGCGGGTCTCTTCAATAGCACTTCAAGGGACAACGCCTCTAACCAACGCACCAGCGTTGAGGCTTCGCCTTGTGCAAGCAATAATTTCACCTGTCCTGCCATCAGATCCGCTGCCAGTTCCATCTCCCCCGCGGAAAGTGCATGGTGAATCGCTTCCGAGACAAACCCATGTTCAGAAAACCACACTGCCATACGCTTATGCAGCTTGGGAACTTCATCTGGGTGAAAATCGAGAAGCCTATCCAGTAGAAATTCGGAGAATAGCGGGTGAAAGCGATACCAATGCCGCTCATAGTCCAGAGGGAAAACGAATATGTGGGAGTCATCTAGAAACTCCAGCACTACCTGTGAACTCAGTTCTGAGACTTCGCGCCCTGGCTGCACCTCCAGGCCCCAGTTCTTCTGGAAAAGATTCCCCATCACCACATCGCACAGATCACCGTTAAAACGCTCCAAAGGCGATGTCCACATAAGAAAATATTGCAGAACCTCTGGCAGCTTGGTGAAAACTTCCTCCGCCAGGTAATCCAGGATATAGCGATGGGTGCCACTCAGTGAAGCTATGAATTTACCTACATCCTCACGTCCTTCAAACGAGAGGGCTGCCAATTGTATTCCAGCAATCCAGCCTTCTGTACGAGCTTCCAGCGTAGCTATATCCATTGCGGATAACTCAAGCCCCATCACATCTAGCATGAAATGAGAGATCTCTTCTGAATTGAACCGCAAGTCCTTCTCTGTGATTTCGGACAGCTGATCACTAGCTCGCAATTTCGCCAATGGAAAGTTGGGGTCAGCACGTGAAGCGATGATTAGGTGAGTATCCTGAGGCAGATGTTCGAGCAGAAAAATTAAGATGTCATGTACGTCCTGGCTTGTAATCAGGTGATAGTCATCTAATACGATTGCAAGTGGTGCATGGATCTTATCGAGTTCATTAACCAGCAGAGTCAAGAGGACATTAACGGGAGTTGATTGTGGAGCTTTGCGTAAAGTCGTAACAGATTCGATGAGGTGAAGTTGAGGTTCAACGGATTGAATTGCTGATATGAGATAGGTCAGGAAGCGATCGCTGTCGTTTTCTTGAGCATCAAGAGAGAGCCAGGCTATGGGAATATCTTGTTGAACAGCCCAATCGCTTAAGAGCGTTGTTTTCCCAAAACCTGCAGGTGCGGTAACAACTGTTAATTTACTTTGAAGACTTGAATTAAGGTGATGGATGAGGCGTGCACGATGAACGAGGTTTATCCGTGATGGAGGAATGGAGATCTTCGTGTTAATGAGGGCGTCTACCATACAACCTTATCCTGAGCAATTTTTAGTAACCCGCAAAATAATGAAACCTGCCAATGTAGATCATTAATGTTAACACAATCCGGCGTTTATTTAGCAAACCACAGCGATTCCTCTATTAGAATATTGGAGGATTTTCTTTGTTTGGAATTTATGAAACATAGAGGCAGATAACAAAGACCCGTGCTCTTGGGGCTTGAATACTCAGTGGGTCATAATACAATTTAGACGGATCAATGCGGTAAGGGATCCTTCTTCCTAGCACGAATGCAACCTGTAGCTCTGCTTCGGAACATAAGTTCTTCGATCAAGAGATCGAAGAAGGAGCGACTCGCTCCCACGCGATGGTGCGTTGAGTATTAAAGAAAATTATTATAGGACATCTTCGTGATAAACTTCACAATAGGTGCGGAGTATTCATAGCGTCTTACAAAAAACAAGGAGAACATTCAATGAAGATATTGGTCTTTGGCGGTTCCGGGAAAATGGGCGCTGCCGTAGCATGGGATCTCGTCCAACAGGATGATGTCGAGACCGTTGGGCTCGTAGGTCGTCGAAAGGAGGCGCTGGCGAGCACTCGCGATTGGATCGGAGATGCAAAGATTAAGATCCATCCCCTCGATATTCATGAGGTTGAAGCTACTGCAAATTTGATGGCTCAATACGATTTGGGGGTCAGCACCATGCCGGATCGGAAAACGAGCTACAGGGTCGTTGAAACAGCCATCAAACATAGGTTGCCCCTCGTAGACATGCTCGAGGAGTACCATCGAAGACCCGATGCGTATGAGATTGAGGGGTTGGAATTGCCCGAAGGGATGTCGCTGAATGAATATGGTGATTTCCTACATGAGACAGCGATCCAAAATGGAGTCATCTTCCTTGATGGCATCGGATTCGCACCTGGGATCAGCAACATCATGGTGGGGGAGGCGATCCGTAAATTGGATGAAGCGGAAGAAGCTGTTGCCCGTGTCGGTGGGATCCCTGCAAAGGAAGCCGCTACTCGACATCCCTTACGCTACATGATCACCTGGGCGTTCGACCATGTGCTGCGAGAGTACATGGTGAAGTTGAATGTGATCAAAAACGGTGAGGTTGTGGAGGTGGATGCGGCCAGCGAGTTAGAAAGCTTCCGATTTCAACAGTTTGGTATCGATGAATTACTTGAGTGCGCTATTACGCCCGGTATGCCCAGCTTCATCTACTCTCGTCCTGATCTGAAGGAATTTACAGAGAAAACCGTGCGGTGGCCCGGTCATTGGGAAGGCATACAGACACTTAAGGAATGTGGTCTATTGGACCTAGACCCCGTGGATATCGCAGGTACATCGATCGTCCCACGCGAATTCACCCTGGCTCTCATTGAGCCTCGTCTCCAACCACTGGAAGGGGACACGGATGTCTGCGTCATGTGGAACACCGTTACCGGTATTATGGACCATAAGGCGACCGAAATACATAGTTATTTGTGGGATGAAGCCGACACCGAGAATGGTATTTCATCGATGGCACGTGTCACCGGCTTTTCGGCAGCGATCGGTGCGTTGTTTATTGGGCGCGGCTTGATCAAAGCGAAGGGTATCGTCCCTCCGGAAGATTGTTTTGGGGGTGACGTGTTCAGGCGCTTCGTGGAGGAACTCAAGAAGAGGGACATTCATATCCTGGAGGAGGTCATCAGCGTCGGATAGCTCCACCCCATATTGAAGTCCTTGAAAATTATATCCAATCAAATGACCGTTAAGATATTTATTTAATTAAGGATAGGCTTCGCATCTGCTGAACACCGTCGTTTCCAGAATTAGCCATCGTTCTTAACCACCTTTCTCAATATATGTTTCTCTACCTTCATTTAACCAAACCCTTTCCCCCTGTTCGAGGGGTCCGACGAATATATCCAAATGTCATCACCGTCCACATCGCCCTGGGTTATATAGTCGGTTTCTAACTCAATGGAATCAACTGTAAATTTACATCGGATAAAAGACCCTTTTAGCCTCAAGAACCCTAAGTGGGTTGAGACCATAATCTTATGCCTCAAGCCCTATATGCAATCGACGATTGCCATGTGGGTGAGGAAGTTCGTACATCCCCTTGTTTTTCAGGTGATCAGTTGGGAGCAGTTCTGCGCCTTCTGTGGTCAGCTTGAGAAGCCAAAGGTTGTCCTTTTCATCTGGTTGACCCTCGAGGATGATAGCTTTGATGCCAAGACGTGCAATCTTCTGCGATGACAAGCCGCCAGCGTTCGTCTCTTTGATGATGCCAGTGAGCGGTGACTTGCCACCAAATGAGGTCCGACCCGAAGTGGGAGCTTTTGTGCCACTAACGATGCCGGGAGCTATAATGACTTTGTTGTCAATCCCAAGGGGGTGACAATTGGGTGGAACCTCATCGAAGGTGAGGCTTGAAGTCAGTCCACGCGCAGCCCAATGACGGTACTTCTCAGGAACGTCTTCATACTTACAGGATAAATCACTCATGTTGACCCGTAGCAATTGACTCATCGTTGTTCTCCCTCCTGGTATATGGATCTGCAGTCGACCGAAGACATGAATTAGAACCCGTATGCGGCTAAGTACTGAAGCATAAGGATTACTCTTAATAATGGTCAAAAGTTGAGTGCGAGGTGAATGACGTAAGCGAGGATTTATTGCTCACTTCTCTGGTTTTTTGAATTATGTTTGTATTGTTTGGAATGATGTATGGAGAAACGGCGAACCACTAGCTCCCGTCTGACCATTTTTATTATAGNNAATTTAAGATAAAGCAGATAAAGTTTCTTAAACATCAGCAGGAGGTTTGGGAACCAGATTTGACGGCTTTGATCGCTATGGGGAAGAGGTGAATGTTATCGCGTGCTTTGTATAAATGACCTTTCCTTCTTCTGTTCGATTTCCCATTTCATTCGTTCTGAACGTAGTTTAAAAAGGTCAACATCTTTATGGATGATGTTCTCTTCCCCAGATGGAATGGTTCTTTCAACACGCTCTTTTTCTGGTGTGTATATCAGGGAGTCACCAAATTCCGCGACATTGACAAAAAAGCAGTATGCATAAATCGATCTACGAGCGTCAAAATGAGTCGCTCGAAAATCAGCTGTCACGGGTGTAAAAGCAGGGTTAATGATGATATCAACAGGTGGGTCATAATTCTTCAATTCCACCCGCAGATCCATATCAAGAAAATCTCGGCAGATAATAACANNGTTACCAATGACCACTGTTCGAGGGCGAGATTCTGTGTTTATTCCCTCGGTTACCCTTTTCCCCTCGAAGTGGATCGTGGCCGGGATGTGCTTTTCTTGTTCCCAGAGGATGCCGTCAGGGGACACAACTACGCTGATGTTCCGTTTCGTTTTCTGATCGTGATAGGAACCTGGAATCAGATACATCACATTCGCTTTTGCAAGAGAGACAACCTCGTCGAATAAAGGATCATGGTTTAGATCGATCGTCAATTCTGGAAAAATGAGGATATTTATTCCCTCCGAAGATGCGATTTCCACCATCTTCTTGACCTTAGATCTAATAGCCTCCACCTTGTCATCGCGTAGACCAAAAAGACCGGGAGCCCGTTCTATAAAGAAATCTTGGAGGATATCCCCCGATTGTGATAGACCGATTTGAGCCACACCGACACGGAAAGTATTTTTCTCAGTTTTCAAAGAATCTTTGAGCAGATCCAGATAACTCAACTTATATTTCTTTCTTGATACATCTTCCCCAACAAACCTCTTTTCTTCTTCAGTAAGAACCGCCACGGTTTTATGGATCATCCGCTCTAGTAGATCCTCCAGATTCGTTAAATCGATCATCTCTTGCCTCGAAGGTTTCTGCTGTATGATCCTCTCCCAACGATGCATTTGGGACTGCAGCAGATCATGTTCATGCGTCGTCTTGCGGGCTAATAGGTGTAAACCCTTCTCTTCGGCAATCTTATGCGCTTTCGCTAGGTATTCTTTTGCCCCTTCTACGTCCAGTCCCACCAAAGCGAATTTAGACTGGAGTAAGTATGTTTCGATAAGAAGTGGGTAGGAAGATTGTGCTTCGGCAATATCGAGGAGCTGGCGAGTCAGATCCCTGATAGTCTCGAGCACATGCTCTTCACCTGTCACCTTCAGCTCGAGCACCGATAAATCACACAGGTGAATCATGGCACTGACAGTCAACGAGTGATCGATTATCTCCTCTTCCACCACTTGTTCGAGAATTTCACCCGCCTTCACCATGTGACGAGCCCGCTTGCTGGCCTTTAACGAGAGTGCTTTGGCAATGCGATAGCGTTGGTTAATGGCTCTGTTGTCCGTTCGTTCATTGATCTGTTGGAGCTTCTGGAGGTACTGCCTCGCTGAGTCCGGGTCATCGTTATCTAAAGCCACAGACACCAAATGATGGAGAACTATAGCAGTATAGGGATCGTTCTTTAACTCCTCGTAAAAAGCCAAGCTCTGATGGAAGTATTTCAACGCTTCTTCAATGTCCCCCTTTTTCCACTGAACGTCACCAATATTGAGGAGCGACATGGCAGTGTCCTGCTTAATGGTCAACTCTTTGTATAATTCCAGGCTCTTCTTAAAGAACACCAGCGCCTGATCGAGGTCCCCTTGCAATTGATAAATATCGCCAAGGTTGTTGAGAGCAAGGGCAATGTACGGTTTACTACCCAGCTCCTCACTGATTGCCAAGCACCTCTTGTAATTCTCATGTGCTTGATTGAGTTCACCTTTCATCTGGAAAACGACACCCATGTTGACGAGAGAACTGGCGATATCCTGTTTGAGATCTAGCTCCATTCTTATGGACAGACTCCGCTGGTAGCACGCCAACGCCTGATCATGATCCCCTTTCAAGCTATAAGCGTTGCCCAGGTTGTTGAGTGTCCTGGCTATGTCCTGTTGGTCGCCTATCTCCTCCAGAATTTCCAGGCTCCGCTGGTGATGATCTATAGACTGATCGAGATCGCCTTTCGACCAGTAAACAAGGCCTAGGTTATTAAGCGAACTTGCGATGCCGTGCTTGCTTCCAAGCTCTTCGTTTATTGCCAGACTTTGCTGGTGATACTCCAGCGCTCGTTCGAGGTCGCCTTTATACCAACAAATGATGCCCATGTGATGAAGTAGCGCTTTCTTTCTCTTTTTCAATTCCCGCTGCGATACCCCCTCACGCTCTCGACTAATTACAGCGAGCAGTTCTTCGCCTTCCTCCACAGCTTCGAGTCCTTCATCCAGTTTGCCTGAACGCCAGGAGGCCTCAGATTTGACAATCAAGATGTCCACAACCAGCAGAAGGTTCTCCAGTTCACGGGCTGTTGGTAGCACCCCTTCAACCAGTTCGAGGGCATTTTCATGTTCCCCACGCTCAATCCTGATCCGGCTCTCGAGCAATGAGCATGCGAGGCGATCATCCACGTTTAATCNNTTGCCAAGAGGTCAAGTGCATCTTGATGCTCCCCCTCCTCCAGCAGCATTTCGGCGCGAGAGAGTTCGTCGTGGGCCATACTTGTCATTTCATTCATCCTGATGCGTCCCAGAAAGTAGGTTATGCTTTAGGATCATTATAAGGCAGGTGGTTTTTATTCCGCACAATTTCCATCCGTGAAACCTTCAGCATCGGAGGTTGAGCTTTTCGAACTCTAACGACTGAGATCATTAATGTAGAAGCAAGGCTCGAGAGCAACACGCCATATAGTTAGGCTCGCATTCCTTTGAGATCAATATTACGATTTAAAAGATCTGAAATCATTGACATTGACGATGAAAAATCCATTGCACCTCGAACACTCGTTGGCTTAACTTGAGGACTTATCACATCGTCGAAGGAACACAGTGGATAGTCTTATTAAGGTAAGCTGGTTCAGTCTACCTAGTGGCGCCGGATACATTGTGGATGAGGGGGAATAATAGATCTTGAAAGCGGTGTCGTAAAAATTCAGGTTCCACAGCCTGGCAACAGGTCACATCGATAACTAATTCCTGTTTGCCGGTTGCCCTTAAACTCACCTTTGACGACAAGGTAACTCCGCACACCAGCGCGCTTACACCTGACAGCTTTTTTCAGCTCTGCTATTCAACTAACCCCACTGGTCATATTCAGCCGGACCATCCAAAAACTTCGTCTCGATCCGAGGCCATAGAAGCACCTGATCCTTGGTGTCCATAGCTGAGGCAAGTTAATCCAAAAGAAAATGCCTAATAGCGAGGAAGAACGCTTTCGCCGAGGAGATTTAGTCTGGGTTTCTCTTACGCTGAATAAACCGTACGCAGACAAACGCGACCATCGCACCTGCGGCGCCAAAGAGCGCATGAAGGGCAATCGGATAAGCGATACCTGTTGCGAAGGAAGGATAAGGCAAGTTTAAGCCTGCGAAGACAAGCAGCCGGACAAGTGGTTTCGTGGCATGAGCAAGAGCTCCGAGGAGACCTATAGCCCACAGAGAGCGATCAAACCGCGGCCGACAACATGAAGCCGATGTCAAGAAGGATCCCGGGGACGAAGTAAGTGAGTGGAGCAAGCGGATCTTTGAGGCCCCAGACTGGCATAAGCGAGAAAATGGCTGCGCTTGTAGAAGAGATTGTGGCACCCCAACGACGTCGCGAGATGAGGCGACCTGCCACGAGGAGCGCCATCCATTCGATGCCGTGATGCCCTGGCAGCTTGATGGGCCAACGTAGCATTGAGTATAAAGCAACAATCAAAACCCCGAGGATGACGAGAAGCAACACCTCGGTCAGTGTGCCCAGTAAACTAGTTTGATAAAGCCTTGACAATCGACTTACCGATGAGTCGCCAGTGGGTTTTTCCATCTACTTCGACCTCCTCGACCAACAGGACAGGACGACCTTGTCGCATGATAGGGCGCACCCATTCCCCAATGTTGATCTCCGCAGATGTGGGTGGTGCCTCCCCGGATGGAGACATGATAACTACACCTAGAAGACGTGTCAAGTCGTCAACGGTGTATGTGCCTGAAAGCTCGCGAAGACAAGGCAGCCAAATGAAGCGTCCGTCCTCGCCGGAGTTGTGGAGTCCAACAGCAGCAAGAGCCCCGATCACACCTGCGCCGTTGCCGGCTAAGCCCTCAAGGATGATGCCGTTATCTAGCGCCAGCTTGTACGCTGTCTCCTCCGACAGAACCTTACATTTCGCGGCATAAGCGAATCCCTCCACAGAATTATCGATGGCTTGGTGCAAAGCAATGCAGATCCCAACATTCGACCCGAGGACGGAATGGGAGCTAAGGTCCCTTCTCACGAAGTCATGCAAGCTTGAAATCGAGGCTTCAGCGGCATCAAACACAAGGCATACGGAGCTATTGTGTGAGGTGTAGGGGATCTGCGGATCGATGAGAAGTTGATGCCTTGTGATCGAGCGAAGGTTTGCTAGACCCGCAGTTGTCAGTGCTTCCCCCATTCGGCGTGCTTGGTAGCCGGTGCCGCGGCTGGTTGCGTTGTCGGTGTCATCAATTCCCAGGAATACGATCATCTCTCACTCTTGAATGAGGACAATGGCGCTCACTGTGGACGGGATTGGGGAATTCTGTGAGGTGAGCATCATTGTTCCTAGATTGGTGAAATCCAGAAGAACTTTCGGTGTGCGCTCAGTCTTGGAGAGCGTTTTATCTCTCGAGGAGCATACGACCATGAAACCCTGGAAGTCAGTGACCCGGGTTACACTCAGAGAAGAGGGCAGGGTTAGACGGTCCATTGGCTTGCCAGCACCGGTGATTGTCAACGAAGGAAGCTCCTCGATCGTACATAGACATAATCCTACAGCGATGTTTACAGGCTAAAAGACTTTGTAGATGGACGCCGCCACTGAGACCAATAAGGAACGCAACGGCAATATATCGAGACTTGTATAGGAGATCAGGGCTTTGGCGATCTCGATTAAAAAAACAGTTCGTTGTTTAACCCATTCCATTTTCTCTATGGCACTTTTATTCTAGGGCAAAATGCCCTCGGTTGCGAGGTCTGGACGGTTCGTTCAGAGCAGGCTGATTGTTGTGGGAATATCAGTTTAACCTGGTGCAGTCATTATCCTTGTGAAACAAAAAATAATCCCTGTATTGAAAGTTGAGTACCCATAGATGCTGCCCAAGATTCAGAGCTGAAAGGCCTTTCGATACTTGGATGAGGGTGAGGTGTAGCGACAATTGTCCACGATCCTATGGTATAAAAGACTGAGTCCGTAGATTCGCCACCGTTAAGTTTTTCGGTCGATGAATTTGGGCGCCATGACCGCGAAAACGCTCGCTGAGCAGGGAGCCACTGTCGCTATTAATATCTTGCCCAATGAACCATAACCAAAAGCGTGATTGAAGCTTTGCATACCTACGGCAAACCTTCCTACGCCGTCCCTGGCGACCTTTCAGTCAGCAGCAAAACGAAGGCGGTCGTCGCGCAGGCTCTCGCACGCTTGGGGGGACGGATCGACATTCTGGTTAACAACGCAGGACCTTTCAATGCCGAGCCCTTTGCCACCCTCCCCGAGGGTGAATGGGATCGAATTATGAATGTCAACTTAAAAGCGGCCTATCTGGCAACGCAAGGCGTGGTGCCTGGTATGCGAGAGTCTGGTTGGGGGCGTATCATCAATATGTCAGCGGGTTCAACTTTCATCCGAAATCACAGCATTTACGGTTTAGCCAAAGCCGGCGTCATCCTGCTCACGGAGGCCCTGGCGTTGGAGCTTGGACCAGAGATCATGGTCAACGCCATCACCCCGGGTCAGATCGCCGAAAGCGGTCCCGATATCAGCGAGATCGATCCCACATTTGTCGACCGCGCCATCGCTCATTCTTCTGGCGGTCGTCTGGTCACGAGAGCCGAGGTCGCTAACCTCATCGCCTGGCTATGCAGTCCTGCCACCGACATGATCACTGGGCTCACCATACCAATAGATGCCGGCTGGTGTTTCAACCGTTTTTAGCTCAGTGAGCTCGACTTACCGGGCGATGAAACAAGGATCTTTGATGATGGATACTCCTGTCCTCCAGTCCCATATCCTCTATCTAAAGCTTGTTAGGTCTTAAACGTAGTGGCCGAACAGCGAAGGCTCGGATGGAGTCATTCTGGGGGTGGGATCGGTAGTTCGGTCATGGGGCACGCCAACAACTCACGGGAGTGCAGTAGGAATGATGCGCGACTTGCTTATACTATTGTTGAATGGGAATGCTAAGGTTGCCGATGTTGGACTGAACCTCTACGCCTCGGTTCGAAGCCATTATGCATCGCATTTTATTGATCATTGAAAGGAGTTTTAAATGTGTGAATTTTGTATGGAGCATGGGGAGGGAAAAAAGTGGTATCTCGAAATGAAGAACTATGCCGATGAATTGCTCTATGAGGAGCTTTCTTCCAGCCAAAGGGAAATCGTTGGGGCTACAACACGTTTCGAATGGAACAACCGTTTCTGGGAGAGATTTGTCATGCCGTTGTTAAGCGGTGTGTCCAAACCACAAACGGAGTCGCAAGATTCTCCACCATCCACCGAGTTTACTGAAGTACAACCCAGCGAGGATGAGATCGTCGCACACCGTAAGGTCGAACATTTCGGTCAGGTGTTACCTATCGAGGATGTCGAGGCTGTGA
>JABAOF010003362.1_pt2 | contig 13900 bp, 19 predicted proteins | sample 7062171 | NCBI WGS metagenome assembly JABAOF01 (sample SAMN14538628, study PRJNA623070) | marine sediment metagenome | biome: marine biome [ENVO:00000428]; feature: marine pelagic biome [ENVO:01000023]; material: deep marine sediment [ENVO:00002113] | place: India: Gulf of Khambhat ...
AAAATAGATAAGATAGTCCCGTTTATCAAGGGTGAGGAGCATTTTTTCTATGGTAAGAGCCGGATACATGGTAGATTCTGGTTGGGAGTATCGATGACGCTGCTTTATATTGGTTTTGCCTTAATATTGGCTTATATTGGCTTTAAGAAGTCGTTGTCTTGTGATTCGGAATTGAAAAAAAATGCACCTGCCGCGTCGGGATTGGACATCCAACTCAAACAAGGTGCATATACAGTAATAACCATCCCGGATAAAGGGATTTTCCATCATTTTTTCAATGTGTTTTTTGGAAATATCAAGTACTTTTTCGGTAAGATAAAATTATCAGGCACGGACATGGTAAGACCTGAAAAAGCATCTTTTCTATACTTGTGCGAGGTAGAACATGTACCCGGGGATATGACGGTAAGTGGTTTTTTAGATTTCTTAAACCAATGGGAACATGTCAATAAAGAAGAAATGAATACCATACAACAAGAGTTTGCCCGGCAGGGTATCCTGGAAAAATTAGTTAATAAGCTCGACCATGATGATAAGATAAAAGTATTATTATCCGCCTGCCGGTTGATCAAACGCCAGGTGTATATGTTTTATAATTTTGCCCACAACATGTCGGAAGAGATGTTAACCTATTTCCAGGAAGAAGTAAACCGTCTTAAGGAAGAAGGTTCATCGATCATTTATTTCCGTCATAATTCTATGTTTACACCATATCATGTCGATCGCTGGTTAAACATCGTGAAACGGGATGATAAATATGAATCGGAACTGGTCACCTTTGACAAAAGCTAATCCCTTCTTGGGTCTATCTTCTTACTATAAGAGAGGTCCTCAAAATGGAACTTACGCAGGAAGAAAAAGAGGAATTACAGGCCTTTGCCCGGAGGTTGCAGGAGGTGAGGCACCGTTTGCGCCTGATGCAAAAGGAATTAGCCGAGGTCATCGGCTATTCCGACAGTTTTATATCGCTTTTGGAAGCGGCTCAAACCAAACCCGGTTATTTTTTCTTCAAGAATATGATGGAAAAATTCAACGTAAACCCATTGTACCTGTTAAGCGGAGAGGGAGAAATGTTTTTAGAGGAAGAAAACAAGAAAAATATCGGGATGGTATATAAAGGAGAGGACAAAGAAACAGTGGCAGAGTTATTGTATTACCTGGAGAATGCGCCGGTGATAAGGTTTGCTGTGTTGGAATATTTTATGAATTATTTGTACCAGCATAAAGATATGATCGATGCCCAGATAGAAGCATCCCGGAATCCCCGGCGGTCAAGAAAATAAAAGAGTAAAGAGAGGTCCTCAAAATGGGACTTAATATTACTCAGGAAGATAAAATTTTCATTGCTAAAAGCCATAGGTTCTTTATTAATCATTGGCGGACTTCTTTTTCTTGTGGCTCTTCCATTTAATGTAATGTTTGAACCAATGGAATCAGCACTTATAGCCTATGATAGAATGTAGTATATTTTTGGTTTTATGATAATAGGTTTGGTTACCGGTATTATCGGTATTTTCTTACTTATTCTTAAGCAAAATAAAATCTATTGGGTGTTTAGCCTGATTTTGTTTATCTGTGGGGTGTTGGGATTATATTTTTATCGGGAAATAAGTGTTTTCTTTTTATTTATCGATAAAAAATCATTTGTTGATACTGTTTTTGGTAGAACTAAAATGGTTGCTTATGGTACTATTTTATATACTACTGTTCTCTTTATATTTTCGGCAGGACTTCTATTTCTTCAACATAAATCAAAAATAAGGAAGCGTCCGGCATTAAAGGTCCAGGGTCATAAAGTAAAAAGCAAACTGCCTTCTGGAAAAGAGGGCAAAAAGAAAAAAAAGAGTCGGTCTTAATAAAGTGATTAAATAAAGGTGGCGTAAATGAAATATGAGAAAGATGAAAGATAAGAGAGCGATAGAATTTGGCAAACGTCTCCGTCATGTGCGCTTATTACTAAAACTGAAACAAAAAGAATTTGCCGAACGCATCGGCATGGCCAACAACTATTTATCGGAAATCGAATCCGGGAACGTCAAACCCGGATTCGAGTTTTTCTATAAAGCCAGCAAAGCGTTTAATATCAATGCATTTTATCTTCTTCACGGCGAAGGACCGGTATTCCGGCCAAAGAAAGGCCAACCCGGGGCGGATGGTGTCAACAAGCCAAAATCGGCGGAATGGCAATTCGTGGAAAATGATGCCCAGGTTCTCGAACTAATAAAGAAAATGAAAGATTCAATTATCGTCTACTTATCGGTATTGGAATTTTTCAACAAATACATCCTGGAGAACAATGAATTGATACTTAAAGACATATCGAGATCAAAGGAAAAACCCCCGGCCAAAGAGGAATGATACAATGAATCACAAAAAAATAATCATCTTCTGCCTTTTGTTTGCGTTGATAGGAATCACCGGGAAACTGACAGCGAAAAAGAATTCGAGAATAAGAGTTTTCGCCTCCGCTGGTGTATCTTTTCACGTATATCCCGGATGGTTTGCCAGTAGTTACACTGAAATGGCTGCAATTATTTTTTGCGTTAAAAAACAGGGCCGAAGGACACCGCTTTGTTTGGGATTTGGGACTTGTACTTTGGTATTTCCAGACAAGTCAGTTCCTTTCGGGTTCCGGCTTTTCTGGCCTGTGACTTCTGTGTTCTCTGTGGCTATTTTTAACATCATGAATGGTTAATCGTTAGAAACAAACTTTATTTTGTTGATATATGAATCTGGTCGTTAGAGGCTATAAGTCATTATTTAAATTCATCTGAATATAGACTTATCAAATTTGAAATTTCAAGACAGCGGTCATTTTTTTAATTTTTAATTTGTAGTTGACTGCTTAGCAAAACCAAAGTCCGCCAGCAGCTTTTTCAGAAATGTCGGAGATTTATGTGTTACAATGTGTTTCGAGGCAACGAGGTAAACATAATTTCTGAAATCTTGTGATGGTTATTCTGTACTTTTTCTCGTAAACCCTCATCCCCAAAGTATCGTAACAATATTAATCTCTTTAATGAAGAATCTGGATAGGTACGGTAAAATTGGCTAGACTTGACAAAAACGTTTTTTTGTTTTATCCTTAATTTTAATCCCCGCGGAGGTATCGCGAAAGATAGATGTGTTATGGCTTTTGAGTTTTAATTTTCTAAAAAATAAAAAAGGAGGTGAATCATGAGGTCAAAACTGAAAGCATGGGTGATCCCGTTGTGTATCGCGATTTTGGTTGTATCAATAATCGCGATCTTGCCATCTAATCTCACTGGTGGAGACCTGGAATGCGATGACTTCGTGAAATGCAAAGATGGTGCTGGATGTAAAGGCCCTGGAGACGAGCATAATTGCAAACTTTCCTGTGAAAAAGGTCCCACAGTGGATTGTGGTACAGCAACATTTGAATGGTAATTAACGGCTGGAGATTTGTATGGTGCTTGACAATTTTTCTTAAGAGAGATAGACTTAGTATCTATTTTCCTGGCAAATCAAAGAAAAATATATCAAAATCAAGCACCTACAAATCTCTTTGGTCGAGATGAAAAACGCAAAAAAACGAGGTGAAAATGAACAGAATAAATTCTCTGGTTTTCATTTTTTTGGTTATCAGTGTTGGTTGTATCTATGGTTATGATGAACTATTTGAATACAAACTCATATTAATAAAGAGCTTTAAGCAAGCTAAAGATTGGTGTTACCTTGGACGCGATCAATCATTTAAACTACATTATGAATCCCCTGAATCATTTATTAAAATGCCTACATGTATGAAAGTGGATAGGGAAAATAAAAGAATATTGATAATCGATAATAATCGCCATCAAGTAAAGGTTTTTTCTAAAAAAGGTGATTTTATAAAATCAGTGGGTCAGCCTGGTCAAGGGCCTGGAGATATGAATTCGCCTTATTGGCTGGAGTTCTGCAGAGATAAAATATGTATTTGTTCAAATGGTAGGATAGATTTTTTTGATAAAAATCTTAACTTTAAATCTAGATTACGAGTTTTTCTTCCTTTCCCGAGATTCTTTGTGTTTAAAGATTATATATATGCTGGAATAAGTGCCCCTTATAGGGAAAAGTATCCATTATTTGTCAAAATGGATATTAACGGTAGAGTACAGGATTTCGTAATTGATGATGATATGAATGATCATTTCTTTAGAAAAATCAAGGACGATATTTTCATCCTTTTTGCAAATGAACGCGTTATAGTTGTCCCAATGCATTGGAATAAAATATATATCTATGATAACCAATTAAAATTAATAAGAAAAAGGAGTATTAATTATCCTCTTTTAGATAAAGTAGAAGAATGGAACTTAATAAAAGATATGAATAGGAAAAAAAATTCAAGAATTTACTGGCCTTGCAGAATGACTGCTTCTGCAAAATTATTCGAAGATAAAGTATATATATTATTAAATTTACCAAGGCTTGAAATTCTTGTTTTAGATCACGATGGAAAAATTAAAATCCACTTCTATAATGATAATGACTTTCAGTTAATGAAATGGAAAGATTTTGATATCCAGGAAGAAAAAGGAAAGATTATTTTTTACATTTTGGGTTATTCCCTTGAAGATGAGAAGACAGAGATGAGTGACTATAATGTATACAGGATGATTGATGGCGAAACAAATAAAGCAAGTGACTCAAATATGAAATAGGAACAAATAGGATTATCGATGAAATCTAAAACAAAAAGTACTATTTTTCGCGTTCTGTTTGTTGTTTTGGTTATATTAATATTTTTGGTTGTTAAGTATCACGACTGCCTGATTTTTGAGTTTTCAATGACACCTGAGATATTTTTAAAAAATAAAGATAAAAGGAATGCCGTTATTCTATATGGGAGTGGTATATGCGGTTCTTGTCCAACCGGGAAAAGACTTTTATTTCTAAAAGATGAATATGACTTACTATTGATTGTTCCTGAAGAATTTAGCGATACTGACATAGAAAATTTAAGAGATGTATTTTCGCTTAAAGGAAAGATCACACGAGGAAATAATGAGTTAGTTGATTATCTGAAAAAAATCGCTTCATGTAAAAAATCATCAGATTGGAGAAAAAATTTATTTGTAGAAATTAATGAAAATGGAAGAGTCTCCAAATTGAAGAAATTTTAAGCTTTGTTCATGTGTTCATTTGGGTCAGTCAAGCAGGTGAAGGTGCCAGGTAGGTTATTCTTGTCATTATCGGTCATAAAGGCTTTACTTACCTGCAAAAATGGGTATAATAATACCCTTCATGGTTAAAATACAGATGCTTAGAGGTTTAGAAAATTTTTTTTGCGGAGCCGGGCATGAAATGGCAGCCATCGATGTGGACGGCACCAGGCATCCCTGTCACCGGTTTATTCCCTGGATTTCCAATAAACCAGCTCCAAAAGAAGATGTAAATTGCCAAACCGCCTGGAAGCCCGATAAATGTGCCAACTGTAAATTAATTCCGTCCTGTCCCACTTGTGCGGGTTTTAATTGGGAAATTAACAACGATACCGGAATTCGGACTACCTTTCACTGCGAGTCATTCAAATTAGAGGTAATGGCTTCTTGCCTATTAGAGTGGAAGCGGTTGAAACAAAAAATAAAAGACTTATCTGATATTAATGAGGAAGACAAAATAAAAATGAAGATGAGGTTGGAGGCAATATGGTCGATAATAGAAAATTTTCAGTCAGGACAATTCTAAAGAAAGTATTTCCATTGATAATCATTTTTGCATTTGTATTTAATGTTGAAGCCAAAATCATCGGCAATATCTCTGGTTACTATTTCAAACGACCTATATTACGAATCGATACCCGGCAAATCTACATCGTTGATCAGGCCCTAAAAAAAGGGTTCATATACGACAGAAACAATTTTGAAAAAAAATCTGAGTTCGGTGGTCCAGGACAGGGGCCAGGCGAATTTCCGTCCGTTACATATGTTACCATCGATGACCAATACTTATATGTATCCACACAATGGAAGGTGTCCATCTTCTCAAAGAAAGGCAAATACATTAAAGATATTAAAAGTGTTTCCAGTGGCTACGAATATTCCCCAATCGGAAATAATTTTGTCGGTACGGCTTCTATTCCAGGAAATCCAAATCCAGATTTTCTGGACATTCAATTCAACTTATACGATAGCCATTTAAAAAAAAAGAAGGCACTCCTGCGTACAACGATCCACGTTAGATGGAATGTTCACGGTGGAAAGGAATTTGTCTACTTTATAAGCGACTATGCTTCTTCCTTCGTGTATAACAATGCCATATATATTGGGACCACTGGGAAGGGCTTTTTCTTTTCTGTTTTTAATCCTGATGGGGAGAAACTCTATGATATTAAATTGGATGTTGAAAAGAAAAAAATTACCGGGAAAGAAAAGCAAAAAAAAATAGATTCCCTGCGTTCAGCGTTGGGTGAAAATAGATGGAAAGCCATGTATGGAAATAAGGAGATAAAATTCCCGGATTATTACCCGGCTTACCAGGCGTTTTTTGTAAATGATGGAAGGATCTATGTTTTTAGTTACCCCCGGGAAAAACAGTATGAAGTATATATACTTGATTTAAAGGGAAATATACTGGAAAGAAAATTTATGCCAACAAATGATTTAAAGGGGGTGAATTCAAAATATCAATGTATGTCTAATGGAAATCTATACCAGCTAAGATTAGGATCGGATGAAGAGGAAGAGCTGCATGAGATTAAAATATACAGGTGAAGAAAAAGTGGCAAGGCAAGAAATTTATTCATTATCGGAATGTTAATTCTTTTCTATATAAGTGATTGATTCTCACCATTAACCATTTTTGACGCCTTTTTTTCTGAGAAATGCATTTCGATTAAATCTTTTTTATTCATTCTATTTTCGGAAATAAATCCCAGGACAGCATAGGGAGCGTGAGGTATTTCACCCATTAAGCGAATGAGTTTATCCACCTCTTCCTGGAAGTAAACAAAGGTGCCAGGTACTTTAATTACCTCAAAATCCTTTTAAAACTCATTCTCTAAAAGCGCCCCATTTTCTTTTAACCAATCTTTCGCCTTTCTAAATTTTGGTACCTGAATCTCCACAATTGTCCAGAAGCGTGGCGTGTGGTTGGATTCCAGAAAATGCGCAAGCTCGTGCACAATCACGTAATCAATCACAAACATGGGTGCTTTAATGAGACGCCAGTTGAAATTCAGATTGTCTTTCGGCGTGCAGGAACCCCAACGGTATTTCATGTCTGATACAAAAACCTGATTATATCTAACCCCTAAATTTCTTGCGTATCGTTTAACTCTGGAAGGAATTTTTCCGGCTGCCTGCTTTTTGTACCAATTTTTGAAAACCTCACTGGCCCGCTCCGATGATACTGCGGCAATGATAAATTTACCGGCAAAGCGGATGCTCTCCTCTGTGCTTTTTTCAATTTCCAATCTATATTTCTTACCCATATACAAAACCGTTTCACCTGATACAAATTCTTTTAAGGGCTGCTCAGTTGTATATTTTTTGGCGGTTTTTAATTTTTCATAGAGCCAAAACTTTTTCGACTCTACAATTTTGTTAATCTCCTCAGGACCTGCTCCCCTGGGTGCCCTCACAATGATTGAGCGATCCCGCTCAACCGTAATGGTGATAGTCTTCCTATTCGAATATTTTACCTGATACTCTATCTGCATTTTTTACTCCGCATACAGAATAATATCATTATTGGATTCGGCAGGAATTAGATATGAACCAGAAGGATTTTTCAGGAAAACTAGGGATATCCAGTCCTGCGTTATCAGAGATAGAAAATGATAAGTACAAGCCCGGTCATGATTTTATCTATAACATGGCCAGTGAGTTTAAAGTCAATTTATACTATTTAATATTTGGCAAGGGGGATATGTTCATTGGCATTGAAGACGGTTTAAAAAGAGGTGCAACTGATTTTGCAGCCAAGAATGAGGAAGTGGAGAAATTTTTGTGGTATTTTGAGCGTTCCCCCATTGTCCAGTATTTTATATTGGGACAATTTCGGCGATTTATCCAGAAGGAACAAGAAGATGTCGAACGGGATATATCAATCCACAAAAAAGAGTAAGGGCCTAGGTCATTTCCGCACCATCCTTAACAAGGAGAAAGTGACCATTGACAAAGAAATCGAAGAGTACAACGAATCGCAGGAAAAAGATGGTGAATAAGGAATCCTTTTCAGCAACATGCGTCACCATTTGTTGACTGACAATGAATTGGAATCCGAAGGAGCAAAATGTCATTCCACATGGGATTAAAAGATGCGGAAAAAGACGGTAGCCCCATTAAAGGTTAATCGTTTAAAACAAACTTTATTTTCTTGATGTGAGGATGTCATTTATTCCCCATGAATTGTGATTTAAATAAATGAATATAAAGATAATTATGAAATTTAAGATTTTAATCACCTTTTTAAAATAGGTGGTTGAAAAGCAGTATGCTCAACTTGACATAATCGAGTTTTTGTGTTAAACACTAATACTAACATTTGCGGAGGCATTGTGAGAAGGGTGTTTGTAACTGTTTTGAAGTGCGAGATTGAAAGAGAGGCAGCAATCATCTTAAATAAAAATCTTTATTTAGCCTCAAAACTCAAGGCTGATTTTTCTTTTGTATCCCTCATTTTTTTTACAGGGCGAAAAAATTTTTTTGTGATTGAATTGAGTATGGAGCAATGAAGATGCATAAAGGGGGGAAAAACAATTATATCAAAGAGATTCAAAATTTTTTTGGGAGTCTGTGGAAAACGAGAAAGCCTGTCGCCAAATTGTTTCAAACCCGTTCGATGTCTTACCTTTATGATACCGGCTCAAATAAAGTCCTTAGATGTGAACCGCATGTTTTCTACCTACTGGAATGCTTCTTTCAAATGGATATAGAAAAAGCGATACCTGCTTTTATATCGAAATATAATGAAGCACAATTTGAAGACGCGGCACAAAAAATCAAAGAAACCATAGAAAAGGAGGGTATTCTTATGTCAACGGGAGCTTCCCGATTCGGGTTAGGCGACCATTACGGTGACGTTGGAGAGCTGGTCGATTCTTCGCTGAGGGGCATTACTCTTGAAACCACCACTTCTTGCAATTGTCGCTGCGACTATTGCTTATACGATAAGCATTTCAAGGAAGCTAGAGATCATGGAACAAGTAATATGAGCCTTGAAACCGCATTCAAAGCGATCGAATATTTAAAAAAACATTCCTATAAAAAGAATACGGCAGCAGTTACCTATTATGGCGGCGAACCTCTCTTGAGTTTCGATTTCATAAAATCCTGTGTCGAATATGCTAAAACCATCTTGACTGAAAAAACCCTGGAGTTCAGTTTAACCACCAATGGAACGCTGCTTGACAGTGAAATTGCGTCTTATTTTTTAGAAAACGATTTTTCCATTGTTGTCAGTATCGATGGTCCGAAGGAGATTCACGATATGTACCGCAAAAATATTCATGGAAATGGAAGTTTTGAAAGGGCTATTACCGGTTTAAAAACACTGGTCGACACGTATGGAGAAAAAGCAGAAGAAAAGATCATGCTAAGTATGGTGTATACTCCTCCATATTCCGGCGAAAAAATTGACCGTATAGCCGCCCTGTGGGATGAATATCCCTGGTTACCCAAAAAAATGGGAGTTAATATTACTTATCCGTTAGAAGGAACGTTTCCTAAAGATAGACTGTATTTAGAAAACACAAATGAAGATAAAGACCTTGATATGTGGGCGTCCGAAAGTTTTTCACACAAATATATGAAACGAGCCGATGGCCATCCAATTTCGGACAGCATGAAAGAAAAGAGGCTTGCGCAGTTTATGCAGCGTAGAATATATCATTCCCTTTTCGATAAATATTACATGAACGGATGTTGTGTGCCGGGGGTAAGAAAACTTTTTGTCTCTGTAGACGGAACATTCCTGGTATGCGAAAAGATTTCATCAAAATCCCCTCCAATAGGAAATGTTTTTTCAGGAATAGATATCGATACGATTAAGAAGCTTTACATTGAGGAATATGAGAGAGAGAGTATTCCATATTGCTCAAGATGCTGGGCGATCCGTCTTTGCAATATCTGTTATGTTCAGGCATTTAAAAATGGGATCCTTGATGTAAATAGAAAATCAAATTCATGCGGTGCCGAATTATTCTTAAAAGAAAATTTTTTAAAGCTTTTTGGTACACTCATCGAAATAAATCCAGGCGGCCTCGATTACCTGTATGATTTCAAACTGGAATGATGAGAACCGACGCAGACAAAAAAAATTTAAGATAAAATAAATAAGGAGGTAATCATGGATGTAATCAAAAGTGGGTTGGAACATGTGACAGCGGGAGCCGCTGGGGGTTGCCCTTGCATTTGCAGCACTGGCTGGTCGGGGGCTGATACAATGGCCCTTGAAAACGGAGGATGCGGCTATAATTGCGGATGCCTAACTATAGGATTTGTTACTAATGCGAATGCCAATAGCGATAAGGCATATCAGATACTTTACCCCGAACAATAATTTTATGACCCACGAATTTAAAGCAGGGAGAGAATGCAATTCCCTCCCTGATTTTTTCGAATTAAAACCAATATTTTTTGGCTAATGTTTTGATGAGGTTGAGCATGAAAAACAAAATTGTATTACTTGTTTTGGCGTTAACCGTCTTCATATTATACTTGAACGGTATGATTGCGGAAGTACATAATACGAAAAAAGAGATCGACGCCTGTATGGGCAAGGTGCAGCTTACCCTTGTACGTACATGGGGAGGCGATGAAGAAGAAGATGAAAACAAATTCTTTAAATACCCCTGGGATATCGTCATAGACAACAAGGGAATGGTCTATATTTGCGATGAAGGAAACCACCGAATCCAGGTATTCGACGAAGCCGGGAATTATAAGCATTCCATCGGCAAAAGGGGCAATGGTCCCACTGATTTATTAAATCCCAATGCGCTTTCAATAGACATTCGTGGAAACCTTTTGGTTTCCGATAGCATGAATTATCGAATCCAGATCTTAACACTGGAAGGGGAATATATAGGAGGATTTAAAATTTTTGGTGGCCGTATTTCCGATATGAATTCAGCCCACAAGAAAGACGAAATAGTAGTATACAGTCATATGCGGACTTTTCTTTCACGAAAGCTTCTTTTTGTGTACGATAAAAAGGGAAAAACAGTCCGGGAAATTGGGAAATATGTGAATAACGCAACCGATCCCGCAAAGGGAGAAAGTGTTGTTTTCGCAATTGGTGAAAACGACGATATATATACGGCGTATTACTCAACTCCCTATTTGCTGGTATTTAATTATACCGGCAACATAAAAATGCTGATTACATACGAAACGCCGTTTGAACCTAAAAAAGTACGCCTTGACAAATCCAGGAAAAACATCGAAATAGAAGGTAATAAATATGTCCCGTCAGCTTTGTCGCTGGCGTTAGACTCGCGGGGGAGAATATATATTGCCGGGAAAAAAAGGCATCCCACCAAAAAGGAGGCATCATACTTTCAGTCAACCGGCATCAGGAGGCCGGGTAGTGGAATCAGTCGGATTGTTCCTGCGGTTGAAAATGTTAATACTGACTTATACCGGATCATTATATTCGATCCATCAGGGAAGGTTATTGCTGCCGCCCAATTGAATGTTTTTCTAGATAAAATCTATATTCACGGCGACCGATTGTTTATCATCGATACTTTTAAAGGCATGAAAATTTATGAATATAAAATCGATTTCCGTTAGCATTACAATAAGAAGATCGCAGCATGGAAAATATTTCTAATGAAAAGAAACCCTTTATAAAGAAATTCAAAACGAAAAACCGGTATTACATCTACGATGTCAATACCAATGAAATACTTGGCGTAAATAAGACGGTTTACGACATCATCGATGAAATATATGAAAACAACATCGTCGGCATCGTCGAAAAATTTAAACATAATTACCCAGTCCAGGAAATAAAAGAGAATTATGATCTGATCAAACGAATGGAAAAAGAAAAAAGATATTTTTTCCCCAGAAGTCCAAATATATCTTCAGGGATAAACTCTATTGAAGATGTAAAATCCGCGCTTCGGTCAGGACTTCCGCAAATCGTGATGGAATTAACTGACCGTTGTAACCAGAGGTGTTGTTACTGCTCTTTTTCCGGGGAATACGCCTATACAAGGACCCATGGAAAAAACGATATGACATTCCAAACCGCAAAAAAAGCACTGGATTTTTTCATCAAAAGAGCGGGTGAAATTTACGATAACCAGGGAACAGCAGTCACTTATTACGGCGGAGAACCGTTATTGAGATTCGATTTATTAAAAGAAACCGTCGATTATGTGGTTAATATCCATCCAGATAAAAAAGTAAGGTTCGCCATTACCACCAACGGCACATTACTTTATCGAAAAGATGTGATCGACTTTCTTGTAAAAAACGACATCGGTATCTCGATAAGCATCGATGGCCCCGTAAAAATCCATAATCGGTACCGATTGTTCGTCAATAAAAAACCAACCTTCAATCGTATCTTCAAGAATTTGGCCTTCATCAAAGAAAAACACCCGGACTACTTTTCGAGAAAAATCTCGATAATTGCCGTTTTAGCCCCTCCATTCGAAATAGAAGAAGTTTCCGTTTTTTTTTACAAAAACGATTTTTTCAACAATCTGAAGGAAAGGATAACCATCGGATTAGTCGATCCGGTAGACACAACATTTTTCAAGGATTACCATCTGGAAGACGAGATAAAAAAAGTAAAAAACATATTCAACCGTTTAGTGCAACAGTACAAAGAAGCTCTTATTAAAGACACTTATAATGAATTAACAATAGAGAAAGATTTATTTTTGAGGCGGTTTTACAACATCGCTTCGAGAAAAATATATCCACTGGGTAAGGTTTTCCCACCCAAGGGAGGATGTTTCCCCGGACGCAGAAAATTATTTGTCGATACCTGTGGGAAATTCTTTATGTGTGAGAAAGTATCCGGAAATTTTGAGATCGGGAATGTGGAAAAGGGGTTTTATTATGAGAAGATTTATCGATTTTGCCAGGAGTACGACAGGTTTTTCAGCGACTGTAAATATTGTTGGGCATTACGGTTGTGTGACAAATGTTTCAATAGTATTCGTAAGGGGGAAAAAATGGATTTTAAAAGAAAAAAAGAATTTTGTATTACAATGAGAGATACCATCGAAGGTGATCTTATTACTTATTGCGAGATCATCGAAAAGAACCCCACCGCTTTTAAAGTCTATGAGAATATGGTTATCCGTTAAACTCTTGTCACATTTATTTCTATGTAAATCGAAGGTGCCAGGTACTTTATACTTCCATAGGTTAAAAACTATGGTATAATATGCCTTATTTAACATTTATTAATATTTGAAATGAACAAAAAGAAAGTAAAAGGCCCGGAAAATCCCTTCGCCATGCGGTTGAAAGGTATAAGAAAAAAACTGAAACTCAAACAAGACGATTTTTGCAAGAAGGTAAAAATATCCGCCACCCAGTTGTCAAAAATCGAAAACGGTAAGAACAAACCCGGTCATGATTTCTATTATAACCTGGTCAAAGAGTTCGATGTGAACTTGAACTATTTGTTATTCGGTGAGGGACCGATGTTCAGGTACAGCGAAAAAGGTGGCGGTGCGGACTCTACTTTTCCCCTGGATAAGTTTCGCCATGAATACAGCCGGGTCAATGAAGAAATCGATGAATTTTTGTTTTATTTCTTTAAATCCGCTTATTTTCGCTTCAAGATAATGGCGGAAGCGATAAGGATTCGCAACGAATCGAATGAATTTATAAACAACGAAATCAACCGGAAAGAACCCAGTGAGAAGAAATAAAGACCAATGAATTTTTAATGTCAATTTAAGGGGACCGGAAAGGATTCTTTT
>JABAOF010015977.1_pt3 | contig 13900 bp, 14 predicted proteins | sample 7062171 | NCBI WGS metagenome assembly JABAOF01 (sample SAMN14538628, study PRJNA623070) | marine sediment metagenome | biome: marine biome [ENVO:00000428]; feature: marine pelagic biome [ENVO:01000023]; material: deep marine sediment [ENVO:00002113] | place: India: Gulf of Khambhat ...
CTTTGTGCCTTTTTTGGCGTAGTAGATAGCATTAAAGGCTACGGCAAAACAACAGAACCCACCACGATCATGATAATTCCGGTTGTTGCAAAAGGGCAAAGATGGCCATCGACGGTAAGATGGAGTCTCTTGCCGTTTTCAAGTCCTCCCTCTATGATTGAATTAATCATGTGTTCATCCTCAATTCTCTCATACCGTATGGAGAACGAATACTCCTTGTCTCCCACAAATACCCGATAGATGATCTCTCTGCCCATTTTTCGTATGTTGCCCAAGGCCATTTTCAAAGGGCCGAATTCCCCAATAATCAAACGATCAGGCTTGTTTTGATATCGAAAGCTGAAATCGTGATAAGTCCCTTTGATGTCTATCTTTCCCTTTATATCAGAACCACAATTATACACCGCCCATAGAGGATGGCCATTCACTGTGCCAAAGACCTTGTCGTCCATAAAATAGATGTCTTTTCCTATGCCAGTAATGTGTCGTGTTCCTTCACCTGAGGCAAGAATCGAGAGCGGCATAGCCAATAACATTAAAATAGATATCATGAATACTTTCCGAAACATTAGTCCTCCTTGCAGTGATTGATTTCCGAATGGCATCCATACTGGAAAGACTTTTTCAACTGGGTTCATCATTATACCATTGGCAGGGTCATTGAGAACATCGAACTTTCCTGATGGGGATCCTTCATTATGATATTTTGCAAAAAAGCTCATGCAAAGCTTCATGCAATTCATATTTTGGGACACCGCTTTCTGCACCCAAGGAACTACATAGGCTTTGGACATTGAATTGGCCTATACTAGATTCGTGCCCTCTGTCCTCAAAGCAGGCTTATAAGCATAGCTAAGAATCTTTTTTTCAAGTCATTTTCAGCAAGCATGATGCGGCGGCCCATGCTCATTTATGCAGCCCCCTTGTTCTTTGAAGACAGAATTCCTTGATTTGGGCAGGTTTAGACGCCACGTAATTCACTGTAGATGAAAGCGCAATAATAGGCCAACAACAAAGATATGAGCCGACCGGTTATATACCATATAGCTCCTCTATCTTGCCCCGCTTCTTCATCTTATCAAATTTGCCATATAGCCATTGTTCGGGGTTCTACTCTGTTTCCTTTTGGCGTTTGCCAACTGAAATAGCCAATCGCGGTCAATGTCCATGCCCCCGATATTTGAAACACAAATCATCACGGAAGCTCATCAAATCACGCCGGCTTAATGACTCAAGATGTTGTGGTTTCCTCATACTACAGGCGAAGGGCCATTCTTACCTGCCCTTTCGCAAGGTGGTTTGAGAAGTTCTAATTACCAATGAAAGCCCGCCAACACTCCAAGATGTACTCCTCCCGCATCAGCATCGACGTCGAATAGAGTTACCTCTGCGGTTGAAAAGGCCGCCTCCAGACCGATATTCAAGTGATCCGCCACTATCCAATAGACACCTCCTCCAAACCAAATGCCCACTGCATTATCAGAGTCCGATACTGTGATCCCAAGAGCTGTGCCTGTGTATTCCGCACTGATACAGGAAATCCCACCGCCGATAAACGGACGTGTACGTGGAGACTGGTCCCATATCTTTCGAACTCCAAGGTTTATCTCTGAGGTCTCCCCCTCAGTATCGAATTCGATAGTACCTAACAGTGGATCAAACATGAGCGCAGTCTCCTCACCGCTTGAAGATAAATAGTCAATGACAATGCTCACTGGCCAGCCTTGCTGCTTAAAGTCAACCTTTATGCCGAATTCCTCTTGCTCTTCAACAGGCTCCCATTCGTCCTCATCAAGAAGCTTGGCTCCCAGGAAGACATTGAGATTCCCTGTCCAATCATCACAGATTGCCAAGTTGGGAGTTGATAACAGGAAATATGCACTAATCAAAAGCGTTATTTTTTTCATCTTTTGCGAAGACTTTCTATCCTCGACTTGAGGCCGGCTTTCCCTTGAAACCTCTGGCTGCTCCGAGGTATCCGCGGTGCTTTCCAGGCCCGCACCCGTCCCTGGCTCTCCTTGCTTATTTGCTTTATTGTAGAATAAGAAGAGCTCATCAAGCGCGATTTAGACCTGACTGAGCGCTGAGATTCTTGATGCTTCCCCACAATGGAATGGTGATTCGGCAGTAACTGCACTCGTTGTTTCTCTACCCCTACTTGTCGCTCCTTTAGCCACCTGCGAAACAGACCGCTCTTTATTGCCGGTGGATCGTCGGGGTCAGGATCATAAATAACTGGGTATCTCCTTGGCCCCCACCAAGGATAGCAACAATGAACCCAGCCATAAGTACAGAACCATGGTCGGCAGCCACATGGATACCAAGGATAGCACCAGGGATAGTATGGGGCATATGCACTCGGCCGTTCTTCCTCCCACAGGTGAATCTCCTTGACTACAAGATAGGGACAGCGGTAGTCAATCTCCCCTAAGCTTATGACCTCCTCGCCCTGCACAACTCCGACGATGGTAACCTTTCGCCCCCTGCGGTAGATCTCACTGTCTAGAAGCCCCACATTAAGTGCTAAAAAACGCCCCTGGGACACATCGATATTTACCGGTCTGCCCCTACGGTCTCGCTCTGTCTGATATATCTCCAAGAGGCTACCCTCTCTCTTGTTGACCATTTTGACGATAACCCCTCCCAAGAGGACCACCTTTCCCTGATAGTCCTCGGGAGCCTTCTGCAATTCAGCAAAGGTAATCTCCCTGTCTACCTCTTGTAGGATGTCATGTGAGATAACATGGGCGCAGCTGGATAGACAGAGGACGGCAACTACTGTGACTAAAAGACTCCTCTTCATCATTTACTGGGGACATCCTCCCATAATTCTTTTGAGCTCCTTGAACTCATGATCTACTAGAACCCTTGTTGGCAGAGATGCGAGGTTGCTCTCTGTAAATGCCCATCCGCCGAAAAACCGCCTCTTAAAATAGTGGCTCTGAAATCCAACTATGACCTCTAAGGGCTTTCCCTTGGGAGCCGTGAGTGAAATGATCTTGACTACCCCGAACTTACCGGAAAGGACTTTCCACCTCTCCAAATCAGCCTTTACGGTTAACTCGAGGCGCCCATTGGGGGAGAGCTCGGTTTGGATACATTTCAAGGTCGTTCCATTGTAATCATAAAATGAGATATATAAAAATAGCTCTTGTCCTGTGGGGTTAATTATGTGCATCAAGGTATGCCTGTCTTTTCTCAGATCGTATGTCCCTACAAGATACGAGCTGAACGCGCCTTCCTCCTGAGCGCAGACAGCAGATACGTGGAAAGGCAGAATAGAGAGCAAGCCAAAGATAAAATATCTTCCCTTTCTCATTTAAGCTCCCCATTGGTGTTTTTTGGTCGCGTCCACCCCTACCCCACCTCAATAGTCAGTCTGCCCCGGAGCTTTTTTGGTAAGAAAGAATAATGACCAGGCTTTATTTCTCACTGTGGCCGCCCACCAAACTGCACCTAGGTTGTGTACAGGGGATTTTTATAGCATTACCTATAAAATAGGACTCACCATACTTTGGATGCAACATTGATTACTGCCAAATATCTCGGGAAATTAGTGCCAATCTGGGAGGTTTAAGGATTTTCTAGATCAGTTAGACATTTTCGCAGCTAGACACGATGAGTGGGCGTAGAGGATGAACCCGAGGCAATAGATCTTAATTTATGGTAAAGTACGCGCCATGGCCACAAGACCTCAATCCGAAAGAGACTCCGACAACCGTTCTAACTCGCTTTTCGCTGACTTCCATAAATACACCGAATCACTTCCCATGCCAATCAAGGTCACCCCGTCCGATATATGAGTTCGAGCTGATTCAGGACCGTCCGCGAAAATACCAACAGGGGTACCTTTTTCAAGGCAATGCCGTTTGACCTTTTGGATCGCGCCCTCGACCTCCGGTTTCTCAAGCTGACCGATCAGCCCTAGACTTCCAGACAAATCATAAGGGCCTATCATGATGGCGTCTATTCCTGGCGTTTCTATGATCGACTCAACGTTATTGACACCCTCAATATGTTCAATTTGGAGGATTATCGCAATCTGCTCATTGGCCTTTCGGACATAATCCGAGAATTCCATACCATACTTGGAAGCCCTGGCCAGGCCAAGGCTCCGAGTTCCCTCAGAGGGATATTTAGACGCCTGGACAGCCGCCTTCGCCTCTTCGGCCGTCTTTATCTGAGGGACAATGACGCCATCGCAGCCGATGTCCAGGGTCTTTTTGATCCAGACACTATCGTTCCATGGCACCCGTAGAACCGCAGCACATCCCTCTCTCAATGCCTGGGTCATAATCTGTGCTTGAACAAGATCAATCGCCGCATGTTCCATGTCGATCCATACCCAATCAAAGCCCACTTCAGAAATGATTTCCGCCACCTCCGGAGATGCAATCCCAAGCACGGTTCCGACAAGTAACTCTTTTTTTCTCAGTTTGCCTTTAAACCCTCTATCCATAAATCCTCCTGCCTCACGCATCACCGCGGTCTTGGCCTTAGGATATCCCCGTTTGTAGATGTTGCTGAGGCCGAACTGAAAAGTCAAGGAAAAAGGGTGTCACAGGGTAGATGGTGACATGGGGATTAATTTCCGAACATTTATCTATTTGCGATATAAGTGTGTGATAGCGCGTTTAACAATAATGGCCCTAAATCGCGGCATGCTTGCAAATTAGCTTACAAATTACTACAGTGAGCGTGGAAACCGCCACCGCTCAGGGTTGATGGGCATGCAGAACAGGAGCTCTATCTTCTCCCCTTTGTCAGAGAAATCCTGGAAAAGGCCCAGAAGCGCTCGCAGTGAGACTGCGTATCACTACTCTTATTGCGGTGACCCCATAATACATTTGCCCGGGACCCTGAGCCCGAAAGAGCTGGCCAATGCCATGATGTGTCTAGCCGCCGGGTAAGCCATTGTTGCGATAGGGTGATTTTTATGCGTCCGGATTTGCCCTTTAACCGACCGAAGGTGTTGTTGTTGACAGCAGGACATCTTGTGACGGATATCTATCCAGGGTTACTTTCGCCCTTGCTACCGGCGTTACAAATTGCCCTGGGACTCAGTCTGCCTGAAACCGCATTTATCGCATCTTCATTGGTGATGATTTCCTCGTTGTCCCAACTGGTATTCGGTTACCTCTCCGATCTAACCCGGAAAACAGTTATTGTGGCATCGGGTCCAGTGATTGGCGCGGTGTTCTTGAGTAGTCTGGGGTTTGCCGATAGCTATTGGATGCTCATACTCTTTGTTTCCCTCGGCGGGCTGGGCGTTGCTGCTTTCCACCCGCAAGGCGCTGCTTTGATAGGGATTCAAAGCGGAGATCGTCCCTTCACCGGTATGTCGCTATTCGTTACTGGGGGGGCGCTTGGCGTGTCAGTAGGGGCGTTGATTGCGGGACCGATTGTAGAGCTAGGTTCCCTCCGAACGCTTTCGTATCTGATGATCCCCGGTATCTGCATTGGTTTCCTCTTATGGAACTATATTTCACGGGATATCCTTACGAGGCATCACCAGGAAGCCGCCTCCAGAAATGGAAGAGCCCATTGGGTCGTGCTCGTTATCATGATCATCCTCGCGATGGCGCGCGCGTATATCTTTGTCTCCTTGAGCACGTTTATCCCGCTCTATCTCGCTGAAAAGGGGCACACCTTATCTTTTGGGGGTCTAACCCTTTTCTTTTTACATACTGCTGCGGGGATCGGCGGGTTGAGCGGCAGCTTCTGGGCGGAAAGATTGGGAGCGCCTAAAGTGGTCTTAATCTCCTTTCTGGTCCCAGTGCCGTTGTTTATGCTCTATGTTTTCGCGGAATCCTCAGCTGGTATCATCTTCCTGGCGTTGGCTGCATACGTGCTTTTCACATCCACCCCCCTGGTGATCTCTCTTGGTCAGAGGGCATATCCCAAGAATATCTCCATGGCCTCAAGCATGGTTATGGGATTTGCTTGGGGCAGTGCCGGTGTCCTGGTGACACCGACGGGCGTTCTGGCAGACCATATCGGCCTTCTTCATACACTCATATCTATTTCGTCTATGCCATTTGTTGGATTTCTTCTGACGCTCCTGATATTCAGAAAGATGGATCTGTAATTGCGAAAGACGTAAGAAAGCCGCTGGATGAAGGCTATGCAAACCCCATGAAAGGGCTCACATGAAAGACCAGATTAGGGAGACCTTTGATTTCGTCATTATCGGCTCCGGGTTCGGAGGGAGTGTGTCTGCCATGCGTCTCACGGAAAAAGGGTACCGCGTGTTGGTCTTAGAGCGGGGCAAACGCTTTCGTGACCAGGACTTCGCCACGACCAATTGGAAATTCTGGAAGTACCTCTGGAGCCCTGCTCTACGCAGCTTCGGCGTATTTCAGATCAGTAATCTGCAGGGCATGTTAATCCTTCACGGATGCGGGGTGGGTGGCGGCAGCCTGGGCTATGCCAACGTATTGATGGAACCAAAGGATGTGGCGTTTGAAACCCCAGACTGGAAAGATCTTGCCAATTGGAAAACGGTTCTGCGTCCTCACTACGACACCGCCCGCCGCATGTTGGGGGTGACCCACACACCCCGCCTCTTCCATTCGGACGAGGTGCTCAGGTCTATCGCTGAGGATATGGACAAGGCCGACAGCTTCCAGGCGACCGAGGTAGGAGTGTTCTTCGGTGAGCCAGGTGAGGAAGGTAAAGAACACCCCGATCCATACTTTGGTGGCGAAGGCCCAGCACGCCGCTCTTGCAACTTCTGTGGAGGTTGTATGGTTGGCTGCCGCGAGAATGCGAAGAACACCCTGGTCAAAAACTACCTGTATTTCGCCGAAAAATGGGGCGGTCAGGTGTGGGCCGAGGTTCAAGTGCGCGATATTCGCCCCCTTCCACAAGGGCAATCAGATGGTGCCCGTTACGAGGTCGTCTATCGCAGTTCAACGGCCTGGCTATTCAAGCCTGAGCGTCGGGTACGATCCCGCAACGTGGTGGTATCAGCAGGAGTACTAGGCACGCTCAAGCTGCTGTTACGCTGCCGGGATGTCACCGGTTCACTACCGTTACTCTCCGATACCCTGGGCCACAAGGTGAGGACCAATAGTGAGACTCTTCTTGGTTCAATGGCTCGCAACTACGACGTTGACTATTCAAAGGGGGTGGCAACCGCCTCGGCTTTTCACGCTGATGAGGTTACTACCATTGAGCCAGTCCGCTATCCATCTGGATCCGGGCTGATACGGTTGTTGGCCGCACCCCTTATCAAGGCAGGTGGCAACCCGTTCAGCCGTTTACTGAGAATGCTGGGTAAGATGCTACGCCATCCGATTGATTTCTTCATTATCTTCTTTCTGTATCCAAACTGGGCGCTTCGCACCACGATCATACTGGTAATGCAAACCGTAGATAACTATATGCATGTGCGCCACGGCCGCAGCATATGGACGTTCTTCCGCCGCGGCTTGATTTCAATTCGAGACGAAGAACACCCCATTCCTGAAGGAATTGACATCGGTTATCAGGTAACCCGCGCGTTCGCCGAGAAGTCCAACGGTATCCCGGGTGCCACAGTAACGGAAGGGTTGTTCGGTGTGCCAAGCACCGCTCACATTCTGGGCGGCTGCCCGATGGGGCGAGATGCGGATGAAGGTGTGGTTGACCTGAATTGTCAGGTGTTCAATTACCGAGGTCTATACGTGGTGGACGGCTCCATTATGCCCGCCAATCCCGGCATTAATCCAAGCCTGACGATCACTGCCCTGGCAGAATACGTCATGAGCCGTATACCTCCAAAGAGCGAGATAAAATGATGAGGCATAATGGATAATGTGTCAATGCACCTTCGCCGCCGCAAGAATTATGAGACTGAAGTCATCCCTTGAATCCACAGGCTTCCCTGTTTGCGAGGCGCCCGGATTGCACCTACCGTGCCGCTACATAGTTCTCAGGGTAAGCGAGATATGCTAAGCGATGCAGGTGGGACATTCTATCTGAAACCCGTATTCGGTGGGTGAGAAGACTGGAGAGGGTGTTATGTCCGGAGGATTTATCGGTAAGTACGTTGTAGTGGATTTGACGGCCAGGAGTACGGAGACGGTTGCGTTAGGTGAGGATTTTTATAGGAGATATCTTTCCGGGTACGGGCTTGGCGCCGCTATTATCGCCGAGCGTCAGAAAGCGGGTGTTGATCCCCTTTCTCCCGAGAGCTACTTAGGAATCTGCTCGGGCCTGCTGACCGGTTCTGCCGCACCTTTTACCGGGCGGTCTATGGTGGTCGGCAAGTCCCCGCTGACAGGAGGGTGGGGTGATGCAAATTGCGGCGGATACCTTTCCCGCGAGATTAAACGGGCCGGGTATGACGCAGTCTTCTTCACCGGTCGCGCTAAAAGACCAGTGTGGGTTTACATCACCAATGAGGGTATTGAAATCGAAGATGCGTCATCCTTGTGGGGAAAAGACATCGTCGCGACAGAGGAGATGATAAAGGACGAACTGGGTGATAAGGGGGTCCAAATTGCCTCGATCGGTGTGGCCGGTGAAAAGCTCTCTCTGATCTCAGGTGTGGTGACCGATGGCGGAAGAATTGCGGCGCGATCGGGCCTCGGTGCCTTGATGGGCAGCAAAAACCTCAAGGCCGTGGCCTTCCGTGGCAACCTGGAGGTCCCGGTGGCCAGGCCGGATGAAGTCAAGGCTATAACCAGACGGTTTCTGTCAGACTACAAGCGAAGGTCCCGACTGATGGATAGGATCGGCATAAGGTTCCTTGACTTTCTCAGTAAATTCATCGCCGTTACCGGTATCCGCTATCAAGCCCAGCCCGGTATCGTCAGGGAGATTTTAAGGAGATGGGGTACCTCAGGGCTCACGGTGTATTCCGCCCTGATCGGTGACATGCCTATCAAGAATTGGAAGGGCTCTGGATATATGGATTATACCTTTGATCAGGCCGAAAGTGTCTCCGGCGAAAATGTCTTGAAATACCGGAGACGCAGGTACTCCTGCCAGGGCTGTCCGCTGGGTTGCGGAGGCATTGTGGATATAAAACAAGGGCGCTTTAAGGGGACCGAGGGACACAAGCCTGAATATGAGACTATAGCCGCCTTCGGCGGCTTGCTGATGCACGACGATCTCGAAGCGATCATCGAGCTCAACGAGATGTGCAACCGAGCAGGCATTGATACAATATCAACCGGAGGGACGGCGGCTTTTGCTATCGAGTGCTTTGAGGAGGGAATTATCAATAAAGATACCACGGGCGGGCTCGTGCTCGGCTGGGGTAATAGGGATGGTATCATCAAGTTAACCGAGATGATAATCAATCGAGAGGGACTCGGCGCCGTACTGGCAGACGGCGTAAAGGTGGCCGCAGAGAAGATTGGTCAAGGCTCTGAGATGTTCGCGGTACATGCGGGCGGGCAGGAACTGCCCATGCACGATTCACGGCTTGACCACGGATACGCCATCTCCTATCAATGTGAACCCACCCCGGGCCGCCACACCATTGCCAGCTATCAGGAGGCCGCGCTTAGGAGCGGGGAGAAGCAGTTCCCCGAGGTTCGCCGGATGGCCACAAGGACGAAGGATAAAGAGGGCAGGATGGTTCACCTGAATACGGCTACAAGTTACTACGCGCAGATACTCAGCGCCAGCGGCATATGTCTGTTCGGCCCGGATACAATCCTTTTTCCCACAGTCGAGTATCTCAATGCCGTCACGGGCTGGGACTTATCGGCTGATGAATATTTCAAGACCGGGAAGAGGATCTTATGTGTGCGCAAGGCCTTTAACGTACGTGAAGGCCTGAAACCAGGTGATTCCAGGTTGCACCCCCGCGCCCTCGGTCACCCGCCGCAGACCAAAGGGCCACTCAAAGGCATGTCCGTGGATATGGACGCCCTGGAAAGACAGTATTTCGAGATCGTAGGCTTGGATCCAGCCACCGGCGGCCCCACCCTGAAGACAATGAGAGAGCTGGAGATCGATTATCTGTTTTCCTGAGCATCCAGGGGAATTGTTATCTGCCTCAAATTGGGAATCATAAGAGATGAAGTAAAAAACGGGCTCCCTCTGTAGGCGAACTAGCTTATAGGTGCTCAATCTAGCAGCTCATCCTCGCGTAGATTCACTTTGTTGAGGAGGTGGTTTTTATGGAACGAGGACATGGTGATTTTACATAGGAGTGTAAATTCACGATTCAACAGGCTGCTGCCCAAAGCCGTTTTTGAAACGAAGTCCAGGTCAAGAAAATAATTTTACGCCAAAAAAGCTCATTGGTTCCAAGCAAAACCTATAGAAAGGTAATTAAGACAGCGCATAAGCATTGATCTGAAGGAAAAGCTGTACCATGCGGCTCTTCGATCCCTTATGATGTGCCCTATTTGGGCATTGCTCTTTGATATTTTCTCTTTTGAGTGTGTTATCAGTACCGTGATGTTTTGTGTGGCAGCAATGAGGAAATCTTGAATCTGCATCCTCCATAATCTCCGCCACCGGGCTCTTTTATACCCATACCTTGTGGATTGTCCAAAGGATCGCTCTGAGAGGTGCTGGCGTGTTGCGATATCTCTGTTGGCTTCTCTGCTTGTGGCATATTTTACCATGATATCCAACTCGTCTTGTCTGGCATGACGCTTCAAGCTGCGACCATCTTTCGCACGGCTACATTGTTTCTTAAGCTCACATCGCGTACAAATCCCGGAAGAGGCCTTGTATTCATAGTGGTTCCGTTTTGTATAGTAGCTTCGCTTCTTCAATATGTGGCCTGCCGGACAGCTGAAGGTATCAGTGTCCGGGTGATAGGTAAAGGCCTCTTTAGGGAAGATGCCCTTTTGCCTTCCTGAGCCCCGGTGGGTCTCCTCCAAGGAGGGGATGTGGGCCTTGATCCCTTGATCGTGGCAGATGAGATAGTTATCAATGGTGCCGTACTTGCTATCGGCGACCACGATGTCAAGTTCCTTTTGGGTATTCCGCTTATGGGTGTCAATCATCTCCGTGAGCATCTCACCGTCATCTATTGATCCAGGGGTAATGGTGGTAGAGGTGATGATCTCATGGGTGGGATCTACCGCTCTATGGGTCTTGTAGCGCAGCTTTGATTTCCCGCCGCTATGTCTGGTAACCGAGGCATCGGGATCGGTGGTGGAGAGATAGCGGCTGTTGGCCGGGATTGTGCTCTCAGCTACGAGCTCATCTAACCGTGCTTCAAGGCTCCTGTAGCCCGTATTAAGGTACCGTGTGAGACTATGGGTGTCTACCACGGAGTTATTAGAGGCATCTGCATCAATGAGGCTGGTGTCGACAAAGAGCTTGCTGCCATCAACAAGCCCCGCTTCCACACACTGCACGACGATGCGCTTAAAGAAACGTTTAAAGGCCTTCACTCCCCATCGGGCTCGGGCCTTACTTAACACACTATGGTGGGGTATTTCATCATCCAGATCGTAACCCAAGAACCACAGCCAGTCTAAGCGCAGAGGGATGGCGCTCATCAGCTCCCGCTCAGATCGGACATTATAAAGGATCAAAAGGAGCATCATCTTTAAGATCACCGGGGGAGGTACCGAGACATTGCCATTGTCACCATAGGTGTCTTTTACCTCTTTGTAGATGAAGTCAAAGTCGATCTTCTCGTTAATCGTGCGGAGGATATGGGTGGGGGGAACCCTTCTCTCGAGACTCACATGGTGATAAAAGAGTTTCGGTTGAAAACCAGATTGATAACCCATCATGGCAAAGCTCCATAGATATTGGGGTTGCCATGATAATAATTCAAATATATTGTGTTTGCAAGGCTTATTTGGGCAACAGCCTGTCAAGAGCTGACACGAAATTATGATTAAGTGTAATGTTTCTTCTTGGTCCCCGTCCATATATCAAAGCTAAGGGTCTGTGGCTCCTTGCCTCTTGTGTCCTCATCCTTGCGGTATACTATAGTATACGTCATCTGCTTCAGGTCCGCAAAGTCAGGGGCCTTATCTAATCCAACGGTCTTGTGAATGCGGGTCCTCCACGTACCGGTATTAAGATAGAAGACCTCACGACCTCCTTGCCCATCCAAGGCTCGTTGGACAGGTATATGGGTGTGCCCGTAAAGGATGAATTGAATGTCCCGGTTTTCCCGCCATATGCTCTCACCGTAGGCAGCAATAGTATAGGGATCTTTTTCAGGATCATCCGGGCCTCCTGTCATGCCCATCACCAGGGGGAGCAGGTCTTCTGCATCAAGTGCATCCACAAGGCCTTTGGGAAGCCAACTCAACCACCGGCTGCTCGCAAGCCTCAGGGCCTCGTCAATGTGGGTATGGGGGCTCCTCCACTGACTGACCAGTTCATTGTCCAGGAGCTCCTTGATAACCGTGTCAAAGACCTCATCAAAGGCCTCACGAAACGTGCCGTGGTCTTCCTTCTTAAGTCGGTAGTAGATCCACTCCATCACGCTACTCAGAGGCCTCACATTGTCTATGTCCTTGGTGCTTTCCACCAGCTCCTTTGTGATCTCGGGGTATTTCTTCCTCAGGGAATCGAGCATCCAGGGGATCTTGACTGCAAATTCGGTCGTAAACACATCGCCAATCGGCACCTGCAGGTGACCATCCCGGCCCCGGTCATTGCCGCCCCCGAAGTTCCAGGCATCATACTGGTGACCATGCATGGCATAAACCCCGTGATCTCTGTCCAGGTAACTATACCTGTACCACCATTCACTATCAGGGTCGCCATCTACACTGGAATGAGTCACGGTGAGGCCAAGCATCTCCCGCAATGCATCGCGCACTGAGGGATAAAGATTGCAGAGCCTGTCATGGTTGCCGGGGACGTAAATTATTTGAACGGGAATCCTTCTCCCGCACCACTCTGCCAGATGTTCTTCAAATTCCCTCAGCAGCTTGAAGGTCTTCCAGTTCTTGTAAAGAATTGTGTCCCTGGGCAGCGAATCGGGCGGCTCTTCCTTGGACATGCTCCCTTGGGCCACCCGGCCCAGGATCTTAAGGCACTGTTTCTCGGTTGTACTGCGTTTGCGTGGTGATGGGATGTCCTTCAAGCCTCTGGTGCCCCAGGGTCTGTCTTGAGGATCAACATCAACATCAAACCATTGTGTGCTTCGTATCACATCGACCATATCCCCCAAAAGAAGCAGCTTCACTTCCTTTGCGTTCTTTTCTTTAGCCAGGGAGGCAACATCTGAAAGGAAAACGCTTTCAAAAGCGCTGAAGGGAAGATTGTGTTCCCCGGCGGTACCGTCCACAAAGTGGATGTCACTGATCGCTACCAACATCTCAAAACCTCATGCCCTTGATAAATTGACTCGATCGCCCTTTTTGAAACTGCTCGATCAAGTCCATGATAGCCATAAGAGTCAAACGGAGCCCTGACCACTTTCTCGTATAAATTCCATCAGGCTCGATCCTGCCAGGTCTTGGGGTCTCTGCGGGCATGAAGGATTCCGAGGACCACAATCCTATCCTCCTCCACCAAATAAAATACCCCATAGGGAAAACGGCGAACCAGGGCCCTTCGCACATTCTTGTACACGATAGGATAAGTTTCAGGGGATCGTTGGATGGATGACACAGCGGCATCTATGCTCAGGAGGAAATCAGAGCCTAACCCTGGAACTCTTGCTTCATACCAACCACAAGCCTCCGCCAGATCACGCTCCGCATCTGGACGGATAATAAGGGCCTTTTTCATGCCCTGTTCCGTGTTCTTTCCCTTACTAACTCCCAGGGCGACCCAACATCGGGATTTTGGTGGTATGCATCAAGACGCCGATCCAGCTCTTGCTTCTGTGCCTCCGTCAATTGAACGGATTCAGGCACAGCAACAATGCTGTCCCAGAGGTCCTCGACAAGCTGAATCCTTTCAGAAACGCTCAATTCCAGTAAGTCACCTGTGGTTATCTTACTCATGACACAAGTATCCTATCAAA
>JABAOF010012570.1_pt1 | contig 13890 bp, 13 predicted proteins | sample 7062171 | NCBI WGS metagenome assembly JABAOF01 (sample SAMN14538628, study PRJNA623070) | marine sediment metagenome | biome: marine biome [ENVO:00000428]; feature: marine pelagic biome [ENVO:01000023]; material: deep marine sediment [ENVO:00002113] | place: India: Gulf of Khambhat ...
CAGTCGAACACGCGAACGGGCAGATCGCGACGTGGGCCGAGGCAGATGACGCTTGGCATCCTGTCTATGCTTGTTAGCCACGGTATCGCCTGGGCGCAGGGACCGGGGCTCGAGGATCCAGTCGAACGCGCCATGCACTTCATTGACAAAACGCTTGAAGCAACCGAGTTGTACAACTCGAACAAAGTGCAGGAAGCCCTCGCGGCTTTCCAGGGGCTCGCCGCGAGCCACGCGGACCTGGATGAGGACGGCTATGTCGCGATCGGCCTGGCAGATTGCCTGGCAGCGCTCGAGCACGATGACGAGGCCCGCGCTGCCTACGAAGCTGCCGCGGGCTCGCACCCCGATCTGGCAACGACCGTGGCCCAAAGACTCACTGAGCTGGAGTTGGCCGGCCAGATAACTGACGATCTGATCGAGCGGCTTCGTGTTGATGCCCACGCTCAAGACTCAAGCCGATCCGTAGCAGCCTGGCAGCTCGGGCGGGCGCTTCAGAAGCGGGCGAGATCGCTGCTGAATGAGGCAGTGAGTGCCTTTCGAACGGCGGCGGATCCTGCCTCGCAGGTACCTTCCGCCGGCGCGGTTCTGAACCACGCCGCCGCCTTGGAGGAGCTCACCGAGGACCTAGCATCCCTGATCCGCCAAATGGACGGCAAGTGGCCCACGGCCCGACGACTGGGCATGCTGCCCGCCAGTCGCGGCAAGACCAAGGCAGCTCATACTCTCACCGCGAGAAACCGATGTGAGTGGGTGACCCACGTCCGGGGCGGTCGGCGCACCGAGTTTCAGATCGAACAGGATGCCAAGACCGGCCAGACCAGGATCACTACAAACGGCAAGACCGTCAAGCTGAGCTATACGCAGCGGTTCCTTCTCCAGCGTCACGCAGAAGGGATCAGTGCGATCCTACTGGAAGCTGCTGGAGGAGGTGCCAAAGGCGGCGCTCAGGCGCAATAGATCACGCCTGCCGCGCACCGAAAACGCGCTCTCTGAGCGACAGGGAAATGCCACAGAAAAGGAGAAGGCAATGAAAAGGACATTGATGCTCACAGGTGCCTGCATCCTGGCTGCCTCTTGGGTCGGCGCAGCCCACGCGGATCGCTCGAAGGCGCCCGACTCGGTCGAATTCAAGATCGCCGAGATGTACAAGCCCGGGCTGGTTACACGGTACAGAGTGATAACCAAGGCGGTGGGGTCGATGAAGATGTTCGACCCCATTCCAGAGCAGAAGTTCGCACAGACGATGGAGCAGGAGCTCGTCATTCGCTGCACGCAGGTCAATCCCGACAAGTCGGCGGTCCTGGAACTGACGATGCCCCGAATCCGGATGGACATGAACTTCGGCGGCATGAGAATCGCCTTCGATTCGCAGGCGCCGGCAAGTACGACCCAGAAGAGGCCAGGCGATAACTTCGTGGCGGCCCTGTTCAGAGGGATGACCAAGATCAAGATCACCTGCATTACAGGGCCGGACGGTCTTCCAAAGAAGGTCGAAGGGTTCGATGAGGGAATCGACGAGCTAATGAAGGAGATCGCCCGGGGAGACCCTTCGCCCATGGGCAAGAAGATGCTCGACCAGATGCGCGATTTTCTGAGTGACGACATGATGCTCGAGCAGATGAAGTCCCACTATCGGGTGACCCCACTCAAGCGGCGGCTCCAGGTCGGCGACACGTGGCAAGTCGAATGGCAGCAGATGATGGGCGTGCTCAACATGCTGATGCAGGGCAAGGGCGACTACGAGTTGCTCGGCATTGAGGAGTTCCGCGGCCGACAGTGTGCCAAGATTCGCACCAAGGAATCGTTCCAGGCGATCCCGACTCCGGAGCGGACCAAGACCGATACGATTTTCGACCGGATGGACCTTCGGATGACCAGCAGTGGGGGCGAGGGTATAGCCTACGTCGATTGCAGGACGGCGGACATCGTCCAGTACCGCCAGACGCAGCGCATGACGATCGAGGTTGGCCTGAAGCCTGACGCCCAGGCCGAGGACGCCAACTTGAGGGGGGGCTTCGGCCCGATGGTCCAGAAGCTGAACAACTCGGTCACCGTGGAGCTCATCGAGGATGGCGAGGCCTCGGGCGATGCGAAAGCCCCGTCGGCAGCGCCACGGCCTGCCGGCGACGTGCCCTAGTCGAGGGGCCGCGGCGGCACGCAAAACGGAACATGCAGGCCGGCTAAGAGCGATGGGCTCGGGTGGCGGGTTGGACGGCGATTCAGAAGGGCGTGCAGTCGAACGACCATTACCAGCAGGTCGGCAGACCTCATGACGCGCCGGCGGGCTCGGGACGAGGCGCTTTGTGCTTCCTGAGTCCTTCCGCCTCAGATGAAGGGATCTGCGGGGCGAAGAATGCTGACGACTTGCACTGCGTTTTCGTAGGACAACGTCATGAAAAGGCAAGCGCTTATAACGGTCACATGTGTCCTGTCTGCTCCATGGGCCGCGGTGGGCCAAGCCGACACCCCGGCGGCACCGGACCAGATCGAGTTCAGGTTTGTCCCCCGCCCCGGGCAGACCGTTCGGCTCAGGCGCGTGAGCAAGGCCGTCGGATCGGCGAAGCTTTTCGATCCCATCCCTGAGCAGAAATTCTCGCAGAGCTTCGAGCAGGGACTTGTTGCGCGCTGCAGGGAAGTCAACCCCGACGGATCCGCCGTGCTGGAGATCTCGATGCCCTATGTCGCCATGAACATGGACTTCGGCGGCTTCAAGTCCGGGTTTGACTCCAGGGCGCCGGCTCCGTCCACGCAGGCAAGAAACCCGGGGCAGGAGTTCCTTGCGTTGCTCTGCAAGGCCATGACCGGACTCACGCTCACCGTGGGACCCTATGGTCAACCCATCAAACTCGAAGGCCTCAGCGAGGGCATGAAGAAGATCGTAGAGGATCTACCGAAGGAGAGTGTCTCCCCTCTGGCTGGTCAACTGCTGGACATGATGTGCAACGATGCGACCATGATGGATCAGTTCAATACATACTATCGGATTTGTCCCCCAGAGAAGACGACTCGTGTCGGGAGCACATGGCGACGCAACTGGCAGATGAAGCTCCCGATGTTCAAGACGGGTCTTAAGGGCACAGGCCAGTACGAGCTGCTCGGGATTGAGGAGTTCCGCGGCCGGCAGTGCGCAAAAGTCGGCATCAAGGAATCATTCGCCACGGCCCCATTGGCGGAATCACAAGGCGGCGAGCGGACGACGCGTTTCACCCCTGCAGAGAGCGTTCTCGACCGAATGAACTTCGAGATGTCCTCAAGTGGCGGTGAGGGAATCGCCTACTGGGACTACGAAAACGGCCACTTGGTGCAACTCCGCCAGACGCAGCGTATGACGATCGAGATCAGCCTAAAGCCCGATGCCAAAGCCCAGGACGCCGAGTTGAAGAAGGGCCTGGGTCCCATGGTCCAGAAGGCGTACAACTCAGTCACCGTGGAACTCATTGAGGCCAGCGAGGCGTCGGGCGATGCGAACGCCCCGTCGGCAGCGCCGGCGACTGCCAGCACCTTGCCGTAGTCGAGAGTGCCGCCACGGCACGCAACCGGAACCACGTAGCTCCGCTATGAGCGATAAGCCTCCGGTGGTCCGGCCCGAGTACTCGACACGGTCTGTTGCACGTCTTTCGCGCCGGCGTGAGTCGCAGGGCGCCTGTCCGAAAAGCAGGCGGGCGCTTCCCGGGGTCCCTGTCTGCCGCGTCGGTCGAAGAAATGTCCCTTTCGGCCCGACGAGCTTGTCTTGGGCCACCCGTCAGGGAACACGCCGCTGTCCTGTCCCGTTCAGGTCGGGGCATAAGACTGGACCTTCGCCACTTGTCACTTGAGTCGGCACCGCGCCAGCTTGGCCAGCTCTCTTCGACTCACCCTGGGAGCCGCGGGGTCTTCTGTGATTGAGTCGGCGCGAGCACCAGCGCCCGGGCTCCGCTGGAGCTCAACGGCTTACGGCAGGAGTTGAGAAAAAAGGCGGCGGTGCTGCCCGGGGCAGGCCTAGAATACGGCGAGTTCGGGCCTTCTAACACACGTTACGTTCGGTGATAGCGCAGTGATGCGGGACCTGAGTAATGAGACGCGTCTTCGCGGCTTACCCATAAGCAGCGGAGTGGCCGTGGCCCCCGTGTGCGTTTTGAACGAGGGGCGGCACAATGACCTGCCCATGTACAGGGTGGCCGCGGACGCAGCGGGATTCGAAAAGACCCGCTTACGAGATGCGGTCGAGGCGGTGGCGAAACGGCTCGACGTGCTTCGCAAGGACGTCGCAGAGCGCATCGGGGTGGCCGAGGCGCAGATATTCGCCGCCCAGAAGATGATTTTGGAAGACGAGCGTCTGAACCGGCAAATGCTCGAAGCCATCGAAGTCCGTAGCTGCAATGCGGAGGCAGCCGTCTCGAGCACCTTTGACCTGTACGAAACGCGCTTCCACAAGGTCGCGAACCAGTACCTCAACGAACGCGCCTCAGACATCGGGGAGATCAAGCGCAGGCTGCTAGACGTTCTGCGCAACATGAGGCCTTCACTCCGTTGTGAGGGACTGGCCCATTGCGAGCGAGGCCGGAATCGCATCGTGGTGGCTGAGGAACTCACGCCAGCGCTGACGCTGGAGCTGAACAACGAACTGCCGGCAGGTTTTGTCACCGAGTGCGGGGGCACGACCTCGCACGCGGCCATCCTTGCGCGGGCACTTGGCGTTCCCGCGGTAAGCGGCGTCAAGGGCATACACGGCCTTCTCTCTTGCGGCACGGAACTGCTAATCAACGGCGACACGGGTGAAGTCGTCGTCTGGCCCAGCGAGGGAACTCTCTCTCGGATCGCTCGGGCGCGAGGTGCCGTGTCGCAGGCGGCCCAGGTCATCGATGCGGTGGCGGGTCTGCAGGTTATGGCCAGCATCAGCCGTGTCTCTGATGTGGCTGAGGCTACGTACATGAAAGCAGAAGGGATCGGGCTGTATCGGACGGAGTTCGAATTTCTTGCCGCTGGCCGAGCCCTTGAAGAAGCCGAGCAATTTGAACGGTACGCCATGGTTCTCAAGAGCATGAACGGTCAGCCGGTAAGTTTCAGACTGTTGGACATGGGAGGGGACAAGGCCCCTGCTTTCCTAGACGTTCCCCACGAGAAGAACCCGTACCTGGGTTGCCGCGGCGCACGCTTTCTGTTGGATCGGCCGGAGCTCTTGAGAACGCAGGCGCGCGCCCTGGCCAGGGCAGCCGTTCACGGCGCCATCAATGTGATCTATCCGATGATCGTCGATCTGGATCAGTTCATTAAGCTCCGGAGCCTCTTCAATGAAGCGATAGAAGGAATAGCTACGGGCCCGATCAGACATGGCGCGATGTTCGAAGTGCCGTCCGCCTGCCTGCAGGCGCGGGAGATCCTTCAGGTGGCCGACTTCGGAAGTATCGGGAGCAACGACTTGATCCAGTATTTGTTTGCCGTGGATCGCAATAGCCAGGCAGTTGCTTACGACTATGCTTTTGACAGGCCTATTCTTTGGTCTCTCATGGGCGAGATCGCCAGAGCGGCACGCGAGACCGGCCGGCCTTTGTCGGTCTGCGGCGAACTGGCCGGAGATCCGGAAAACATACCCAGACTCGCAGCGCTCGGCATACAGGCCGTCAGCGTCAGCGCAAGGCTCATCCCCGGAGTGCGGCAGGCAGCAAAGCAATATCTGTCGGCGCCGATCGGACATTCGGAGCCTGCCACCAATTTCTAGGCCAAAGAGGCCGGGCAATGCGACAGCATGATCCGTCTAGGGCACCGTAACTGAAGGCTTCGCCGGTCAGGTAGAGCTCTGCGCGCGGTGGACCGCGAAGGCGCGATCGGGTATATACGCCAGGTTGAGAAGGTCGCGCATGGGGCCGGCTGCGAGATCGGCTCGAATGGCCGATAGAGATTCGGTGTCATCGCCGCGGCCGCCGGACTGCGGCTGAGAGAAGAATGGCCGTCAAAAGGTACGTCTGCAGTTCATGCGGTTATATCTACGATCCCGCTCGCGGTGACCTGGAAAACGACGTAGCGCCGGGAACAGCCTTTGAGAGTCTTCCTGAGGGTTTTGTCTGTCCCAAATGCGGCGCGGAAAAGCATCGGTTCTCGGCAGAGAGAAAGGGAGGATGGGAGCTGTACAGATAACGAACTGGCGACCGATGTCGGGTATCGCGTCAGCCGGGACGCAGCGAGCTGCGGCGGCGTGATAGCGGGCCGACGGTTACGCGGCGCGTTACGAACGAGGAGGTCGCGCGTTTGACGGAGATCTTGATCTGAGCGGCCTGCGACTATAGCGCTGGCGGAAGCGGAGCAGTGGAGTATCGAATCGAGCGGGATACGCTGGGCGAGGTAAAGGTTCCTCGGGGTTGCTACTACGGGGTACAGACCCAGCGCGCCGTACAGAACTTCCCGATCAGCGGGCTGCGCTTGCAGCCGGTCTTTATTTGGGCGCAGGCAGTTGTCAAGCGTGCTGCCGCCAAAGCGAACGTGGCGGCGGGCCGGCTCGATCAAGCGATCGGTCAGGCGCTGGTCAGGGCCGCTGAAGAGGTCATCGCCGGTCGCTTTTCGGATCAATTCGTGGTTTGACGTGTTCCAAGCTGGGGCCGGTACCTCTCAAAACATGAACATGAATGAGGTGCTTGCGAACCGCGCCATCGAGATCCTGGGAGGCCCCCTGGGTGACTATAGTCTTGTTCACCCTAACAACCACGCGAATATGGGCCAGTCAACGAACGATACCATTCATTCTGCGATTCACATAGCGGCGCTACGTGAGATACGGCAACGCCTGCTTCCCGCGGTTTCGAGATTGCAGGACGCACTGAGGCGAAAGGCCGACGAGTTCGACCCGATCGTCAAGTCCGGCCGGACTCATCTCCAAGATGCAGTCCCGATACGTCTGGGCCAGGAGTTCGGAGCATATGCTACGATGCTCGGTCTTGATCATCGACGCGTGGAACACGCCAGCGAAGGGCTCAGGGAGCTCTGCATTGGTGGAACCGCCGTCGGGACCGGCCTGAACACCGACCCGCTCTACAGGCAGCGGATCGTCGATCACATCAACGAAGCCACGGGGTACGAATTCAGGGCGGCGGCCGACTTGTTCGAGGCCATGCAGAGCATGGACGCGGTTGTCGAAGTGATCGGCGCGCTGCGGGTGCTGATCACGAGTTTGCGAAAGATCTGCGACGACCTGATATTGCTCAGTTCCGGGCCGCGTACCGGTCTCGCTGAAATCCGTCTGCCGGCAGTGCAGCCAGGCTCCTCGATCATGCCCGGCAAGGTGAATCCGGTCATGGCCGAGATGCTCAACATGGTGTGCTTTCACGCGCTCGGGTGCGACGCTGCAGTTCTACACGCCGCGCAAGCCGGTCAACTCGAGCTCAACGTGATGATGCCGGTTATCGCTTACAACACGCTGCAGGAGATCGACATTTTGGCGGGCGGGATCGACGCATTCGCCTCGCGCTGTGTGGCAGGCATCCAGGCTAATGAGGAGGTCTGTCGCCGAAACGCCGAGCGGAGCACCGCGCTGGCTGCCGCTCTCACCCCGCACATCGGCTACGAACGCGCCGCCGAGCTTGCCCAACAGGCTTTTCAACAAGACGCCCTGATCAGAGAGTTGGTCTTGGCCAAGAAGATACTGGACGAGGAGACACTTCGGCAACTTCTCGATGTCCGCCGAATGACCGAAGACCCGGGCGCCGCGCAAGAGACATGAATGCGAGCAGCCACACGGCACGGAAGAGAATCAGAGTCCTCCTCTCCGGCTCTGCCTTCGGCTTCGTCCGTCGCATCGCGACCGGACGGTTCGGCAGCGCGTGGGGCGACTGCTCACCTGCAGCAGAGAACGATTCCAGCGCCGATCCACGCCGCGGGGCCTATTATCTTACGGACGTAGCAGACCATTCCGGATAGCAAGGGCACGAGGACAGGGCAGAGGTAGTCGCCTGCGTTTTCAGGGCCGAGGTGGATCGGTGGAAAGGTCAGTTGACGCCGGAAGAGCACCGGCGACGAACAAAGAGGCACTTGAGCAAGTGCGCCGCCGGTACAATCGGCGACGGTTCGTCCATCCGGATCCCCTCGAGTTTCTCTATGACTACGACGATGTGCGCGACCGTGAAGTGGTCGGGCTCGTCGCTTCCTCGTTGGCCTACGGCAGAGTCGAGCAGATACTTGGCAACGTTAGCGCTGTGCTTGAGTGCATGCCGCGCCCCGCGGAATTCGTCAGGCGCGCTTCGTGGAAATCGTTGCGGCGTACGTTCGCGGGGTTCAAGCATCGGTTTACCACTGCTGAGGAGATCTGCTTGATGTTGCTAGGCGTCAAGCGCGTACTTAGCGAATACGGTTCCTTGCATGCGTGCTTCGCGGCCGGACTGAGTGATGCTCACGAGACGGTCCTACCGGCGCTAGCCGCCTTTGCGAGGGAACTGGCCCATGAAGCGGGGGACGAGCGAAGTAGTCTGCTCCCGTGTCCGACGAGAGGCAGCGCATGCAAGCGTCTGAATCTTTTCCTAAGGTGGATGGTCAGGCAGGATGCCGTTGATCCGGGCGGGTGGAACGACGTGCCACCATCCAAGCTGATCGTCCCGCTTGATACGCACATACACAGAATCGCACTCGCGCTGAATCTGACGGAGAGGAAACAAGCAGGGATGCGCACGGCATTGACGATAACCGCCGCGTTCAGAAGCGTCGCTCCCGACGATCCGGTCCGATACGACTTTGCGCTGACTCGTTTGGGAATTCGTCGGGACGCGGATTTGGGAGCCTTCCTGAATCGCTACGGTATGCCGGAGGCGGCGTAGTATGGCTGAGACGGTCCTAACCACGGCTGTCGAGTTCTGGAACGCTTTGTGCGAGATGGCTCCGTACCTGCTGTTTGGCTTCCTCGTAGCGGGTGCGCTTTCCGTGCTGATTTCGCCCGAAGCGGTTGAGCGGCATTTGGGTGGAGGGGGAATGTGGCCGGTCGTCAAGGCAACGATCTTCGGCATACCGTTGCCGCTGTGTTCGTGCGGGGTGATCCCGGTCGCTGCGTCGCTGCGAAGACACGGCTCCAGTCGTGCCGCTACCACCGCCTTCCTCCTGTCCACCCCGCAGACCGGGGTGGACAGCATACTGGTGACGTTCAGCCTACTGGGTTCTGTCTTCGCCGTTTTCAGGCCGTTGGCTGCACTGGTGACGGGCGTGGTCGGCGGCTGGCTCGTCACGCTGCTTGGATCTGATAAGGAAAATGCGACCGAACCGGCGCCACGTTGCGATGATCCGTGCTGCTCAGACGATGATCGGCACGGCAGACTGAATCGGGCGATTCGTTACGGGTTCGTAACCCTGCCTCAAGACATTGCCAAGCCACTGTTCATCGGCCTCGCAGTGGCAGGTGTGATTGCGGCCCTCGTGCCGGACGACTACTTCGCCGGCATTCTCGGCAGCGGGCTCCTGGCAATGCTCGTCATGATGCTGATCGGGCTGCCGGTTTACGTATGTGCCACGGCGTCCGTGCCTGTAGCAGCGGCGCTGATCGCCAAAGGGGTATCCCCGGGCGCGGCGCTCGTGTTCCTCATGACGGGGCCGGCGACGAATGCCGCGGCCGTGACGACGATCTGGAAGGTTACGGGCCGTCGAACCGCCATCATCTATCTGGGGACGGTCGCCCTGACGGCCTTGGCCGCCGGCACGATGCTGGACTACGTCTTTGCGATCCGCAGCGCGACCGCCGCCCCCGGCATGCCCTGGATGCTGCCGGGTTTCGTCAAGACGGCCAGCGCGTTTGTCCTGCTGGGCGTTCTCGGCGCGGCCGTCGTCCGCCCCCTATTCGGGCGTGCCCCGACGGCACTGTCGGAGCAGAGCGCCGGGACAGCTGCACTCGTGATCACCGGGATGACGTGCAACCATTGCGTCTTAAGCGTTCGGCGGGCGCTGCTCGAGTGCGCCGGGGTTGAGTCAGCCCAGGTCGATCTGCGGACCGGCCGGGCAATCGTGCGGGGCACGGACATCGACGTTCGCGCCCTGTGCAGCGCGGTCGAGCAACTTGGATACGCAGCAGTTGAACTCGCCGGCCCCGGCCTCTCTCCGAGCGCACCAAACGGCTGATCCGGTCTGAGTCGCGGCGCCAGCGAGCCCCACGACCGCATGCTGGCCCTGCTACCTTCCCCGTTCGGCGAGCCGTTGTCTCGTCTGCTCGACAAGTTCTTCCACCCGCGAGTAAGGCTCGACGAATTCAACGTGGCCGTCCACGAACAGCACATTTCCCCCTGCGCGGCCGTGACAGTCAGACCTTTCGTAAACCAGAACGTTGGTCGGCTCGTCTGAGGTTCGTTGGCCCGCGATGAGCACGTAACACGCGTCCAGATCACCGACTTTCGCGCCCAAGCTCGGACAATGGAAGAGCTTATGCCTCAGGGGGACGCTCTCAATAAGGGCCTGGAAGTCCGGGGGGAATGCTCCGTCGTTCCTCTCGGCGTACAGGTTCATTCCCTGGGCGAGGGCGCAGAGGTTGGAGGCACACTGCACGCGCCTGGACTGTTCGCGCGCCTGCGAGAGCGACGGCATCAGGATGGCCATCAGCATCCCGATCGTCGCTGGGAGTACGACGATGCCCAACCCCCCAGTGCAGATTCCGGCGATGGCCAGGCCTTTGCCGCCGTACTCACTCGGCTCGCGGTTCGCCTTGACCAGCGCGACGATACCCAGGATCAGCCCGACAGCGGCAAGCGGAAAACAGGCGGCCAATCCGACGATCCCACAGACCAGGGCAGCGATGGCCAGGCCCATGCGCTTCGGCTGCTGCGGCATCGCTGCGTAGGGAACTTCTCCCGCGCCAGCGAGAGGTGGCCCTGCTGCCGCTGGCACCGTAACTACCTGTTGACAAAATGGACAGAGGACCGATTCGCCGGCGCTGGCTTCGGTACTGATCGCTCGCCCGCAGCCCGGACAGTCAAACGTCGTGGTCATCGGCGGTGCCTGCTACGCTAAGCGAAGTATCCATAGCGTAGGCGTGATTCTATCGGCGTCCGCGGAGATGGCAATCGCTAGCAGCCGCGTCCCGGCGGCAGGGCGACTCGGCAAAAACGTTCCGGTCGAGATCAGTAAACTTACCGACAAGGCCGGATACGATATGCCGCTCGCCTGGCGAAGCTCAGCGTCTCGTGACCTGTTGCCTTGTCTGCCCGACGAGCTCGACGACTTGTGAGTAAGGTTGGAGGAACTCGACGCGGCCGTTAACGAAGAGCACGTGGCCGCCTTTGGCATCGTGGCACTCGGGCCTCTCGTACACCAACACGTTGCCTGGGTCCTTTGAGGTACCTTCAACCGGGATGTACACGTAACACGCGCTCAAGTCGCCAACCCGTGCGTCCGAGGCGGGGCAGTGGAAAAGCCTCTTCTTGGCCAGGCCGCTGTCGATCAGGGTCTGGAAGTCCAGGGGGAATGCGCCCTTCTGGGCCACGTAGTTCATCATTGCAATGGAAATCGCCTGAAGGTTGCACGCGCAGGCGGCGCGCGCGGACTGCTCGCGCAGCTGGGAAAGGGCGGGCATCGCCTCGAAGTCGGGCGGGAATGCGTCGTTGTTCTCGAGCGCGTGCCGGGCCATCGCGAGTGCGACGTCGCGAAGGTCACGCACTCGGGCGGCGTCCTCGGGTTGCTGGCTCGCTTGGAGAAACGCGGGCATGGACCTGCCCATCAGCATCGCCATCACGACCGGCAGTATGACGATACTCAACCCGCCGGTGCAGATGCCCGCGATCGCAAGGCCTTTGCCGCCGTAGTCGTCCGGCTCCTGGTACGTCCTGACCAGTGCGACGACGCCCAGGATGATCCCGATGATGCCGAGGGGAACGCAGGTCAGGAGCCCGAGAAGCCCACAAACGAAGGCGGCAACGGCGAGGCCGGTACGCTTGACCTGCCGCAGCGCCGGCGCGTAAGGGATCTGTGCGGTGACGGCGACGGGCGCCGCGGGCGGCGGGTGCGGCGTCGGGGACGCTTCTTCGGCTGGCGCAGCAGCAGGTCGGACGACCTGGCCGCAACGAGGGCAGAGCGCGCAGCCGCTAGTGTCAACCTCAGCGTTGATAACGTTGCTGCATGCTGGACACTTGAACGTCATCCCCGTCACTGCCTCCCCCTGAGCGATGTAAGCGTGCTGACAAGCGAACCGTCCCGGCCGTCGCGGTCCCCACGCGCACAGGCAGGCGATTACGTCGTTACGCCCGCCTCGATCCGCTGGCCCTCGAGCATCACCGAAGCCACGAAGTCGATCGCAGCTTTCCAATCCTCCGTGAGCTGATCGTTCCAGGTCTTGCCCGCCATGTCCTGCATCACGTCCACCAGCGTGTCCCGCGCAGCTGGGTAATGCTCGGGCTTGACGCCGTAGGTGGCGTGTTGTCGGCCCAGGCCGATCAGGCCCGCACGCAGCTTCTCCGGCGTGCGAAGGTTCGCGACGATCGTGGCCAGCGCCGCTAACCACTTCTTCTTCTGCCCGGTCATGTCGTCCGGAAAGAGCGAACGCAGCCCCGGGTATCGGGCGAATAGCTCGCCATAGAACCGATCGACGAGCTCGCGGCCGCGCGGCGCGAGCAGAGCAAAGCTATTCTCCAGTCGGCGAATGGCGGCTTCGTTCATGACCAGCCCCCCGAGTGCCGGCGTCCGATTACGAGCCGGCAACGGCTCCGCGCGGCGTTGCGGGCCCGTAGCCGGACATTGCTGGCATCGACGATCCGAGACAGGCGGTTTAGCCCCAGGTGCGCGGTTCGCGGACAGAACCACGCGGGTCACGGTCCGCGGGGCGGTCTTCTTGAAAAGCTTTCGCCGGGCGCTTGCTGGGCTCAGGACGCTCTGCTTTCCGTCACGCGGCGCGACGCCCGGCACGGTACCGCCCCATATCGCGTCCTGCTTTACGCCGAGAATATGGGAGCTTCGCTCGCACCGCGGCCTCGTCTATAATCGTCGCGAGGCGGGCGGATCGCGTCCGAGAACTCGAACAGTGGGCGAAGGATCGACTGAGCCGTTGCGGAGGTGAGAATCAGCGCACCGCCCGCGCAGTGCATATCCTGAGCCGATGCCTGACGGCTGAGCGCACCTGGATGGATCGCTCGTCATGGAATCGCTCACCATTGCCTTTGACAACACCAGACACGCGCTGGCCGTGCGCGCCCGGGCCGGTGCTGACGGCGCCCAGATCGCCGCTGCCCTCGGGCTGACGACGCCTCGCTCGCTCCTGATGGTCAGCGGCGGGGCGTCCGAGATGTCCGCAGCCGACGTTGAGCGGCTGCGCGGTCCGTTGGCGGGCATCGCTCGCCTTGTCGCCCAGGAGCACGTCGCGATCATCGACGGCGGCACGCAGGCCGGTGTGATGCAACTCATCGGCCAGGGCCGTGCCGCCTTGGGAGGCGACGCGCCACTGATCGGCGTGTGTCCCGCGGCGCTGGTAACCTGGCCGGCCGGACCCCGAGGCACCGACCGCGTATCGCTGGACCCGAACCACACGCACTTCGTCCTGACCGACGGTTATCGCTGGGGCGCGGAGACCGAAACGATGTTCGCGTTGGCTGCCTTCATCAGCGCCCGTGCACCGTCGCTGGCCGTGTTGGCCAACGGCGGCGCCGTCGCGCGCAAGGAGCTGCTGCGCCACGTAAGCCAAAGCCGCCTGGTTATCGTCCTCGCCGGCAGCGGGCGCCTCGCCGACGAGATCGCCGCCGCCGCAGCCAACACGCGGATAGCGGATCAGCAGATCGCGGCCATCGTGCGCGACGGACGCATCGCGGCCTTCGACATCGCCGACGGCCCAGCCGCCCTGGCCACGCTGATTCAACGAAAACTGTTCGAGAAAGCAGAACCCCCAAGAGAAAGAAAGGACCGACAAATGCCCGAGTTCAACAAGTTGGAAGAGTACAAGCTCTTCGTGGAGGACACCGCACGCTTCAGCGA
>JABAOF010005249.1_pt1 | contig 13889 bp, 19 predicted proteins | sample 7062171 | NCBI WGS metagenome assembly JABAOF01 (sample SAMN14538628, study PRJNA623070) | marine sediment metagenome | biome: marine biome [ENVO:00000428]; feature: marine pelagic biome [ENVO:01000023]; material: deep marine sediment [ENVO:00002113] | place: India: Gulf of Khambhat ...
TTTCTCATAACCGACAGTTTGAAAGTGGTCGCCCAATTCCCCATACCTAGGCGTATCCTTGAAGAGACCAGTCCACTCAAAGAATTTGCGTACAAGAAGTAGAAGTGATTGGTGTTTTGAAACCAATCAACACATGGTTAGGAGAGTATGCTGATAATGGAAATTAAGATTGGAGATAGGATGAAGATCCCAGCGGATGGAAAGTTTCATCCAGAACACGGCCACCTTGGCAAAGTCGTGTGGATAAGTCGAAACGGAGAAACTGTAGCGATACAATGTGAAAGGAGCCACCACGGCAAAAAGAACACTGTTTTCCTTGTGAAAATTAATTCTAAGAAATGAGCTGCACGAGTGCCGATATATGTGAGGGTATCTATCTATAAATAATGTTTATGGGTGTCACTTTTTCTCGAAAAACGTCGTTCAGTATATTAAACCCTTATCAAAATTATGCATGCATGCAGACTAGAGACCTGAATCTGTGCGCGCTATTTCCCTTTCTGAAAGCATTCCATATATTTCTTTATCACTGCAAGTGCGAATGCATACGCCTCCTCTTCCGATTGACCCAAAATGCGAATAGCAGAAGGTTCCGCGTGGGCCCACGTTTCAGCTGTTCCTCTATCATAACTCACATTTCGGCTGTAGCCACTCGGAGAACTCGGCTCCTGTTATTGTGAACTCTAACTTCAATGACTCCACACTCTCGGTTGCGACATTCGAACCGCACACCTTGAGTTGAAGGTCCCCTTCGTCTCAATCGTCTTCCGCAATCAGGGCAAGTGGGTGTTTGGTAGGGTGGAGACCCTGCTTTACGTCTCTTACGGAGAACCATTAACGTACCTCAGAAAGTCCGTTTGCTCCATTTCTCAGTGAGTTTGGGTCCTCCTTTCACGTAGCGATGAGCTGTCTCATATCTATCCCAATCGAACCATGACATCAACTCTTCTTCTGTTGCGCCTCGTTCAGCCATTTCAGTAGCCAAGCTCTGACGGAAAAGGTGTAACCAAGCCTTCGGATTTAAACCTTTAATTATGCGATAAGCGTGTTGACGGCTCATGTGATCTGAACGCGAATACTCACTAGAAAACAAAAAGTCTTCAGGGTTAGTCAAAGTCTCTACATAATCAAGCACGTATCTGACGTATTGGTTATCTAGCGTTATTCGTTTCAGCTTTCTGTGAGGTATAGGCTCTGACTTACGACTCTTCTTTTTGAGAATGTAGAAGTGTATGTATAGATATCCGTCTTCAACCCGAACATCCCTCCGCTTAAGTTTGAGATTCTCAGTTACACGCTTACCAAACAACCGCAGTAAGGCTGGCAGGCATTGAATCATTTGAGGCTTGAACTTGATAGTGTCGAAGCCAAAAGGGTCTTCGTGGGTACTACTCTTCACTGGTCTATAACTAACTACACCTTCCTCTGCTAGAGTAAGCATGGAATCTAACTCAGCATTCCGCAGAACATCTTCCATGCATGCATGGCCCCGCGGCTCTTTATATGTCCATTTCTGAAGAAACACCGTGTCTCGGAATGAAATTGGGCTCATATACGACCTTTTTCTAGAAGCTTCAGGGTTTCGCGGCAAAAGCTTGGAAGGTCTGCTGGAAAACGGGACGTCACCAGATTTCCGTCCACTACAACCGACTGGTCTACATAGATTCCTCCAGCGTTCCTCAGGTCTGTGGACACTGAGACATAGCATGTAACCTTTTTTCCTTTCACTACTCCAGCCTCTATAAGAAGTTGGGGTCCATGGCAGATGGCAGCTATAACTTTCCCCTTTTGGAAGGCTCCTTTAGTTAATTTAACCAGTCCATTGTTCGTTCTCATGCGGTCTGGAGCACGACCTCCGGGAATAATTATTGCCAGATATTCGTTGACGTTTACGTCTTCAGGTGAAAATTTAGATTCCAGTGTAAGGCCATATTCGCCGGTGTAGATAACGTTGGCCTTCGGTCCAACTACGTCTACTTTGTATCCAGCTTCTTGGAAACGATAGTAAGGATACATCAATTCTCGATCTTCGAAACCGTTTTCTACAAAAAGCAACACTTTCTCCATGGTCATCAACTATAAATCTACCTCGAACCGAAAGGTGTCACAAATCAAAGAGAAATCAAGTTAAAGCTGCTTGCACCGTTTCAATCAATTTCTTTTTCGCATTCTCGTCGGCTTTGATCTCTCTACTTACTTTCTTCCAATCGGCTGAACAACGTTCGTACTTGGAAGTTTCACCAATAACTTCATGAATTACTTCGTCGATTTTCTCTTTATTCTCCTCAGTGACCTCCACGCCCGCTTCTTTCAATATGCCTTTGAACCATCTCCAACAACCCATAACCCTCACCTCACGACCTTTTTCGTTTTGAAGCAAATTAAAGTTGTGATCGGCCAGGTTCTTGAGTCTTCACTGCGTGTTTTGTGCACCACAAGACATATAAGAAAGATATGAATAATATGTCATATGAAGAATATTTCAATTCAAAGGTGTTCCGATGAAGCACAATATGAGCGAGACGTGTTATCAATTCTTTTCAACGCTGTCAAATCCGACTCGATTAGCAATTTTAGAGCTTCTTCGCAGCGGACCAAGAAATGTGACTGAGCTTTCTGAAGCTCTGAATCAGGAACAGAGCATGATTTCACATAATCTCAAACCCTTGGAAAAATGTAGGTTTGTCTTTTCAGAAAGGAGGAAAAAGGAACGTTTCTACTTTTTGAACAAAGAAACGATGGAAAAACTGTTCAAGACGTTTTCCTATCATGCCGAAAAATATTGCCCAACGGGAGGGAAATGTCTACCGAACGATGGTCTTTCGAAGCATAAGAAGAAATCTGCTGCGAGTTCATTGTATTTCAATCGTTATTGAGGGAAAGCATGGTTTTAAGAAGTCTAGTTAGAATTCGTGAAGAAAACTGTACGGGCTGTGGATTATGTATCCTCGCCTGCGCAGAAGGAGCCCTGAAAATCGTCGATGGAAAAGTCAAACTGATCGATGAACAATACTGCGACGGTTTAGGAGCCTGCATCGGCGAATGTCCGGAAGGAGCTATAACCATCGAAAAGAGAGAAGCAAAACAATTCGATGAAAAAGCGGTCGAAGAACATTTGAATGCGAAAAACAAAGTTCTCACGGGTCATTCAGTCCATCCAATTCATCACTCCTGTCCCTCAACACAAGTTGTCCGTTTGGAAAGAAAAACCAGAAAAGAAACTGTGAACACGCCGGAAAAGAGAGAATCCATGCTGTCCCAGTGGCCAGTGCAGCTAACGTTGTTGCCAGCCAAGGCTCCATTCTTTGAAAACGCAGATCTACTAATAGCCGCTGACTGTGTGCCTTTTGCCTACGCCAACTTCCACAGCGACTTCCTGAAGGACAGAACTCTTGTGATCGGATGTCCTAAACTCGATGACGCCGAGTTCTACAAAGAGAAACTCGCTGAAATATTCAAGAGATCCGACATTAGAAGCGTAACTGTGATCAATATGGAAGTTCCATGCTGTTTTGGGCTGCATCGTCTCGTAAAAGAAGCCGTGAATTCTTCAGGAAAGAACGTTCTTCTGAAACAGGAAACAATCAGCATAAAAGGGGAAAAAATCCCTACTCGCGCAACCAGTGAGTCTTCCCCAATTAGCATTGGAGGCTAGAAAACGAACATTCAGAGTCACACATGTGACACGCCGTCGGATGAGCCGATTCTTCTATTCTCCTTTCTCTCTTTCCCCCTTTCTTCCGTCCGACGGCGTTTTCCAATTAATTCCTTGAACAAGAAGAGCAGCGGATGCACCATGAAGTTCCCATCTATAACCATGAAGAAATCGGATACATGAAAAGGTGCAAAGATCTTGTTTAGATCAAATGAAACTTGTCCAGGCATAAGGAAGTTTGTCAGACCTTTCCCTGAATATTTCCCTTGTCCCAATTGCAGTGGAAAAGTGGAGATTTGGAGCGATGAAGACCGGGGAATATGTGACACGTGCAACAAAGAATCGGGTAGACCTGAAAATGAGCAGTCATGTCTAGACTGGTGTGAATACGCGGACAAATGTAGAGAAATGATCAAACGTATGAAACGGTAAATTAGAAGAGTTTTACCTGTCCCTGACTCCCACGTTATTTATTTAGAGGATTCTTTTTTGTGGTTTAAATTTGTCACAGGAAAACTGTTGAGGATGTACAAACTTTTTCTTTTCATAGCACCAATATTTGCCCTCAAGTAAAAAGTAATCGCAGAATAAGCAATCTTTGCACTTCATCTCACATCATGTGCGATTGATCGCAGATACTATGTATTTAGTTTTACCCTAAATATTTTACGCAGGGGGAGATTTCGTGGGTGTCCTTTGATGTGTACAAAGAAAAAAGAAAATAATGTGTTTTAGCGTTTGCTTTATCTTGCTTGAAATTTTTGTTCGTACGCGCGAAGGCGTCTAGGATGCGCGAATCTCCATTCTTCCGAGTTCTTTGTCTATTCCTGAGAATAGGATTGTGCCGTGAGTCTTGAGGAATTCATTGTATAGATCCATTGGATTGCTCGCTTTGATTAGCATTTTGGTGTTGTAGGCGCAGATGGCAATCATTGGAATGTCCAAAACCGTGTGTAATGATTTTTCATATTCTACTAGTTCTGGGACTAATTTGCGTCTGAAGAACCATGCAGTTTCGCCAGTGACTCTGAGTCCCTTAAAGCCTTTTTTCAACGCTCTATTGTAAAGTTTGTTCCATGAATTCATCGTGGTGGCTATGTCAAATTCTCCGTCTGCAAGGTAAATGTCTTCGTATCCACAGATGTTTAAAGCGCCTGTTTTTTCATGTTTTTCCACATGGATGCCAAACTTTTCCATGGCTTCTCTTATTTGGCTTGGGTTCTCCTCAGAAGTCACATACACTCCAGCTTCGCCATTTTCTAGTCCGATTTTAAGATAGTTGAAGAGAACGTTGTATTTGGCCTCAGGAGAGTCGTACAGGAATATTGCGTGGTTCGTGGGCTTCAAGTCTTTGAGATAGTATATCATCCTTTCGGAAAGAGGTTCAGTTTCGATTGTCCGTAGGTCCACGGAACTGTGCCAAAGGCTTTCGAAATTTTTTTGCAGTAGTCCAATCAGGCTGTCGTCGTCTGTCCATAGATACGGGTTCCTTCCCATAGTTGCTTCCGTTGACGTCGCGATTAATGCTTCTGCGGAGTCCGCAATCAAGTAGTGACTTGATGGATTATCTGTATACTTTAGGTAAAGAGGAGCTTTCAATGATTCGTATTCTTTCATAATCATGACAATTGAATTTTCATGGTCAGTTACGTTCAAAATCATGCGGACTTTTGTTCTTTTTTCAATAGCTTTTTTAAGAGTCTCTTCGTGATTGATGAAAAATTGTCTAAATTTGTCTTTGGACGTGATAATATCAATGGTGTTCTTGGCTTTTCGAATCATGTTCATTTCCTTATTGATTATCCCTATCCTCTGCGGGACTAGGGCGAAATGGGCTTCTTCAGATACGGATTTCATCCTAAATGACTTGAAATGTTTCAAAAACGTCTCTTTCTGAGTCTCTAGTACATTCACTCTTTTCCTGGCCATTTTTTGTTCGCGTTCGATAAGAATTTGCAGTGCATCTTCCGCAGGGGCCGCCCTGACTTTGGTTGGTTTGCCTAGCAGTTTTTCTATCAAGCCCATTTTTTCAAGCTTCGGCAATATTCTGTAGATGTCTTCTCGACGCACTTTTGATGCTTTAGAAATTTGGTTAATCGAAGCTAATCCTAGTTTAGCAACGCTTATGTACACCTTTGCCTGATTACGGGTCAGCCCGAAACTGGCCAAGATCTCAGCATTCTCATCCAAAGACAACAAGACATATGCACCTTAGATTAGAAGTCGCTGTTACTGTTGTATCACAGTCACATGCATTTAAAAGTTTCCACTTCTCGAATATAAGATTGCAAACAATACGAGGGTGGGGTCCCAGATGAAGAGGCGACGAATCGATACGTTCGCTCAAATTTTGGCGTCTTGTGTACACGCGCGCGCATCAGCAGAAGCTACAAAGGAAAAGAACTCGCCTATGCGGAGTGAAGAGCTAAGTTGAAAGATGCCGAATCCAACGCCAAGAAAGCCGTGATACTGGTCTTCATTAAGTTGGCACATGAGGCAGAAAAGAAAACTGATGAGGAGCTTAAGACGAAAATTCAAGAGACACTTGTGGAAGGTCTGATTAAGATGCCATGGGTGGCTGTGGAAGAAGTCATCGTTGTTCGAGAATAAGTGTCAGATGATGTTCGAGCGTGCATATTCTGGAGAAAGTTGAGAAAGCAGTCAGAAAACAACTTAAACCAAAAAGGGCAAAAACATTCTGATTTTCTTTTCTTTTTTCAGCAGACAATCGCTAAAGAGTGACATAAACAAGAGTATTATGATGAAGGAACTGCACAGGTACGCCCTGTTTGGCCAATTCGGCTATTTCAGTATTAATGAAGGCAAGCGTAGTTAGCGTTCATACCGTATGCGCATGTAACGTGCGTGCAGTTCCATAGAAGTCCCACAGAGATTTACAGGAACTTGATGATGAGAGGCGCGAGTCGAAGCTTAAAAACCGGGCTTATTGCTGAAAGAGAGAAAGGAGTTTCCCGCGCGCCCCATCACCAAGCAAATTTCTTTGAAAGCATCCAGTATTTAAAGTTATGTTACTGTGGCATCACAGTCACACACACTTAAAAATTCGTATTTCTAAATCATAGTTACAATGTGCCCCAGAGGCATATGACTAGAAGAGAGGTGAAAATATGAAGAAGATGATATTGTTGGCGACATTTTTGTCAATAGCTTTAATTACACTACCTGCATTTGGCAAACCAAAAGGTTTTGTTCACGGAATAATTGTAGCTGTCGACGGAGAAGACTATTATCTGGCAGGAGCTCCTGACGGACCAGGTGATGCAACAGATGTTCCAGGCCACTACTGGGTGATGGCTGGCCCCACTCAGCTAGTTGGAAAGCACTATAATACGGGTCCTTTCGGAGCACCGCAATGGTGGTCGTCGGATGCACCGGATGGCGAGCTACTCTACATAGCGCACGCAAGAATAGATACTTGGAGCGAAGAAAAAGCGGAGCATTACGCCAGTCGCGGATACACCCACTACCATGAACTACAAAGGGTAAGCGACGACGAACTACATCCAACCAAGGTGGTCTGGTTGAAACATACCGCGAGAACATTCTTTACACTTGACGGTGGCCCAGCTCCACAGCTTGCACACGAGGTAACACCAGGAGTGGACGGAGAATTCATACCCAATTGGAGTACACCCTATTCACCATGAGAAACAGTATACTTGACAAATTCCAACATGTAAGACCCAACCAAAATTCCCCTTTTTGAGCATCTAGAAAATTGGAGGAAAAAGAATGACGTTAAGAAAAGTCGTTGAAATCAACGAGGAAAAGTCGATCTTTCAACTCTTTTACTTGAAAGAAGATGAAGATCAAAATGTTGATGTTGAAGAGGTCGAAAAAATCGATTACGGAGAAATTGAAAAGCGACTGGAACAGGGAGAATCCGTTTTTATCGTGCCTAAACATAAGCAAAAATTGAATACAAGTATGGTTGTTCAGGAAAAAACGGAAAAGCTTTGGTACTTTTCTCATGTCTAAAAGGGAAATGTGGACATGACGTCTGAATAATTGATTGAACTGCTGACTAAAGGAACAGCGGGAGAGCTTCCAACGTCAGTTCAGGATATGTGGCGCGAGCTGCCAAGTTTGTGGACAGACCATTGAAAACGATGCCTCTGACGAACGTCCTATCTGCCAGGCTCTAAGACAGAGATTTCAGGTTTTCTTGCTCCCTCCATAATCTGAAGTTGCATAACTCTGTACATTACGGGGACAATGAGATTGGATGAAGTGATTCTGCAGATTCAATTTGATTTCAGTTGCTAGGCTAACTTTTTGGCAATCATGGTTAAGTGTTCACCCAAACCTTCTGCCATTCTTATCTCGTTGGCTGATGGCATGCGCTCACCCATGGGACCAGCAATAGTTGAAGCTCCGTAAGGTGAACCACCAGTTATTTCCTGCATCGTCATCTGCTCCTTGAAAGAATATGGCAATCCAACCACAACGCAACCATGGTGCAAAAGCGTGTAATGCGTCGAGATAATGGTAGTTTCCTGTCCTCCATGTTGAGTTCCGGTACTGGTGAACACAGATGCTGGTTTGCCAATAAGCGTGCCAATCATCCAATCTCCTCCAGTTTGATCCCAAAAGTTTCTCATCTGGGAACACATATTTCCGTAGCGGGTCGGAGTACCAACGATAATTCCGTCAATTCCCTTGAGATCTTCCCGAGGATCGGCGACTGGAATGTCCTTCATTAGTTCCTTTGCCTTCTTCACATTCTCGTCCCAAAACTCTTCCGGAACAAGTTCAGCAACTTGTTTGAGAACTGGTGCGCCATCCGCTTTTCGAACACCTTCAATCACTGCATTGGCCATCCTGAAGGTGTGACCATACATCGAGTAAAAGAGAACAAGAATCTTCGGTTTGTTTCCTTTCGTTTTCTCACCTCCCTTTATCTAGCTGCTAAGTAATATCGCACCCTCGACGCCCCATTATCTTGGAGCGATCGATCGACAATTCTGAAAGCATGAACTTTTAAATGTATGTGACCAGTGGACGACAGCAAGATCGACAACGCGTGTATGTTTTCTTGTGCGTGAACTACATGTTTTTCTCCTCTTTTGCACGCACAATAATAACGTAGGATACAAAAACATTTTATTACCTGCAAGCCTTGACTAGATTGCGTCTAAGTGCAAAATGGTGAATGAAATGGGCGATGGATCGTACTTCAAAAAGATTCTTGTACCTGTCGACGGCTCTCATTCCTGTCTTCACGCAGAAGAGGTAGCTGCTCTGATTGCCAAGAATTTCATGTCGAAGGTCACTGTGATTCATGTGATCTCCCACGACCTTTTACATCCAGGGTCGCAGTTGCGCCATCAAGTCCCGTCTTCAGTCCTCTCTGAAATTTCCGGCTGGTTTTCCCAAGCTGGAAAAAAAATTGTTGGGGATGCTGAGGCCTTATTCAAAGAGGAAGGTATAGCGATCGATGCCAGAGTCGTCGAGTATGAGGATCCAGCTGAAACAATAATACGAGTAGCTAGAGAAGAACAACATGATCTCATAGTGATGGGCAACAGGGGAGAAGCAGAAGCTGAGGTTATGTCGCTAGGGAGCAACGCCGAGAAAGTCTCTCGCCACGCCGAATGTTCAGTTCTTATAGCCAAACAAAAAACTGGACTGTCAAAAATCCTCGTAGCCGTCGATGGTTCTAAAAGCGCGGAAAAAGCCCTCGAACATGCTGTTCAATTGGCCAAGAAGCACCAAGCGAACTTAACGTTGCTGAATGTTGGCGAGTCCAAACTGTTCAATTTTAAGCCTGAGATGGTAAGGGAAGCTGGCAAACGCATCTTGTCTGACGCAACAGCCAAGGTTAAAGGACTAAAATTGAATTCACAGCTGGAATTTGGCAACCCTGCGGAAACCATAATTGACATTGCAGAAAAGGGCGACTATGACCTTGTAATTGTTGGAAGCAGGGGAATCAGCAACGTGAAACGATTCTTGCTTGGCAGCGTAAGCGATGACGTGAGTCATCATGCAAAAAGTTCCGTGTTCATAGTTAGATGAATGCACGCGCACATCGACACGTAACGAAAGTCAGAATAAACGTTTACCGCAGCCTAACCTCAATCTGACAATCAACGTATTCTTACTATTCCACGTGTCAAGATTCCTCCAGCTGAACTTTAATGTCCAAGTGTGTACCGTTTCTATTTGTGTAGCTGGTGAAGTCAGGACATTGGTTAGCTGCGTAAGAATCGAAGGAAAAACTGTTAGAGGCATCTTTCGAGAGAGACCAAACCGTTTCCTAGCCCTCGTAGACATTCAGAACAGGACTCTGCCAAGTTTTCTGCCCAACCCTGGAAGAATGCATGAACTTTTAACTCGAGGAACGGAGGTCATTTTGAAAGAGGTTGTAAAAGGGGACAGAAAAACCAGTTATGACCTGATCGGAGTTATCTATGATAGTCAAATGGTTTCCGTTGATTCTCGGGTGCCAAACAAACTAGTTTTACAGGCCTTAAGAAAAAGAGATATGGAAGAATTTTCCGAGTACGATATAATAAAACCAGAATACAGCTATGGCCATACTAGATTCGACTTCTTTCTGGCCAACGAACACGAAAGATGTTTACTGGAAACCAAGTCGTGCACGCTGGTGAAAGAGGGCGTGGCCTTGTTTCCTGACGCCGAAACCGAAAGAGGGAGGAGACACATAAGAAATTTAGGCAAAGCCAGAAAAGAAGGCTATCGAGCGTGCGTATTGTTTATCGTTCAACGAACCGATGCTAATGCATTCGCTCCTAACGCTGAAACCGATCCAGAGTTTGCGGAGGTTCTTCGAGACGCTGCCTTGAAGGGCGTTGAGGTATACGCCTACAACATGGAAATATCCGCCTCATTTTCCAGTTTATCTCTTTCTTCGAAATTGAATGTATATCTATAAAGCTTCTCAGCAGCGTTTTGAGAGGACAATCCACGTTAGGAGAGCAATTGAAAACAATAAATCCTAATAGAGGAACAATACTAACGGTGTGTCCTATGACGATAGTCAAATTGCCCAAAATGGAAAAGAATGAGATAGAACAGCTCATTCGAGAACAAATGCTTTGTCGAATCGCTTTCAAGGGTGACAAGTACCCATATATGGCTCCATTTCAGTATGTTTTCATGAACGGGTCCCTTTATTTTCACTTCACAGATTACGGGAAGAAAATGAAGCTACTTGAGAGAGACAAAAGAGTTTGTGTTGAAATAGAAAGTTGCCGAAACGATCTAAGTGAATATAGATTTGTTGTCTCAAGAGGCATGTTGAAGGTTGTTGAAGACCCTCAGGAAAGATCCAAGGTTATCAGTAGGATGGCGGCCGACGGGAAACAAAAACTTTCAACAAACTTCCTTGTTGCTCACGGTTTCAACAGAGAAGAAGGCTGGGCTTCTTTCACTCCAGAAAAGCCCCTAGTCATTGTTAAACTCCACAAATTAACTGAACAAATAGGACTCAAATCTCCCTAGCCCGCATCGGAATAGTTTCCGGGATTTAGCGGCGACAGTCACCATTTTGCAGAATTTCTGCTCTAGGGAGCGGATTTAGTCCGGGTGGGCAAGACGCTAGCCACAATGGCCAAAGCTGGCCCCACTATTAAGCCAGCCCATGCAATCAGGGCCAGTAGCCCCAAGATGGCTAGGTAAGCTCTCTTTCTAATGTTTACTTGATGCCCGCTTCTCAAGACCAGACGAAGAACACCGATGCCGAGGAGGACAGGTATCAAAGCCAGCATAAAAGTGACCCCTATCTCAGGTACAAGAGGAGCATGGGTCAAGGCAAGGATCATCTGAAAGAAGCTCATGGCACCAGTACCTATGAAGAGAAGTCCCGCTATTGTTCCCGTCCAGTGTAGAAGTGTTTGGGAAACTCTTCGGTTCCTTAGCCGCCAAAAGATGAGACCCAAGCCGAGGGCAAGGATGACTATAATGGGGGCGAAAATTAAGGCCAAGCTTTGACCCTCCCATTGGTGCACTCCTACGAGGTTGACGGGAATGAGGATCCATTCGCTGATCGAGTAGCTCTCGCGTTCCCCTATCGCCAGACCGTAATGACCTCCCCGTAATGGTTCGTACACTGCAATGTAGAACGTACCTGAGCGGGGGGCGTCTAGGCTCAAGTCGGCCATCGAGTAGAAGCTACTCGGTGAAAACGGCTCGTAAGTCGCTTCGGCAGGTTGCTTTCCCTCAACGACGACAGTATTGGCTCCTGTAGGCACTTCGACGTAGTCTGGGACATCGCCTTCGTTGTTTATGCCAGGACCCATGAGTACGAATCCAGGTACAAATTCTTTGTCCTGAATATCCGTGGATTTGAATAACATAACATAGATCCTCTCGCCCTGGGTTATGTTGAAACTGTAATATTGAGCCTCTCCTCCTTCATGAAGTTCTCCATATACGGCCCAAGATTTCGTTGGATCAGATATGAAGGTGGCCGTTGCGAGGCTTTCATTGTCCCCTGGGGTTAATGGTGCATGGGCTAGGACTTTGGGTGTAAGAAGAAGACAACAAAGAATTGAAACCATAAAGGTAATACCCAAGAATGACCGTCCAACATAGAAAGACCTAACTCGCATCGAGCTGTTCAACTAATTTTTCACCTCGAATTCTCGTTTTTGCTTCAAGAAATCAGAAATGTTCGTCTTTCCAACTTCGAGCTCTGCAAATGTGTCCAACAATTGCGTAGCGATTTCTGCAAGTATTTTCTTCACGCCATCAGTTTTTTCAACTTCGGAACCAGGATAGATCCTTACTACTATGCCATCTTCTCTTTGGCCTATCGTTGCAAGAAATTCAATTTTTTTTCCTTCTTCAATTGCCAGCGATTCGATCAAGATTGATTTCTTTTGGCGATCCATGTATACAGTTGAGGTCTTGAGAATAGTGCGTCCGTTTCTGATGAACAGAGGGTCTAATCTATCAAAAATATCCTCAACATCAACTTTTCCGTTTAGTACTACATGGGGCATTCAGTTTCCTCCAATCGCCGAAGATTGTCACAGCAAAAGCGAGACAAGCCCTTTTGCCTTTGAGATTGTTTATCTATTGTGTGGTCATTCCAATGAAGCATGATTGCTACCGTACGCTCTACCCGACAAGTTTCGCTGTGACATGCAATGCGTCTCTAATTTCCACCCCCGCACAATCCCTCGTGCGCGTCTGCGGAAATGATATTTCAATAGGGCTTTTAAGTGTGTGTGACTGTAATGCAACAGCAACAGTTTTTTTGACGGTTGTAGAGAACGAGGCAATCTATTGCAATTGGTGTATCAAAGAGTTTTTCTAAACCAGTTTGCAGAAGGTGTTCATGAATGGTGGCTTCCCGAATCTACCTGAAAAAATGGCTGAAGCTAGAGAACTTGAGAGTTCACTAATTAAATCTTGTCGGATAGAATTTCAACAATTCTTTGATCTTGCCTGTCTGCAGTCTGTGGAGCAACGTTCAATTGATGTTTTTTATTTTTTGAACGTATTTATCGGCGTCGAACTTTCTCTTTAGACCATTTGCATTCATGTACCTTATTTTGGCGAAAACTCGTCTTTCTTTCCAGGGGCGGTCGTGCTTTCCAAAGCACCATGCTACGCCAGTGAATCCGTTTGGGTCTCGACCATCTAGTTCATACTTGTTGTTAAGGTAGAGAGCGATTCGAAAGGCGTCTTCAGGACGTTTGCTCCATTCGAGGATTTTCTTTCCCCAATACATTCGCATATAACCGTGCATTTTTCCTTTGATTTTCATCTCTTTGTGAGCTGCATTCCAGTAGGGATCATGGGTTTCTGCATTCTCGAGTTCTCTTAAACTATAGATGTAGTCTCTTGAGTCTTTCCCATGTTCTTTCAACGTCTTTCTTGCCCATTGAGGGAGTCCCTCAAAAGAATCATAGTTCCGGTTATAAAACACATAGTTCATGCTTAATTCTCTCCTAACGATAAGTTCCTCAAGATACGCGTCTTTGGCAGGGCTATCGGTCGCCAAAACTCTTAATGCGACATACAGTGGGGAAATCTGTCCGAAATGCAAATATGGACTCATGTTTGAAAGGCAGTCTAGTGTTGGGTTGTTTCTAGATTCTGCATAGCGATCTAATTTGTGTTTCAAAAAATCCTTAAGATGCTTCTTAGCTTCATGCGTTCCGCCGCGAAAATAATTCACTTTTTTGACGCTTCTGTCAATATGGAGACTGGATACTGCCTTTTTCACGTCTTCAAGATC
>JABAOF010013089.1_pt3 | contig 13887 bp, 17 predicted proteins | sample 7062171 | NCBI WGS metagenome assembly JABAOF01 (sample SAMN14538628, study PRJNA623070) | marine sediment metagenome | biome: marine biome [ENVO:00000428]; feature: marine pelagic biome [ENVO:01000023]; material: deep marine sediment [ENVO:00002113] | place: India: Gulf of Khambhat ...
GCTCGATTACTACGTGACCACCGGCCATGGTGTGGCATCGAATCAGTTTGGCCGAGTATGGCTCTTCTCCTATGGCTTACGGGCTCCGCCTAGACAGCCTCCTCGCGGGGCCAACACTATAACCCCGGACTCTCCTAGGAGCACCGATGTCGAAGAGCGATGAACAGAAGCTGGCCGCGTTGGTAAAGAAGACCGCTGCCAAGGCCGCCAAGGCCAAGAAGAAGGCGCGCCGTCAGTACGATGAAACGCTGCCCCCGGAAAGCGACGATGACACCGAGGCGCGCGACTTCTTCTCCGAGATGAAGAAGCGCGAGTTCTAGCCGGCGCACCAGCGAAACCGTTAGCCGACAGACCCGAGAACCTTTCGATAGGCGCGACCGATGTCCGTATTCAGCAATCCGGCTTCCGCAGCACAGGACGAAGCCGCGGCGTACGTCAGTGCGATCTTCGCGATCCTCGGTGAACAGAATCCGCTCACGATCCTGCGGCGCACGCCCGCCGAACTCCGCGGAGCCGTGGATGGGCGGACGCCCGACGAACTCCAGCGTCCGGAGAGGCCTGGCAAATGGTCAGCCCTTCAGGTAATCCAGCACCTTGCAGATTCCGACTTGGTATGGGCGTACCGAATGCGGATGGTCCTGGCGGAGGATCGCCCTCGGCTCACGGGCTACGACCAGGACCTATGGGCCACGCGTCTTCAGTATCAGGGCGTGAATCTAAACGACGCACTCGAGCAGTTCGAGGTTCTGCGCACCCTGAATCTCAGACTTCTTGGAGGGTTGGATTCGGCTGCGCTCCAGCGGGTAGGCATTCACAGCGATCGTGGTGAGGAGCGACTCGATCACATGGTGCGGCTCTATGCTGGTCACGATCTGGTGCACCTCCGCCAGCTCACACGAATCCTCGAAGCCGCGGAGCAGCAGTGACCGGTGGCGGGCCGGCACGGCCGCGGTGACGCGCAGCGTCGTTAGACGCCAGCGGGAGGTGAGGCACTCATGTTACCGAAGGAACAGCGGAAGACGTTTGACGCCTTCTACGACTCGGCCCGATACAACAAGATCTTAGAGCCGAAGACCACGCTGATGCTCCACATTGCCGCGGCCATGGCGATCGGCTGCTACCCCTGACTGGAGCACTACCTTGGCGTGGCCAAGGACGAAGGCTTGTCCGGTGAGGAGATCGGCGCCGTGCAATCCGTCGTGATGGCGGTTTCGGCAGGTAAGATCCAGGCGCAGTTCCGCGAAGTCCGCCAGAGGCTCAACGGGCGCCGTTAGGCACACGTACTGGCGCTACCGCCCGATCCGCGCATGCGCCTCCTGAGGCGTTGGGCCACCGCTAACTGGGAGGTGCATACACCAGGAGCCACCCGATGCGCGTAAGTGACTGTGTGACATGTGACGCGTTTCCGTGTGCCGATGTGAGGCACGAGTGTCACCTCGTCCCAAACATCAGCGTTGAGCCGAGGAAGGTCAGGATTGCCTTGGTCTCCGAAGCGACGCCACTTGATCCCGACGACTACTACTACGCACGTGGAAAGCCGCTCTTCCAGGAAACGACGGTGCACGCATTTCGGGATGCTGGCACGAGCGTTTCCTCGATCCGCGATATCGTCAAGTCCGGTGTATATCTGACCACAGCTGTGAAATGCGGAAAGACCGGATATGGCATCAAAGCCGGCACGATCAAGGAGTGCTCAAAGTTGTTGGAGCAAGAGCTTGAGCTGTTCCCTGACCTCCAAGCCGTCCTGCTGATGGGCGACGTCGCGATCAATGCCTTGAACTACATCTCTACCAGAGCCGGTGAGGGCAAGGTGATTCCGCCTGGATCCACGTACAAGATCCGTGGTGGCACGTATCACTTCAGGGGTATCCGAGTGTTCCCGTCGTACCTGCAGGCAGGGCCAAGCTTCTTCATTGAGAAAAGTAAGAGGCGAATGATCACCGAAGATATCAAGGCAGCGCTCGCCATCAGACCCCGGCACCGCTGATGGCAACCGGTCGGTCCCTGCAGGCATCAGCCTAATGCGAGCATCTCTTGCACTTGCGTGCTTCGTGGCTGGGACAGTAGCCTTTCTCCGCTTCTTCTCCTTGGTGCCGCGACTAAGGAAGGAGCGGGTTGGTCCGCCACCCAGCAAGTTGCACCACTGGTTTCCGTGGCTGCCGGACCACTTCACTCCTGCGGGAGAGCGTCTCCGTCGTCACATGAACAGGCTCACCGTCCTGGGCTGGGTGTTTCTGATCGCTGGCCTGCTATTCAGATTCTTGTAGCCGTCGGACCCGCACATGCACCTGCAGAGAGGCGGGTCCCCGCACTACGCGCTGGAGGTCGCCATGGACGAAGGTAAACGCATCGTGCTCTTTGTTCCCGTCGAGCATCGGCGATCACGGTATTTTCTGGGCCTGCTTGGCGCGCTTCTGTGGCTCCCCTGGTCTTCGGTGTCACAGTTGGGAGCGCAGGAGCCGAGTGGTCTACGTGGAGATCCTGCCGCCATCGCTGATGCCGAGGAGATGGTCGAGGCAATGGGCGGTCTCGCCATCTGGCGCGAGCTCGAGAGCGTCCACTTCGTTCACGAGTGGGATATCTACAACCGTCCTGACATCTACCTCGAAAACGAGATTCTGGACCTCACCGGACCAAGGTCATATGTCACCATGGAGAGCGAGGTATACAGCAGAGTTCGAGCCTATAGCCCCGAGTATCGGTACTGGAACATAGTCAACGGTGAATTCTCGTATGCCAGCGATCAGGCATTTGAGAATGCCATGGAGCGCGCCCCATACAGTATCTACCGGTTGGCGAGAGCGATTGCCCGAGGGGATAGCTTCTATCACGTCCAGTTCGGTGCCATGAGGGACATGCCCGGAACCACCGCCCTCGAGTTCCGCGGTCCAGACGACGAGATCCACGGCTGGATTCTGCTCAACACCAGAAAGGAGCCGGTAGTCTGGGCGACGACCCAGTACAGCTATAGCTTTGGTCCGCTACAGCGGTTCGGGAATCTCCGTGTCCCGAGGTGGGCAATGACCGGGGGCGGGCGAGTTCGTTACGAAATGGTGTCACTCACGGGAAGCCGCACGCGCCCCGATCTCTCGCTCTTTGCCCCACCGCAGGGCAGCGAGCCCAAGCCGTGACACATCGATGAGCAGACTCACGACGCTTGGTCTGTTCTGGGTAGCCGTGGTAGTCATGACGGCGATCAGCGTGTTTGGCAGGGAGTCCGTGACGTATACGGCGGCCATGCAGAACGCACTGCTCGTGGTCGGCGTGCTGCTGATCGCAACTGCCGGGTGGGTCTCGGTCTCACGGCTCGGCTACAGGCTCCGGTGGGCACCCGTCATCGGCCTGGTTCTCTCCCTCGGATCGCACTGGTCGCTGTTCGTGGTCCACCAGCTCCCGGAAATACCACCCTTGGTCCTTATCAATTCCGCTATCTTCGCAGCCGTGGCGTTCCTTGGTGGATCCGCGGCTGTCGTATACCGTAGGCTCAGGTAGTGCCGCCTCGGTAGGGCTCACAGCGCCAACTGGCCGGCACGTGCATCGCTCCCCATCATGCGTGGGAAAAGGACCCGGCCGAAGCCGGGCCCTTTCTTCCGTCAGTTCGTGCGGCAATCAGTCGTTGCCGTCTCCGCAGAACTCACCGTTGTTGTATCTGTCCAGATAGTCGGCCAGCTCCAGCGCGTACCCGTAGTCAGCATCCCGCGGCCGCAGGTAGCTGCCCGTGCCGTCGAAGTCTAGCTCGTCGAGCAAGGTCTCCGCCGCCAGCGCCGCGTCCAGCACTTCCTGCGTGGTGCAGGCTCCGGCGCCAAAGTTGAGCTGGGCCGCCAGCAGGTGCATCGCCAGCGTATAGGCCGCGTCGTTGGCCCTCTTCCTACCGGTGTCAATGTCGCGCTGGTCGAGGACGTTCACCGCATCGCCGCAGTCCGTGATCGAGAACACGAAGCCATCGCCCAGGATGTTGTCCCACGTGACACCCCCGCTGATCGAGGGGTCGAGCACGTCCTCGAGCAACCAGAAGCCTTCCTGCCAGCCGCCGTTGCGATCGGCGTTGGCCGCCTGGCCACCGCCCGTGCAGCGGTTCCAGTTCTTCCAGTAACCGGGAGTGCGCGGGCCGCCGCCGGGCGCCCGGTTGTCCACTACGAAGTGCAGCGTCGTGCCGGACACCAGCGGAATGTTGGTGTTTGCCCCGAGGTCGACGCAGCGGTTGCCCAAGTCCTCTGGCGGATTGTCATCCTCGTTCGGCGTGCAGGGCACCACCGTGACGTCGCCGCTACCATTGCCGTCCGTGTCGATCTGCCAGAACGTCGAGTAGCCGGCCGGAACGCTGAGCTCGCAGACCGTGTACGTCTGGAACGGATCCAGGTTGATGTTCCCGAAGTCGATCAGTGCCGGCGGCGTCGAGGCGGAGGCGAGCGGCGTGCCACCGAACCCGTCGGGACCCGCGTAAATCTCGAAGGTCCAAACCTGAGTGGTCGTCTGCTGGCCGTTGGTCAGCTTGAGCAGGTCAACCCGGCTCTGCTCGACGTTGTCGAACGTGCACTCGAAGGTCTGACCGGCGCTGCCCGGGAAGGCAACGTCGAAGGTGCACGTCAGCTCGGTCGTGCTGACCCAGCCGGTGGGGAGCATCTCCCTGACCGTCCAAGTGCCTTCCCCCTCGATCTCGGTCGTGAAGGTCGCCATGCCTCCACCCGTGCCGAGCGTCTGGGTCTCGGTTGGGCTATCTACACCCGGAACCAGGCCCGGCGCGTACAGCTCGAAGGTGAACGGGAACTGCCCGATGTCCTCGCCGCCCTCGGTCGTGGTCTTCGTAACCTTGGCCTCGGCTGGGATGTAGCACGTGACGTCGACGGTGGCGTCGTCGGACTGGCCTGTCTCGTCGATCTCCGCCGTGTTCGGGAACTGCGTTTCATAAACGCCGTTCTCGTACAGGCCACTATCCTCAGCCGGGCAGGTGAAGTCACGGGTATAATCGAAGGTGAAGTCACCGGAAGCCGACCCGAGCGGATCGCCCACGTCGTCACCGTTGAAGAAGTCCGTCACATTGATGGTCGGATAGCCAATGATAATCGGGTCGCCGAAGACATAGTCCGCGGAGGCAGTGGTACCCGGCACGTTGGTGTTGTCGCTCGCGACCTCTGCCGTGTTCGTGCCGTCGACTGCACCGTCGAGGCTCGCCTCGTAACTACAAACCACGGTCTCGCCCGGTGAGAGTGTACCGCTGTTTTGGTTGCCCTCGGTGTCCGGATCACAGTCCACTGCTGCCTCTACGCCATCCACCAGATCGCTGACGGTGTAGCCCACGCTCTCCGACGAATGCGGGTTCCTCACGGTAATGGTACCGGTCACGGTGGATGCTTCCGTGACGGTCTGGTCGACGGTTACTTCGTACTGTGAGCTGAACTCGTCCCCGGCGAATCCGGTATGCGACGCCGGATCGACGGACTTGCTGATTTCCCACGTATACGTGCGGGTGAACTCTGCCTCAGCAGTCTTCTCGGCCTCCAGCTCGTAGTCGTAGCAGAAATCGATGTGGCTGATCGCCGCAGGGTTTCCACTGGACGTCTTGGGACTTGCCAGGTCCCCGTCGCTCTTGGCTTCCGGGTCGTAAACGTAGAGGTTCGAGTTATTGCCGCCCTTCATATTGACGGCATCGATCCCGAGCGTCGACGACCAAGAATCCAGGGTGACGCCATCGCCGCTCGAAACTGTGACCGTGTTGAATCCGTCTATATTGTAGGTGTCGTTGAAATCGCTCTCGATCCTGAACCCATACTGGAAGCCCATGTCTTGACAGGTCGGGTTGTCATCCCACAACTCAGGAACAACTCCTCCATTGCTGACCGGTGTGGATGTCGGCGAGATCTGACACTGCGCTTCGTCAATCTCGTCATCTCCGTCGTCGTCGGTCGTGTTATCACAGATCTCGATGGCCCCGCGAGATGCTGCCGTAGTAACCGAGAACAGTGGCGGCGACTCCACACCGGCCTCCGTCAGCGACGTGACGTCGTCCGGATCGGGCGTCGTCACCTCTTGGATGCCGTCGCTGCAGCCCCAGGCAAACACCAGGGCCAGGAGGGCGCCCGGCACACCCAGGCGTCTCCGTTGTTGGCCCATTTGTCCTCCTCGTACAGGGGATAGATTTAGTCGGGTATGGGGCGCGGAGGATGCTAAAAGGAGGAATCTCTTTCCGTAAGAGGACCCTGATCACACGGGAGTCTCACGGCCCCCGTGTAGCAGTGAGCCCCGTCGCGGGCCATCGCGGGTGACAGGGGGTATCACATATCCATCGCACCACGCGGCGCGCTGGAGATATACATGGCAGTGACTGGCTGCGGGCGAGTCCGCTACGGAATGGTGTCACTCACCGGACACCGCGAGCGGCTGAGGCGCCTCGATAGCGAAATGCCGCCGAACCTACGCATGCGCCGATGACTTCCTTCAAGAGCTTTCTCTGGGACGCCAGGCAGTCGCGCTTGCGAGCTGGCTGGCGCCTGGTGATTCAGTTTGCCCTCATGATAGCCCTCTTGGCAGTTCTCGCCTTTCCCGGGAAGCGCCTGTTCAGTGCTTTGCCTAGAAACCCAGTGGATGCACGCTTCAGTATCCTGTTTCCAGTCACGTTGTTGCTCTCGCATCTTCTTAGCGTGTGGGTCGCTGGGCGTTTCCTTGACCGACGGCGGTTCGCAGATTTCGGCTTCCGGTTCAGCCCGTCATGGTGGACCGACTTGGCCTTCGGTTTGGCATTGGGCACAGTGCTCATAACAGGGATCTTCCTAATTGAGGTGGGCGCAGGCTGGGCAACCATTACCGAAATGCTCGCGTCAAGCGCGGACGGTAGCGCCTTCTTAGGGAGTATTTTCTTAATACTGCTCACGTTCCTATGTGGGAGTATCTCGGAAGAAACATGGACCCGTGGATACGTTCTGAAGAATCTGGCGGAAGGGCTGAACCTCAGACGTCTGGGACCGCGCGGTGCCGTCGTGCTGGCAGCGTTGGCCACATCAGTAATCTTTGGGCTGGGCCACATAACCAACCCGGGTGCCAGTGTGGTCAGCACCCTGGCCCTCGTTCTTGCCGGCGTTCTCTACGCAACGGCTTACGTGCTCACCGGCGAACTGGCTATACCAATCGGGTTTCATCTCGCGTGGAACTTTTCCCAGGGTGCTGTCTTCGGCTTTCCGGTGAGTGGTTACAGCCTTGATGCATCCTTCGTTGTCACCCAGGTGGATGGACCTGGATTGTGGACAGGTGGAACGTTCGGGCCGGAAGCAGGTCTACTGGGTATTCTTGCAAGGGTGGCAGGCATTCTGCTGATCATTGCCTGGGTGCGGTTGCGCCATCGAGAGCTCCGCCTGAGAACGGAACTGGCGGCACCGACGCTCTTGATGCGCAAACGTGCCTAGAATCCGATATCCGTTAGGTGTCACCAACGCAGCGGGTGGGAGTCGATCCATGCGCATGCTCGATTCAGATCGTAAAGCGCCCGTTCAGGCCCTCCAGCTCTACCTGACCCAACGAGAGGCAGAAGAGCTTCGTGACGGCCTGTCAGTACTGCTGAGAGATCCCGAGGCTAACAAGCACATACACGTTTATGATGATCACATGTCCAGGGAACTCTCGTGTTCTGTTGTGACCGCTGCGAAGCTGCAGGATCTCTCTCGGTATACCAAGCTCGAGCGGCGTATTCTCTCGGAGGGTTAGCCGTTTGAGGCAATCGAGCGCGCCCTCTGACCAGCACTAGGCCGCCCGGTGGGCCTTCTGAGACATGCCAAGCTCATCCGGAGCGGAAATCCACGCGGTTACGGGCGCGTTCGGGTATTCGGGTCGCTACATAGCCCGCCGCCTGCTAAACGGGGGACACCACGTGGTGACCCTCACCAACTCCCAGGGGCCTGATCCGTTCGACGGGCGCATTCGGCGCTTCTCCTTGGACTTCCACGAGCCCGAAAGCCTCACCAGAGCGCTCCGTGGTGCCACAGTTCTCTACAACACCTACTGGGTGCGATTTGATCACAAGACCTTCAGCCACCACCAGGCTGTCGCAAACACCCTGACCCTCTTCAAGGCAGCGCGGCAAGCGGGCGTACGACGGGTCGTTCACGTGAGCATCACCAATCCCTCGATCGACTCGGACCTCCCTTATTTCAGGGGCAAGGCCGAGCTGGAGGCGGCACTCAGAGCGTCCGGCCTATCGCACGCCATCCTCCGGCCTACCGTACTATTTGGGAAGGAAGACATCCTGATCAATAACATCGCGTGGATGCTGCGTCGGTTCCCTGTTTTCGCGGTCTTCGGTGACGGGCAGTATCGCCTGCAACCCATCTACGTGGATGATCTGGCGGCGCTTGCGGTTGCGCAGGGCGCTAGCACCAACAATGTCATCGTCGAAGCAATCGGTCCCGAGACCTTCACCTATCGAGAACTGGTGGAGACGATCGGCAAGGTCATCGGACGCCCGCGCCCAGTCGTGTCCGTCCCGCCCAGCCTCGGGTACTGGCTAGGTCGCGCCCTTGGGGCACTGAAGAACGACGTGGTCATCACCCGGGAGGAGATCCGGGGCCTCATGGAAGAGCGGCTCTACGTCGACGCCGCGCCTGCTGGCTCCACCGCCCTAACCGACTGGGCGCACGAGCATCACCAAACGCTGGGCGCGCGCTACACCAGTGAGTTGGCACGGCGGGCTCCAACTAGGCAGCCCGACCAGCGCTAGGATCCGGCCGGGCGCGTACGCCTGCTCGGAAGGCCGGAGGTTTGTGCGCTTGGAGAGATCGGGCTAGGTTGAGTTTTTCGTGTGCCTGTCGGCCAGCGGCCCGGCAGCTAGAGCGCAGATCAGTCGGCCAGCGGCACCTCGACGATCATGATTCGACCGGTCGGAAGAAAAGCTGCTGTAGGTCTGCCACGAGGGCAGGGTCTCGAAGGACCCGGAGTAAGGAGTGGCTAATCATGGACGTCTCTACTCGTTCCGAAGTCCTGCGACTGCACTCGACCCGATCAGTTCCCCTCGCCTTCCGCAAGATCGGGACACGGGCATTTCGCGCGCTGCGAGCCGCAGGATCGGCTCTCGTGCGTCGGGTGCGGAGTCTGTCCCCCGAGCACATGTTCTGGTTGGGAATGGCACTAATGGCCCTCCTGTATCTCCTGATCCTGCTGGGCGTGCCCACCAGTGCGGGGCGGGCAAACCGTTGAGAACTGGCTGCGGCCGCCCAACACCTGCTTGATCTAGCCCAAATGAACTACGCCGTCCGCCGAGCTCGGGCCGAAGACCTCGACACCATAGTCTCCTTCGTGGTAGCCGAAGCTCGCGAAGCAGAGGGAGCCGACAAGGACCCATCTATCGTCCGACGTGGAGTGGAGACAGGATTAGCGGACCGGGCAGTCGCGATGTACTGGGTTGTCGAGTCAGGCCGCGGCGAGATCGTAGCCAGCACCTCGGTGGTGAGGGAGTGGAGTGATTGGCACGCTCAAGACTATTGGTGGATTCAGAGTATGTACGTCGTCCCAAGTCACCGTGGTCGAGGGCTTGTCGAGAGGTTGATTGAGGCAGTGTCGGCGGAAGCTCAAGATAGTGGCGCGGCAGACCTGCGTCTGTACGTTCACACACGAAACAAACGAGCGATTGAAGCCTATCGTCGTTGTGGATTCGGCGACTCGCCTTATGTGGTCATGTCTAGACGTCTGAGAGACCCGGAGTGAGGAGCGCTCGCAGACGCTCGGTCGTAGCCTCGGTGGCTACATGCCTGGTTCTTGGGTGCGGCGACCGCGGCGATGGCTCAGCGGATCCGGCGTCAACCATCCGGCTGGTAATCGTCGGACAGGCGCTCATCGAGCATGACCCCCGCGATTACTTGGGCGATCCCCTGAGCTCGGTTGTGCCCGTTCTCGCTGCGGCCGACGCCGTGTTCACCAACTTGGAAGTCGCAGTGTCTGGACCGGGGTGCTCCTGCGTCCCCACCCGGAATGACCTCTTCTTCCACGGAGCCGGACCTGAGGTTCTCGACTTCCTCGGAGGGATCGGCGTCTCGCTCCTGGCACTTTCGAACAACCATTGTTGGGATTACGGGGCGGAAGGCATCCTCTCCACGATCGCGGAAGCCGACGCTCGGGGCCTGGTTCACGCGGGGACGGGCGGCAACATTGCCGAAGCTGTGGCGCCGGCCTACCTGGACCTGGGTGACTTCCGGTTGGGTCTAGTCTCGATGGCGACGGTCAACCTGCCGGAACAGGCTCGAGCCACAGATTCTCGTGCTGGAGTCAACATGCTCGATACGGGTGACCCCGCTGACTGGGATCGGAACATTGCGGCTGTCCGAACCGCAGATCACGCGGCGGACGCGGTACTCGTGTACCAGCATTTCCAGACTGACGCTGAGATCGGGTGGCAACAGAGTTGGGCACGGGCCACGATCGACGCAGGCGGTGACATCTATGTAAGTCATGGCGAGCCTACGCTGAAGGGCATCGAGGTCTACCACGGCGGGCTGATTCTCTATGGCTTGGGCAACTTCATCTTCCACACCAAGACGGAGATTGGTCGCTATCCGCCCAATGTGTGGCAGAGCGTCATCGTGGAGGCGTCTCTCAGCGCAGAAGGCGTGGACGAAGTGACCTTCACTCCCGTGGTGCTCGATGAGGGTACGGAAGGCCCCAGTTTTCTTGAGACGCGTGGATACCCCGAAGTCGCGGAAGGCGAACTCGGTCAGGCCATCCTCAGCCGCCTGATCGAGCTGTCGGTTCCATACGGCACGACGATTCAGCTGCAGGGTGACCGCGCCAAGCTCAGGATCGACGATCAGGGGTAGCGGTCAGAGGAGAACGAAGGATGAACCACGAGAATGGGATCACCGGCACAGCCCGGTGGAACGTGGGTGTGGCCGCCGTATTTCTCCTGGGACTGAGCGTGGCCGGAGCACAGACCCAGGAGGAGGCCCTGCTCAGCCGTATGACTCACCGTCTCGAGGGCGCGCGCGAGGAGCTCATCGCGCTGCGCCGCGACATCCACCGGCATCCCGAGGTCTCGGGTCGGGAAGAGCGTACGGCCGGCGTAGTCGCCGCACGGCTGCAGTCGTTGGGTCTCGAGGTCCAAACCGGGGTCGGCGGCCATGGCGTCGTCGGCATCCTCCGGGGCGCCAGACCGGGACCCGTCGTCGCCTTCCGAGCGGACATGGACGCGGTGAGCTCCGACGCGCCGGATCCCGTGCCCTTCGCCTCCGAGATACCCGGCGTCCGCCACATCTGCGGCCACGACATCCACACGACCGTGGCCGTCGGGATCGCCGAGGCCATGACGGCGATTCGGGACCAGCTTCCGGGCACGGTCAAGTTCATCTTCCAACCGGCCGAAGAGAACGTCCAGGGCGCCGCGGCCATGATCCGGGAAGGGGTGCTCGAGAACCCGGCCCCCGCGGCGATCTTCGCGTTCCACTCCGCCCCGCTGACCGTTGGACAGATCGGCAGCGTTGAGGGATTGGCGCTTCCCGGCCTGGATCGGTTCACGGCGGCCCTGAGCGGTGCCGACACCCTGGAGCAGTCGGCTCGGATCGCTGCACGGGCGTTCTATGCCTTGGGCACTCCGGGTGACATCCCACCGAGTGAGTACATACGCGTCATGATCAGCGGGGTCGAGCCCCGTGCCGATGGCGAGGCATGGGCGGTGACGGGATTGGTCCGGGTTGCCTCCGCTGAGGCCCGCACCCGGGCACAGGAGGGAATCGAACGGGCTCTAGCGGAGCTTCGCGGGCAGGGGCTCTCCACCGAGCTGAGCTACGAGACACTCGGGGTGCTACCCGACATGGTGAACGACCCGGAGCTGGTACGCTCCACACTGGAAGCGATCCGGTCAGCGGTGGGGCCAGAGGGTCTGCTGGAGATCAATGAGGTCACGCCCCAGTTCAGCGAGGACTTCGCCTACTACCAACAGCACATCCCTGGTGCGATGTACTGGCTGGGGGTGGCGAACAGCGAGCTGGGCTACAACGGCTTGCCCCACAGCCCTGACTTCGCCGCCGACGAGGAAGCGATCTTCGTCGGCGCCAGGGCAATGGCGGCTGTGTTGCTGGACTATCTCGAGAAGCACTAACGCAAGAAACCCCGGCAGTGAGGGGGGCCTGCTGTCGCACTCCACGCCCGCGCGGACCTGGCTTCCGTGGCTCGCTATTCTCGGTGCGGTGACCGCCGTCGACCTCGTCACCCGCTTCGTGCTCCCGTTCAATCTCAAGCGCGTTCTCACAGTCGAAGCTGCGCTGTTCTTCGGCGCCGCCTTCGTCGCGCTCGCTCTCGTTATTCGATCACCGTGGCCGGATGGCTGGCGGCGTGTGGTTCAGTGGTTGCTGGTTGGGTCCTTTGCCCTGGCAGCGCTCCGCGCCGCGGTCTGGGCTGCTGGTCTGCCTGTGGCTTGGGCGAACCGCCTTGTGCTTGTAGTTGCCGCAGTCACGGTGCTATTGACTTGGCTATGGCGACGTCTGCGGCGTCACACTATTGAGCCTGTGTGAGTTGTGGCTCCCAGACGCCGTGCCGGGGAGGCAACATGGGTGAAAAGGAAGAGGCGCGAGCCGAGATCAGGACGCTGATCGGCCAGCGGCGTGAGGCGGTCGATGCCGTAGAGGATGCCGCCAGCACCTTCCGCAAGGCCGTCGAGGAGTACTGGCGGGTCTGCGACGTGATGGAAGGCAAAGCATACGCCGCCCAGTTGGACCACACACTACTACGGGCACACCTCCCGAACCCCCCGGTGAGGAACCAGGGCGACTACGTGAGACTTGGCAAGGGCCGTCTGCGGGCCGAGGAGGAGGATACGATCAGTCGAATCCTCGGCGCCCTGATGGAGTGAGCGGTCGTGGGCCGCCGTCCATCCGGCCCGGCCAGCGCGTCGCCAGATGCCTTCCCTCCGATCTTGAGCACATCACCGGCTGGGCCCGGACTCGACCCCACCCGGTCCCGCGCCGACAACGTGACAGGCGCCCTCGCAATTCATCCCGCCCGTCCGTGAGGCCGAATGTCTCACTTACAGCACCTCGTGTCCCCATAGGGGCCTAGTCGGCCCCCATCTTGCCCCGCACATTCGGGATGGCCGCCGGGCCTGGAACGTCGTGGCAGCATAGCACTGACCAGTCCGGTGGCCACCTCGGGTGGCGGTGTCGCGTGGGCATAGGGAAAGACACGGGGCAGGTCGCTCGCCGGCACCGCCACCGCCTCCGAGCGTGGGATCACGTTCCGGTCAAGCACCGCCAGCAGGCTTAGAGCCCCTCACAATCAACACCCCCGGGGAACCGCATGACGAATCCGCTTGGAAAACGGCTTTACGAGGTCAGGAGTGCGCTGGAACAGGTCGAGAAGGAGCTCGCGGCGGGGGGCATGGCACAGGAGGACCTGGAAGACTTCAAGATGGTGATCGACCACGTTCGTCTCAGCGTATGGGCCATCATGACGGCCGGATGGTCAGACGAGTACCAGGGGCTCGATACGCTGCTCACGAAGCAGATCGTCGCGCGCTTCCGCCTCCACCGGGGGGAGGACATTTGTCGCACTGCACTATCGGACATCGAGGCCGGCATCATCCCCGCCGATTCTCCTGATCTCGGGCAATTCTACTCCACGCTGCGGGAGACGACCGAACGAGTAGGCCGTGTGATCGGGCGCCCGGATGTCGCCTAGAAGTCGGCAACTGCGGTGGGGCCCGAGGCGTCAGCTCAACAGCGACCTCGCTGCGGAGCGGCTTCGAGATCGTGCCACCTTCGGAGGCAGCACATGACCAAAGCAGGGCTGGGCACACGGGTCTACCAGATCAAGGCCGAGCTTGAGGAGATTGAGGGCGAGCTCGCCGCCGGCAACGTGTCAAGAGATGTCCTCGGCGATTTCAAGATGGCCGTCGATCACATCCGGCTGAGCGTCTGGGCC
>JABAOF010013507.1_pt1 | contig 13880 bp, 12 predicted proteins | sample 7062171 | NCBI WGS metagenome assembly JABAOF01 (sample SAMN14538628, study PRJNA623070) | marine sediment metagenome | biome: marine biome [ENVO:00000428]; feature: marine pelagic biome [ENVO:01000023]; material: deep marine sediment [ENVO:00002113] | place: India: Gulf of Khambhat ...
CCTCGACAGGTGAAGATCCACGATATTACCTTGCGTGATGGCGAGCAGCAAGCCGGGATCATCTTTACCAAAGACGATAAAGTACGCATTGCGGAGAAGTTGGCAGAGGTGGGGGTGCACCGCATCGAGGCGGGCATGCCGGCAGTATCTCCCCCGGACGAGGTTGCTATCAAGGAGATCGTGAAGCGCAACCTTGGCCCTGAGATCTTCTGTTTCTCCCGTTGTATGGTGGACGATGTGAAACGATCGCTCGACTGCGGCGTACGGGGTATTGTTATCGAGATCCCCGCCAGCGCCCACCTGATCGAACAAGCCTATAAATGGCCTCTGGAGAAGGCTATAGACCTCTCCATCAAGGCAACCGCTTTTGCCAAAGAACAAGGATTATACACGGTCTTCTTCACGATCGATGCCACCAGGTCCGATATAAATTGGTTACTGGATCTAGTGGATCGGGTGGCCACCGAGGGTCACATGGATGCATTTACGCTTGTGGATACTTTCGGTGTGCTCTCGCCCCATGGCGCTCGCTACTTTACCGAGAAGGCTAAGGAAAGGGTGACCAAGCCTCTAGAGATCCATTTTCACTCCGATTTCGGCCTGGGAGTGGCCAATACGATAATGGCGGTGCTGGCGGGTGCCGAGGTAATCCATTCTACCGTAACTGGGATTGGGGAACGGGCCGGCAACGCCCCTATGGAGGAGACCGCGCTGGCACTCTTGACCATGTATGGGATCGATGTGGGCATAGATTACGGCAAGCTCAACGAGCTCTCCAGGCTCGTAAGGGAGGTTTCCGGCACACAGATCCCAGACAGCCGGCCCTTCATAGGCGATGGGGCTTATACGATCGAATCTGGGATTGTTACCGGATGGTACAGGCATGCCTTTGAGAAAAACCCTACAACGGTGTTCCCTGTGCGCCCTGAGTTTGTGGGTCACGAGATGCCACAGATAGTGATGGGCAAGAAAAGCGGGGTTGATTCAATTGCCGTCTGGTCGAAAAAATTGGGCATCCAGCTAAACGAAGAGGAAACTCTGGCTGTTCTCGCCAAGGTTAAGCTGAGGTCCCACGATTTGAAACGGGTTCTCACCAAAGACGAGTTTAGGGAAATTGCCGAGAATGTAAAGGCTGGGAAGTAAGCGGTAACGGGACCCAATCTGTGATAACGACGGATGACTGATCCTTATCCAGCATCAACCCTTGCATAATTTCGGGGAGCCGTGAGACATCACCTTGTGGCTCAAACCTCCGCATCTCTCTTCCGATTGGAAGAATAATCTGCGTGGATATCATGGGTAAGAAATTACCCTTGGCCCAATACATACGGGGAAAATAGCGGGGGAGCTTTCCGTCGTATGAGGCTTATTTGAAAGCAAGGATGGGATCGAAAACCCCTGAAAGGCCGAAGTTCTTGATATTGTGGAGTTTCCGGAGTTTCGTCGCGATAAACACCGCTGTCCCTTCGCTTCAGTGCCTCCGAAGTGACCCTTTCGGGGTTCGCAGGCGGGGAATGCTTACCCCTTCCGGTCTCTAAAGGACCGGCTTTCCCCTTCCTGCTCACCCTCGATGGGTACCCCACTTCTCCAGCAGATTTCGCTCAGGGACACCGGCGTTCACCGAGGAAACCTAGAATTTCATTTATAATCAACATGTTACACAGATACGACGTTTAAAATCCAGGAAACTCCACCTTGATATTCTCTTGATAAATTCTTTTTGTGTACCTTATAATACTTCTCTCTTGGTTTACGACCTCCCCCGCGCTAACCATTATTTGAGATTCTTAAGAAGCAATCTTCATCCATAAGACAACATGAGAAGATGTTACCAAAAACAGCAATGAAGGAGGATCAGTCATGCCGAGAAGAAAAAGCTGGAACATGGCAGAGATGAGTTACGATGAAGTTGCAGCGATTCTCAAGGTTAACGACACCGTCATGGTTCCCATGGGTTCCCATGAAAAACACGGAGCTCACTGTCCCCTGGGGACCGATTCGATGACTACCATGGGCGTTGTCCGCATAGCGGGTGAGTTGGCCGAAACCCCGTACACTCCCCTCATTCCCGTTGGATATTCCCCGCACCACATGGGCGAAGTGGGGCAGGGAGCCGGAACATTGACCTTTTCGGGTGCGACCTATCGCGCGGTGGTCTACGATCTGGCCATGAGCATGATCTATCATGGCTTCAATAAGATCGTATTCGTCACCCACCATGGGAGCAATTCAAAGGTTGTTGATGATGTCCTTCGTCGCATTCGATATGAGACTGGCTGTTTCGTCTGTTGGTGCAAAACCCCTACGGAACGCGATTACACCATCCTGGGAGATATTATTGAAGGCCCACCCGAGGAAACGCCGGGATGGCATGCCGGAGAAATCGAAACGAGCACGGTCATGGCGTGGGATGAATCCCTCATCGATATGGATAAGGCGAAAGAGGACAGAACCCATGCCCCGCACTGGATGGGGGATAAGTTTTCCAAGCGTGACGGTTCCGGTACGGTCACGTTTATGGATTCCGAAAACGTCTGGGTGCCCATGGAGCACCATGAATACTCCGATACATCGACCATTGGGAATCCGTTTCGGGGTAACAAGGAGAAAGGTCAGGAATATTTCCAGAAGTCAGCGGAGGCAATCGCTGCTTTTCTCGAAGAAGTGAAGAAATTCAAGATCAAGGTTCCCCAAGAGGCCAGGCTGTTCAAGAACCGTGCTTAATGGCAATCCCCAAACATACAGGAGGAATTGAGAAGAGGAACCCCTCCCTGGGAACATCGAAGGAGCCGTTCTGATCCCGGGCTCGCGCATGATGGAATAACTGGAAGCCCATCCGGTAAGGGCGCAATGAAGAGCACTATTGCCATCTTGGGAACCCTTGATACCAAGGGTGAAGAGGTGGCCTACATGAAAGGGCTCGTTGAGGCCCGGGGTCACTCCGCCATCCTCATCGATGTGGGCCCCGTTGGTCCTCCCGGGGTTAAGCCGGATGTTGACAACCAAGAGGTTGCCCGACTAGGCTGGTATGAGCTTTCCAACCTCCTCCAGACCGGGAAGAGGGATCGGATCATGGAGGCAATGGGTGAGGGGGCAGCGAGACAACTCCTAAACCTATTGCAGCTCTGCACCCGCCCTTCGCGACCGCATTCTCGAATAAGGGGAGACCCCTTCCTTTGGTAACCGCCTCGAGCCGTGTCGTCCTGAAGGACGTACCCTGGGCGGAAAGCGCCCTCCCAGGTTCAAGGGAGCTTTACGATTTTGTCTGTGAGGGAATACGGAAACACCCGGGAGTGAGAGCCATGCTCATAAAGGAACACGGTGTCCTCACCATTGGATCGGACCTGAAGACCGCTTACTATTTTACGGATCTGGTCGAGGATACCGCGAAGATTGCATACATAGCTTCACATATTTCCTGAGATATGGGATATATTTATGGAGGAGGTGCTCCATGGATATTCCAAAAAAAATGAGAGCAGCTGTGCTTTATGGCTTCAACGATGTGAGAGTGGAGGAACGGGGTGTTCCATCCCCGGGCCCCGACGAGGTTTTGCTGAGGGTTAATGCCTGCGGAATCTGTGGGACGGATGTCAAGGTGATAGGCCACGGGTTGCCGAACCAACCCCCGTTTGGGGATTTTATAATAGGCCATGAGTATGCCGGAACGGTTGTGGCGACGGGTGAAACCGTCGACGAATTTCAAGCCGGAGAAAGAGTTGCGGTAGAGATACACAAGGGGTGCGGTCGCTGTAAGAACTGCATCATGGGCCACTATACTGCGTGCCTCAACTATGGCAACACCCAGAAAGGTCATCGTGCCAACGGCTTTACTACGAATGGGGGATTTGCCGAATATGCGGCCAACCACGTAAACACCCTTCACAAACTTCCCGATAACATTTCCTTTGACGAGTCCACGACGATAACGACTGCCGGGACGTGCATCTATGGGATCGATATGGCGGGAGGGTACATCCCGGGCGATACCGTAGCGGTAGTCGGCCCCGGACCGATAGGGCTCATGAGTGTGCAATTATGCAAGGCCCTCGGCGCGGGAAAGGTGATCCTCACTGGCACGAGGGACGAGAGGCTCGATCTGGGCAAAAAGCTCGGGGCCGATCATGTTGTCAATACCCGAAGGGAGAGACCGGTTGAGAAGGTCCTGGAGCTTACGGATGGCCTGGGAGCGGATCTAGTGCTTGAGGCCGCAGGCGGTGATACTTCTCTCCAGGAGGCCCTGGAGATGACCCGCAAGGGTGGTAAGATTTCCATCCTCGCCTTCTACAAGGGCCCCATTACCGCTGATATTTCCATAGCGGTTCGCAATGGGGTTAATATCTATACCGTCCGAGGTGAGGGGAGAATGAGCGTGGGCAGGTCCCTTGCCCTCATGGCCCAGGGGAAAATCACCGGAAAACCCCTTGTAACCCACACCTTCCGACTGGATCAGATCGACGAGGCCTTTAAGACCTTCGTTGAGAGGATAGGAGGTGCCATGAAGGTGGTGGTTCATCCATGATCAAGTTTAAATTCAGAGCCTGCAGATACTATACTTGAAAGTTTGAAACCGCGTGGTTTTGGGGCCATAGTTCGAATTGAAGATATTAGTACACGAGAGCAGAATAAGGAGGCAAGACGAATGAAAAAGAAATTTGTCGTGGCACTGAAGGATGCGGTGACAGGTGTGTTGCACGGCGGTGCGGGGACATTTCGGATTCTCATCGACGAGGAAACGAGCGGTGCCAAGCATTTTTCTCTGTTGGTGAATACGATGAGAGCCGGGGCTCAGGGTGCGGAGCACAAGCACCCAGAGGAGCATTGTTTTTACATACTCTCCGGCAGAGGGACGATGTATATCGATGGCAAGCCCACCCACGTGGGGCCCGAAATGGCGATATTTGCTCCCCCGAACGTACCACACAAGTTCGACGTCGGTCCCGAAGGAGATCTTACCTATGTGGTGATCTATGCACCGCCGGGACCCGAGCAGTTGCTGAAGCAGCGGGGTGCACGTGCGTTCGACTCCCAGTAGCTGCGGGAAGTTTTCGCATCTATCCTTTTCGGGGGTGATACTAGGATTCCTGCGTACATCGTTGCGTAGGTGCCTTTGGGAAATAAGCGCGGATTACTTCACCAAATGCCTGAAGGTACAGATATCGAACAGTTCTTGGAGGTCCGGCGCATTCTCCATATGTAGAATGATGTCTTTGGTCCGTTCGATATGAGCCTCCGAGAGGATCCCCTTGCAATACTTGCGATAGATATCCACAACCTGATCCATGCTTAAGGGATACTTCGGTCCCCCATACGGTTGGTCCATGGCACCTGTGAGGGTTTTTCCCCCTTTGAGTTTTACATCCAGACGACCTTCTCCCGCAAAGTATCTCTTTGGATACTCTGGATGATATTCGACTTTTACCTTCTTCCTCGCCTCTGCTATCCGTGAGTTATGTAGGGCCGCTTCCGTGCAGGTCTCCAGTCCACACTCTCCGTTGATCATCTGGTAAGCCAAGATATGCTGAATACTGAACCGACTGTCTTCCGCATTCTTCGGCTCTGGGCGGTCAATAATAAATCTTAGCTCATCAAAATGCACCACTACTTCCTCTATATCCTGATGTTTGACCTTGTTCTCCCTCATCAAATCAGCCAGAACATCAACGAAATTATGGTTCCAAAAACAAAACCCCCACTTTTTAATCCAGGTGTTGTTGGTATAGAAGGGTGCCTTTCCCAATCCCTCGGTCATCTTGTCAAATTGGATGTTCTTATCACCGCCGGTGAGCATGTCCAGGCACTTCTCGATTACGGGATTGCTCGTTGCGCCATTCTTCGCCATAATGGCGTTCACAACCGCGTTTCGACATACGGTGGCTGACTCATAAAAATGTGCGTCCGTCCCCCAGGTGTGGATATAACCGAGTCCCTGGACCATGGCCAGGCCGAAAGATGCCTTGGTCTCTTCCTCGGTCAATTCAAATGCCCGAGCGCAACTCGCCGTGGCCCCGTAGATCCCGATAAAAGGGAGGTTGCAGATTCCGATGCCATCCGTCCCCACTGAGGCCCACATCGCGATCCTGTTCTGCATCTCCTGCCCCACATAGAGGGCCACCATTATCTCTTGTCCGGACAGCTTACACTTCTCAGCTGCGGTCAACAAAGCCGGCCAGGTTGTCACGTCACTAATACCGCCGCCGGGAAATTGATCGTCTTCCATCTCCGATGCGTGCCCAAAAAACCCGTTGAGCAGGGCTGCCTGGGCCACATCCGTCTTGAAACCACAACCATATACTCCGGACTCCGACCTTCCGAGATTATCCTTTGCGTATCGTATGAACTTCTTTGAAGTAGGAGCAGCTGAGCCGACAAGCATTCCCATGACTTGCTTTAGTGTCAATTTCTTCACGTATTCAATAACACTCTCGTCCATATCGTTAAATTCGGTGTGAACAACAAATTTTGCAAATGTTTCTGCGATCTCCATCTGAGTTCTCCTTTCCTTACATATGGACATTGTATGAGGCGTCGTCCTATACCTGAATAGTATCAAGGGAGGATTTTTGTCAAGATATTTGTGACTGGGAAGATGAAATGGTGTAGAGACTTGTCAGGCTAAATATGAGAGGGGGATGAAGTCGAAAGGAGAAATTCGAGTGGGGGATTTGCTTGTGGGTTCACGTTTTTGCAAACCCGAGTAAGTTGCGAATTTCTTAGTGTATTCCCCACAACCCAGTGCACTTACTTTACCGAGTGTCTGAAGGTACAGATATCATACAATTCCTGGAGATCCGGTTCATTTTCCATATTTAGGATGACATACTTGGTACGTTCAATTTGGTCATCAGAGAGTATACCCTTGCAATACTTTCGATAGATATCCACAACCTGATCCATGGTCAACGGATACTTCGGTCCCCCGTAGGGTTGGTCCATGAAACCCGTGAGGGTTTCCCCGCCTTTAAGCTTTAAATCCAGACGACCCTCTCCCGCGTAGTATCTTTTCGGATATTCCGGATGGTAGACGACTTTGACCTTCTTCCTTGCCTCAGCTATCCATGGGTCATGCACTGTTTTTTCCGTATTGGTCTCGAGTCCGCATTCCCCGTGGACCATCTGGTAAGCGAGGATATGCTGGATACTGAACCGGCTATCTTCGGCATGCTTTGGTTCGGGGCGGTCAATAATAAATCTTAGCTCATCAAAATGCACCACGACTTCATCGATATCGTCATAGTTGACGTTGTTCTCCCTCATGAGATCGGCGAGGTTATCAACGAAATTGTGGTTTTGAAAGCAAAACCCCCACTTTTTGATCCAAGTATAAATGGTATAAAAGGGAGGATTTCCCAATCCTTCGGTCATCTTTTCAAACTCAATTTTTCGATCTCCACCTCCGAGCATGTCAAGACATTTCTCCATCGCAGGATTACTCGTTGCGCCATTCTTCGCTATAATGGCATTCACAACCGCGTTTCGACATACGGTGGCTGATTCCCAATAGTGGGCATCGGTACCCCAGGTGTGGATATAACCGAGTCCTTGGACCATGGCCAGGCCGAAAGATGTCTTGGTCTCTTCCTCTGTCAATTCAAATGCCCGAGCGCAACTCGCCGTGGCCCCGTAGATCCCGATAAACGGAAGGTTAGCTATTCCGAGAGGCTCAGTGACAACTCCTGCCCACATGGCGATCCTGTTCTGCATTTCCTGCCCTACATAGAGGGCTACCATTATCTCCTGGCCGGAAAGCTTGCATTTCTCCGCTGCCGTCAACAAAGCCGGCCAGGTCGTGCAGTCACTAATACCGCCGCCTGGAAACTGGTCATCTTCCATCTCCGATGCGTGCGCACAAAATCCATTGAGGAGAGCTGCCTGGGCCACATCCGTCTTAAAGCCACAGCCATAAACCCCGCTTTCAGGTCTTCCGAGATTATCCGTTGCGTATCGTATGAGCTTCTTAGAGGTGGGAGCAGCTGAGCCGACAAGCATTCCCATAACTTGCTTAAGCGTTAACTTCTTAACGTATTCAATGACGCTCTCGTCCATATCCTTGAACTCCGTGTGAACGACAAATTTCGCAAAGGTTTCTGCAAGGTCCATTGGCGTTTCTCCCTTTCCTTCATTCATATCGTGTGAGGCTTTGTTCACAACCTGAATAATATCGGTGTGGAATTGTTGTCAAGTTATTTTTAGCCAGAAGGTTGGAGTTGTGGAAAGATTTAATCGGGTTTCCTTTGATTATGGGAATGGTGTGGAGTGCTAGTACAGTTCTCTTCACCAGCTCGATTATCGATCTTGAGCGGCGGACCGGGAGATTTTGGTGATTCCGGGAGATTTATCTTGACAAATAAGGCAGATCGAGTTATGGGTTGCTCAGTTTTACAAAGGGAAGGAGGTGAAACTGGTAAGTCTAGCGAAAATCACAGGGCCATCGTACGATGTAACAAGTATGAGAGAGGAGGGTATCACATGAAAAGACACCATCAGCTTCACGCTATCATGTGGGTGGTTGCTAGCTTCCTTATCTGCTTCCTCATGGTCGGCACAGCTGAGGCGAGACGGGAATTTATCCGGTTCGGCGGCAGTAACCCTGGGGGGTCATGGTTCACCATGGTCGGGGGAATCTCAGCAGTGATGAACAAACACCTGAAGGATCTTAATGTTACGCCCATTGCTACGGGTGGGTCTGCCGATAACAACCGGTTGGGGAGGAAGCACGAGCTGGATACATGGCTAACCCATTCCTTGACGGCCTATGATAACTATAATGGTGTTGGCCTCTTCAAGGGGAAGGGCGCGTTCAAGGATTTCCGTATACTCGCCGGAGTATACGAAAGTTGGCACCACTTCGTCGTGCTCGCCGATAGCGATACCAAGAAGATGGCTGATCTAAAAGGGAAGATCGTGTGCATCGGTGCGGCGGGGAGTGGAGCCGCAGTAAATTCGGAGAATATATTCAGAGCCATCGGCCTTTGGGATCAGATTAAGCCAGAATCCTGGACGTTCGACGCATGCGGCCGAGGATTGCTCGATGGCCAGGTAGGTGCCATAAGCTTCAGCAGCGCCCCCATGCCCGCTATTGTAACCGTGGAGGCGATGAAAAAGATTCGTCTCCTCGAATTGAGCGATGAGGAGTTCAAAACGGTACTTGGGAAATATCCTGCTTATAAGAAGAGCATGATGCCAGCAGGTGTCTACAAGACATGGGAGAAGGAATACCCATGCATAGCCTTTCAGGTATATTGGGCCGCACACAAGAAGGCGAAATCGAAATGGATCTATCAGCTGATGAAGGTCGCCTTCGATCCCAAGAACGCCAAGACGATAGGCAGGATCCATCGGCAGTGGAAGACGTTGGCTCCTTCGTTTGACTCCATGAAATCCATGGGGATTCCTCTCCACGCCGGAGCAGTGAAATTCTGGAAGGAGAAAGGCGAGGCTATTCCCTCAGAGTTAATCGAGAAGTAAGATTTTCAGCGCTTAGGGCACCGTCCATTCGTGGTCAGAGTCGGAAAATGGTATCCGAGACTTTGGATGGTGCCCTAAATTGCTTCTTTTGGCCCTGAATTATCTCGAGCAGTCAGGCGTTTCAATGAGCGAGACCGTTGTCGAAGAAACCGAAACTAAAATGCGACGGTTGCATGGGAAAACGGCCCTAATCGCCAGTATCGTTGCGGCCGGGTTTTCCTCGCTCTTCATCTACACAAGCGGTTTTGGTTTCATCTCCTCAGAACTCCATCGTGGTGGATACCTCCTGTTTACCATGGTGCTCTGCTTCCTCCTCTATCCCCTCGGAAAAGCTGCGGCGAGGGATAGGGTGCCAGTGCTGGATTGGCTGCTGTGTCTCCTCGTTATTATTACGATAGGTTATTGGATAGTGGAGTATCCCTCGTATGCTTATCGCATCGGAAATCCCAATCGCATTGATATCGTGATGGGCGCCATTTTGATTATTCTCTCCTTCGAGATGGGACGGCGGGTAGTGGGATACGTTTTACCAGTCCTGGCAGCACTCTTCATACTCTATGCGTATTTTGGCCCCTATGTGCCCGGGATACTGGCTCACTACGGTTATAAGTGGGGCAGGATTTTCGAATTTCTCGGGGTCAGCATGGGAGGGATATACGGCATTGTAACCAATACGTATGCTACCTTCATATTTCCCTTCATCGTCTTCGCTTCCTTTCTTCAGGCGGCAGGCGCGGGATCCGCTATAGAGGATTTTTCCCGTGCAGTCGCGGGCGGTACGAGGGGAGGCCCGGCCAAGGTAGCCGTCGTTTCCAGCGGCTTTATCGGGTCGATTACCGGGTCTTCGGCTGCCAATGCCGTGGCTACAGGTTCTTATACCATTCCCATGATGAAGAGAACGGGGTATGAGTCCCATACTGCGGCAGCGGTTGAGGCCGCTGCATCCACTGGTGGTCAATTCCTCCCACCGATTATGGGCGCAGCAGCATTCTTAATCGCCGCGTTTACGGATACCTCCTACCTAGAGATCATTAAACTGGCTGCTGTTCCTGCAATCCTCTACTTCTTAGCGGTGGGGATGATGGTGCATTTCATAGCTGCCAGGGAGGGACTGCAGGGATTACCGAGGGAACAGTTGCCGAGATTGTGGACTGTCATCCGACAGAGAGGCCATCTCCTCCTCCCCATACCGATTTTGCTGACTGTTTTGATCGCTGGTTTCTCCCCGCAGAGAGCCGCCTTTGCCGCCATCATTTCCGCGGTGCTCCTGAGTTATATCCGGAAGGACACCCGCATGGGGCCACGAGAACTCTTCGATGCCCTCGTATTAGGCGCGAGAAATTCATTGACCGTTGGGGCAACAGCCGGAGTGATTGGGATCATCATCGGTGTTGTTACGATGACGGGTTTGGGCATTAAGTTCTCCTCCATTGTTCTGTCTCTGTCCGGGGGAATTCTCCCCATCACCCTTCTGCTTACCGCCGTCGGTGGCTATATTATCGGGATGGGCGTCACAATAACGGCTACGTATATCCTTCTCTCGGTACTCGCCGTCCCCGCCCTCATGGAGCTTGGAGTGCCGTTATTGGCAGCCCACTTGTCAGTTTTTTGGTTCTGCGAAACTGGTGGGGTTACGCCACCGGTCGCCCTGGTGGCCTTTGCTGCTTCATCAATAGCCCGGTGCAGCCCGTATAAAGCTGGGCTTGCAGCAGTGAGATTGGCCTCACCCCTCTTTATTGCTCCTTTTCTCTTCGTATATACCCCTATACTGTTCAACGGCACCCCGGCACAGGTGATAGAGACCATGGTGAGCTCCGCAATGGGATTCGTCGCCTATGCGGGGATGATGCAGGGCTACTGGTTGAGGAGAGCCAGTATCGCCGAGAGGGTAGTGTTGGGATTCGGCGCACTCTGTTTATTCGTTCCCAATATTTATTCGGACATTCTCGGATTAGCAGTCCTAACGGGTGTGACGCTGGTGAATCGAAGGAAGCACGAAGAGGCATTTTAGATGGAGGGCCACGGCAATCACCTCCAACCTTGGTGTCTTATTATGGGAAAGGAGCAGTGAAATGAGGAAGGTCGTTGTAGCTGATGAAGTTGCCTTTGAGAAGGTCGATTGGGGACTCACGAAGAATCTCGTGGGACCTCAAAGCGCAGGCTCAAAGTACCTCAAGGTGAACATAACCGAGTATCTGCCCGGCTACGTCCACAAACTTCACTCCCACCCAAATCAAGAGGAGGTTATCTACGTCCTCTCGGGAAAAGGAATCACGGAGACAGAGGAGGACAGAAGGGAAATTGGACCAGGTTCCGTAGTTTTTGTTCCCGCAGGGGTAAAGCACGCCACCTTGAATCTGAGCACTACAGAGTCTCTCAAGGCAGTAATCATAAAGGGTCCTCCGGAAGAGGGTTCTTAAAGGGATCAACTGATAAAGTCTTCTATTTCCGGGCACGGTTTGGAACGTGTCAACGGATTTACGGATTCAGTCTTTCTCTTTTAGATCTTGCACACGCCGTTATCAAGTACGGCTTTTCCATCGAAATAGATCGTTGTGTCCTTGTACATCGCATCGATGTGATTGGGCGCCAAGACCTTCCCGCCAATGGCAAAATTACTGCCGATTCCAGCATGGCAGTTCCCGAGGCGGCCAAGATCCTCTAAGTTTGTGGCCGCCAACCGTGCCTCCGGATTAAGGCCGATACCGAATTCCGCATAGTTGTATGCCTTTTCATCATCCAACGATTCAAGAATCTGGCTCAACTGAGCTGCTGCCATATCCCCTTGAATGTCAACCACCCTTCCTTCCTTAACGATCAGTGTTACATGATCGAAGAGCGTGATGCCGACGCTCATGACGCTTACATCACTAACAACCTTACCTTCAGCGGTTCCTTCGAGGGGAGAAATGTTGATCTCGCTATCGGGAAACGCCGCAAATTGGCCCGGTTCTCTAAACAAACCCGTTTCATATTGCACGGGCCGCCCCTTTACGTATCCCCGAATATCCGTCCCCAAGGGGGTAGTTACCCGTATCTCTTCAGCTTCCGCAAGAGCCGCGCCGAGTCTCCGTCCGAGCCTGTCACACGCTTCGTAGTCGGCATTGATTGCCCCAACACAGAGCGCATCTTCCGTGACTTCGCACATGGTGCTTCCACGCTTGCCCGCCTTAATCGCTTCGACTCGTGCCTTGGTATGGGTTTGTGACCACGTTGAGGGTTGTAGGAATACATCGGCTTCTCTAAATGCCGCAACGACAGGCTCAGGGAGTTGCGCCCCATGAACGCCCACAGGGGGAATCATGATGATGATAGGGATCCCTCCGACGGCATACGCAGCTCCGGCCAACGCCTCTGCAATCCTCAGCTTGTTACTATCCGTTGAAATCAAAACCGTTTCACTTTCTTTCACACCCCCACAGTCCATGACCTTCATTGCCCCGCGCATCATCTGCATGGGGCTCGAAGATCCCGGTACGTAATGCCAGTACGAAATGGGCCATTCCCTAGTACTCATCGTCCACTCTCCTTTCTCTCAGTGATTTGTCTCAAAAAGGGACGTTGGCCAAACCCCTTCAACAGTGGTTTGGTCTCCAGTATGATTCTTCCTATAACGCCCTTCCCGCTTGAAACCCTTCCATCATAGCTTCCAGAAGCGTTCGCGGTTCGACGCAGTCGCCAACCTTGACAATCGGTAATCCCGACGAGATAAGCTCGTCAAAAAGGTCATCATTTGGCTCGACACCAACGGCAAATACGAGCGTTCCAACCTCCGCTCTCATCTCCTCGTTGTCTCTCTGAATAACAGCGGTCTTCCCGTCAACCCGTTTGAGCTCCGCCCCTGTGTAAACCCTCACACTATTCTTTTGGAATCTCAAAGTAAAATACGCCTTGGTATCAGCATCACCGGCGGTGCTGATCTCCGGCAAGATTTCGACCAGTATCACCTTTTTTCCCTGCTCGCTGAGGAGGTCTGCTGTCTCGCATCCGACCAAACCGGCTCCAAGGACCAGGACGGGTTCTTGAAGTTCGGCCTCCCCCGTAATCACCTGCCATGCAGTTGCGGTTAGATTGGTCTGCAAGCCCGGGATATCTAGGGTGCATGGGCGGGCACCCAGAGCACACATGAGCACATCTGGATTATGCTTTTGAATGAGTGAAGGAGTCGCTCTTTCACCGGTGATCAGCTCAATATCCGTCTTTTTGAGCCGATTCGTAAGGAAGCGCTTAAACTGCTGGATCTCTTCTCTGCCTGGGGGGAGGGATGCCAGGTTCAACTGACNNGTGGGTTGGCGTCCAGTGTGGTTCTCCCTATAACGCACTTCCCGCCTGAAACGCTTCCTTCATAGCCTCCATAATAGTTCGCGGTTTTACGCAGTCGCCAATCTTAACAACCGGTAATCCCGATGAGA
>JABAOF010010427.1_pt2 | contig 13867 bp, 14 predicted proteins | sample 7062171 | NCBI WGS metagenome assembly JABAOF01 (sample SAMN14538628, study PRJNA623070) | marine sediment metagenome | biome: marine biome [ENVO:00000428]; feature: marine pelagic biome [ENVO:01000023]; material: deep marine sediment [ENVO:00002113] | place: India: Gulf of Khambhat ...
TACCCGCGCAGGCTATGTCTATCGCGAATACGAGTGGTGAGCTTGCAGGTTTATCTAAGATTATGGTTGGTGTTCCATACTGAACGGCAAGCTGCACTGGCAATCCAATTGCTTTAAGGATTTCATAACCAACATTTGAGCTGAAGGAGGATAAGGTTGAGCCGAGGAAATAGACAATTTCTGGCGGTAAGGGTGCCAAAAACAGAAGAAACACTATCGGAAAACCCAGAACTTTCAGTGTTCTCGTATTGAATGCAACTAATATACATCCAGCAATGAAAAGAGGAAAAGACAACATGTGATACTCCAAGGGATAGAAAGTGTAAGATCCGTACCAGTAAAGCAGAAAGGCCGTTAGGCATAACATCACGCCAATAATTTCTCCAATGGTGATAATCCGCCCTTTTGGCATGGGGTCTTTAAGTGGAATAACCGCTCTCAGCATCTTCCTTTTCCGATACAGCAAGTAACCTAGTAAGAACGGCATTATCAACAAGTAACTCATTAACTCATTTTTTGTCGCTTCATTTCCAAGCACCAGTAAGTCTTGATGATATAAGGCTAGAGTTACCAGTAGCAAAGCCGCGACTTTGACGCTTAATACGATTCTGTATTGTGTGAAGACATAGAATGATTTCATTTGACTTGCTCTCCTTTACGTTGGTTAGTGGGCACACGCAAAAGCTTTGATGGTTGACGTTTTCTAAAAGTCGCTTAGAAACTGGTCACTTTTTGTTTTTGATGGAAAGCCGCGTGAACCTAAGTGCGCTGCTACTTCTGCGGCAACCCAGTTGGCGAGTTTGCCTGTAGTTTCGAGCGACAACGTGCGAGTTAGGCCGTAGATCAACGCTGCGGTGAAAGCGTCTCCTGCACCTGTGGGATCTGACACGGTGACTTGGGCTCTGGGTATTTTCAGAATGTTTTTTCCGTTAATCAGGATGGATCCATTCTCACCGCATTTCAGTGCGGTCAACGGAACTTTGTCTCTTAATTGGCTGATAATCTGCTTCATATCCGTAGCATTCACGATGGCTTGGGCCTCTTCTAAGTTTGGCGAAAACACATCGCAGAGCTCTAGGAGTTTGAGAAAGAGCTCTCGGTTTGATTTAATGATGTTGTAAGCTCCTGGATCAAACACTATTTTTGTCTTGAACTGTTTTGCTAGTTCTACAGCTCTTAGAACAGCACTTCGTTGGGGATTATTGACAAGTGAATATCCGGAAAAATAGAGGTATTTGGATCGGCGCAGCAGATCAGCTTCACTGTCGATTTCATGCGTTTCAAGGTTGTCGCTGGCTCCTCTGAAGACGAGAAAGGAACGTTGTTTCCCGTCATTGACGAGCGCGATAACCAAACCTGTCGAAGAATTTTTGTCAAAAAAAATCTTTGGAATGACCTGTGTCTTCTTCAAATTTCGGAGATATAATTTACCGAAAATGTCATCTCCTGCTTTCCCTATAAAGGCGGCTTTTCCACCAAGCGATGATAATCCCACAGCAACATTTCCTGAACCGCCGAGGACGTTTTTCGCACAGTCAACGTAGGTGGTGCCGCCACGGAAGAATTGCGTCGGGTCATGGTTGAACTTGAGTATTACATCTAATAAAACGTCGCCGACTACGGTACAGTCGAGAAAGTCCAAGAATCGAAAATCCCCTTTTGCGTAGATGTGTGCTACTTCCTTCTGGGTATCTCCCTCTTTCCGACGGTCTTCGCTGGGTTCCCTGCTACAATATCAAATGGCTTCACATTCTTTGTGACTACACTGCCAGCGCCGATGATGGCTCCGTAGCCGATTTTTTCGGTGGAGGCAAGAATAATGCTGGAACTCCCAATCCAAACCTCATCATCAATGAATAGATCATGCGTTGATATTTTCTCATCGGTGAGATAATTTCTTTTGATGTGATGTTTATGGCGGAATATTTTGGCTCCTATAGAGATGTAAACGTGTTTTCCGATGGATATTGAACCTGAAAGGTCAATGTAGACATTGTCCATAACGTGTAGGTACGCCTTTGATGAAAAAACTGTGTTTGGAATGTGATGGATATTGGTGACATAAACATTTGACCCGATGTGGAATGGTCTTTTCAGATCAAAGATTGTTTCATAAATACGGTAGCGTAGTTTGATTAGCAGGGGAAGACGGAAAAAATCACTTTTTGCTGTTATCAACAATGCGCGATGGCGCAGAGGAGATAATGCAGTGTGGGATTTATTCATTTTGTGGGTAGCCTTCTTCAGTCACTTCTTGTTGTGCCGCCAATGCCGACATCAAAAGCTCTTCTGTCTTGGGATTCCACGTCAGATGATGTCACCAGATTTGACATGTTGCATGTATTCAGGGTTGATCACGTTCTGTGGATTGTCGTTCACAAAGTCTATGACATTGTTAATCGACGTTTGCACTAGTTTCTTGAGTGATGTTTCAGTACAAAACGCAACATGAGGAGACACGATTACATTGTCCCTTTTGAGCAAAGGATTATTCCGTTGTATCGGTTCTTCAGAGAACACGTCTAAACATGCACCTCCGAGTTTTCCGTTTTTGAGAGCCTGAACCAAGGCCTCTTCGTTCACGATGCCTCCACGAGCGGTGTTAATGAGTACCGCTCCATCCTTCATCATTCCAATCTCTCCATCGCTGATCATATTGGAAGTATCTTTCGTCAAAGGTACATGAACAGACACAAAATCGGATTTTTCCAAGAGTGTCTGAAGATCAACGAATTCTACACCAGATCTCGTGGCGCGTTCTATGGATGGATTTCTAGTCCATGCCAACACTTTCAATCCAAATCCTTGCGCAATCTTAGCTACGTGTTCACCGACGTTACCGATGCCAATTACGCCAAGAGTCTTTCCCTTTAATTCTTTGCCCACGAATTTGGTGACGCGTGCATGGGCGTCCCACATTCCACGTCTAGTTTCCTTGTCTGCCTGTATTATTTTCCTGACTAAACAGAGCAACAACCCAAACACGTATTCAGCCACGGCTGTAGAGGCATATTCCGGAACGTTCGTCACCGCAATACCGTGCCTAGTTGCAGCATCAACATTAACATTTTCGTAGCCAGACGAACATACTGAAATCATTCTCAGATTCTTGTTTCCAGCTATTGCTTGCTCCCCCAACTCTGTTTGATGGCTCAAGACTACAACATCCGCATTCCCCGTAGTCTCGATGACTTTTTGGATACGCCCCGGGCGAGCAACTAATAATGATTTTGGAACTTGAAAGATACACTTACCGATGTTCTCTAGCGGTTTCACATCTTCTTTTGAGAAGATCTTTCCAACCACCAGAATTTTCAACATGATCATTTCACCCTTCATGTTCAGTCTAACTGCAGTCTTTGATTGCTACCAGCGCGCGCGGACATATTCTCTCAAGATCGCTGTGGTGGCTGACGCTAGAGTGACTGCTAATATGCTTAGTGTAACCGGCACGATGCTTACTCCCCAAGGTGAATAGGCTAGCAGCAGACCAACAAAGGAGACTGAAGCAAAGCTCATTCCAAGACTGAGCGCAATTCTTTCCGTGTCTTTCAACTCGCCTCTTGGCAGTATAGCTCTGACCAACGCGTAGCCGGGAAAACACAAGATGTAGATAGACCCGAACACAATTCGGGCATTCATCACCAAATAGCTGGCTTCCTCGATGGAGAACAGAACTAGCAGCGCCGTGAACGTTGCCGTGAGAACGGTTATCCAATACCAATATGCTGATCGTGAACGCATATAACCTCTAAACTGCCCAAATCGCTTCCGTTTCTTCGGGGCTCGGGGCGCACCGAGTAGACGCGATGACGAGACAGCGGAAAACAGAAGGAGAGATATTGCTAAGAAGAGAATGTTAGATAGAGATGTTGGATACGGTTTTTGCCAAACCACCATTTCATAGATGAACAGCCAGTAGAAGAACCACAAGGCTGAGAATCCAGTCAAAACCTGCAATACACGCCTAACGTATTGTTTCATTGTAGCCCTCATCAACTTTTTCTTATCGTTCATCTTTTTGTGCGCGTCTACATAAGTGAACTTTGATTAACTTCTATGTATTGAAGAATGTATGCATCTACGCACTGTCACAACACAGAGACTACCAAGTCGTATATTAGAATCCCTGCGCAAAAGACGAACAGTCCAATAAAAATTAAAGCGATCATTCGAAGACGCTTTTTCTCTATGATGATCATGGTTTTTCCATAGTAGGAGGAAAGTAGTTCTGAAGCTGCCAGCAATATGATTGCCATACTTAAGAAGAATATGGAAATCTCAGAGACCCATGACGGAAGCGTGACTTCTTCCTCCTTGCTCATAACCGGATCAAGAATACTGCTAATTAAGCGGCCAAGGTTCTAATCTTGTTGAAAACTGTGGTGTAATTTCTGAGTAAAGGGAATGGAGCATACTTCAGGAACTTCTGGAAGTTACGATTTGATGATGCGCGAATATTAAGATAGGAAAGCGGTGCGAGTATGAAGTCAGCTACTTTTGGCTCCAGCAGTTGTAAACTACTCCAATTTGCACCATTGTTTTCCGCGGCTGGGTTTCCAGTAAGTTTCAGAAGTTTGAGGCGAGCTGCAAGATTTCTTTTCTTGAAATAGATTCCAAGCCTATGTGCATCCAAGACTTTTCTATAGCTTATTCGTTTGACTTTGATCTTTCCGTCGTTTTCTGCTTCTCTAAGGATTTCTTCTCCACGTTCAGTTCTTGTTATTAACATGGATATGCCTTCCTTGTTATCTTTGAATTCAGGGAGCCACGCGTCGCCAAATGATATGTCAGCTAGCTCAGAAGTCATGTCTGGGCAAAGCGTGCAGGGAAAGGGTGTGAAATAGAACGATCCATACAACGCGCTCCAGATTGATCTGTAAGAAAAGGCTCTTTTGGTTCCATTCTTTAGGGTTATGACCATCTTTCCTGGCCATCCTTCTCCGCGATAATCCAATTTGACAACATCTTCTGTTGTGACTCCAACTTTTTCGAGAAGTATTTTTGTTCCTGCAAAATTTATGTTATGCAAGCAAAAGATTCCCATATGCAAGTGGATTTTGGCTTTGAGTTTTTTGAACACTGTTTCGGCTTTCCTAGTTCCTTGAATATGGCATGGAAGCCCAACAATTGCGTATTTTCCTTTTTTGTCGAGGATGCTTTTCAGTTGGGTATTGACGCTGACGGGGCAATATTTGGATTTAGAGGATGTGATGATTTCCGCTTCTGATTGGGCAATTGCAACTTCAGGTTCTAATGGCTTTTTACGGCTCATTTTTGTTGTTATTGCCCCATCTATTATTCCGTTGTTGAGGGCAAAGATTAACAGTGTTGTTACAAGGCCTCCAGATGAAGAATTCCAACGTATTTGTGGATTTGTTGAGTATCCAACGTAACAGTTTAGATAGTTGCCTATGGAAATCTCATTTGGAGGTTGACCAAACACTGATTTGTTAAGCGCGGTAAAATCAGCTATTGCTGGGCAAGCGTCAATGCATATCTTGCATTCATTACATTTTGAATCATTCACAATTGGAGAGTACATGTCGTGCCTTCTCTTCATTTGTATAGCATCGCTCGGGCAACATCCAGCACAGGTTCCACATCCATTGCACAGTCCTTTTTTAAGGATCTCTGTCTCGACGGTGTGAAGCATTGTAATATCATCCATGGAGATTAAATTATGTGCGTGCATAGTTCAGCGTTAAGAAGGGCTCTCTTACGTATCGTCTTCATTTTGTTTTTCAGGTCTTCTCGAATTTGGTTTCTAGAGGACCAGAGAACTTCAATCTTAACAGTGACATCATTATAATTCAGTTCTTTGATGTTGCATATCCATTTTTCCTGACCTGCAATTCTTAGGATTCCCTCAGTCTTGTACAGGTAGCTTAGAGCTAAACTCGGAACATGCATGGATATGGCGGATATGACCGCATGCATCCTAGCTCCAATGAATAGTTGGCAGAGGCCAATGATGCCTTTCAGCTCTTGGGGACTATAGTCTCCTCGAATCAGCTTTACGTGCTGTTTGTTTTGGACTAGCTCAAAAATGTCTTCGGACACGATTCTGTCGTCGTACTTCTTTCCGGGGCCAATCACGTGAGGAATAAAAATAACCGTTGCATGAAGATTGTCGACTAGATAATCTGTTATTTTAGCCATGAATTCGATGTATCGACGATAAGCCTCTTTTCGGGAGTTTGATGGCAGATATGTGGATATTAACCTGCTCGCTGAGATCCCGACCGTCGGGTTTTCTATTCGAATTCCTTCATCTCTTAGGATTTCCTTTGCTCGCGCCGGAGCTACTGGGTCCATGAGAAAAGCTAGATCAGCTGTTTCAAACACGTTTGGGTTTCTTACGCCGATTTCATGTAGATTGGCCTTGGAGATTTCCTCTCTGGGAGTTATCAAAGTCACCCTGTCAAGCACAAAGCGGGCAATTACCCGGCCTATCCGACTCTTGAATGGACCCAAAGAATGACCGCAGATAACCGTTGGTTTCCTCATGATCACTCCTATCAAAATCCCGGAGCATCGCATAAATAGCATATCCAATCCTAATCGTCCGTATTGATCAGTAAGCGTGTCTGTTCCCCGAACAACGATTATATCGGCTGTTGCATACTCATTCAAACGGCTGTATCTCAGCAAGAAGTGTGCGTTGAAGCCGAAGATGGCTTTAATTGAACTCCACAAAGATGATAACATCATCGCCAAAACCAGTTTGTATGCGTCCAGAAGTATTTTCAGGGCTCGTATGAGAACTGGAAGGTCAGCTAGAGGCACCCCGACGATGGAAGGCAAGGCTCGAATGTCATACGTCTGAATTTCTTCTCTCGGGCCATGTGATAAAACGGTGAAATAGGCATCGGGGAAATATTGAGTGAAAGCTTTTACTGTGCCATTTAGGATGGCCGCGTTGCCTTTGTTCTTCACGCTACCCATCTCAGTGATGAGTATTTTGGTGACTCTCACCTGACTACACTTCTTCAAACTAGATTCTGTCAACTTCACGTCGAGTTTGGCGTTCGGTAATATATTTGAACATATTCACTGTCATAAACTCGACTTATCAACGGGTTTTTTGCCAAGAGACCATCCATCTTCTGTAGTCCTTCGGATTGAATGTTGAAATGAAGGTTTAACGTGACTTCTCCCTTCATTGAACGTATGAGGTAGGTCCAGTTCAGACTCTCAGGTGCAGCTGTACCATTGAATATATTTAGGCGAGAAGGTAATGAATAATACCTTTCCCCTTCGGCCATGCCGTGAAAGGTTTCCAAAGGACCTCTAATGGCTTTTAACCTAAACCATGTATCCGTGTTAACCAAGAACATTTTTGAAAAATTGGAGTGATCATTGACAAATCCAAGATAGTTTTGCTCCCATCTATGTGTGCTGAGCCAGAATTCGTGCCAATGAGTGTTGATGAATGCTGGAACAAGGAGTGACATCATTATTACAGCTAAGAGTATCCTGATCTTCCTACGTCGCTGTCCAAAGATGAGGCTAGTAGAGAAGAAAGCCAATGGTATCCAAATGAAAAGTAGGAATCTGTCACCAAAACCCATCAACTGTCTGTAAAGCAAAAAAGGCGCAACGCCTGCAATTATGATCGCTATGAGAAAACAACTGAAAGTGAAAAACGGCCATGACTTTTCATCGAATGCCCGCTTGATCTTCAAGCTCCTACGAAAGGATACTAGACCAAGTTTACGAATGTTGTATAATATGCCAATTAGAGCTACGATTAAAACAACGGCTAAGATTATTCCCCTTAGAAAAGCTATCTCCAATGGCGGAGTGGCCCATCTCCAATAAGTTGGAGCGAAAGTCAATAAAGGCCGTTCTCCCGCAAGTCTCGTTCCCAGACCAGAAATTGAGGCGACTCCAGTATACCACCACATCATATCTGCGTTGTATAACATCCAGCCAACCCAAATGCAAATGGCAACGATAGACAAATTGAAGTATCTGGAAGTATATTGTTTGGAGACTGAGAATATACGAGTCGCAAGCCCTAAGAAAACGAGTGGTGAAATAACATAGAGTGGGTTGAGAGGATGTGTCATTACGATCGCAAAAAACAGCGTGAGTGAAATCACCCAGAAGAATCTTCTTCGATGTCCTACCAAAGCTGTGTAAAAGAAGGTAGCCATCAGAGCGAAGGAGAAGTTTTGTGGTGAAATGTGATAGTATATCCTATCATTTGCTATGATGAATGTGATTATGGAGAACAAGGTGGCTTTTCTACTGCTCAATCCGAGTTTATTATACAATATGAACAATGCGAGGACAAGTAGGATGTTGGGAATCAGATGAGCTATCTTTGCAAGTACGAGAACGTCGATTCCAGTGACGATTTGCAGTTGAGCAAACCAAAGGTAGAAGCCGGGCCAGCTGTGATAACCAATTTCTGTAGGAGATAGTTGACCTGTTTGAACTATGTATTCTGAGAATGAGGCGTGCATATAGCTATCTGGCCATCTGAGTACACTCTCTGAAATCGGCAAAACTCCGTAAAACAGCAGAATAGTCAGAATAGCTATTGCTAGATTATAAGTCTCCCCAGTTTCTGTGTTTGAGCTAAAATGGATTATGAGGCCAAAGGTAACAAAGGCCAACGCGATCCAACTGAGCAGGGGTAGATCAGGAATTAGTCGATATGGAGAAAGTTGTATTGGGATTTCTACTCCATCGTTAATCATCAGCGAAAACATACAAATTGTCGCTATGCCGAAAGACAAAAGTGACACTATCTTCGAGTAGTTTCCATTCACTACAATTCCACACTCCAGACGCAAACTGTTGCGCGTGCACAAAACGTCTTTACTAGGCATAGACAACAGGTTGTGGAAGCTTTATCCAGATATTTTGAAAATAATCATGGCGGACGCGTTCAAGTTCAATATCGTCAAGTTCTTCACATTTTTCGAGGACTCCAAGAATCCAAGCATATACGTCAAAAATGGGGTTTCTGAAGATCGCTCCGATATTTCTGCTCATGGCCAGAGTGTATAACTTGAAAGGGAAAGAATAGTGTGCACGGGCACGTAGATAATCAACTAGACCTCTGACAGCACCCAATTCCAAACGTAATGTAATGAGGTTCATGACGTTCAGTAATTCTTGTCTTCCTCTCAGATATTTGGATTTCAAATCGTCGCATTCAATAACTGCTTGTATCTTTTTGAAGAAATTCAAATGGTCACGTTTCAGTATGACATTCCTCTCATTTGCAGTTGAAGCAAATTGACCATGGTGTAATAGGTAGGCGTCGATACAACATTTCATTGCTTTGTTCAGTTCTTTTCTAGTCTCTGCTTCTTCTTGACTGAAACTGAAAACGAGGCGGCAAGCTGCATTAAGTAACAGTCTAATTCCCTCGAAAGGATACAAGTCATTCAGCGAATGTTCTTGTATAATCCTTCTGACATCATTTCCTGCGAGAATTACACCATTGTTTTTTATGTCATACAAAAAAAGAGATTTTTCCCTCCTCAGTCGAGATAATGGATAGCTTCTTCCAAAATCGAATTCTACTTTTCTTATTTTTTTCTTCAGTTGAGGTCTTAGTAGGTTGCCGAGAATTGGATTGTAGTAGTATCGTGTGACAACAAGTATATCGGCGTCGTAGGTACCATTCTCTTTGGAAACTTCTCTTCGTGCTAAGGATCCAGTCAACACTATTGAATACAATAGCTTTTCGTGTCTACTATAAAATTCAGCGCATGACTCCTTTATGTTTTCAATTACTTCACCGATTTCGTTTGACAGGACCTTACTGCAATTCATGTGCAATTCCTTTCCACTCTCGGGGGACTTTCAAACCGAAGTATTTCACCAAGGTCGGAGAGATGTCTAATAAGGAAATTTCATTACAAGTGAGATCGTTTGAAGTGGCAAAGATTCCATTGGAACTGTCTGTTTCAGGTGCATATCCATGTAAACCCTTGATATAACCTGCATAATAAGGATGAAAAAAATTGGGGAATATCTCTACGCCGGGATCTGCCAAAAAAACTAGATTTCCAAATCTATCATTGACTGGAACTTCATAGTTCTGTATTTCTTTGATAGAAAGAATGTGGCCTGGAGCATCTAAGAGAAACCTGGAAATTGCCTGTTTCACCTTCGAGGATCTGAACCAAAAACGTGCTAGGGTAGCATCAAGAAAGATAATGTAATCTTTGCCAAACTTCAAACCTGAATTTTCAAGCAATTTCAGTTTCTTGAGAATGTTAAATCTTTGCTTCACTTTATGCATTCCGTGATCAGAGAACATGATCAATGAGATTTTCTTATTTTTCTTTCTTATGTTCTCCAACTCTTTAAGCAACTTGAGGATTCTCTGTTTTACCACTGGAGAATACGGTCCGTGTTTGTGACCTAATGAATCAAATTCGTCTAGGAAAGTGATGTTCAACTCATTTTCAAGTTTTAGAAATGCTATTTCCTCAAGTTTCTTGCAAGCGTAAAAACGAAATTCTACGTCGTTTTCATCCATGATTCTGAAAAGCGAGGGCAGTTCTTCATGATAAAAAGGTTTTTTAAAATCATATTCTATTTTCTCAAAGAACTTTGAGATCTCTTGAGGAACATAATATTTATTGTGTCGGGCGAATAGCCTTTTTGATAAGAAAGTGGCTAAGCTCCTTAATTTCCAGCCTTTTTGCGAGATTCCGATCTCGTAGTTAGGGAAAGATCGCAGCGCGTAGCTTAGCCATTTTCCATGATGACGTATGTAGTCACTTGTCCATATTGAAGCGTGTATTCCCGAGCTATATGCTAGCAAAGAATTTGCTGGGATTACGCGCTTAAATGATTTCATTAGTTGATTTCGTATCTCAGGATCGAGAGAATAATGGAAGCCGACAGCATCGGCAAATAGTAGAAAAATCATTTTTTCATGCTTCTGATTTCTTTCATAGCACGAGATAAAGCACCGCAAAAGAAGCCGGCGAAAAGAGCGATGTTCCTAAGAAACAGGGCTAACAAGGCGCCTGGCAAGAAATACAATGATTTGGCATGCAAGTACACTTTGTTCATCACGTATATCGTATAGATTGTTGGAATCAGAAGGGTGACTAGAAATAAAGGGAGAAAAAAAATACTACCTAGAATATAGGCGATTATCGAAACAGATAGAAGTGCAAACAAAAAAGGTAACGTGAAAACTTCAGGAACGAATAGAGAAGACGGATGTTTTTCGACAAGCTGAAATTTACCAAAGCCAGCGCCGTAAAATTGTCTCCAGTATTCAGCCAATGAAGAACGTCTTTTGTGATAGACTACTATAGACGGATCGAAGGCGAGGTTATAGCCCTTCTTGTAAAGTCTATACTGAAGTTCAGTCTCTTCTGCAAAATGGAAGTTTTCATCAAAACCATTACAACTAGCCAAAGCAGATTTCCTGTAAGCAACGTTGCATCCTCTTAAACGGAATACTAAACCCAGACGATGTTTTGGAAAAATCCTCAGTTCATCGAGCAACCCGCTGGCTTTTTCGAAATACGAAGTTGTAATTGGAGGTGTTAAATCTACGCCTCCAACGGCAGCTGTCTTGGAATCATCAAAAAATTTTAAAATGTTGGAAATCCAGTCTTTGGAGAATAAGCAATCTGCATTCGTGTATACTATAATATTGCCCTTTGCATTTTTCCATCCGACATTGGATGCTCCACCTCGGGTACCGGTTGATTCATAAAACATTTTCACTGGGTACTTTGACACTATTTCAGCAGTTTTGTCTGTTGAATAGCCATCAACAACTATAACCTCCACCTTACGGTTCATAACGTTGGTTTCAATTAGAGAATCTAACGCAGTTTTGATATTCACTGCCTCATTCTTAGTGCAGATCACTATTGACGCCTTTAACCCATGATCATTGGCAGCCACTCTTTTGTCCAATGTGTTATAGCTAGCCATAACGAGCATCCCTTTTTGCAAGTTATAGAACCCGCATAGTGTTCAGTTAAACGTATTTCTTAACTAGTTCTATCAATTTTGTAGTTAGGATTGCGCGCGTTCTTCATTGGCGAGTTCTCCCATAAATTCCTCTTTTCCAAATTGGAAAGCAATTCTTGCTGATGAAAAAAATCGGAGAACAGTCTTCGGCACTAGGTTTCTGGCTAGCACTTCTGACCCAATTCGGAACAACTCGTTTTTGACGTTTCTTCGCTCAAACTTCAACTTTGTCTCCAAAAATTTTCTTTCAGCCATTTTCTGAGCTATTTTTCTAGGGCTCACATTCTTTGATTTCGAAAGCTCCAGAATGCTTGTGACCATTTTGGCAAATTGCCCATCTATTATATTCCGTATTTTCCTTTCATCCATAAAAGATCTTAAATAGCCTCCCAGTACTCCGCCGCAATTTGTCACAAAATCCGGCAAACATATTGTACCTTTTCTAAAAAGAGTTTCTTCTGCGTCTAGGGTCAATGGAATATTTGCACCCGGGCATATGATTTTCGATTTTATCTTTTCCACATTAGACGAATTGATTGACCAAGAACCTGCGCTAGGAAACAAAATGTCTACGTCCAAACGCAGTAGATCCTCTTTTGCAATGCTTTTGGCTTTTTCATACTCACTAACCAAATCGTCTCCCACTTCATCCTTCAATTTCAGAAGTTTTTCTAGGTCAAGTCCATGTCCATTATAGATTGCCCCTTCCCTTGTTGAAACGGCCACTATGCTGGCTCCAGTTTGTGAAATAGCTTTGGCAATCGAACTTCCCACCTTTCCAAATCCTTGGATGGCCACAGTACAGTTGGACAAGTTTAATCCTAATATATCTACAGCTGCCTTTACTGATGCTAACGCGGTCCAGCTAGTGTAAGCATGCGATGACGTTCGTGTTCCCGGAGCTTTCACAGCTAGATTAGCTGCTTTCATTATGTATATTATATCATCATCATTAGTTCCCATGTCTGACCCGGGAAGATAACTGTTTTTCAAGAATGCACTTAAACTTCTTCCAAAAGCCTTGAGAAATTCTAATTTTCTTTCCCGAGGCAAAAAAGGATTGGCAATTATTCCAGCTTTGGCTCCTCCAAAAGGAATTCCTAAAAGACCAAATTTTAACGTCATTGTTTTTGCCAGATAAGTCAGTTCCTTAAGTGTGACGTTCGGTTGCATCCTTATTCCCCCTGCTGATTTTCCGCGGATGGTTGAGTCAATGACGAGGTACCCCAAATGGCCAAGTTGTTTATCAACCGCCTTAAATGTCAGTTCAGGAACGAAACGCGTTGCCATTATTTGATTCTCCCCATAAACTCCTCTTTCCGCCTTTGATTNNTTTGATTCGTGAAATGACTTTTCTAATCTTACCTGATGGGTCTCTAGCGATTTTTTCCACTATTTGAAAATCGACCTGCATGTTTTCTCCAAATACCTTTCTTATTGCTTCCGTACTGGCTTCCCAAACCTTAGCAGTGTCCCTAGGAAAATCGTCTCCCGTGACCAATTGAATCAAAATTTTGTCTCTTTTTTCCTGTATTACTTTGAATTGCTTTATTCCAGATACCCCTTCAAAAGGATACGGAAAAAGAATCAATGAAGAAACAATCCGGCCGTCAGTGGTAACGAGAAAGTCATCAACTCTGCCTTCCAAGGCTTTCATAAGAGGTAGCTTTCTGCCGCATGGACAATTCTCATCAGTAGGTATGCCTGTATCCTCGATCTTGTATCTTATTAAAGGCATTGCACGGTTGACTAGACTTGTACAAACGATTTCTCCATTTTCCTCTGCAGAAACGGTTTGCCCATTCTTAACAAATTCTGTTACCATCGTATCAATGTTGATGTGAAAACCAATGTGTGCGCTACATTCCCACGCCATGAGACCGAGCTCTCGAGT
>JABAOF010049699.1_pt4 | contig 13866 bp, 24 predicted proteins | sample 7062171 | NCBI WGS metagenome assembly JABAOF01 (sample SAMN14538628, study PRJNA623070) | marine sediment metagenome | biome: marine biome [ENVO:00000428]; feature: marine pelagic biome [ENVO:01000023]; material: deep marine sediment [ENVO:00002113] | place: India: Gulf of Khambhat ...
TTATAGAAAATTAGAAAACTTCAATGAAGTTTGTATACTTGTCTTTCGTTTGACATCCAACAATCTACACATTGTTTTTTATCTCCAAAACATTTGTTTCCTTGTTCTGAAGATATACATGTAATTAATTTCTCATCATTAGATACACCAGATGTAGTTATGTTACATTGTACATTTGGTCTATCATTCATTTTATCTATAGCCTCTTTATGTTCAGATTCTTTTTGATTTAACTCAGCGTCTGATATTCTAATTCTTAGATTCTTTGGAATTAGGCTTCCACTTCTTACATAGTTTTGAACGATAGTAAATTCATGCGTTGAAACCCAGAATCTTATATCAGGACATTGAAATGCGATATATGCTATCTGTGCAAGTTGTCTTTTACTTTGAATATCTCCAGCGTCGAACCATCTGAAAAAATTAGATTCTATTTTATTTTGGTCTTTCATTTTTGCCTCTTTTAGTAAAATAACAAAAGATTCTTCCCATTTTTCATTATCTATATTCTTAAAATTTTCATATAATGCGTCTTGGACTTGCTTTGTTGCATAACGAGTAGGAGGTGCTTTGACATAACAATAACTATCATTACACATTGAGTTAGGATTAGATTTCAACTTACTACCAGTCTTACACTCTTGTGCTGGTAGATTAAAACTGAGCCATGGCATTTTAGATGTATTGGAAAAAGGTGACTTTCTTTTACCAAATACGTTTATGTGATGACTTTTGTATTTTGTTTTCCTACCACTCATTGTGTGAATATTCCCATTTCATCTTCAGTTTCCAATTCAGGGAGTTCCTTTATCTCTCCTTCAAGAAGTTGGAATAGTTTTTCTCTCTCGTCATTTATTACGTCCTTCAACTCTATTTCCTTCAATGATGAAACGAATGTATCTCCCATCTTTTTCTCTTCAGGTGTAAGGTCTGGCAATGGTATAACGGAATCCAATGAATTGGTTTCATCTTCAAACGATACACCATATACCACTAAACTCGATGAGTCCGAACTCATTATGCCGAGTTTCTCCTTACCTCTAGAGTAAACCTTTACAACCAGATCACTGTCAGATTCGTCAAGTGCTGACAATAATGTTGCATAAGGTTTGATGAATTTCTTACCTCGGTTTCCACTATCATCAGGAACACAAAACCACGACTTGTTGATTCTCTTCAAATCAAGATCTGACTTCCTCACTCTGCCCAACACTTCCACCATAGTTCCAGATTCTTTTATGGAACTCAGCTGTTCTTTTGTAAGAACTTTTTTGTGGTCCTTGTCTTGTTGGAAGTATCTGTTTGTATTACTTGTAGCCTTTTCAATCAGTTCATGGTTTGAACATCTTTCGTTGCTGCAATGATATTTTTGGTTTACCTTAGAGTCACATAATTTACAGCACATGTGGAGTAAGTCTCCAGTTGCACTTTTTTGTGTATTACCAATTTTTATTGGTATCTGGTGCATGCCGTATTGTATAATTGATTTTTCTAATCTCATAATTATCACATATAGTTATTTAAAATGAAAAAATTATCTATCACTTGATGGATTTATTACTAACTCCATTGTCATTTTTCCATTTTTTCTTTCTACCACATTGTCACTGTACTCTGAAGACATAGTTGGTGTATTTGTTTCATCATACATTAATTGGTATGCATTCAATGTTTCTTGTATATACCACAAAACTCCTGACGAAAGAGGTGAATCATCTATAGTAACATGTAATATTACTTCAGGGTTATCCGCTTTCTTATGTTCAATCCAATCCATAGTTTTTGGTAGTTTCATTACTTTGATTTTAATTGAATCAAGTTTTTCCAGATTGTTATGTGATTGAGGTAAATTCCATTTTTGTAAGTTGTATCTTTTTACTCTGCAATAGAAAGTATCTCCTTCCTTTATTTTATGTGAATTTGGTAATCCCTCTCTAATTGGAAAATCTTTCAAATTCATGAGTTTCGAGTTTAGTCCTTCTCCTATGATATCTTCTAGTTTGTAGACTTTAACTATGAGTCTGAATAACTGTTTTGTAGTTTCGTCACGATAGTCATTAGCATGCGTATCTAATGAGTTGGCAACTATCCATGACAAGTACATGATATCTGATGCTTTTCCGTATGTATCTATGAATGCGTCTCTATCTCTTTTCACAAATTGTGAATTTCCTTTATCATCAAGTTCCATTTCTACAACTTTGGTTAAACAAGTCAAGGGTTTATCTGATTTTTGAACCTCGTCAAATTCCACACTATTAGCATAATCATATCTCATGTCAAGGATGTCATATTTTTTAGACATCTCAATCAAGTCACCGATTTTATCTGCTCTAGCATTAATTATCTTTCCTTCGTCATCTTTAAACACACAATTAGATGATTTCCAATACTCGTAATCATGTGATCTATAATTAGATGATATTATGTGTTTTCCAAAGTGTTTGATTTCTTTTTCTATGAGTCTCTCTATAACCTTAGCAGTATAATAATACACATGGTCTAAATCAAAGTTATCTCTAGCTTTAACATATTTAGATAATGTATCACCACGATTATAATACTCATGTCTTAAAACCAAACCATCATTAATTTTAAACTCTGGATTCATTGATATGTTAGGTGTAGTAGTTAACTGATTGTTATGATACATAAAAACACTATTCATTCCTTTATGTTTCCTTGACAGTAAGTAACATGTAAGATCCATTACCTCTTCGGAGAAATGTTTTCCATATCTTTCACTGAAACCTTGAAATGCTTCAAGGAAATCATTAGGTGCATCCTGTTCCATATATTTGAAATTATCATAGAGTGAATTCTTTTGGAATATTTCTTTTCTACAATCATCCTCATTGAAGTCTATCGCTATTCCTTTTGACAATACATGCTGTCTCGAATGTAAACAATCTGATAATCTAAAGTTAGTTAAAAGTATAGATGTGTACAAGTTTGCAAGAGTCTTCATTTCAGGTGTATGTAGATTTCTGAAATCGACGTTCATGTAAAAGACATGTTCATAATCTTTCTCTCCTTCAATTTCATTGTATGAGTCAAACACCTCTTTGTTAGTGATTACCTTTAATTTGAACACTCCATTTTCGTTCATAGGTTCATCTAGTTGTTTTAATTCAGGGTGAACTAATCTTAACATTTCAATTAAACTAGTTTGCTCTCCTTTAGAATTAATGAATATTTTTGCTGCAAACATGGCGTCTCTGAAATCATTGAATTTAGTGACCTCATTCTGTACAACCTTTGGAATTTGTTTCACAATGAACTTATGATCTTGATAGAATTTATTCATTAATGGTTCACATATGGCTGTTCTACTATGTGACATTTTTAGAGCACCACTCAATCCTCTAAATGTGAAATCACTGTCTCCGTTATAGTATTGAGATTGGAAACATTCTTTCATTGTTAAGTAAGACATTCCTGGAATCCACAACAAAGACTTGTTGACGTCTGTCCCTTTATATTCATGGACTTCTGTTCTTCCATAATAGTTGAACGTTCTGGCTGCAACCTGTAATGATACTGCTTGTCTCTTTCCTCCACTTTTTCTATTTGTGGTTAATTTTAGATTGTTCTCATTCTTGTAACTTAAAGTATTTGGAATCCTATCTATACCGCATTCATTTGTAAGATAACCATGTAAAGTTCTTGTATCCACAATGGACTCTCCTCTGCTTAATGCCTCTCTCTCTGAATTATTCATACTACGAATCTTTTCATCAATTGGGTTTCCTAACAAGAACATAAATCCTCTAGGAAAATGTTCAGCGTATAAGTTGTACATCCTCTTTTCTATTTTCTCTGTCCAGAAAAGATTACCTTCATTGTATTCAAGTATCTCTGACAAGTAAGCTTGTCCATGACTTCTGTTTTTTCTCAATGTCTCTGCTGTTACATTATCTCCACCTGGAACATATTTCCAAACACTAAATCTAGATCTTAAAGCATGTAAAACCTGTAACGTGTTTTGATTAATCCATTCGTCAAGTCTTCTTGAATTAACTATATCTCTGTAAGTATGGTTTTTGAACTCATCTATTGAATTTATCTCTATTGCTCCAAGCCAAGTGGTTATCATATTATTAACACATTTTTCTGCCATCTTCATTGACTCATCAGTTAGACGGTCTCTGTCAACTGGAGGTGACCATGTTTTCTCATTTGTGAAATTCACTCTTAATGATGTTAAACCATCAAATGCTATTCCTCCACCAATTGGTATGTTACACAAGTAGAGATCTGTAAAACTGCCATAACCATCAAATGGAGTTTGAGGTATTGTGAAATAAACTTCTATGTCATTATCTTTATCTTCTAACTTTATAACATCCTTTGCTTGTAAAGTAGAACCAGAGTACTTGCCTACTACATGAGATGCAAGATCATCTTCCATTTTATTATTTCCTAATTCATAAAGTCCGTTTCCTTTGAACCAGTCATCATTATTTGCTTCTTGTCTTCCATAATTTGCAACTGATTCTTTTTTCTCTTCAACTTTTTGCCATCCTTGTACATGTAAAAATACATCTACTGGTTGAAAATCTGATATTGTTTTAGTTGATTCTACAAGTTCTAACATATCTACATCAGGTTTGAATGTTATCATTATCCTTGTACCTGTGTCATTTAGTTCTCTGTTTTCTATCTCATACCATTTCGAACCCTCTGAAATGTATGCATAGTGTTCATCTGTCTCCTTTGACCATGTCTCTATAATTGTGGTATCTGCCATTCTAATAAACGAAAACATTCCACAACCAAATTGACCAGATCTTGTTCTGTCCTGATTTCCAGAATCTCCAAGACTTGTTACAACCTCGTCCATCACATTCCATGGGATTCCCATTCCGTTTACATCTGTGATTACTACACGTCTCTTATTGAAATCAAACAGTACATCAACGAATGCTTTCTGTTCACCTTCCTTGATTTCTTGATTGGCTGCTATACATCCATGACTGATGGCATTAACTAACTGTTCTCTAAAAGCCGAGACATTGGACTTGTAAATACTACCTCCTAGGAGTTTAAGCATTGTTCCAACATTAACTTTGGTATTTAGATCACGACCACCCTCAATCTTCAGAACTCTTTCATCTGAAGCGACAGAGTATTTGTTAACTTTGTAATCTTTTGGTTGAACTTTTTTCATAATAAATCATAATTAGATGTAGAGAAATAAAAAATTATTTCTTCATGCACGCTTGTATTTCTCCTTGATGAATTCTGGTAATTGGTCTATGAACACTTTGCATGTCTTTCGACTGTCACATGATGGGTGTCCTTTATAGTCACAATTTGGTGGGTTTATTAAATAATTTATTTTGGAAAGAATCGTTTGTGACAATTCAGTTACTTTCATTGGTACACCGTTTGCTATGATAACCTTATCATTCGTCTCATGCCCGTACGGTGCATGTATACATAAGTAATGAAGTTTTGTCTTCGATGCCTCCATTTCATTTCTCACACTATCTACATAGTAATGAGCCGAACCTTGTCTATCTATCAAGAAACTTTTGTTTACAACAAAACCCTTGTCTGTAACAAATACTTTATCTTTGTATGTCTTCAATAAAGACTCCAACCATATGGCGTCAAACTCTGTTGATGCTGACAATCCACTTATGCTTTCTGCTATTACCTCGCTTATCAAAACTACATCGTTTGGATTATCTAGGTTGTTTTGAATTGCTGCACAAATCTTTTTTGCCATTGGTGGCTTTGAATGGAAAGTTCTTTCATCATCGTTAAAATCTTTGTATGTCACATTGAATATCATTTCAGAGTATGTTTCTAAAACTTTGGTTCCATTTCCGAAATCATGTTTAATTCTATCTCCTCCAAATTCAATTAATTTTAAATAAAAATATTCATTTGCGGGTAGTGTTTCTATTTTGTTTTTTTGTGATATGTCTTGTCTTTCATTATACCCGTAGCCCTTAACTACAAATCTACCATCACTGTGATCAATCACTTCCATTTTTACCAATCTCCATTACATTTATGAAAGCGAAACAGGGGTAGCATAATGTCGGACCAAGCATTTTTTCGGTACCTGGTATTTCGTTTTTGCATTTTGCGCATGACAATGTTGGTCGTACGTGAAGTTTACACACAAGGCAAAGCCATGGACCAAGAGATTCACCATCAGTCCAAGCTTGACGACATCGTACACACTGTTTTTCATCTTGTTCAATTTTATTCATTTACACAAACCTCTTAAACACTGGAAATCTGAGTTTTCCATTTGGTCCCTCCATGAATGATACATCCACTTTTCTACCAATCAATGTATCAATACCAATCTGGTTCTTTGCAAATAATGTGCAGTTCCCAGCTATTACACCAGCATTATTACGTAAAGTCATAATGTAATCTCTCTTTCCTTTTTTAACTGAAACAATTTCAAATATGTCATCATAATATGCTTTAATCTTATACCATTTTGACATGTAAGGTTTTGTATTATCCTTTACAACTATTCCTTCAAGGTTATTTTCAAAGCAATATTCTTTTGTTATCTCGTTTTTATTTTCAAGTCTCTCTATTAATTTTAAATTACCAGTTGGAACTGGGGCATAATCGTCCTTCCAATCTTGAAACATATTCTCAAGTAATTCTCTTCTGTAACTCAATGGTGAATTTTCTAAACTTTCATCACCATATTGTTTTATGTCAAACACAACATAAGTTAATTGTCTCGCATGGACTTTTGAATAAATTCTTGACTTTGATTCATCCATTAAAACTCTTGAACTTGTGTTTGAAAAATTGTCTCCGTTTGGAGTTTCTGTAACTAACTCTCCATCCAACACAACTGGGGTTCTTTTAGGCAAGAAATTATTAAGGTCTGATTTTAATTCTGGAAATTTAGATATTTCATATTTATATGATTTCGTGTAGAAAGATGTACCAAACCAACCAGAAAACCTTGGGTCTGACACTATTGCTAATCTTACACCATCACGTTTAGGTTCAAAGACAGTGTTAGCAGAATCAAGAGATGGTAGTTGCTCCCATTCTTTTTGTATAGGTTGGTTGAAATCCATTTATCAAAAAATAAAGAAAGTAATTGGCTATCCGCCAATTATTGGTGTTGCTCCAAATAGGTGCTGTTCTTGGTCTCTGATGATTACAGTTCCTTTTGGAACTTGTAAGTTCTCATAGGTTTGTCTGTCTTGCAACATCCATTGACCTACTCTGTTACCTTCAGATACCTCATACCCTTTTGGAACGACATACATTCCAGACGAGTATGAATGTTGTGAGATTGTAATGTCTTCCAAAGAAACAATTTCTTTCAAAGCGACATGGTCGCTAAGTTTTTCTGTTTCTTGATGACATTCTTGTGCACCGATACTGAATGAAAGTTCAGAGTTTTCTAAACCATCATGTAAAACCTGTGCTGCCTCATTGTCTAATTTCGTTGTATCGAAATGACCTGTTTTCATCACTTGCTGTAATGTTTGTGTTGACTGATTTGTTTCAGACATAGTTATCATAACTAATCATATAAAATAAAAAAACTTTTCCTTTCATTCATGTATATTTCCTAGGTGGTTTCTCTTTCAATTCGAAACCTTTTGTTATTGCTTTCAATTTTTTGCTTTTTCTCATAGCCTGTCCAGTAGCTCTACGACTAGAGCCCTCTGGAAATTCTCTATCATATTCCTTACCTAAATCCTGGCTTATCTTGTAAGCCATGTGCCTATATATCAGAGTGTAAAATTCTCTCAATCCAAATATACCTATGAATTTCCTATAGTATTCTTTATTTCCTTCTAGATCTAATTGTTTGTCATTTTCCAGATAATTTAGAAATATTTGCCACCTTGTTAAGTAATTTCCGTCCTTATCAACACAACCTGATATAACCTGTGACTTGTTAGCCTGTGAAAGTATCTCGTATTTCAATTTATAGATAGGTAACATGTCAGCCTTTTCTCTGATTGTCTTTTTCTTTGTCATTATCTTTCTCCAGGGTCGTCATATCTACAATTTAAATGGTTATTATCCATATTCTCTTTCTTATATTCACGCTTACCATTATTATTTTCTACATGGTAGAACTCTGAATATTTCTCTCCACCCATGGTTCTTCCGTCTAATAAGAAACACTCTTTTTTATTTGGATGTTCACTTATTCTTTTTCCCTCACCTGGATGTTCATCAAGCGACCATGCTTCTGCCATCACTACAAACATGTTTGGATTGAATACCTTACTTACCTGATCAACAATTTCTATAGGTGATTGCATTCCGCCTTTTGCTTTCAACTCTACAACTATTATGTTGTTTTCTTTTTCTGCACAAAACATACATTCTGGTAAAGTTTCATTATGTGCTTCAAAGTCCATCTTCAATGAAAACATAAACTCTACAAAATTCTTCAAGTCACCTTCTGTTCTTTTTTCAGATTTCAACTTATGAAAATCAATTATCTTCGGCATGAAATCTATACTTGTGAATTGTTCGAAACCATAGAATGTAATTTTATTTACAGACATATTATGTCACCTTTGCCATCATTACTAAAGATTTCATTGTTTTCTATGTTTGGTAAATTAAGAGTGAATCCATATCTGTCTTTCCAGTCATCAGCATGAGAGATGATATTATTATTTGACTCATACCACGAATCCATGTTTTCTTTAAATCCTAGTTTCATATCAATCTCTTTATACTCATTAATTGTATTCTGATATTTATCTTGCCAGTATGAAGGTGGTTCCAATGGTTCTACTACTTCTAAGACCCTTTGTCTTGTAGGTATTATTCTTGATAATAAATCAATCCAGTTTGTCATTGCTAATCCAAATCTATCCTTCATGTACAATATCTTCATTGCGAGTCTTGTTGAAAATTGTATATGATTGTAAACTGACCACCAAATCTCATTAAACTCGTTATTACTGAATTCATTTGAAGTCGTATTATAGAAATTTGTAACATGTGGATCTAAGAATTCTCCATGAGGTTCAACTCTTGTACATAATCTTGACAGATGTTTTGTTACATGTTGGTCTATCACTGAGCCATGGTTTAGATCTATTGTTTCCCATTCTCTAACCATATCTTTCAAACCATCATAATTAATCACATAGTTTGGATATCTTCCTTTCCCTGGTGCCTTGTCAACAATTCCGTTTACATTGAATGGTTCAAAACCAATTCTTACACTTTCTAGATGACCATGACCTATTCTATCTCTCATTCGAGAAACTGTTATCTCAGGTTCTGGCATAGTGATCAATGCATTAAGCATAGATTCTCTGCTAACTGAATTTGAAGCCCATGTAGTGAAAGTCCAATATGTTAGATTGGCTGAAGATGTCATTATAATATAACAACCTCAAACATCTTCTCGTGGAATGTCTTTCCCTCGTCCCTGGCTTTCATGTCTATGTATTTTATTCCATCCAATAGCTCATCGTCATTATGTTCTATTGCGAATAAAACAAGGCTATCAATTAGCTTGTTAAACTCGGCTAGATCCTCCTCTTTGATTTTGTTTTGTTCACTCATTTTAATCGATAATAAAAAAAGAAAGGATTTAGATAGCACCTACTGCGTAGATTACTTCTCTCTTTGAGTTGTTTACAACTGCTTGAACTACTTCTAATTCAATTGGCTGTGATAACCAAGCTGATTCATCTGAACCCAGTGAATCAATTAAGAAGTTTCTACTTGTTTTGTTTGCTACCCAAGTCTTTGCTTCACTGCCGTCTTCGAATTGACCTTCTAGAGGTTTTACGTCAACGAACAGTTTGGTTCCGTAATTTTTTGTGTCGACATCTCTTGGCTCTCCAACGCAGATGAATTTTCCACCTACTTTGACTACATCCTCGGAATTTAGAAATCCGAGTCTATCTCCGCCACCAGATGTTGGTTGTTTTTCTAACACCATAATTATCATAACTAGTTAATGGGAAATAAAAATATATCATTTAATTCTATAATCATGACCTGTTATTTTTTTGTGTAATTCTGCGGTTGATTCTTTTTTGAATCTTAAATTACATCTGTAACAGATCATCATGTATACCCTTATTGTTTTATGTATTTGAAATTATTTTTAAGAATTTCATTAGTCATCTCGCCAATTATCTTCAGGTGGTTCGTATTCTCCTTCCGTCCACTCTTGACATTCACAATCATCATATTTGTTCAGGCATTTCTTATCGTTCTCATGTTCATCGAGTCTATGTCCGCAAGTTCCACAAGGTGTGTCCTCGTCTATGATGTTAGCGTCACACATAGATTGTGTAACTCCTGGTGGTAGGTCCCATCCAAAGTCAGGCATCTTCCTGTTGCTCCTTTAAAATATGTATTAATTCTGATACTATTATTGGAACCAGTCTGTCAACAATTGTATCACTGTTGTCATGTTTCTCTGGATTATAATCTTCACCAGCTGCACGTTCTTTACCTATGTAGATTAAATCGTATCTTTCCAAAAGTTCTCTCAATTCTTTTACAAAAGTACGAGCTTTTGAAACATCATATCCATGTTGCATGTTTACTACTTCTGACCAATCAATTTCTTTAGAAAGGATGTTGTGAAGTGGCTTTATCTTTGGTAATTCTGTCTTACCTTTCATCATTATTCATCTCCGTGAATTTTTTAATTTCTTGTATGCAAGGGTCTTTTAACCATTCCTTAGGAACTGTTTTCCAATCAATTGTATCCGCAAGTAGTTTCATCAGTACACTGGTATCTGGTTTACCGTGATTCACGTCTAAATTCCTCCTCCTCTTGTGCTTGCTCTTTTAGTATTTCTTTTGTTGCATTTCTAATTTCTTGTTGAGAGAAAGTCTGAAATTGTTCAAACATTTCTTTTACACTGAATACATCTTTTTCAACTTGTCCTAGTCTCTGACATATATCATCAAACTCTTCTCGTGTAATACCTTTACACTGATCGTCATCTTCAATATATCCTCCTCCGAGATCATCGTTTCCCATAGCGGGTTCCTCTTGTGCTTTCTCTTTTAGTACTTCTTTTGTTGCATTTCTAATTTCCTCTGTCAATCTATCTCCTCTCATTGTATTCTTTCTCCTAATTCTAACATTCCCGTGTCAGTATTTTATTTCTCCCATTTTCTCTTTGACTTCCATGATAATATCATCCACGCTTTCAAAGAGTTCTTCTCTTCTTGCGTTTTCTTTCATGGAACTTAGACTATCAATCAGTTCTTCAAGAAACTCTTCTTGTCTATCATAGTCTATTTTTTGGCTCATTTCGATTCCTCCTTATAGCTTCTTTACATTCACTCAATCTGAATACCCCATTCCAACTACACCTTCTCCATTACAATAATCACAATGAATTTCAATTTCTCCAATTTCTCCATACTCTTCTTTTGTTATCCATACAGTTCCATGTCCATTACAATCAGGGCATACTTTATCACTCAATCTAGGTCATACCTCATGTCTACTTTATTCATATTTCTCTCCATTTTCTTTCAACCATGTAACCTCTCCTCTTATTCTATTTGATGCTCTTTTCTTTCTGTCACCAAACCGTCCTACTACAAACTGTTCCGTTCCAGAGTGGTGGTTTTCATGTCTTTGTTTAATGTGTTCAAATAATTTGTCCCTTATATCCAAATCAAATGGACATAAGTTACATCGTATCATCATCAATTACTCATCTCCGAACAATATTCTTGCCAGTGTTCTTCACACCAGTAATCTATATCGTATTGTGTTTCGTTTTCACATTCAGGTATTCTACATTTCATGATTATCATAATTAGTTATGTGAAATAAAAAGATTAATTGCAAATATCGCAATTTTCATCTGAGCATCCATAATCTCTTTCCTCCACGGTTCTCTTATGTCCACAATCTGCACATGTCAATCTATCAGAGTAAACCCAATCTCCTCCTCTCCTTTCTCTTTCAGGATACCAGTGTTTACACTCTAATACTTTTACGTCTTTAAAGTTTACAAAATAACTAGGTGATCCATACCACGCATTGTAAACGCCTTCAAGGTCCAAGTTAAAGACACCTCTGTCACCGTCTCCAGTGACATTGTCAAAGCTGCATTCGTCTGTATCTATTGTTACTCTTATTTTCATATCGCACCTCTTCCTTTCGTTCTCTTTTTCTTTTTACTATGAATGCGTACAAACTCGTAGATTACAAATTCCAATACAATTTTTGCTTTAAACTTTAATTCTTGTTCTTCAAGTGTATCCTCTTTCATTTCTTCATAACGTTTTACCCAGTCTCCTAATCCAACTCCAAAGAATCTCATTGCACCTTCTACTTTTCCATATCCTAATACATTACTATCTGGTCGCTCTTTCCCACTGTAAGATAATCCACTGCAATCAAACTTAGCACCTAATCCCTCACAACGTATGAGTACATCTGTATCCAATTTGAACTCACTTAGTTCTTCAATGCTAAATTCTCTTATTTTAAATTGAGAAGGTTGGATTGTTGAATTTTTCTTAACATCATATCCTCTATTTTCAAGTATACTACGAAATCCATAATATGTTCCTAGACTAGAGAAAACTAGTATTTTTTTATTAGTGCTAGAATCCTTTTCTAATCTTTTAATAGAATCTCCTATCCTTTTTACAGTTTCATCTGACAGTGAATGTTTTCTATTCAAAACAATGTCATGAATATATTCGATTACATATCCTTCTCCTATACGTTCGTTGATTATAGGTTCGTAGTATTTTTTCTTATTATCAAGGTAGGTCTGCATGGTGTAACCTGTCAAATTCCATTCTAAATCATTCAATCTCTATCACTCGCAAAGTCACTTGGTTCTATTTCAACCTCTGTCTCATATTCCTCTCCACAATGTGGACAGGTAACTGTTACTGTAAATTCAGTCATCTATTTTTCTCCCAAGTAGTACTCCCAAGTACTCGTCAAATGACTTGACCATTTTATTATACTCATCTGCTGTTTCGATAATTTTTTTATTAGTTGTTTGAAGTTCACCCTCTAGATTTTTGGCTCTTTGGTTAGCTTTAGCATTATACTCTAAAGCACGGGCACATAGTGACACCATCTCTAACCATGCATCATACCATTCTTGTTTAGTAAGTTTAGATTCTATTGTAGGAATTCGACTACTAGCAAAAGTTTTTACCACGTAGTCATAATCAACTATCCTCCGTTGTTCTTTGATTGTTATCATTTTAATTCATAACTTCCTTCCAATATAATTTTCTTTCATCTGAATTATTAGATTTTTTCATCATAACTAGTAATAAGAAATGAAAAAATCAGGCAACTTTCGTATTTCATCTTTCCAAAGTCGACCATATTGAGGTCTATCCCTTGGTTGTTGTTTCAGGTTTACCGTCATCCATTTCTATGTGTGAGGCTACATAGAATGACGTCTCTACGCTCTTTCCTATGTATGGGTTCACTGTGATTGAGAGATGTTCTTCTGCGCCTGGTTATTCTCTCTCTGACTGCCTAGCCAGCCACTTCTTCAAACTTACAATCCGCTAGTGTAATTTTTTTTTGGTTAGGTGGGTAGTTCCCTAGTCGCGACAGGCGTCTACTCCTCCAAACCATAATTAGTTATGAGATAATAAAAAAAGAGAGGATTAGATTTCTCTAATCGGATGAAACTTGAGATTCGGCTTCTGCTGAAGCTTCCTGCTCACGTTTGTATTGTTCGCGTCTCTCTTGGTCTGCTGCAAGTGCTTCACCGAACTTTGAGACCATGTCTTCATAGTTGGTTTGTCTCTTGCTTTGCTTTCTGTCGATTGCTTCATCAATGAGAGTTTTCTCAAGGATGATGACGAGGCTGCAGAGGTCTTTTGGGATACGTGTTGCTTGGTTAGCAACTGCAACGA
>JABAOF010004338.1_pt2 | contig 13865 bp, 11 predicted proteins | sample 7062171 | NCBI WGS metagenome assembly JABAOF01 (sample SAMN14538628, study PRJNA623070) | marine sediment metagenome | biome: marine biome [ENVO:00000428]; feature: marine pelagic biome [ENVO:01000023]; material: deep marine sediment [ENVO:00002113] | place: India: Gulf of Khambhat ...
GCTAAGTTGTAGGTTCTCCCGATTTATCGGGATACTCCGGGAGTTTTGGGGCCGGCAGTGTCCACAATATCAGGGTTGACTGGTGAATCTACTATAGTTTAACAAGCGGTTAAAATCTAATGGCCTTTAGTTATTTTTCTTTGATTGTCTCAATCAATTCAGCGATGCAAAGCTCCAGCCTATTTATTTTTCGGCTGATGCTGGGTCTTTGCATCATCACCCAACCGAAAACGCTTATGAAGCCAAGCCATTGGCTACTACAGATAACGATGACAGCATGCATAATCTGATATTGGACCTGCTCGGTCCTGAAGAATTTGATGGCACTAAAAATAATCAGAACCGTACAGATGAGATAACATACAAAAACATTGATCATAACCAAGCGCATTTTTTTGCTATAGAAGTCTCCTAACCATGAACGCATCGTAACTTCTTTCGACTCATCATATTCCGGCGGACTATCGATTATCTTTTTTATCTGTTCCTTATCCATTTTTTCACCTCGAAAATTAATTATCAAAATATTTTTCCCATAACTGTTTTAATTCTTCTCTTGCCTTAAAGAGGCGAGATTTTACAGTGCCTGGTGGAATATTCAGGGCAATACTTATTTCAGAAATACTTAGTTGCTCAAAATAATATAGACTTAAGATCACTCTACTATCATTTTTTAATCTTTGAACTAATTCTTTTACCTGTAAATCATTATCTTTTTGATTACGATCAACTTCAATTGACTCAAGGTTTATATGTCGATTTTTATTTTTGTTTTTCAACCAGTCAATTGATCTATTTGTGGCGATTCTATAAGCCCAGGCTTTAAAACTTTTAGGGTCATGTAATTTTCTTAATCCTTTTATTATCTCAAGCCAACATTGCTGAGTGATATCCCATGAAGCATGGACGTCAGTAGTCAATCTAAAGACATACTGCCATAGCTTCTTCTGCCATAGACACACCAGCTTTTCCAACGCTGCCGCATTGCCGCCCTGAGCAGCCATAACCAGCAACTGGTTTTCTATGTTTGAAAGATTATCTTTCATCTACTTTCTTAGGCTTGTGAGTTGCTTAATTGGTTCATTTTATTTAAAATTTTTCGCATTTTCCCAATAACAGTCTGGAAAAAGTTTTTACATGTTTTGTTTATTTGTAATATCAGAGATTTGTTAGAATGTCAATTTGACGAAAATTATTGGATAACCGGACGATACTCAGGAACGCATATGCGTTGAGTGTATGGACCGGGGAGTTTTGGGGCCGGAAGTGACTTGCTTGCAATTTACGCTCAATTGTCGTTTCCTAAATGATTTTCAAGAACAGATTCTATCCATTCCCTAACACTAACACCCATTTCTTTTGCGCTTTCGAGCAGATTTTTGTGGCGAACGAGGCCTGCGGGGTTGTTGGCGTCCATGTAACTATACATAAGGTTGTGCCACAAGCAAGCGGCGAGCCATTCTTTCACTGGTGTTCTTTCCTCGCCAAGATAGGCATATACACGGAGTATTTCGTTTTTGGGATCGAAGCCAAGGTCAATGTGCCCTAAATCTAAGAGTAAAAACTGCATCGGCAGGCCTAAGAGCCATTTGTCCAATCCCAGCACATATCCGAACAGCAGACGGCCGAGCCTTTCTTTCTCTATGCCCTCCTTGCGGGTCGGGATGTTTAACCGGCCGGTGCCGATACCATGAATCCAGCTTTCGATGTAACGAAATGTATTGTGGTGACAATCGGACAAAGTGTGCACGCCGGAGGCAATGGCACAACAGGTTTTATACAATTCTTTTTTTCTGGAATCCTCAAGGCTTTCAAGGTTTTCCTGATATTCCGGCTTCCACTTCGGATAGATACAGGGCAGGGCGGCTTTCTTTGATATTTCCTTATCGAGAGCAGCTCCCCGTCCGCCCTCTTCAAAAAGTTCCTTGACATGCCTCTCGCCTTCCTCCAGCTTTGAAATATCATCGAATTGAGAATAAGGCACCGTATCGCTGGTCATCGAAAAGTATTCGATAATAAGAAGCATCCGCTCCATCATCAGCTTTTGGACTTCCGTCAGCTTTGCAGCCGGACCAAGCCACGCATAAGTGCGGTTAATGAATCCGGCAGCGCCGGGAAATTGCTCGACGAAATCTTCTTTGGGCTCACCTGCCAGATAACCTTTCAATATGGTATTTATCGTTCTCATGCTTTCCATATGAAGCGGTTGAGTGGTTTTCTGCCGCCACCACATGCCGGAACACCAGCAGCCGTTGCGAAATGACGGCTCATCCAGTTTACCTTTGCCGATGGCGTCCAACAGCTCGTCCACAGTAACCGGAAATCCGCTATCACACGGCACAAGGCTCGCGATATGGGCGCGAATCTGCCGGGCGCTGTCATCCAGAGTTCTCAATTTGCTCTGCATGCCGTTGATGTATTTGATTTCTTCATCCCAGTTCTTTTCCTCTCCCGGAAAGGTCCAGGAAACGACCGGCCACTTCCTTATCTCATTACCCGCCTCATCAGCAATAACGTTTGTAATGATTTCGACTTTCTCGCCTTCTGATGAAGCTTTCCTGCCGGTGTATATTGCTTCAAAACCCGGAGATACCATATTGTACGGCACCAATCGAACTTTTCTTTTTGCCATAATTCAGCCCTATTAATTTGTCATACAAATTGTATTTTACACACTAAAAGAGATTGCGGATCGAGATATTCAATTTAAGACATACTACTTAAAACATACTACTATGCTCGACGAGGTTTCACAAGGCTGCTGATACAGGAATTCTATTTTATCAAAGAAATGGATGCTCTCGCAAAATGACCCGGCCCTAAAGATAGTTTAAGTGCCTAAAGTTGTGGATTATTATAATCACTTAAATTCACTTTAAGTACTTTATCGGTTGGTTGTGGTCTTGCAAAAATGGTCAGAACAGCATATAACATTGGCTGTTATGGCGAAAGATATAGAGAAACAAACTTGTGCTGAGCTTGCCGAACGTATCGAGCGGTTGCGGGAGGAGATTCGAGAGCACGATTATCTCTATTACGTGCTCAATCAGCCGAAAATCAGCGACCGGCAATACGATAAGCTCTTTGCCGAGCTAAAGAAATTGGAAGAGGCGAATCCGCAGTTTATAACCGGCGATTCACCCACTCAGCGGGTTTCGGAAAGGCCGCTCGAAGGTTTTACCAACGTCCGGCACGCAGTGCCGATGCTGAGTATGGACAACACCTATAACGCCGATGAGCTAAGGGCCTTTGACGAGAGAGTAACAAAGCAGCTTGGCAGCGAAGATTACGATTATGTAGTAGAATTGAAAATAGACGGGGTCGCGATAAGTCTCCGTTACGAGGATGGGATTCTGGTTACGGCCGCTACCCGCGGCGACGGCGAGGTGGGTGATGATGTGACCGCCAACGTGCGGACAATAAAAGCCGTGCCGCTTACACTATTAGGCCGCGATACAATCCCCGCCGTGCTCGAAGTTCGCGGCGAAGTCTATATGCCCACAAGTGCTTTTGTCGAGCTAAACAAACTTCGTGCAGAAGCCGGCGAGCCGGCCTTTGCCAATCCGCGAAACGCCGCGGCAGGGTCTTTGAAGCTGCTGGATTCAAGAATTACCGCCGCGAGGAACCTTTCGTTCTTTGCATACGCGACCGGCGAGATTTCCGAGCCATTGGCGGACAATCATTATCAAACACTTCAGAGATTCAAAAAACTCGGCCTGCCTGTTAATCCCAATATCCAAAGAGCAAGAGATATAAATGAAGTAATAGATATTTGTTTGGCTTCGAGTGAAAAACGGTTGAAGCTGGATTACCTGATTGACGGGATGGTGATAAAGATTGACCGCTTCGAGCAGCGGGAAATATTAGGTGCGACGGGCAGGGCGCCCCGGTGGTGCATTTCATATAAGTTCGCCGCCGAGCAGGCCGAGACCATCGTCGAATCAATCGATGTTCAGGTCGGCAAGAGCGGGATTTTAACGCCGGTGGCCAATCTGACGCCGGTGCAATTATCCGGTACGACGGTCAAGCGGGCGAGCCTGCACAACTTCGATGAATTGAACCGGCTCGGTGTACGGTGCGGTGACACTGTGATAATTGAAAAGGCCGGAGAGATAATACCGCAGGTAGTGGAAGTAAAGAAAGAATTAAGGCCTGCCGGTACAAAGCCCTTTAAGGTCCCTCAAGAGTGTCCGAATTGTGGCTCGGCGGTGGCCAAGGACGAGGACGGCGTTTATATCCGGTGCCTCAATCCGAATTGTCTGGGACAACTGAAGGAGCGCCTGAAATATTTCGCCGGACGCGGGCAGATGGACATCGAAAATCTCGGGACGGCCTTGATTGAGCAGTTAACTGAAATGGGGCTGGTCAAGAATTTTGCGGACCTTTACAAATTGCAGAAATCGGAGCTGATTGAGCTGGAGCGAATGGCTGAAAAAAGTGCCGATAATGTAATAAGAGCGATAGAGGCGAGTAAGAGCCGGCCATTATGGCGATTTGTTACAGCTTTGGGCATTCGGCATATCGGAGGCCAATCGGCACAGATTTTAGCCGAGCATTTCGGCTCGCTTGATGCCCTTATGAACGCAACAGAAGAGGAGCTTGCGGAGATAGACCAAATCGGACCGACAATGGCAGAAAGTGTGTATGAGTATTTTCGCAATCCGCTTAATCGGGCGGTAATCGAACAGTTATTGGCCGCAGGCGTCAGGCCACAGCAGCCAAGAGCACGGCCCCGGCGAAAGGGAAAACTGGCAGGCAAGACGATTGTTGTCACCGGCACATTAGAGAAATTCACACGCCAGCAAATAGAGCAGGCTATCAGGCAGGCAGGGGCGAAAGCATCATCGAGTGTGAGTAAGAGAACCGATTACGTGTTAGCCGGAGAAAATCCGGGAAGCAAACTCGACAAAGCGAGAAAACTTGGAGTTGAAGTGATAAACGAAAAAGAGTTTTTGGAGTTACTGTGAATCAGGACGAAAGACTGATGCGGTCCGCTTTGAAATTGGCGAGGCGGGGTATCGGCTCGGTAGAGCCGAATCCTGCGGTCGGGGCGATTATCGTCAAGGCCAATCAGATTATCGGCAGAGGCCGGCATAAGAAATTCGGCGGCCCCCACGCTGAAATAAACGCGCTCGAAGACTGCAAGACCTTAGGAGTCAATCCCCGCGGCGCTGCAATGTACGTTACCCTTGAGCCGTGCTCTCACGAGGGTAAGACCGGCCCCTGCACGCAGGCCATAATCGAAGCCGGGCTGGCAAAGGTTATTGTCGCAACGACAGACCCGTCGGAGCACGCCAAAGGTAAAGGCATCGAGCAGTTGGGTAATGCGGGAATCGAAGTACAGACTGGCATCTGTGAGAAGCAAGCGCGCCTACTTAACGCGCCTTTTATCAAATTTGCGGCTACCGGAAAGTGCTGGGTGACATTGAAGTGGGCGCAGAGCATCGACGGCAAGGTCGCCACAACCGAGCCGCAGCCGTCGGGGAGCGGCTGGATTTCCGGCAAACAAAGCAGAAAAGATGTGCACAAGTTACGCCGGCGTGCACAGGCGATATTGGTTGGCGTTAATACCGTAATCGCGGATGACCCATTACTAATGGCCAGACCGAGTAAAGGTAAAAAAGCCACAAGAATTGTATTAGACAACCACCTGAGGATTCCGCCGAATTGCAAGCTGATTAAGACCGCCAAGAAAAGCCCCGTGCTGATCTGCACCAGAGAAGACTCAATCCGGGCGAATTCGGAACTTGCAGAAAAGATTATCAAAAGGGGGGCCGAGGTGCTTGCTTATTCGGATATGGAAGGCCGGTTCAACCTGCAATTTTTACTCGATGAATTGAGTAAGCGCGGCATCGGTCATCTGCTTGTCGAAGGCGGGCCGAGGGTGCTGACATCATTCTTAAAAGAGCAACTTGCCGATGAGATTGTTGTTTATATCGCACCGAAGATATTAGGGGCGCAGGGCAGTGTCGATATAACCGCCCCTATGGCCGAATTAACACAGACTGTCGGTTTGCATTACGTGGATATTGAACGCTTCGGAGATGATGTTCGCCTGACGGGTCTGACCGGAAGGGCGCTCAGTGAAATTTCGGTCTCACTCTGAAAAATAGATATAAGGATTCCTTCACGTTACTAAAGGACAGGTTTATTAACAGTAACATAACACGGTTTGTCATTCTGAGCGGAACGAAGTGGAGCGAAGAATCTCATGCTCCTTATAATGTGATTATTCTTCTCTAAGGCCAGATGCTTCGCGTTGCTCAGCATGACGGATTTAAATCGGTCAGTTTAAGTTATTTAATTTGGGATTGTAGTGAATGGATAAAAGAGAGGTGGTCAAATTAGCGATTGAGGGACGCAGGGTCCCGTACGTTCCGTGGCAGTGTAATTTTACTTTTGAAGCAGCGGAGAAGCTGCGGAATCATTTTGGCCGGGACGATTTGGACCGGGTGATAGACAATCATTTCGTCAAGTTAGGCATGAATATGGGCATTTTTACCGCTCTCGGTAACGACCGTTTCCGTGATTTCTTCGGGGCGGTGTGGGACCGCAGCGTTGACAAGGATATAGGCATTGTCGAGAAGTATGTCTTGCTGGAGCCAACCCTGGCCGGATATGAATTTCCCGACCCCTTGGACAAACGTTTCTTTGAGAATATCCCTGAGCTGCTGTCTGAATACGGGGATTGTTTCCGGGTCTTTAAGATTGGATTTTCGCTATACGAGCGGGCCTGGGCGATGCGGGGGATGGAGAATTTGATGATGGATTTTTTGGACCATCCGGTATTTGTGCACGAGCTTTTGCAACGAATAGCCGACTATAACATCGCCCAGATTACCGAAGCCCTGAAATACGATATAGACGCCGTCTATTTCGGCGATGACTGGGGCCAGCAGAGGGGCCTGCAGATGGGGCCTCGCCTATGGGCGGAGTTTATCCGGCCGGAGTTGAAGCGGATGTACTCGGTGGTTCGGGAGGCGGGCAAGTACGTTACTATCCATTCGTGCGGCAAGGTGGATGAGCTTTTTGATGATTTGATTGAGATCGGGCTTAATTGCTTTAATCCGTTTCAGCCTGAGGTTATGGACGTCTTTGACCTTATGAAAAGGTACAAGGGACGGCTTGCATTTCACGGAGGATTATCCACCCAGCGGACCCTGCCATACGGCTCGGTCGAAGATGTTAAGAGCGCAACAACAAAACTGCTGGAAGCAGGCAAAGACGGCGGCTATATCTTCGCACCGGCCCACGCCGTCGAGGGCGACGTCCCTCTGGAGAACATGCTGGCCTTTATAGAGGTCCTCCACACCCAACCTGGCTACCAGGAACGATAATCTTGCATTCCGTATTGCGTCGTGCTTATTTGTAGTTGCTGCTCGGCTTGGGTGCGGTGATTTAAGATAACACGACTAACCACCGGCCGGTATTAACGAGCGAGCTGTCAGCAGGCCATTCAAACTCAAACGCCGCTGTAGGTCTTTTCCTCACTGTGTTTTCGCTGCCATTGCTCGAGATATTTTGCCGCTGCATCTCTTCCACCCAGTCCGAAAGCCAGGGCCAAAGCAAGGCAAACGCCGCCAAGGATGATGTTGAACGTAGTCGTTACCAGAAGCGTTGCTATGCCCAGCTCCCTCAGCGAAATCATCCCGGCAAAGATAATGATGGCCCATCGGCTTACCGCCGCTAACATCTCCGGCTTGGGCAAAGATGCATTACCAGCCGCTGTGTGAACGATGCCCGAGACAAAGTTCGCCAGAAACATACCCACTACCAGAACGAACAGAGCCGCAATGACATTCGGAATGTATGCAAACAAACTCTCAAGAACACTTGATGCTTGCGGCAGACCCAGCGCGTTGACCACCATGACCAGCACCATAATAATTGCCAGCCAATACACCAGGCCGCTCAGCACGTCGATTGCGGAAGTCTTCAGGCCCCCTTTACTCAGAATCTCCGATATCCCCGCTTTATCCGCCAGCTTGTCGAAGTGTATCGTCCTAAGGCCTTGATTGACTACCCGTCTGAGTGCTTTGGCTACCAGCCAACCCACGGTCAGGATGATCAGCGCCCCGATCAGCGTGGGCAGATATCCGACTATTTTGGTCAGCATTTCACTCACCGGCGTCACGATAAGACTTTTCCATTCTATCGCTGCCAACATTTTTTGTACCTCCAAATTAAATTGTTGATATTTAGTACTCGTTTTTACACTGTTCAACGATTATCGGCTGTTTTCACACGCCGGCTGAGGACATTTCTTTGCTGCCGAAAATCAAGGCAAAAAAGAGGATTTTAAATCTGGAGTGAATTTTTTTCGGACCAAAAAACCTGCTTCCAAACCCATGTAAAAACCGCACCCAAGCCGAGCAGCAAAGGCGTAACAAAGTCAGGCTATTCTATCTTTTTCAGAATCCCATTCTTCAAATAGTAGCGTTGAAGTCTGCAACTATTATAGACAAAAACTTCGGATTTTCCCTCTTGGTCAATCAGGTGTGGCTTGCCAAGACTCGCCATCAACTCTTCTTTCGTCATACCTTTTGTGGCCAGTCCATTCAAAATGGAAAAGCGAACCTTTTCGTTTGTCTCAGGATGCGACTCCAAATATGAACGTTGGCGGCTTGCTACTGCTTGACCTGCGCTCGTAAAATCGAAGTGGATTTCTTCGGGATATAATTCGTAACAAGCCCCCGAAGCAAGATCCACAATGCTGCCTACAATACTACAAAGAAGAATGTTACACCAAAACAAACCTTGCAGTTTATGCTTAAGTTCCTTTTGTTGCGGCTCACAACCTGCGTACTCGGCAACCAAAGTGTGGTCCCGGTTTCGGCGCAGGTCAAAACTACCGGGTGTAATAATAGATGCACCCGTATCCAAACTGACTTTTACGCCTGGTGGCTCCGACGTGACGGGGATATTTTGGTATTTGCCCTTCGTGATCGTAGCACAACCAGTTACGAACACGAAAGCACAAAGCAGAAAGGTTAGAATCGTCTTTTTTATTTTGCACCATTGTCCTTCTGCCGGTGCTTCTTCAGACTTTTTGAACGGCGTTTCCCCAGACGGCCCTGGAGGCCTCTGTTCAAGCTCTTTGGACACTACCTGCTGAGTTTCTTCGGGCGATATCTTTTGAGGATTTTCCAGAACCCGAAATTTTTCTTGGCAAGCCACAATTTATCTCTTTTCACAAGAAAATAGATTTCACTTTTCATAAACATCCATCGGCATATTCAGACAGTAACATTACGTAAGACTATCTCCTCCTTCAATGCAGAAGGGGCTTTCTTATTACCCTACCTTTCAGATACCCTCCGGCTTGAGTTTGGTTATTGTAGCAAGCTAAAACCCCTCTGAGGGCAAGCTGACAGAAAGTCCTGAGCCGGTCTAACCGCAAAATATCGGCTTTTCTTTAATCAAGGCTTCCCTGAGGATTTGATAATGATTTACTCAATGGGTTTTCTTGTACCTTATGTAATCCCGTATCGCCAACAGCTCATCCATCGAGTTGAAGCCTTGTATCCAGTGTGAATCACTAACAGGAACAACTCTCGTTCTGAATTTTGGCTTTCCCCCCGTATCCTTAGATCCTGCCAGATGCTTTACAATATCAGTTAGGTAATACTCTTTTTGAGCGTTATCTTTGTTTATTCTCGCAACACCCCAATAGAAGGCCTCGGTCTTGACAAGGTAAAGGCTTGGATTAACTGTTTTGCAGGCTTTATCAAGCTGGTGGGCTGAATATCTTTGGCTGTCTATGAGAAGCTTGTATTGTCGGGATTGGAGTACCTTCCTGAGGCTCTGCTTGTCTACTTTCCTTCCATTCTTTGCAAACGTAAGCAGTTCACCTATCGAAACAGCCTGTTTGTTTGGATCAGGTATGTGCTTGTCGAGGACTGTGATAATTTCGTCACCGGTTATTTGACCATCTTTGGCTATTCTTCTATTTAGCTCTTCTGCTATCATCAGTCTTGCCAAATCTACCTTTTCGATAATGTCAATTGCTTGCCCTGTCCGGTCGGTAATGATCCAGCCCGCCGAGCGGCCAATAGCAGCGGTTCTTGGGATGGCGAGAAGGGCCAAATCCGCTTCCTGCTTGGCAAATCCATCGACCAGCGCTTCTATCGCAGCATCTTCGATGTATTTGTCGGCCATAGTCAGGAGAACATTGCCCTTGTATCCTGCACTCCGCAAGGCTTCAGCAGCTATCCTGGCCGCGTGCCCTGTACCCAGTTGAGGGCTCTGATACACAAATATTGCGCCGGGATGTTTTCTATTGACTATGTCAAGAACCTGTTCTGCGCCATGACCGACCACGATGAGAAATTTGCTAAACCGGTGTCTCTTGAAAGCATCGATCACCCCGTTTATGGCCGGAACACCATTGATTTTAAGGCAGACCTTCGGCAGCTTGGTTGCACCGATGCGTATTCCCTTACCGCCAGCCAAGATAACCACTATTGTTTGTTGTGGAATATCGTTAGACAGTATCATGGCTGCTTGAAACGCTTGGCTTAAATATCAAGCCTATGTATTTTAATGGGATAACATACTTGCCTGGCTCAATCGATCCGTGCACAGAAAATTCCCTGCGTGAGAATACGTCAGCCGGCATGCTTCCACCTGTAGGCCGGCTGTCCACTGTCAAGATCCTTTTGATTTCGCCAGTATTTTTATGCTCCTACTTTTGACTCCTCCTACGGTATGATACCTGGCCCAAAGCAAGCGGCCGGCCATACATGTTTATGGATTTGTTCAAGAGGTCAACCGAATTGACACGCCTGCCTAACCGCAAACAATTGCCGCAATGCGCTTGAATTCATCACCTAATCCTTCGCCTTATAAACAGAATGAATATAACATATTGGGTAGCTAAAAGCAAGAATAAAATCCTAAAGGACGTATCTGGTCTTGATGGTAGTCATGCAACCTGATTATTCTAAAACGGTTCTAAAATCTTCTACACTTTTGTCCCTCGTCTTGGGTACGGTGATGGTGAGGGACCGTAGATTTCTCGCCTATCTGGCTACGGCTTGCCCGTCTTGGCTCGGCCAAGCCGAGACAGGCTTTGCCAAGACGAGTGGCCGATTTTGACTATATCAGAAAGTGAGCTAAAGTTTGATAATTCTGCACAGGAATGACGATTAGGATTTTTTGTCGAGCAACTTTTTTCTTCTCAGGATGTGGAAATAGTGCTGGGCGAAGCGGTGGGCCTCGTCCCGGACATATTGCAGCAGCTTGCGAGCGGGCGAAGTGGCAGGCAGCTTCAACGGCTTGCTGCGGCCCTGCAGGAAAATCTCCTCCTCCCTTTTAGCTATTGAGGCGATTTTTATGGCCGGTGCCTTCAACTCTCTGAATGCCTTTTCAGCGGCTCTCAAATGGCCCAGGCCGCCGTCAATTAGAACAAGGTCGGGCCAGAGTTCTTCGCCCCGCAGGGCGTATTTGTATCTGCGTTTGACCACCTCGGCAATCATCGCATAGTCGTCGATGCCCTTTACGGTCTTTATTTTGAACCGTCGATAGCCGCTTTTGAAGGGTCTGCCGTCGATGAATTTGACTAACGAGCCGACCGCCTCGGCGCCCCCAATATTGGCAACATCGATGCCCTCAATAATCCGGACCGGCTCAGGTGTTTGCAGAAATCGCCGCAGTTGTATGAGGGCCTCGGTGGGATCTGCAGCGAAAACTTCCGGCTGGACATCCTCGTCGGGCGTGCCACGGCGGTCGAGCCGTTCAATCAATCGAATACGGTCGCGAAACATCGCCGCTTTCTCGTACTGAAGCGCTTCAGCGGCCTCAGCCATCTGCTTTCCCAACCGGCGCAGGATGGTCGAGCGTTTCGACCGTAAAAATCTTATAAGGTCACCGATAACGACTTTTTTATACTCGGCTTTGTCAATTTTGGCGGCACAGGGAGCGGTGCACTGTTTTATGCTGTACAAGATACAGGGCCGAAAGAACCGCCGTTTCAGGTCATCCTCGCTGATATTCAGCTTGCAGGTTCGGAACTTGAAGATTTTCTGCAATACTACTAAGACGCCCCGCAGGTCCTTTGCACCGGCGAAAGGCCCGAATAATCTGCTGCCTCGCGGCCGAGGTTTGCGGGTGATATAGACGCCCGGAAAATCGTCGCCCGTGGTGATTTCCAGATATGGAAATGTTTTATCATCGACCAGGTCCGTATTGTAAGGGGGGCGGATGTCCTTAATCAGGCGGGCTTCGGCAAGCACGGCTTCGACCTCGTTTGAAGTCTCCAGAAAGTCGACGGTTTTGACTTTGCTTATCATTTCAGCGATTTTCGGGCCGCGTGAGACGGTCAGGTCGCCGCTTTGCTGAAAATAGCTGGCCGCTCGCGAGCGCAGATTCTTGGCCTTGCCGATGTAGAGTACTTTATCCGCCGAGCCCTTCATAAAATAAAGTCCCGGCCCCGTCGGAAAGCTCTTTATCTTCTCACGGATCGCCCGAAATTTACTACTCTTTTTGGCTGACATATTCTTATCTTAACATCATTGTGAAATTAACTAAAACACATTGCCCCGTATAAAAAAATTTTTTCTTTCGTAGGTTCAACTACCATAAGGACTAACAGCAGAACCAAAAAAATTACACCAAAAAAATCAGATTTTCGTCTTTACACCTTATCAAATTACCATTAATCTGCCGATAGTAATTTTACGGGTTATACCACTATATCTGGCGTAATTCCCGGTCATTTTTCTATATATTGCGGTATTATTTTTTCGCAGGGAGGCGTATAAATGTCTTATAAGTTCAACCCCGAGAATCCTTTCAAAGACCAGCAACCGCAACCCAAAACGGCTGTAAGAGCCTGCGAATCGAGGGGCTTGAAGATAGAGCATTTCTTTTCAACCCCGGGCGTGCATCCCTTCGAGCAGCTCGAATGGGAGATGCGTTCGGCCAAGATCACCGACGATAGCGGACAGGTAATCTTTGAGCAGGACAATATCGAAGTCCCAACATCCTGGAGTCAATTGGCAACAAAGGTTGTGGCCAGCAAATATTTTTACGGTGACGTCGAGACCGGCCAGCGGGAAAACTCGGTAAAGCAGCTTGTCCATCGTGTTTGCAAAGCGATTGCCGACCGAGGCAGAAAAGACGGCTATTTCTCCACCGACGAAGACGCCGAGGTCTTCTACAACGAGCTGGCCTGGCTGTGTGTGAATCAATACGGGGCATTCAACTCGCCCGTGTGGTTCAATGTGGGCCTGTTGGACGTTTATGGCGTTGCCGGCGGCAAACACAATTTCCGCTGGGACCCGCAGAGCAAGCAAGCCGTTGCCTGTGAAAACAGCTACGAATATCCGCAGGCCTCAGCCTGTTTTATCCAGTCGGTTAAGGACTCGATGGAAGATATAATGCGGCTGGCAACAAGCGAAGCAATGCTGTTCAAGCACGGCTCAGGAACCGGAACCGACCTTTCAACACTGCGAAGCAGTAGAGAGAAGCTGTCCGGCGGAGGCAAACCATCCGGACCTCTGAGTTTTATGAGGGTCTATGACCAGATAGCAGCGGTAATCAAATCGGGCGGAAAGACCCGCAGAGCTGCAAAGATGCAATCGTTAAAGGTCGGCCATCCGGATATTAAAGAATTCATCACCTGCAAGACCGAGGAGGAAAAAAAGGCCTGGGCGCTCATCGAGGCCGGCTACGACCGCGACCACAACAACCAGGCGTATAACAGCGTAATGTTTCAGAATTCCAATCTTTCTGTGCGGGTAACCGACGAGTTTATGCAGTCAGTGGAAAAGGACGATACCTGGGCCACCTATGCTGTAACAACAGGCGAGAAGATTGGGGAGCATTCGGCACGCGAGCTGATGGAGTTAATTGCCGAGGGCACA
>JABAOF010002747.1_pt1 | contig 13863 bp, 11 predicted proteins | sample 7062171 | NCBI WGS metagenome assembly JABAOF01 (sample SAMN14538628, study PRJNA623070) | marine sediment metagenome | biome: marine biome [ENVO:00000428]; feature: marine pelagic biome [ENVO:01000023]; material: deep marine sediment [ENVO:00002113] | place: India: Gulf of Khambhat ...
CGTGAGATCATCACTCTGGTATCGGCCCGGTGGAGCACCTTCGCGGGAGGCGGTGACACGTTCGAGGTCTGCACCGGCAGCACGCTGGAGTCCTTCAAGATCGCCGACTCGGCTGCAATCAACAGACGGCGCTTGGCGATCGCCATCGCCGCTGGTTTCCTGCTCTCTCTGGTGCTGGGGATCTACGTGCTCATGAGGGGCTTCTACCACTACGGCTACTTCGGCACGTTCGTCGGCGAGGGATCGGCGTGGGCCTGGTCATGGCAGACGAGAAACGATGGCAGCAGGATTCTCGAGCGCCTGTCCAGCACTCAGGAGGCCGACGTCAACGCTATCATGGGCATCTCCGCTGGCGCCTTCGTCACACTGGCGCTGGGCGCACTCCGCCTGCGCTTCCTGTGGTGGCCGTTCCATCCACTAGGATACCTCGCGGCCAACACCTGGGGGATGTACTACTACTATATGCCCTTCATGATCGGCTGGGCCTTTAACAGCTTGGTGATCCGCTATGGAGGGCTCCGGCTCTATCGCCGTACGATTCCCCTGGGCGTAGGGCTGGTGGTGGGAGACATGCTCAACCCGACGCTATGGGCGCTTGCGAGTCTGCTGGCCCGCGGGAAGGTCTAGTCCGGCCGCGACCTGGGTGGCGTGCCGCCTGGCAGAGATGCTCCTGGGGCGACGCGCGAGCAGAGCGCACGCGAGGCATCGTCCGAGATAGGGCATGCGCTCAGGAAGAGAGGAGGACGCACCGTGGATGAATCAGGGCTTCGTGTGTGGGCCACCGGAGACGGGGTCCGCGTGAACCCGCAGACCGGTCGCTATCTTGAGGATCGTCCGGACATACACGCCGACTATCCAAGCGGAAGCTATCGCGCGGGCAACTCCATCTGGGATTCGAGGGAGGGGCGCATCCGCCTACATGCGGCCAGGAATGAGTTTGTGTCGTTCCAGGTTGTCATTGAAGCTCAGGATCCGGTCAGCGACATCGAGCTGCGGTTCGACGAGCTGACCGGCCCGGACGGCTCCACCATAGGCGGCCGCCATGTGGCTCTGTTCAAGGCCTGGTATGTGCAAGTCCTTGCGCCGTCGAGCGGCTTCGAGGGTACGTCATTGGGCCCTGCCTGGTACCCTGACGCCCTCGTTCCCGCCGCCGAGGGCGAGCCGGTCCGCTTCGACCTGCCTGACCTGAAGTGCGGCGAGAGACTCGCCGGGAGGGCGCTGGCCCATCGTGCGGGCGGAGGGGTCGGGGCGACGCAGCGCAATCAGACAGTGTGGGTCGACATCTACGTGCCAGCGGATCGCGGCGAGGCGCCGCCAGGCACCTACCGCGGGAGCCTGGAGGTCTCGTGGCCGGGCGGCGAAAGACAGCTTTCCGTGGAGCTCACCGTCTGGGACTTCGCTCTTCCTGAGGAGACCCACTGCCGAGGGGACATCTTCAACACCTCGCTCAAGCTCATGGCGCCGGACCTCGAGACGGCCTACTACCAGATGGCCAGGCGTCACCGGTGGCAGCCCGGGGTCGCCTTCTGCCGGCCCCGTCTGCGGGTGGACGGGGTCACGGTCACAACTCACTGGGGCGCCTATGACGCTCATCTCGGCAGGTACCTCGACGGATCTGCGTTCAGCGAAGCGCATGGCTACTGGGGGCCCGGTCGAGGACTCCCCATCGACCACATCNNGAGAAGGGCGGGAACCCCAGGCGAGCCTGGCCCATCGCCCAGCCCCCGGAGGGAGCGACGCCCGAGTTCGAGCAGGTATGGCTGGAAGCCGGGCGCCAGGTCAAGGAGCACTTCGAGGCTGACCCCAATTGGCGCGCGGTGGAGAAGATCGTCTTCCTCGATGGACTGGACGAGTCCTACCACGAGGAAGCCTACAGGAGAATGGCCTATTACAGCGGCCTGCTGCGCCGCGCGATGGGAGAGAGCTGGTTCAAGTACAGGATCGATGGCGGGTACTCATGGGAGGCAATGGACTTCCTTCACGAACACGTGGATCTATGGGTGTGCCACACCCGGGGATTCGAGGCGAGGAAGATGGCGCACTTCCGGGAGAAGGGCGTCGAGCCCTGGTTCTACGGCCCGATGATCTACGAGCGGGACGCCAACTCCGGGTGCGGCTCCAACACCTTCCTCGACCTCGATCTTCTCACCTGTCAGGGGGTCGGCTGGGTAGCCTGGAAGCACGGGTGTGGGTACTGCGAGTGGGAGTTCGACTGGAACGCCGACATCGCCTGGACGCAGGCGGCTAACTTCCGGATCAACCATGCGGAGTGGAGGGACACTTCCTTCAACGGCTCCGGGCAGCTGATATACCGTGGCGAGGTGATGGGCAGGCCTGGCCCAATCTCCAGCATCCGGCTGAAGGCGCATCGCCGCGGATTCCAGGACTACGAGTACTTCTGGCTCCTGGGGCAGGCGGATCGGGGCGGCCTCGCCGATGAGATCGTAAACAGTGTCGTGCACGCCATTCCATTCGGTCCGGACTCGGTGGGCAATACGGAGATCTGGCGGAACGACCCCGAGGCCTGGCACGCCGGCCGCCTGAGAGCTGGTGACGCTCTCCAGGAGGCGCTCCGATGACGGGTTACAGGCACTGGGGCATGGCCGCCCTGCCGTGGAGGCGCGCCCGCAGGCGGGTCTCACTCGGCTGGCGACAGGATGTCCCGCCAGTAGTTCGTGTAGCCGTCCTTCGGAACGGCTGGCTCGAAGCTTGCTATGACCTCGCGTGCGAGCTTTGCCCCATCGTATAGCAGATCGACGATGGTCATGGCGTAGGCCTTGGCGGGCACGACGTAGGCGAGCTCCTTGTCGGCGGTCTCGAAGTCTCGCCCATGCAGCCGGCCTCGGCCTGCGTTCACGACCATGCTGCCCACCGGCATGATGTTGGCGACATCGTTGCCGTCGCTGACCCCGCCCGAGGGGACCCGGACAGGCCGTGGCTCAGAGCTGCCGCGCGCGATTGCGTCCTCCCCCACCAGCGCGGTCCAGTTCTCGTTCAGAGCGGAAGCCAGCGACGGGCTTCCGGTCGGCGCGCTCGGCAGGTAGCCCGGAATATCCTCAATCTCGACCTCGGCCCCGATCGCCATGGCGCCGGCCTCGAGCGCTCGATCGACCTTCGCACTCGCCTCTCTGATAGCCTCCACCGTGGCGGCGCGTACCATCATCTCCATGCGCACATCGGCTGGTGTGACGTTCAACGAATCGCCGCCGCCCGTGATGATCTGATGCACGCGCACGCTGTCCCGTCCAGAGAACGTCTCCCGCTGCGCATGGATGCCGATCAGGCCCAGCATCGCGGCATTGAGCGCGTTGACGCCCTTCTCCGGCGCCACGCCGGCATGAGACTCGACACCCTTGTATCTCACCAGCTTCGCGATGAACCCGTCCATGCCTGGACCGGGGCTCTCGTCTCCCCCCAGCGCGATCTTCCCCTCAGGATCGCAATCGAGGTGATCGATGATGGCAACATCCACGTCGTCGAACTTCCCGAGCCGGATGAACTCCTGCTTCCCGCCGAGGAAGAAGAGCTTCTCTTGCTTCCTGAGTGTCTGTCGCCATGTGATCTCAATCGGCTCCTCGGACGGCACCGCCATCAGAGTAACTGTGCCGTCCAGCTCCCCCATGATCCCCGACTCGCTCAGGCCGATCGCCAGGCCTATCAGGCTCGCAACCTGCGCGTGATGGCCGCATGCATGCACGGCGCCCGTCCTCGAGCATGCTTCGGGATGCTCGGGGATGACCAGAGCATCCATCTCACCCATCACTGCGATGTTCGGCCTCGGAGTTGTGCCGGGCATCCGGGCGAGGATCCCCGTGATGCCGACGCCCTCCTCACACTCCAGGCCGAGCCCCGCGAGCTCCTCGGCTACCACGCGCGCGGTCTCGGTCTCCCTGAAGCCCGGCTCCGGCTGACGCCAGACCCTCTCCCCGATCTCGATGATCTTCTCTCCGTGGCGGTCGATGCTCTCGCAGACACGCCGCTTGAGTGCGTCCTTGCTTCCCTGCATCGTCACCTCTCAGGACCTGGAGCAAGATGGCCCGCGGCACTGCTGTTCGTGGACGTGGCCGTCTGCCCCTGCCCGCCGACGCGAGGCAGGGCGACCATCGCCGCTGCCCCCTCGCCATTCGCGCGGGGCGGAACGGCGTGGGCGCCTTGCTACAGGTGGTTCGATCTGCGAGGCCGATCGCTCCTGGCTCTGCCGTAGTGGCGATCCGGGTCGAGCAGGTCCTCCCTGACCGGATGGAACACGTCCAGGAACACGATGTTCTCCTCCCCGACGATCTGCCCGCCGTGCTCCACATCGGGGGGAACGTGCCAGACGTCGCCGGGACCGATCAGCTTCTCCTCGCCGCCGAGCCTCATGCGCACCCGCCCCCGCAGAAGATAGCCGAACTGCTCGTGTNNGCACCACGTACTCCCCCGGGCGCCATATCTCGGCCAGACAGAGCTGCAACCCGTCCCCGGTGATCACCTTGACGTCGCAGTGGGGTCCATGATAGTCCTTTCGCGTCTCGCGCCAGCTATAGAACGGCATATGGGCACCTCCTTTCACTGGGGTCGCAAACTCACACCAGGCGCAGCAGTAGCTCCCGGGTCAGACGCACTCCCGCCCGCTCGTCGGGGACCGATTCATCCAGTTCTGCCTCGAACTCGATGCCCCACGCGCCCGCGTATCCCGCGCTCTTGGCGATCTCCACACACCGCGGGAAGTCATAGGTGGCCTCGTTGCCGGAGGCGTCGAACTGCCACACCTTCGCGTGAAGGTGCTTCGCATATGGCATCAACCGGGCGAGAGAGTCGTAGCGAGTGTCCTCTGGGAAGTTCCCGAAGTCCGGACACGTTCCGAGCACGTCTGAGCCGACTCCATCGAGTATGTGTAGTATCGTATCGGCGCTTCCCGTATGGGGGCCGTGGGTGTTCTCAATCACCGCCGCCAGGCTGAGCTCCGCGCAGAGCGGTACGATCTCCTTGAAGCTCTCGATCACCTGAGCCGTCCCCCTCTCGGCATCCTGGTCGAGCGGCCGCCCGAGGTTGCACCGGATCGTAGAGGCGCCCAGCCGGTTCGCGACCTGCGCCCACCGCCCCACCTCCTGTACCGCCGCCGCGCGACCCGCCTCGTCTTCGGCGCACAGCGGGAAGTCGCACGACACCTGGACTACCCTGCAGTGCGCGTCCTCGACCGACCGCTCGAACCGTTCGAGTCCCTCCTCGTCACCCGGCAGGTAGGCCGGGTTGACCTCGAGCAGGAGAATCCCCAGCTCCGCGCACAGCGCGGGGAAGCCGCAGGCGTCGAGGTGGCCTGCCTGGACCATTCGGTGAAAGCTGTACATCGAATTGCCTATCGCCTGCATCTTGCCACTCCTCGCCACCCAACGGCCGGGCCCGAGATGCGCGATACCCGCGCTGGTCTCCGCAGACCTTCCTTCTCAGTAGGCTTCGCCGGGCACCCGGAGCAGCAGGCGCACGGCGCTCGTGAACAGCGTGCCGACCGTCCCACCGAAGAAGAGCCCGAAGAACGAGGGGCGCAGGCGCTGGTACAGCCTCAATCCACCGAAACCATAGGTGACGGTGACGATGATCCACCCGACGAGGGCGTTCGCCCAGATGTACCAGTTGATCCCCGTGCCGGGCTGGAAGAGGAAGCCCACCGGACTCAGGCGCCACCAGGATAGGTGCATCTGGAGCAGCGCGAGCACACAGGCCACGACCGCCCCCGTGACCATAGCAGCGATGCCAGTGGGATTGGCTCCCCGCGGATTGGACAGCCCTTCCACCATGTCGCCCCACTCCCAGCGCGGGACCATGTCGACGACCCAGGGGCCCAGGCTGCCTATTCCTCGGTGATAGTGCGTGTAGACGCGGCTCAGCGACCCCACTGCCAGCATCACCGCAACTGCCGCTGCCAGTGTTAGTACGACGGTCGTGCCGCGGAGCCTACTCGCGTGCAGTATCTTGGTGTCGTTCGCGGCGTAGTGCATGAACGACACCTTGAACTCAGTCATGAAGACAGCATCCATCTGGTTGAGCAGCACGAAGGTCCCTGGGTGAGCGCCCCGCGTCCCGATACCGTAGTCGAGCAGGTAGCGCATCTGTGGGCCGCACTCAACGTGATTCGTGCCGGCCGCGGCGATCACTCTGGTCAGCGAGATGGCCGTCGTGTAGAAGAAGAACAGCAGGATGAGGAGGCGGTGAATCTGCGCCCCGGCGGCATAGGCGATGGCGCACAGGCCGGCTGTGCTGATCAGCAGGCCCAGCAGCGCGTAGCGCGGCTGGAGCAGCTCCAGAGGATCGTGTCTGCTGAACCGTGGGTCCCACCACGACTTCAGCGCGGCGATGATCGCGCGGCGGGATTGCCAGAGGACGAACACGCCGAAGCCGGCCAGCGCGCCTCCTGTCTGGAAATCCAGGAAGGCGTAGGGATCGAAGCTGTAGCGGACACCGCCTTGGCGCGTCATGCCGAGCGCGGAGAGCGCGACGAAGCTGGCGAAGTGCAGGACGTTGAAGAGCCACAGGCTCAGGGACACCTCGACCGGGATCAGGCACATGATGCCGATCGCCGGCATGCTCAGATGGAATCTCAGACGGCTGAGAGGGCCCCATGGGATCGCGTTCGGGTTGATGGCAGTCCCTGGNNCCCCGAGCGCCCACCGCAGATTGTGATAGGGCACCGCCGGCCAGTAGGCGTTGAGGAGGCCCACTACGGCGTAGAGGAAGGCGACCGCAAAGGTGATCCAGAACGCGCAAGACCGCCAGAGGTAGGCCGCCGGGCGGCCGCGCCGGTCCACCGCCTCCAGAGGTATCTGGGCCAATGGGAAGGTCAAGCGCTGTGACTCAATCCAGTCTCGGCGAACTAGTGCGACGAGCGAGAACGACCCAACGTAAATGCATGAGGCGATGGCGCCCCATGAGATCAGAGGGCGATACCACACGTGCCAGGGGATGACCTGTCTACCCGGGATCCCCTCCCAGAGCCACTGGATTGCTGTCGGGGTGCCAAGCTGCATCCACAGTGGTATGTGGGGCTGGATCATCGTCTCCCAGCGGTTCTCGGGCGTCGCCAGGTACTGGCTCGCAGTGGCCATCACGTTGACCCAGACCGCGTACCCCACACCGGGAATGGCGGCCGTGGCGGCGACCATCGCGTAGACGGTCAGGATCTCCCTGCGAGTCAGAGCTGCACGACGGAGACGCCAGAGCAGAAGGGCGTTCACGGGACCGACGAGCAGGAGGAGCGCGAGGATGGAGGCGCCGTTCACCGGTCCCAGTCCAAGATCCGCGCCCGACTTGATGTCGCTCAGATAGGGGATCGCGAAGCCAAGGCCGGCGACGAGCAGGATGCCGATGAGCGCGGCTCGGAGAGTCGCCCCGGTGGGCCGTCTCTCCTCGGTCTCCTCCCGACCCGGCCTTGTCTCAGAGATGCTCAACGTGGCGCTCCCGCTCGCAGCTGCAGGCTGGCGAGCCCGGTGGAGACGGAACGGATTCCCCGTCCCGGTCCTCGGACCCACGGCCGACACGGACATCGGCCCGGCGGCATCGTCCTCTGTGTCGGCGCCGCCGGTCAGACAGCCATGCCGCCTGACGTCACGAGCGCCTTGCGGGCCCGATCCGACGGCCCGTCCGAGGGTGGGCCGGCTCGGCCCGCGTCACGGCACCTCGCGCGGGCGCCGCACCCCGTCGTGGATGCGGCCTACATTGCGTCGCTCCCCGGCGCCGCTGCGGCCTCGAGGTCTGCGGGCCCAGATCCCAGCCTCCGGTGTAGGATCTGGCCCGCGCGAAGGCGCGCTGCCTCCCAGTCCTCCGGATCGTTCCTCCAGATCTCGGTGTTCCCAACGGACTCCGAGCCGAACGGGACCGCATGCACTATGTGATCGACGAGCGCGTCGGCCTCGCCACGGAGGCCGAGCTCATCGAGGAGCCAGAAGTACTCGTAATCCTGGAAGCCCCGGCGGTGAGCCTTCAGACGGATGCTGGGAATGGGGCCCGGGCTTCCGATGACCTCCCCGCGATAGATCAGCAGCCCTGACCCGTTATAGGTCCGGCGTATCTCGAAGTTCGCAGCCTTGTGCCAGGCGATGTCGGCGTTGTAGTCGAACTCCCACTGGCAGTACCCGGACTTGTGCTTCCACGTCACCCACCCAACTCCTCGACAGGTCAGCAGGTCGAGATCGAGATAGGTATTCGAGCCCGACCCGGAGTTGGCCCATCGCTCGTACAGCATGGGCCCGTAGAACCAGGGCTCGACTCCCTTCTCGCGGAAGTGGGCCATCTTGTCGGCGTTGAAGCCGACGGTGTGACAGATCCACAGGTCGACATATGGATGCAGGAAATCCATCGCCGTCCAGTTGTAGCCGCCGTCGATGCGGAACTTGTACCAGCCCTCTCCCATGGCGCGGCGACAGAGCTCGGCGTAGTAGGCCATCTTCCTGTAGGCGGCCTCGTAGTAGGCCTCGTCCAACCCGTCGAGGAAGATGATCCTCTCGACCTCGCGCCACTGCGGATCAGCCTCGAGATGCTCCTTCACCTGCCGGCCGGTTTCCAGCCAGACGGCCTCTGACTCCGGGGTGGGACCCTCTTCCGGCGTGGCCAGCGGCCAGGCGCGCGCCCGGCCCTCACCTCGCTCGCAGTCGAAGGGCAGCAGGATGTGGTCGATGGGCAGGGCATACCCTGGGCCCCAGTAGCCTTCCTCGGCAGTGAACGCCGATCCATCGAGGTACTTGCCGAGCCGGGCGTCGTACTCACGCCAGTCGACTGTCACCTCCGTGCCGTCGATCTTCAGATCGGGCCGGTAGTGCTGTACCCCAGGCTGGAAGCGGTGGCGCCTCGCCATCTGGTAGTAGGCGAGCTCCATGTCGGGGGCCATGCGCCGCAGGCTGCCGTTCCAGATGTCGCCCCGGCAGTGGATCTCATCGGGCAGCGCGAAGTCCCAGACCCGCAGCTCGACCTCGACCTCCTGGCGGCCGTCCGGCCAGGCGATGAGGGCGGAGCCCAGATACCTTCCCGGCGGCGCCTGCCCGCGGTCGCGCGGGACATAGATGTCGACCCACACCGTCTGATTCCGATGAGTGGCGCCAATGCTGTTGCGCTCATCCGGTAGATCGAAGGTGACCGGCTGTCCGGTGAGCGCTGGCACGAGAGCATCCGGGTACCAGCCCGGCCCGAGTGAGAGCTCGTCGAACCCGTGGGAGGGCACCATCACCTCGACGTACCAGGCCTTGAAGAGGGCTATACTCCGGCCCGAGATCTCAGCTCCGCCGGGCCCTTGGAGCCTATCGAAGGTCACTGTCACGTCGGTGACGGAGTGGTCCACTTCTACGATGAGCTGGAAGGCAATGAACTCGTTCCTCGCGCCACGAAGAGTGACGCGCCGACCCGCTCCATCCCAGACCGCGTTCTGCTCTTGGTAGTCGCCGCTGGGGTAGTCTGAGTGGATGTCAGGCCTGTCCTCGAGGTATCTGGCGGTCTCGGGGTTGACCCGGACTCCGTCATGAGTAGCCCACACCCAGACGGGAGATGGGTCGGCGGCCCTCGCGCCAGCGGTGTTGATGAAGCACAGGAGTCCGAGTGCTGCTGCGCCGAGACCTGCTGCTCGCTTCAGCCGTTCGCTGTGCCACCTGCCTCGAGCCATGGCGACATGGGTGATTCTGCTCACCGGCAACCTCTCCTGCCCATCCACGACGAGGGCCCGGCCGCCATCGAGGCCNNGGGAACGGCTGGCCCGTGCGGAGAAAGGAGCCAACGCTCGCGCGCCTGGCGACTCGACGTGCGTCGCCGGCAGAGGAGGAGATCAAACCTAGTGAGGACACTCCCGTTCCTTGCCGGACTGGCTCTACTGAGCACGGCTCTCCAGGGCGCCCCGGGCTGCACGAGTGAGGTGCAGGCGGGAGTCGCTGTGCAGCTCCAGGAGGTGAAAGCCAAGACCGTCCCCGGAGTCAGCCTGTGGGATCTCGTGGTCAGCCCGGACCAGAGCCGGGCCGCCTACGAGGGCCGGCGAGATGGAAAGGCCCTGGTCGTTGTCGACGGCGTCGCCGGAGAGGAGTATGACGAGGTCCGCGGCCTGCTGTTCAGTCCGGATAGCAGGCGCGCGGCCTATGCCGCCGCGCGAGAGGGCAGATGGCAGGCCGTCGTCGACGGCAGTCCGCAGGGCGAGTGCGGGGGCCGCATCGGGAAGATCCGGTTCAGCCCGGACAGCGCGCGGCTTGCGCTCACGTTGAGGACCGGCGAGCAGTGGCGCCTCTCGGTAGATGGGGAGGACAGCCGGAGCTACGACTGGATCTACGAAGTCGCCTTCAGCCCAGACTCACAGCGGACGGCCTTCGTGGCAGAGCTGGATGATCGGCGTCTTGTCGTGGCCGACGGGGTCGAGGGCCGGCGGTACGACCATGTGGAGGCGCTCCGCTTCTCGCCCGATAGCTCCCGGCTCGGCCACGTGGCATGGCGCGGCGGGAAGAGGCACATGGTAGTCGATGGGGTGGAGGGACCGGGATACGACCGGGTGTGGGACCTGGCATTCAGCGCGACAGGCGACAGCTTCGGGTATATGGCGGCGCGGGGCAAGGACTGGGTGCTCGTCCTCGACGGGGAAGAGCGCGAGGGCGCCGGGGGGCCGGTCTTCGCCTCCGGCTGTCCGCGGATGGCTTATCGGCTCACACGCCAGGGCCGATGGCGCGTTGTCGTTGACGGCGCGCCGGGCCGGGAGTACGACGGAGCCTGGAATGTGGTCTTCAGTCGGGACGGCAAGCGCGCCGCGTATATCGCGAGGAAGGGCAGACGGCTGGTGCCCGTGGTGGATGGGGAGGAGTGGGGCGAATACGACAAGTTCGAGCCGGAGATCGTCTTCAGCGCAGACGGCGGCCGAGCAGCCTTCACCATGCGGAGGGGCGGCAAGTGGCTCGTGGTGGTGAACGGATCGGAGAGCCCCGAGTACGACCGAGTCCACCAGCCCTCCTTCGATCCGACCGGGCGGCACATTGCCTACCTGGCGGAGCGGGACGGAAGCCGCATGCTGGTGGTGGACGGCGTGGAAGCCGGGGAGTACGACACCGGGTACCCCTCCCGCGGGGTAGTCGTTTTCGAAGGGCCAGACTCTCTGCGCTTCATCGCCATCCGCGACGACGCCCTTCACCTGGTGAGAGCGGAGAGCACAGAGGGCTAGCGCCGACTCCGGAGGCTGCGTCCATGGCCGGCGATGGTATGGGAGGCGGCGCGAGCTAGCCCGCCGGTCGGGCGCGCAGTGCCGACCGGCTTCACCTCCCGCGCCTCCGCGCGGCGAGATGTCGGCCGAACCAGTCGATGGTCCGATTCAGCGTGTCGCATAGGAACAGCGCGGAGGAGTGGGAGAACCCGTGGTCGCCATACGGGTAGCGGACGAAGACCGACTCTATCCCCAGGCGCTTCACGGTCGTGTACAGTATCTCCGAGCAGCAGACGGGTACCCGACGGTCGTCCTCCGCGTGCAGCAGCAGCAGGGGCGCGGTTATGCTGTGAGCATGGGTGGTGGAGGAGGCGCTCAGGTAGGCCTCGCTTCGCTCCCACGGCGGGCCGCCGCAGTCCTCTTCGCACCACAGATGCACGTCTCCGCTGTAGTACCACATTCGCCGGTCCGCCGCCGCGCACTCAGCCACCCCGGCCCGGAAACGCCGCGTCTTGCCGAGCAGCCACGTCGCCATGAACCCCCCGTAGGACTGACCGGTGACGCCGATGCGTTCCGGATCCACGCCTCCCCGGGAGATCGCCTTCTCGAGGACCTGCAGCAAGTCCCTCGCGTCCTCGTCTCCCCACCTCCCCGTGACCGAGTTCATGAACGCCGTTCCATAGCCTCTCGAGCCGCGTGGGTTCGCGAACAGCACCACATATCCACGCGCCGCCAAGACCTGGGCCTGGAAGTTCCACGAGGTGAAGTAGGCGGCGGCCGGGCCGCCGTGGATCATCAGGATGAGGGGATAGTGTCGGTTTGCCCGCAGGTGCGGAGGCCGCACGGTCCAGGCCTGCACGCGAGTGCCGTCAAAGGAGGCACACCAGAACGACTCGGTCTTCCCCAGTTGGAGAGTCCCCAGAACGGCTCTGTTGACGTGCGTCAGACGTCGTTCCTCTTCTCCGGCGCTGTTGCACACGAACACATCGTCCGGATGCTCCGGTGTGGAATGCAGATAGGCGATCGAACCTTCCGAAGCGGCGACGCTGTAGGCGCTGACGAAGCGTTCTCTGGGGAGCAGCCGTTGCGCCCTGCCGTCCAGGCCGGCGCGCAGGATCGACTGGTAGCCCTTGTCGAAGTGCTGGAAGTAGATCTGGGAGCCATCCGCAGCCCACCTGATTGAGTGCGGCACCTCGTCCACCGACTCCGTTAGGCTGGTCGCGGCCTCCCCACTGACGGGCTGCACCCAGACCCGATAGGCGTCCTGAGGGACGCGGCCCTCGAGCACGCCCATGAACGCGATCAGCTTCCCGTCTGGCGACCAGGCCGGGCCCGAGGCGCCGCCGGCCATGGCGGTGAACTGCCTCGGCCGGCCACCCTGTGCAGGCACGAGCCAGATGTCGTGGACGATGTCCCAGTCGGAGTCGCGGCCACGGTTGGAGGTGAAGGCGATCTGCTTGCCGTCGGGCGACCAGCACAGCTCGACATCGTCGCACTCGCCGTCCGTGAGCTTGGCCACCCGCCCATCGGACACCTTCACGGTGTAGATGTGTCTCTGCTGACCCTTTGGCGGATAGGCAGCAGAACGGTAACGCAGGCGATCAACGACGGCGACATTCGAGGCGTACACCCGTCCCTCGGCGGTCGCCATGTTGGGGTGGCGAGTGCTCTGACCACTCCCTCTTGGCTTCGGATCAGTCGCCAGGAAGGCCAGAGATCCTCCGTCCGGGGACCATGCGATGCTGAGGACGCCCTGCTCCAGATTCGTGAGCCGCCTGCTCTCGCCGCCGGCAACCGGGATCAGCCATATCTGAGGCGTCTCTACATCGCTGTCGTCGTCAGGTGCCAGGTAGGCAATCCGCTTCCCATCCGGCGACCACCTCGGCGCAGCATCCCGATGATAGCGGTTCGTGAGTTGGGCGCGCCGCCTTCCATCGCTGCTGACGAGCCAGATGTCGGACTGGGCGCGCTCTGCCCTTCGCAGAGACCGGGACAGCACGTAGGCGACCCACGTGCCATCGGGCGATATCTGTGGATCATGCATATACCGAAGGCGGTAGCAGTCCTCTGGCCGTATCGGCCGGCGCGCTCGAGCCATTGTCTCCGATCCCTTTCGTGAGGCAGACGGGCATCCGTCAGACTGCCCACCATCGTTCCACGCCGTCCGCGATGAAGCCTTGCGGCGGAGATGTGCCGAGTCGCCGCCCAGACAGGTCGCGCCCANNCGGTGGACCACCGACTATCAGAGACACGCGCGTGCGCGCTTCCAGGACACGAGCCCTGGCAGCCCGAGGGCGCGCTGCACCGAGGGCCGGCGGCCGCACGCCAGCACGCAGTGGAGAAGGTAGGAATCATGGAGTACTTCTACAACTGGGACGACCTCGAGCCAGAGGATCACGGACTGCCCGAGTCGCTGTGTAGGATCAAGGCGATCACGGGCGACGAACTGCAGCTAGTCTGGGCCATCTTCCAGCCCGGCGGACAGTATGAGACCCACTCCCACCCGCACGAGCAATTCAGCTTCATGGTGCAGGGCCGGATGTGTCTCCGCGTGGGCGGCCAGGAGAAGCTCGTGGGGCCGGGAGACATCTGGTACGCACCGCCCAACGTGGTCCACGGGGGCGACATTCTTGGCGAGGAGCCGGTGATCTTCGTCGATGTCTTCCATCCCGTCCGCGAGGACGTGCTGGAGGAGATGAGGCTCAAGCGGGCCCAACGCCTGTCGAGAGAGA
>JABAOF010019317.1_pt1 | contig 13862 bp, 33 predicted proteins | sample 7062171 | NCBI WGS metagenome assembly JABAOF01 (sample SAMN14538628, study PRJNA623070) | marine sediment metagenome | biome: marine biome [ENVO:00000428]; feature: marine pelagic biome [ENVO:01000023]; material: deep marine sediment [ENVO:00002113] | place: India: Gulf of Khambhat ...
GCTCCAGGATAAAAGATCCTGGAGCTCGCCGGCGCCGCGGGCACTTGGAAGCGCGAGACAGGGCACCGGGTCCGTTGGGCCCGGTGCCCTTTTTTAGGGGCCACCAAATGCTGGAAAAGGAGGAGGAAAACCGGATATGAATATGGTGGATCGCGTATGATGCTTCACACCTGTCCTGAATGCCGTGACGATGACAACCCCGAAACTCATCTCTGCCAACAGTGTGGCGATACCTACTGCGTTCATTTCATGCGTATGGCGGACCACAAGTCTATTTGCTGGGTCTGTGGGTCGGATAAGAACAAGGAGGATAAGATGGCAGAGTTCAGGCTGTGGAAGAGCAGGGAGAACGAGCAGTTCTACTTCAACCTGGAGGCAGGGGACGCCAAGATCACGAGCGAGGGGTACACGGAAAAGTCGAGCGCCGAGAACGGCATTGCGTCGGTGAAGGAAAATGCCGCCAACGATGAGCGGTACGAGCGCAAGACAGCCAGCGACGGCAAGCACTACTTCGTCATCAAGGCCGCCAACGGAGAAGAGATTGCCAAGTCCACCAAGTTCCGGGATAATACCGACGAGCTTGAGAAGGATATCGTGGCGATCAAGAAGGAGGCCCCGAAGGCGCCTACCATCGAAACCTAGGTGATTATAACGAGTCGTCCCGCCTGATCGTGGACCTCGATATGCCCGACGTGGGGCGCCATGCCTCCGTAGCGTTGGGCGCCGTAATTGAGGGCCTCCCGCGCCGTCCGGAATGGACCACTCCTGAACTTTTTGAAGCCAGTAGCGGGCCCGGAGTAGGTGACGTAGAAGGCCTGGTGCGCGTCTCCGAAGCAGCAGGACATTTCAGGAAGTTACACGAGATTGTATGAGACCACAAGAAGGAAAGGAAAATGTCAGACATCTGGTTTACAAGCGACACGCACTTCGGGCACGCGAATATCATCGAGTATTGCAATCGACCCTTCGAGAACGTGGAGGCGATGGACGAGGGCCTGATCCAGAACTGGAATGCCCGCGTTAAGCCCGGTCATACCGTGTACCACATCGGGGACTTCGCCTTGCGTTCTCGCGAGGTCGACGTCGAGAACTATATCCGGCGCCTCAACGGCCAGATCCATCTCATCCTTGGGAACCATGATCGGAAGTCGGTTCTCAAGGCCAGGGGATTCGCGGACCGGACCCACTACAAGGAGATTCGCGTCGGGGACCAGAAGATCGTGCTTCTCCATTACGCGATGAAGACCTGGAACAAGTCGCACCATGGATCCTGGCAGCTTCACGGCCACAGCCATGGAAGCCTGGGGCGTGACTTCAAAATGAAACAGCTCGACGTGGGGGTCGACTGCTGGAACTACACGCCGCTGTCGTACGACGAGGTGGCACAGGAATTGGAGAAGCACACGTTCGTGCCGGTGGACCACCACCGGGAAAGGCGGCGCTAGCGCCTGGAGATCATGTAGAGCGTGAAGCCTATGACGAGGACGCTACCGCCGATAATTGCGAGCGTCGTCCACGGGACCTCGTCGGGGCGATACAGAGGCGCGATCGTCTTCTCGTACGGATCGACGTATTGCTTGATGAGCTCGGGATCGCCGTGAGCCTTGATGAGTTCCTGACCATCCTCGGTCATGAGGTACGCGTTCGGATCGAGCTGGGCTGCCGGGAGTAGAGCAAGGACCTTTTCCTGCTCGCCGATGCCCATGGAGAGGAACTGCTCTTCCGTGACTCCAATCTTGTTGAAGTCGTCCCTGTTCATGTCGTAGATGGCGCGGTCGAGGGTCCGGATACGATCATCGAGATCCATGGCCTCGAACTCTTCGCGCGTGACGCCGAAGCGGACGGTGAAGTACGTCTCGCCTACGATGTAAGCCTCGAGGGCCTCTTTCATCGCCTGGTCGCCGAGGCGTTGTTCTTCGGCGGCCCACGCGGCTTCTTCCGCCGCGTCGAGTTTTTTCTGCTTCTCGGCGATCTTCTTCGCCTCCTGGACAGCCAGGAGCTTCGTCGTGGTCATGATCGCGGCCCCGATCGCGACACCCAGACCAGGTATGACGAGGTTGACAGCCTGGGCAACCGTGGCCATGACGGGGATGCCAAGCTCTTGATCGATCAGGGCCAGGCCGATAATGGGACCCACGCCGGGGATGACCATTCCCCACCGCGGATCTTTACGCGCCTTGATGGCACCGAAGAGCGCTATCCCCAGACCCGGAATGGCCAGGGCCAGGTGCGGATGCTTCTTGAGCCGCGTGCCTACGGACTTGGCCGCGCGCTTCACGTAGCGACCGACGGACTTGGCGCCGCGCTTGACATGCCGGCGTGCGCTGCCTACGGCCTTTTTGAAGGTCCCGACCGGGTCCTTGATCTGCTCAACGCGCCGCCTAATATGTTTCTGGGCACTCTCGGCGCGCTTCTTGAGGAAGCCGATCGGATCCTTGAGTTGCCGTACGCGGCGCCTGAAATGCTTCTTGGCCTTTTTTCGGTATCGCTTGAAAGGGGCTTGTACTTTCTTGACGACGCGCTTGAAGGTCTTCCGGAGTGAAAAGCCAAGCGCGTCATCGAGTTCGTAGACTTCGGTAAACTCGGCGGCGGGAAACCGCGGCGCGCTTATATGGACGTCTTCGAGGACCCGCATCTCAGATAATATACAGTCCAGATTTAGAACTTGGAAGAGGTTTGAGGAGGGAGGTCATGTCAGACCACAGGGGCGATTCGTACTATTCGGCGTTTGAGGCCAAGATCTGGAGCCTCCAGCAGGAGGTCCTTTTCAGGTGGCACACGCTCGTTTTTTACAAGTACGAGATGTGGAATGTACCCCAGAGGAAAAACGGCCGGATCATGTTCTTCGTACCCGCGGATGCCACCCACCGGTTCGAGATCGTGAAGTTCCTCGAACACGAGCTCGAGAAGGAACGCCGGGAAGGCCGGTGGATCCCGGAATGGGAAGAATACTGGCCGGGCATGGACGTCGATATCCACACGTCGGTCGAGGCCTTCAGGGGCCTTGATCCATATCTCGAGCGCGACCAGGCCGAGAAGATGGCCAAGGAGTGGATCGAGACCTTCAGGAAAAGACTGAAACGCGAAGACGAAAAGAAAGGATGAGCCATGTACGGAGAATTCGCAAACCTGTCGTTCCCCAAGAAGGGCAGCGCGATCAAGGAAAAGGCCGTCAGCAAGCAGAAGGCGAACGCGGCCAAGATCGACGAGAAGCAGTCCGAGCTCCAGCGGATGTCCGACGAGTACAAGCTCGACCCGGTCAAGATGCTGTCAAACCTCGACTTCTTCCGCGGCCATTCCGCGAAGGGCGTGCCTTCCCAGGACATCGAGAAGCTGAAGTCCTTGGCCGACTCGATTGACCGCAAGAAGAAGGAGAACGAGAAGCTGGCGCTCATCATCCGCAACCTGCCGGACGATGGCGAGTTCAAGCTCAGCTTCGAGGAGCTCACGTTCTTCGAGTTCTAGCATGAGGAAGAGCGTGATGAAGAGGATGCGTAAGGCCGTAACGCTCTATGCGTGTTTTCTATATCTCGTGGGTGGTGCCCTGGTGGGGACAGCCATCGCACGCGCCTACCATCTCTGGTCGGACGAAGGCTATTGCGGTTGGCCGGCCGTTACCACCTGCCGCCTGTGCGATACCCGCGTGTGGGAATGGCAGGACTACGAGCGGCGCCAGCATACGCCGCCTCTGGAGAATCCCCAGGGGCTGGCTGTCTCCGTCTCGATGTCGTCCATCTTCCACACCCAGTGCAAGGGAACGCCCGAGATTGAACCGATCAAGGTCCAGGTCGTTCCACGCCCAAGAACATACTGAAGGAGGAACCCATGTGGGTAGACGTTGATTACAAGATCCTCGAAGACCGACATCCCAGCCTGGTCGAGAACGTGATCTCGAAGGTCAAGAAGGGCCGTTCCAAACACAAGAACGTGGATCCGCATCTCTGGCACTGGGGCTATTCATGGAGCCTCCAGATCGGTGGCATGATTAGCGGTCCTGACATGATGCAGATGATCGCCGGCCAGAAGCCATTCCCCGAACCCGAGCCGGCCAAGCCGGACGCCGAGGATCTCGCCGACTACGAGCGGCGTGCGACCATCGTGGTGGCGGCCAAGATCGGCAAGTCGGAATGGGGCTCGACGGAACGCGTCCTCAAGCTTCCGCCGGAAATCGCCGATGGCATTATTCGCCAGAAGCGCGAGCAGGAAGCCGAGCAGAAGCGCATTGCGGGCTTGACGCCGGCCGAACGGCACCAGGAGGAGACCGAGATCCTGCGCCAGCTCGGACGCAGCCCGGGATTCGTCAGACTCGAGATGCCCCCGCGGCCGCCTCTTCGGGAAGGAGATTTCCAGCTATGACTGATCACATGACAGGCGCCGCGATGGTAACGGACCAGGCACCCGGCGCGCTTCCCAACGGGACGATCATCGAGAAGATCGGCTCCAAGGAAGGCGACGCGCATCCGGATGGAGCGAGAGGCAAAGTCCTTGGAAGCGTGGGCCCCAAGGAAGTCCTCGGGCATGGTAAAGCCTACGCGTATTGCGTTGAATGGAGCGATACACCCGGTGTGCCGATCTTCGTGATCAGCACTCGCGTGCGCGAGGTAAAGACGTGATGGACATACCGAAGGACAAGAGCTTCCCGCGCGATGCCGGCCAGTGCCATGGATGCGGCGGAAATGGCTGCAAGGAGTGCGAAGACAAGGGTTGGCTTCCTGCGGGTCACGCCGGCATACGCGTGTGCGAGCTGGAGGTGTGCAGCAATCCACTACCTCCCGGACACGTGGCTGTCTATTGCAGCAACGAATGCGCGCACGCCGACGCGGCGGGCGTTGGCTCGAATGCCAAGCGGTCACCCATTTCCGTCCGGCACTCCAATCTCAAGCGCGTCTCTGACGAGAGCGATTACAAATCCCACTGCCCGGAGTGCAAGAAGGGCGTGCTTGTCGTGCGCCGGCATCCGAAGACGTTCCGGATCCAGGAGGTAGATTTCTGTTTCCTGTGCGGACAGCAGTTCATCTACGAGGACATCGATGTTTTGAGATCTCGTGAAGAATAAGGAGAACGGCATGGCGAGCGAGAAGAAGATCACGGTCACGCGTCAGAAGTACGCGAGCGTTCACGAGCTTGTCCGGCAGGCGCTCGAGTTGGTCGGCAAGGGCTACGCGCCTGCCGTCGACGAACACGATTTCGATCTCGAGAAGAAGGTCTTCAGGGCCTTCAACATCTCGGGCAAGGACGGCTACTACCTCGAATGGCGGGATTAGGAGGCCGGATGGTTCAAGACAACTCGAGATTCCCGGACCAGGAAAAGATCGAGACCGCCTTCGACGTCGGTCACAATTTCGGCGAAAAGGTCTTCGAGGCCGCCATCAAGAGCTGGGAGCACATGGTCACGACGCTGGGGCTCCCCGAAGAGATCGCGGATGCGGCCATCCGGAATGGCTTCGAGTCCTCCGTTTCATCCTTCGAGGCCTATGTTATCAGCAGGGCGAAAAACCTGTCCATGGATGAGCAGAAGAAGATCGCGGACCAGTTCGCCAAGACCCTCCGGGAAAGTCTCACGCAGCTTTCGCTCGAACACGGCGCCCAGCTTCTTCATGTGGAACTCAAAAGAAAGGGGAAAAGCTGATGCCGGTTCTCTACTGCTCGTTTGCCGAACCCGGGAAGGGATTCCTGGGCGCGATCATCACCGAGGCGCGGGATGTCATCGAGGCGTCCGAAAAGTTCCACCGACTGGGTATCAACCCCGGCGGTGAGGTTCTTTCGTACCAGGTGCCTCCCGATCACGACATCGCCACGAAATATCCCCGGGATGTGCTGTTGTCGACCGAAGAGCTCGAGAAGCTTGGGCCCCTCAAGCGGATCGGTGACGACCCCAAGCTGATGGACAAGCTCAACGACCTCGAGTGCGAGGGCGGCAAACGCAAGAAACAAATAAGGGATAACTGATGAGATGCGAGTACGATCCTGAGGCGGACGCGGCCTACATCTATCTCAAGGACATGATCCCCAAGGGAGGCGTCAAGCGCACCTTGCCCGTCGGGGACAAGTTCAAGACCGACGGGATGATCAATCTGGATCTCGACGACAAGGGCAGGCTGGTCGGGATCGAGCTCATCCCGGCCTCGAAACTCCTGCCGCCCAATCTCAGGCCCAAGAAGGGGAAGACCAGATGATGATCGTCATTCGCTGTACCCATTGTGACAAGGAAACCAGCCTGCATGTCGAGTTCAAGGTCACGTACCAGACCGAGGACTGCAAGGCGTGTCACAACCACAAGCGGCATTCCTGGACTTTCCATTTCTGCGACCATGATTGCTTTTCCATCTGGTACAGAACCAACGAAGTAGCCGACAGGGGCGTTCCCTGTCGGTCGTGTCGGGACACCGGTTACGCCCATGGTTTCAAGGAAAACGGCGTCTGCGGCGACTGCAAGGGAAACAAGCGCGTGAAAGTCTGAGGCGAGAATGAAATACGTCGTCGAAGGCCTGATCGAGGGAAAGTGGTTTCCTATCTGGCATCCAACCTCGGACAAATTCAATGGCGTCGAGGAGTACAAGAAGCTCAAGCTCTTCGGGTCATTTGAAGACTACCGGCTTAGCGAAACGACGGACGCGGGCGAACACGTCGGGGTCGTCGATATCGCGAAGGCCACCGACGAGTTTGAAGCCGAGGGTCGCTACAAGAAGTCTGGCGAGATGTCGATCAAGGACATCCTGGCAGAGAATCGAGAACAGGATCCTGACCGCCCCTAGGCGATATTCGGATGACAAAACCGGATGCCGAATACAGGTGTATGCGATGTGATTTCAAATGGTCTGGATACCGTGTTCTGTGGGATCCAGACAGCGGCCTGGGGCAGAAGCATACCGGGTATGGCATGACGGAGTGCCCCAAGCCGGCGTGTAAAAATATCTACGTCGAGTGGGTCAATTGGGAACAGGTACGCGTTGCCCTAGGGCGATATTGGGAGAAGAAATGAGGCGATAAATGGGATCCGATCATGTAGAATTGAAGTCGCTCAAGTCGCGCCGAGACCAGGCGCAGCGAGAACTCAAGGCGCTCCAGGATGAGGCCAATGCCCTCAACAAGAAGGTGAGGGACGCGCAGGGTACGATTTCCAAGCTAGACCGCGATATCAACAAGCTCACCCAGCGCAACAAGAACATCATCGTGTCGGAGCACGCGATGCTTCGGTATATCGAGCGCGTGATGGGCATGGACATGGAAAAGCTCAAGAAGCAGATCCTGCCGGATCTCACCCAGAGCCAGATCCGTGCGCTCGGGAACGGCTCTTACCCGGTTGGCAAAAGCCACCGGGTCAAGGTCCGGGACAATACCATCATCACGATCTTGACGAAGGACGAGAAGTGAGAGGCAGCGACAAGGCGAGGATTTAATGACCCCGAAGATAAGTTGTCTGACCGTGACGCGCGACCGGTCGTGGTTCCTTAAACGGGCCGTCGAGGGCTTCCTCAATCAGACGTGGCCGAGCAAGGAACTCGTCGTGGTTCCCGACGGGCGAGCCACTAACCGCTCGTGGGTATTCGAATACGTGAAGTCCCTCCGGCGCAAGAACATCCGCGCGGTCATGCCCAAGCCGGGATGTAGCCTGGGAGAGCTCAGGAACTACGCGGTGGGGGCCGCTGACGGCGACGTGGTTTGTAACTGGGACGACGACAACATTTACCACCCGGAGCGGTTGAAAACCCAGTACGAGGGTATGCGCGAGGCCGAGGTGTCATTCTCGTTCATCCGGGATTATTTCCACCTGTTCGAGGATACCCGCGAGATCTATATCGTTCGCCAGGATAGGGCCCGGGGAGCCGGGACATTCATGCACGAGCACTCGCCGCTGGTCAAATACGATTCGATTGACCGCAACGAGGAAACTGCGCTTTTGAAGAATATTCTCGAAAATAAGCAAGTACACTATCTTGAGGATAGACCTTACGTGTATGTTCGTGTATACCATGGAGCCAATGCCTGGGGTAGGGCATACCACCTGCCTTATGGGACTGCGTTCGGCAAAGACCTGCCGATGGAAAAACTCGCAGAGCTTGTGTCCAAGCTTCCGGATGCAGTACCCGAGCGGATGGAACTCCGTCTCGATGACGGATCGAGGTTAAAGGTTGAACGCGGACGACTTGAAGTCTGAATCCAACAAGCTCATGGTTCTCAGTCATCCGAATCATGAGATTGCGTCCTACGGTTTCATCCACACGACGCAGCCGCATCTCCTGTACCTGACCGACGGCGGCGGACAGGAACGCGTCGACCAGACCCGGCGTGGTCTCGAGAAGATCGAGGCGCTTGATCGCGCCGTGTTCCTCAACTGGACGGAAGACTCGTACTACAAGGCGTTGCTCCGGAAAGACGTCAGCTTCTTTGTGGAAGCCGGCCTGGCGGCCAAGAACGCCTATTCCGGCATGCGTCCCCAGGTGATCTTCTGCGACGCGATCGAGTTCTACAATCCCGTGCATGACCTGTCGCTGCCGATATCGATTTTCGCGTTCGGGAACGGCGAGCGGAACATCCTGGAGATCCCCCTCGTCCACCAAAAGAAGGAAAACCCGGAGACTTACGAGTTCCAGCGCGCAACAGACCGGCGCAAGTATTCGGAATCCACGTTCACGCTCACGGACGGGGACTTGGCTCTCAAGGTCGATGCCTGGCAGAACGTCTATGGGATTCTCGCCAAGCAGTTCGGACCCATGCTTCCCAATTTCAAGCAAGCGGCTAGGACGGAAACATTCATCTCTTCCGGACGCCGTCTTTTCACACCCGGCCCGGACTGCGTCCTTCGCTACGAATGGCGTGCAGCGCTTCTTAAAGGCGCCGGCGAGATTACTGACTCGATCACGTACGAAGGTCACTATCTGCCGATCGCCGAAGCGCTGCTGAAGGCAAACTAGCCTCGGCCTGCCGAAAACATTTCCCGCCTCAACAGAGGGAGTGCGCATGAAACTCAGGAAGGATAACGAAGCCTATTGGCTCAGGATTCGATACCCGGCCGTCGAGGGCCTGCCCAAGTACGAGAACTGGGGATTCAAGTTCGTCCAGCTCGACGACTCGAAGGACGAGTCGAGGGAAATCATTCGGTATCTCAAGAAGTTGAAGCGCGAGGGGACGATCCTCGATTTCATGATGCAGCAGATCCCGGATTTCATGACCCTCAAGCAGTTTACGAATCTCCATGATCGATATCGCCGCCCTAAGAAAGGAAGGAAGAAGTGAGCGAGCAGAAATATACTGCCGAAGAACGCCAGGTCATTTCCGAGTACGCGAAGTGGGCCATGGTCGCGCTCATCATCCAGGGAAAAAACACGGGTACTATTGTCGTCCCTGAGAATGCTTTCGCGTACGGCGAGGCGATGCTCAAGCAGGAGAAGAAGTTATTTCCCGTACGGTGGGCGAAATAATGCGCTGCTCTGTATGCAAGTGGATTACGAGCGCCGACCAGTGCGTCAATATCGATGGACACATCGCGTGCAAGAAGTGCCACACCATGGTCGAAGAAACGATCAATGGCCTCTTGGGCGTATTTGAAGAGGCCCGTCAGGAGATGGGCGACGAGGCATTTGAAGCCGCGATGGAACAGCGGCTGAAGGAGCGATGATGGACCCGCACACGGCACCCTCTGGCAAGCCTTCCCAGGGATACGGCGAGATCATGATCAAGGTGTGGTTCACGGGCGAGAACGAAGCCGAGGCGGCTGTTGCAGCCCCTCCCGGACTTCCCTTCCCGTTCTTCATGGTAGCCGTCGAGCACCTGATGACAGCCGTGGCGATGAAATCGGATGCAGGCTTCGACAGGGCTCTCGAGCTTTTCGTGGAGGGGGCAAAGAAGAATCGGGGTCTTATGGTGGACCGCGACAAGGTCCGCTATTCGCGCACGTCCCGCGTTCTCAGGGGCGCGTATGGGACGGCCACACTACCAAGGAGAAGTACGAGAGGATTCGGCGGGCCATCTAAAGCACTAGGAGGAAAAATGCCAGACGACATCAATCTGTCTACCATCGACCTCTCGAAGTACATCCTGAGCAGGGCCGACAAGAGCCGATGCAAATCCTGCAACCGGCTCTTGTTTTTCCTCGGACCCCGGGAAGGTCCGGGAGACACCTACGCCCTCTGCACCTGTGGACGAATTACCAAGGGTGGTCGCCCCGGCGTCATCGAAATCGCCGCGACCGAAGGAGGATAAATGCCCAAGTGGATCGTGAGATACGACGTCGCGTACTCGATCGAGGTCGAGGCCGAGACCGAAGACGAAGCCATCAGGAAAGCAGCGAATTCCCATACCGACGAGTGGAGCAGGGCTGATTCGAAATACGACGCGGAGAAACAAGGCGAATGACAAAAGACCAGAACGTACGGGACAACCTGGCACTGCTGGATATGGACGGCGTTGTTGCCGACTGGCATGGCGCTCTCCAACGGGATCTCAAGGACGTCCTGGGCAAGGATCTCAAGCGGCTTTCGCCCAGGGCGCGCCAGAGGGTGGAATGGCTCATTCGTGGCCAGGACGGCTGGTACCTGAATCTCAAGCCCATTCCTCTCGGGCTGTATATCGAAAAAACCCTGCGCGATATCGGCTTCACGGTCATGATCGCCACCAAGGCGACGACCAAGACGCCCACGGCGTGGTCCGAGAAGGTCAAGTGGTGTACCCGGCATCTTCCGAACGTGGAGCTCATGACCGTCACGGGCGACAAGACCAAGATCTACGGGAAGATCCTCGTGGATGATATGCAGAAGTTCGCCGAGCCGTGGCTCAGGCATCGGCCGCGCGGAATCGTCATCATGCCCGACCAGCCCTGGAACAAGGGCTACCGGCATCCCCGGGTCTACCGCGTGAAGACGAAGACGGACGTCAAGAAACTCAGACCGATTCTGACGGAGGCCTACAACCGGTAGGAAGACGATGGACCAGAAGAGAATAGAAGAGATGGTAGAGCGCTCGAAGAAGAGACTCGAAGAGCGCAAGATCAAGTTCCCGGTCACGGTCACCGATGTCAAGTTCGACGTCAAGCTCGGTATCCGGAATTCGGATCCTCTGTCGGGCGCCGAAGTCGGCGACATGGTCCAGATCCGCTCATGCAAGAAAGAGCATGGCGACAAGACGCGCCTGGGGATCCTGATCGGGTTCGTGCCCATCCATGGCGGCGTCAGTTTCAACAAGGAAACGGGCGAGATGACATTCAGCATCGGCGGCACCAATCCGGCCATCTACGTCCCCGAGCTGAAGGAAGTCGTCCTCGGCTGCGAGAGTTGGTGGGGCGTGATCGAAAGCGAGGAAGAGCTCAAGCAGATCACCGACGAGGATATCAACAACGTCTGGTACGTCCAGGCCATCAAGGCCATGGCCGGCAAGAAGAAGGACGAGGATTAATGCTTAGGGAACTTCAAGAACGACTGAAGGTTCTCTGGAAGGACGATATCTACACGCGTGAATTCAGGGAGTCGCCGTCAAAGTACAAGGATTTCCAGCACGCGCTCCTGCACGTCACCAAGGCCGTGGGCAAACTCGCCGCGATGGTCGAGGACCTGGACCACCAGGAACGTCCTGCGTTTTCCTCCGCCGACGCCAGGAAGTACATTTCGGACGTCATCATCTGCGCCGTACGGATGGGCAACACGGTCCCCGGCGGAGAGGTAGACGTGCAGGACGCGGTGATCAAACGCCTCGAGGCCAAGATGGGCCCGTTCAAGGAGGATTAATGTCCGAGCAATCAGTAGTGTGCCCGGTCTGCAAAGACCGACTCCCGGCCGGATGGACGCTTCATAACCGAGGCTACAAGATGGAGCACGTGTGCCCGCATGGCGTGGGACACACGTGCGCGGCCAGCACCGCAGACGGCGTACACGGCTGTGATGGCTGTTGCCGGCAACTACAGAAGGAGAAATAGATTGGTCGACAACAAGCAGTACTGGATCCGGCACATCACGCCTGTCATCTACCGGTTCCGTGGCAATCCTCAGAAGCTCCTGGGCGAACTCGAGAATCTTTCCGTCGAAGCCCTCGAGCAGCTCTACCGGCTGCTCCAGAATATTGAATCGGATCTGCGTACTGCCGAGCGCACCTACCGGCCGTTTCCGGGTGGCCCCAAGATGAGACTCTAGCGCGAACTTGATATAGTCTAAATCTTGCGGAGGCCCCCGCCTGAACCTTTTATTGAAAGGAGAAGGTGTGCCCCTCTCTCTACCTGGCACTTAAAGAGGGGTCTCCGCCTTTTTACACCTAATTTCACCTTTTTAATATAACAGGCGAGTCAAGTAGGAGAGGCAAGACAATGCCTGAAGCAACTGAAATCAAGGACCGCGAGTCGTTTTCGGGCCTGTGGGACGACATGAAGAAACAGGCGTACGAGATCTTCAACAAGGACGGCTACCACACCCACGTGGTCTTCCTCATCACGAGCAAGGGCCTCATGGCCGTCCTGTACGAGCAGGTCGCCCAACAGCTCTTTCCCGACAAGGAAGCCCAGAAAGTTCATCCCGACGACCAGAAGGAGGCCGTGTTCAAGGCCGTCGCCAACGTCGCCTACCAGGTCAAGGCCAGGGGCTACATCGAGATTGGTGAAGGCTACGGGATGATGTCCACGCCGGATTCGGATACCGAGAAGACGCTCGAGGCATTCAGGAAGGTCAAGGAATCCTACGGGTTCATCAAGAACATGCCGAACCGCGTCGAGATGCTCTTCCTGCGTGCCCGGTTTCGCGAGTTCTCGGCATTCCACAACCGGAAGATCATGCGGCGCGACAAGGAAGTCTGGCTCGAGTCCCTGGGTCCCGAGCAGCCCGAAGAGATCCAGGCTTACCAGAAAGAAGACTTCTCGCGCGGCGGAATGATCGACCACGCAATCGACAAGGTCATCGAAGAGGAAAAATGAAGACGAAGACGAAGAAGCCGTCCGCCGATCGCAAATCTCGTACTTGTTCGGCCAAGAAGAAGTGCTCCAAGAAAGCCCTGGTCGTAGTCGAACTCGGCTTCAAGGACGGTGATACCCAGCACACCTTCGCGTGTGCGGATCACCTGAAGCACCACATGAGCGTCATCGGCATGATCTTCGTGGATATCGCCAAGGAACTCACCCAGGATCTCAAGCAGGTAACGATTGTGAAGATCGAGGACTACAAAGGAGCCTAGGATGGCCGAGACATACTTCTACGTCGAAACCAACAAGGGTGTCATCAAGGGCATGAAGATCGAGAACGTCCAGGCGGTGGTCTTTTACCCGAAAGGCACGGACGTCACTACCGTGGATCTCACCAAGGAGGTGAAGGTTCATAGCGAACCCGGTCCCGTAATCAAGACCGACAACGTGGCCATTCTGGACGAGGACTGGATTAGCTTCCGGATGAAGGACGCGAAGACGAGCGTCAATTTCTACGCCAAGGACGCGCGTCGCGCGCTCGAGGAATTCAAGATCGCAACCGGAGGAAGGGCCAGCCAAGAGCCGGCGTAAAGACATGGGATACTACATCAACCGCACACCCAAGCGGCCCCTGGACAAGAAGCGCAAGGCCGAGTTCATACACACGGATTGCGATGCCCAGCTCGTCCTGAACGTCCCCAAGAGCCTGTCAGAGATCCCGGCCGACAAGGCGCTTATCTGCGTGGTCGACAACGGGCCGTTCGAGGCCGCGGCGCTGGCTTTCGACGACCGGGAGCTCGAGCACTTCACGTGGAATACCGAGGACGAGCGCCCCAAGACGTGGCTCATGATGGACAAGAAGTTGGCGTACGAACTCACGGGGTTCAAAGCGAAGGAGATGAGCATGCTCGCGCTGCATTTCAAGTCCGGCAACGACTCGCGCTGGTTGGTCTTCGATAATGACGGCAACATCGTCTTCATCGCG
>JABAOF010039302.1_pt4 | contig 13862 bp, 11 predicted proteins | sample 7062171 | NCBI WGS metagenome assembly JABAOF01 (sample SAMN14538628, study PRJNA623070) | marine sediment metagenome | biome: marine biome [ENVO:00000428]; feature: marine pelagic biome [ENVO:01000023]; material: deep marine sediment [ENVO:00002113] | place: India: Gulf of Khambhat ...
CCATGATCAACCAGATTGATGTCTACTGGGCACACTTTTTCGCATTTTCTGTCATCCATTGTGCGACACCAACCGCAATAATCTACGTGATAATCCTCGCACTCGTCCGGGCACCCCTTCATGACGCACTTCTCTTCCTTTACCCTCGGTTTTATGAACGGGTTTAAAGCACCGACCACGCCTAGAAAAGCCCCTACGGGACAAAGGCGCTTGCACCAGTACCTCTTTTCCCTCAGGCTTAGAAGGGTCGCCACTATCGGCAATGAAAACAGCTCAAGCCACCATACCATCCATATTCGGGTAATAGTCATCATGGTTTTAAGATGAATCATGCCCCTAGACACTATTCCTATGGGGCAAACAGCACAGAATACAGGAAACCTGAGAACAGCAGAGCCAACAAGCGCTGATGCCAAAATCCCGTTTGCCAAAACACCGTTTACTTTNNTGATGCCAAAATCCCGTTTGCCAAAACCCCGTTTACTTTGGGCAGTGGACATAACGGACATCCCGTATGCCTCCCATGTTGCTGATGTTTGTCCTGCCTCCTCTGTAAAGTTCTCTTGTTCCTTTTAGCCTCAACTTTTGGAAGAAATTTCTCGACGCCTTTGTCAAAGCTGTCTATCATTGTGCCGATCGGACAAGCCCAACTGCAGAAAACATTTCCCAACAAGACAATCAGAATGGCGAAGAAAAGAATAGCAATAATTGTAGGAATAAGACGCGAAGGCACAACCTGACCGGTTAGCAGAACCTGTAGCCCGCCGAAAGGATCCATAACCCATAAGCCCGGATTTGAATTGCCGTAATAACTCAACCATATGCTACAGGGCGCTTGGGTACTCAGCACCCTAATAGGTGATTGAATGTAAGTGAAAGTAGATACATGATTAGCTGGCTTTGCAAAAAAGAAGCTGTTCACCGACACCAGCTGGCCGCGAGGCACGTAGGCTAGAGGCACCATAAAAAGGATGAAGAAACCGGCCTTGATAACCCATCTTAAATATCGTATGCTCTTTCTCCGGCGTCTCCTATTCGCCCTCAAGTTCGACATCTTTTATTACTACTTTAATTCATTAATGTGGGCGCAACGGTTTTTTCTCCGCTTCATGAACAAGATGCTGTAAGCTGCTAGTGCTGTGGCTGCTACTGCAGCTATGACGTATGGCGCATAAATGCTAAACAGCCAATCCACTATTTCTGAGACCTCCGTCTCGTTTGACTTTACTTCCAAGAATAACTCATCAAAGTCAGAAACCTTCATGCCAAGGGCATCCACACCCGTCGATGTTGCCACGTTATCAATAGCTTCATGAACAGAAGCGTTGAAAGACCAGACGAAAGAATCTCTTGGTTCAAGGCTTGAGGGAACCAGATCTCTCGGTGCGTCGCCATAAACTGAATCAACCAGGGTCAAGTCGAATAAGGCTGTATCTCCAGTGTTAGTGATGACAATAGTGTGTGCAACATTGTCTCCTGCGTAAGCTTCTGAAGGCTTCACTATTCTTCTAACTTCCAGTTTGGGGTGAAGAACGTCTAAAGTCCAAGTATCTTCGGCGTAGACTATCGAGCTATCCAATTCAGCCAAAACTGTTGCTTTGTTGTTTAAAGGATCTTCAGCACCCACGGGTACAACATAGTTGACGCTAAAGACCTTAGACTCTCCCACGGCCAAGTCCCCCCGCCAGCTGAACCCCGCAATTTCGTCCTTGACCGTCACGCCAGCAATAGGAGAATAACTATCCAAGTTTCTAACTACTATAACATATTTTATAGTGTCACCTTCATGAGCAAAAATTGGCCCATTGTTTTCTATCTCCAAACCCTTGAAGTCAGGCTTAACAAGTTTGATGTGAGTGATCATGCTTATCCACATGTAGCCAGGCGACCCGGGAAGCACCAGGCGCAGCGTCTCAGGTAAGGGCTCGCCATCTTTCTCATAAGCCAGAATTACATTTTCCCTCATGGCCGTTGCGACCGAGATATTAGTTGAATAGCCATCTTTGGCGTAAAACTTAACAGTCACTGCCTGCCGGGATAACTCAGCCTTTTCAAGTATAAGTCCAAGTTTCACTCCTGTCCAATTCCCACTGGCAACAAGGAAAGGTGGAGGAATGCCACCAGGCGTAATACACCACAGCTGAGCATATTCGGTGCTTCTTGGCATGGCGACANNAACCCCCCTCAAAAAACCGAACCATATAAACCCAAAAGTGATTGCCAGCAGCGATCTGCGGAGAAATCTCCTTTTCATCAACTTTTGTCTCATGTTCTGGCCACTTCTTCTAAAATAAATATGACATACGTCATTCTCTTAAACCTTTCTCAATCACTCTAAAAAGCGCTGACTTGAAACCTTTAGACATAATATACGTCATGGCCAAGACGAGCACAGACCGCAAATACATGGCGCACTTTTCGTCGTCCTCTGTTTCTGCACCTAATGAATGCATGCACGAAGAAAGATTTGTGGACTGAGAGCCAAAAGTGCCGGAGCGACAAAAAAGTTATGAAGCTGAGAGAGCTTTACCAAGCTTGACGGTGCCTCTTTCATGATATTCCTGAGGGTCCTCAAAAACCTAATATTATTCCTCACCACCATTCCGGTGGCAAGGCTTGGGAAGACGGACCCCAACCATTTCTATCAAGATCCCGCAAACTTCATGTTTCTCTTCCCCCTAATCGGAGGCCTAATAGGCCTAATCGCTGGACTATACAGCTTGGGCTTATACTTTATTTTGCCAACCCTTTTTCTCGGACTAAAGACGCTGCTTCCAATCGAAGCTCTACATAACGTCCTCGGTTTCAATCTTCTGACTAAGGGGTTAGTGGGCTTAATGACTCTCTCATTCATGCTCGTTTTGACGGGGCTTCAGCACACCGACGGCGTCATCGACGTGGGCAACGCCTTGGGCATGAGAGGTTCCACCGAAGATAGAAGGGAGATGGCTCACGCTTGGGTTGTCACCTCTTGGGGGGCTTTGGCACTCTTTCTCGTGATGGTTCCAACGTTTTTGGGTATTTCTCTGCTCAATCAACTTGTGATCGTTCAATGCCTCATCACCTCTGAGGTGTCGGCGAAGCTGGCAATGGTCACCTGCGCTTGGCTTGGCAAGCCTGCAAGCGAGGGATTGGGAACCGCCTTTGTTAAGGCGATGAGGAAGAAACACGCTCTTTACATGGTTTCGTTGATTCTCGCCCTTGCCCTCTGTTACCTCTTATCTGGCTTTTCAGGTCTAATAGTTGCTTCTTTGGCGGTAGGCGTTGGATTGCTGATGGTTGCCTTTTCAAATTGGTTGTTTGGGTGGATGACTGGAGACGTCTTTGGAACTGCGAACGAGATTGCTAGAGCCGCTTCGTTAATCTCTCTGGTGGTGCTCTAAAGTTGAGCATGGTGGCCTTGATAATGGCCGGTGGCAAAGGAAAACGGATCGGAGGAAAAACCGAAAAGCCCTTAATAAAACTCTTAGGTAAGCCCATGATCCGATGGGTCATCGAGGCTACAATAGCAGCTGAGAGGATCTCGGAAGCATACGTGGTAGCGACGAAGCGAACTCCCAAAACTGCAGAGGAGGTCTCGAAGGCCCCAGTTAAGGTCATCAAGACAGATGGAAAAGGGTATCACATGGACCTTCAGCAGGCGATCTTAGATTCTAACTTGAAATACCCAGTTTTGACGATTTCAGCCGATATGCCCCTCCTAACCGGAGAGTATCTAGATCAGGTGATCTCCCACTATTGGAAGGCTGGTAAGCCCGCTCTAACAGTGCTAGTTCCAATAGAAGCCTGCAGAAGGCATGGCGTAGACCCAACCTCCCTCTACCCATTCGAGGGAAAAAATTACGCTGTTTCAGGGTTAAATATCGTGGACGGTCGAAAAATCCTAGAGGGGGAACAGGAGCAGGAAGTCTTAATTTCGGATAGAACAGAAGTTGCAATCAATGTAAACACGAAGCGAGATTTAGAGGCGGCGGAAAAATATCTTCGAGAGAAAACTGATATGAAGGGTGTTTGATGGGCGCGCTGAGAATCCTCAAGGACCTCCTATCGTTTCTAACAATTCTTCCAATAAAAATGGATAAAGATACGCTTGTCAACGCGGCCAAATTCATGTACCTCTTTCCGTTGGTAGGCGGAGTCATTGGTGTATTTTCCGGTCTTGCGGCGATCGCCTTATTTCAATGCTTGCCGGATTTAGTTGCTGCCTTTCTAACCCTCTCATTCACGTTGCTTCTAACCGGGCTCCACCACATGGACGGGCTTCTCGACTTTGGAGACGGCATCATGATTTATGGGTCAGCTGAAGAAAAAATTCGAGCCATGCACGATGTAAACACAGGGGTCGGAGGTGCAACCCTAGGATTGCTGGTAATCACATTAACTGGCGCATGTATCGCCTACGTTCCCAGTCAAATCCTCTTCTTTTTGATCTTATCCTCAGAGGTTTCGGCGAAATTAGCGATGGTAGCGGCCGCAACGTTCGGCGAAGTAGTTGACAAAAGTTCAAGTGCGCCTTTCGTCAGAGCCACGAAAAGAAGATGGTTCTTGGCTGTCTCCTTTGTCTTGTCCGCATTGATATGCCTCCCAAGCTTGAGTTTTCTTGCGTTGCTCGGACCGCTTATAGGAGTCTTCGCCGGTTTCATCACAGCCCAGATCGCAAATAGACATTTCAAGGGCGTAACAGGTGACGTCTTCGGAGCCACAAACGAGTTAGCTAGGCTAGCCTGCCTGATCTTTATCCTAGCCTTAACGAAGTACATCGCACCGTGAATGATGTGGAAAGGACTGCTTAGGCTAGATTGGCTTGAGTGTGAACATTGCCGATACGTAGATTAACACCGCAACGTCTAAGTCGATTTTTGTTGCTCATCAAGCTGCTGCCGTTTTTTAAGCCATTTCTCATGACACACCGTTAAGCAAGGTAAGTGGCAGTCCATCGGTCTACATTTGTCTCTATCAGGATGCACACTTCCGTTCAATGCCCCCGTAGGACAAGCCTTAATGCACAGATTGCAATCGGCGCAGGGGTCCTTGTCACATGGGGCGTCTGGCTCTAGTGGCGCGTCCGTAATAATCATGGATAAGTAAGCATTTGGACCATACTGTGGAATGATGAGGAGGCTGTTCTTGCCGACGCGTCCGAGTCCAGCTGAGACCGCAGCGTCATGCAATTTATAATAGACCCTGTGCCATCGACCTTGAACTAGCGGTTCTTCAATAAAAGGTCGTTTATAGAGGTCCTCATATAGATAGCGCGGCTTACCCGCTCTCAGAAACGAATGCGCCTTGTACCCCTTTTCGGTGAGGAATTCTCTCAGTTTCTTGTCGATGCTAGTAAGCAATTTATCCATTTGATTACACCAGCTTTTTTCGAAAAGGTAACTAGCCCCTTTGTATTTTACGCCATACACCACAACGGCTTTGGCATCGGAAAGTATTCTCATGGGTCTTTCCCTAATCGGTATTTCGTCGACAACCCTAAGGTCAGTAACTCCTATCAGGTCAACGTGGTTTCGAAACGCCGTCTGCTTAAACTCTTGGGTCAACGATGTACTATCATCCACCGACATGTTTTTGTTTTCCTCAATCCTTTGCATGCATGCATGCAAAAAACAATTAATTGCTATTTAAGCATTGCTGGCTTGTCATTCGAAATACCGACTAATACGGTCTGAGAACCAAAGCTAGTGCGTGTGGCGTTACGGGAATAGGGAAGTGCCCACCCAAGCAAAAAAGATGAGAGGGATCAATACAAAGAGAAAGAATAGCAGAATTGCTATGTTGCGTATCCGAAGCGCTCGAATAATGTGCTCCACTGACAGCTCCTCAGTCTCATCGCCAACGGCGTAATACCCCGGCTTTTCAAGTTGCACCCCCAAAGCGCCGGCCATAGCAGCAACAGGCCATCCATGATTTATACTCTGAATCTTGGCTTGGTCCCTGCGCGCGATGTTCCACGAATTTTTGTAGTCTTCACGTAGAATAGCTGATGCAAGAATTATGAGAAACGTGCATAATCTCTGCGGAATATAATTGACGATCGTGTCCAGCACCGCCGAAAACCAACCCACGTTAACATTTTCAGGATCCTTGAATCCAATAGTTCCATCTAAGATATTAACTACTTTGTAGGCGAAGGCTCCTGGCACTCCGAATAGGCCAAAGTAAAAAATGGGAGAGAGCTTAAAATCCGCGAGATTCTCAGCCATCGACTCAATTATAGCGGAAACCATCTGTTGGCTGTTCAAGTTCTTTACATCTCTTCTCGACCACATAGAAGTCATCTCCCTCCCTTTTGCAGGGTCGCCCTCACGAAGAATGTGAACAGCCCTCAGTGCGTATTCTTTTTCTTGGTTAATAGCAAAGGTGAATTTCAAAAGAAAAGCGGCAACAACTACATATAAAAATAGATTAAAAAATCTTGTCAGATTCAAGACAAAACAAATGGGTACCGTGAATGCAATAATCAACATCAAAGCAAGAAAAGTTCCGCCGATTTTCTCCAATCTCGGTCTTGTACTCTTGAAATACCACTTAATCTTACTCACTAATACGCCAATCCAGTAAGTGGGATGGTACTTATAGGGAGGCTCCCAATAGGGCGGTCCAAAAGGCTCCCCAACAACAAAATCCATCACTACCGCCAATAGAAGCGTGAGCAAAGGCACCATTAAGAAAGACAGGAATCCAGCCAAATCTAGTGACAACTTCTATCACGATGAACAAACTATCATCTAAACTCTAAATTAAGAGTTCCTCAAAGCTCTCTGGGAGATCTCGATAACCTCTTTTGCAAACATATTGATTCTCAACCCATTGAAATAAACTGAGGAAAAAAGAGACGTCAAGACAAGCAACAAGACTACAATCTCAAAGGCACGCGCAACAGGCCTTCTTAACCTTTCATGAACAAATATCTGTAACTCCAGTTAGATGAAAAGTATCGCGTAAGAATATTTAAGATGCCACATAATCTTGCAGATCTCACTTTATTTCTATGCGGAGAAGTTTTATACCCATACAAAAGAATCTTGAAATACGATAGAAAATGAAAAACCTCTACAAAGCGATTCCTCTAGTGCTTATAACATTAGCCTTAGTAATCATTGGCATCTGGGGATTTCCCGCGTACCTAAGAGGCTTATATAACCCTGTCGAAGCATATGATTACATAATTTTTCAAGATGACAATATAGTCAAAGCTAAAAACGGGAAAAATGGAGCAATTGATCTAAGCTCAACCAACGCCTCGACCGTGGTGAACCAAGCAATAGCTCAAGGAAATAACGTTTACATAAAGTTCGGCGAATACACACTAAGTTCGGATATTCTCGTACATAACAAGAAAAACGCGAGGATAATTGGTGATGGAGCCGTCATAAGAGGTAACGGCAAGAAAATCATCATCAAAGGGGACAATTACACGACCTCACAACACAACATCCTTTCAGACCTGGAAATAATCAATGGAACTGTTAGAATCGAAAACTCGTTCAAAACAACCATCGCCAACATGATCTACAGGAACTGCAAAACAGCAATCGAACTTGCCAACACGGAAACTTGGAGCGAAGGCACAAAGATAGAAAATTGCTATTTCATCAATTCTCTAGAAGGCATAGTTTTCAGAACACCCATCAATCCCGCAACAGGATCTTATGCGAACACCGAAATTAGCCGTTGCTACTTCAATTTTTACCACGATAATTCAGTGGGCATGAAGATTGAACCAGACGCAGAGTTCACAGACAGTCTAATACAAAATGTCAGAATATGGGCAGAGGAGTTTGGCCAAAAGAATCAAACTGGGATTTCAGTAGAGGGATCCATGCTTCAAACGTTGATGCAAAACATGGTTTTCGAGTCATTTGCTGAGACACCAACCAATTTCTATGGCATACAAATAGGTCAGGCCGCAGAACCTCCAATTCTCGGGGGAGGAGTAAGCTTCTTAGGTAACTGGACAGCTAGAGTCTACAATCCGTTTGACAAGTGGATTTTCGGATTAAGCGGAGCGTTCAAAAGAGAAAACATCAGCATTCCAGTTGGTCAAAACAACGAATATGGCTCAAATCAGAGTATTGACGCTTACCGTCAGAAAATTGCAAATTTCAAGGCCAGAATACGAGTTGGAGGCACATTTGGTTACGGCGAAACTCTCACAATTAGGTTTAGGTTGGAACTCATAGATAACACAGTTTCAAAGAGTGTTGAAAAATCTTTCAATCAAACTGCCACATTGTGGCTAGATGACGACGACATACTGAAACTGCTTCCCTCGCAGAATGTAATTTGGGCTATCTTAGTAGACGCCAAAACAAGTTATATGTGGACAAACGCAACCGTGCAAGTTGATATTTATGGAACCACCGCCTAATCAAACATTGGCAACTATTTAGACTTGACATATTGTAACGCTTCACAATAAACCCGGAGCATCTTCTCAGCGCAAATATCCCAAGTGAGATTTTTGCAGACGAATTCTCGACCAAGCCGCCCCAATTTTCTCCCTTAAAGAACTATTGGAGAGGAGATTCAAAACAGCGTTTGCTAGTTCGTAACTATCCGGATTAACTAGCAGACCAGTTTTCTTGTCCAACACAGACTCGCTGATTCCGCCCACGTTGAAGGCAACAGATGGTTTGGCTGTGGCTTGAGCCTCTAATAAAGCTAAGCCTTGACCTTCCTGAATTGATGGTAACGCAAATACATCGGCGCAGTTATATAACATGGGAAGTACTTCATCGCGAACGTCGCCTAGAAAGACAAAATTATCTGAAAGCCCCTCTTTTTCCGAATCTGAGATTAGATGGTTTTTGAGTGGCCCGTCTCCAACAACCAGAAAAACTGTTTCCTTACTTTCTTTAACAACATGTTTGGCAGCTTCTATTAGGAAATGCAAACCTTTTCTAGGTATAAGCCTGCCAACGAAGAGTACGCATTGTTTATTGCCTATTCCAATTCTATGCTTGAGTTTCTCACAATCTTTAGCTGGTCGAAATTTTTGCGGATCAACGCCGTTAGGCACTATTCTTATCTTTGTTTCGTCCACATTGTAAAATTTAACAATCTTTTTGGACGAATACTTACTAACGGTTACAACCAAGGTTGCATTTCTGGCTGACTCCTCTTCAATCTTTGAAAGGCGCCACATAAAAAAGTTAGAAAGCTTTGTCCGGGATGTTGGAAATGCACTTTGAGATGATTGCATATATTCATCCGCAAGAACCCCGTGAATCGTATGTACAAAAGGTTTCAAAAAGCCTCGCTTTTTCAGGGCTTTCAAAATTCCGTAGCCACTAACAGTGTGAGCTTCATAAACATCCGCTTTGATCGCATCAGACATTCTGGAAATGGTCTTGTTAAAAAACCAGTTATCCAGCGGGAAAAGCATGTCTGTGGAAAAACATGGAACGAAAATCGTCCCATTAACTAAAGTGATTTTGTTGAATCCCGCTTTCGTGCCACAGTAAACTCTCGTGTCAACTTTATTCAGCAATCTTTTAGCCGTTTCAACTATCCGGCGTTCCACTCCTCCGAAGTACAAATGTGGTGGTTGCGTGTTAAAAACCGCTACGCTCAGCTTCTTCTCCATGCAATATGCCTTCTAGTTTTGAGGAAACGACTCTCCAAACAATCCTCTGACAACACTCCAACTTATAATATCCGCAACTAAATAGGAGCGCGCGCAGCCCGCACACTGCAAAAATTGCTTCTTTCACCACCGCCGGTAGACTTGCAGTACGGACACGGTTGCGCGCGCATAATGTTGCTACCAAGTCAAAGAAAGTGACAGAAAAAAGATGGGATATTGGAGTGCAGACCTCGCAGGAATCATTGTGTGTATTTTATTTCTCCCGTTTTCCTGAGCTTGACCGCTTCCTGAAATAGTGGGAGGCAATCAGCACCGAAAAAGACGACAGTAACNNGTCGTAACATGCAATTCTAAGTCCAATTGGTGGCTGCGGAGGCATTATGAGCCCTGACATCTTTTCTAAGTGGAATTCGAAAATCCAGTGGGGTGTGCTATTCCACGGAGATGCACTTATCGAATCAGCCCATAGTATTTCGCCTTCTGCGGGGGTAACCTCAGTCCAGCCCGTTCCGCCGTCTCCTTGATACACCATTAGGGTGGTGTGTCCTACAACCTCTATCCTCCAATCATCAGCCCCGAGAGTAGTGCCGCCGTCATTGTTGCCGTCAATACAAATTTGCCAGTAGTCTTCAGTATCATTAGTGTTGTCAGTGAAAAATTCGACAACATTCTCCTGAGCAATTGTCGCTTGGTTAATTACACCTGTGAAACTGAGGTTCTCAGATACTGTTATCACTGGACCGTCGGTCCATTCATCATCAGAAGTCCACATTCCATCAAGGGTGGTTGTTCCTTGAGCATCATACTCTATGTAAGAGTAGTCTGGGTTGCCCGCCTTGATGGTTNNACTGCAAAGCATGAATATTGAAAAAGCTCTTTTCATTACTAACATATCTCCATTTATTCCATCAATTTCTATTTGTTCAATCTGCTTAAAAGATATTCTACGCAGTAGCGTGGAGTGATATGATCATGCAAGGGTGTACACATTTTTTCTGTTTTGATGACCTTTTACTGCCCACAATGTTTGTCCAATCTCTATACTCAACAAGACAGATGCTCTTGAACGCTTGAGATAGTTTCACTTAATACACCTTGCGCACCCACCTTGGGTTTGGGATTGAATTTCAAGCCCACCAACCGGGTAAATCTACCCTACATGCATGCCAAATGTATGCATATGAAGGTTTTACTAAGAATAACACATCTATTTCGCGCGGGCACGAGAACGAACAAAATCTGGAAGAGACATAGTCTTGAAAGGTCTCTCTCACAATTCTTGGTTTTGCCAAAAAAAATAAATCTAGGGTATGATAGAACAGAACGCGCGTGTGAAAAAATGGAGAACATAAAAAGAAGAAGTACTAGGATTTCAGTTGCGATTTTGGCGGTACTGCTAGTTTCATCGACTTTAGTGTTGCTCGGAAATTCAGTAATCATTGAGGAATCCATGGAAGCTACACCACTTTCACCTGCAAAAGATTACGGTGACATAATGCAATACGAATGGACAACGGGTGGAGCCAACGAGAACCAGACAGGGTTCTCCGCTGGACCAGCACCTAGCAGGCCAGAAATATTATGGAAAGTCCCGTCATTTGGGTCTGGCTTCGTAACTGTTTTCAACGGAAAAGCCTTCGTGGTTCGTGGGGCTTTCTTTGGTATGGGAACCAGCACTCTCTACGCATATGATGCCTTCACTGGTGAACTAAAATGGCAGCAACCTCTCGGCCCAGGGGTTGGATTTGGCACAGGAGGTGTAACTAAAATCGACGATACCTACCTTTACGTTGACGCTGCCGGAGTAGAGGTCCACAGAATCTCAGACGGCGCATATGTATCGAACTATACAGTGCCCTATTACTCCGGCCATCCTGGAAGTGCCCAATATTTCCCTGGCACATGGTCTAGTACCTTGAAAATGAAATATGTGCTATCCTACGACACGGTCCAACAATTAGGTTTGGTTAATGCTATCAACGTATCGGATCCGACGAATCCAAAGTTAGCTTGGACCTATGTAGCTGAGTCGGTATCCGAGATACAGGGATATGGCGATGGAAAGGTCTTTCTGGGAACCACAGCATGTACTTTGTATGCCTTAAACGCTACAACCGGGGACTTTCTATGGGAAGCACCTAAGACTGGAGTGGTACAGCAGCATGGCTTATATTACAATGGCAATTTCTACCACGCTGCAGCATCCCAGACCGTGACCTGCTGGGATGGAGATAATGGCGAAGTCCAATGGGAATATGACTCAAGTCAACTGGGCGAAAGATCCTACTTCGCTTACAGAGGCGCTGCAGCCTACGGAAGATACTATGATTGTGCCATACCCAATGATCCTCACGGTTGGGTCAGCTGCTGGGACGCTGAAACAGGAGAACTGCTATGGAAGCAGCCCGGTTACTATAACATTGCTTATAACACTGTGGCGGTGGCTGACGGCAAAGTCTATGCAAGCAAATGTGACCGACCAGCTGGGGCAGTAACTGCCGGATTAGTAATGCCCGGATACGCGTTTGCATGTTTTGATGCGTTTACAGGCACGGAACTATGGGCTATTGAGGGTCTTAACGTTGCAACTCCTTCAGTTGCCTACGGAAACCTCTACTTTGTCACCGGTGGGTACCTATATTGCATTGGTGAATCAACACCTGCGAAGCCTTGGTCCTTCGGATATTTGGGTAACCTCGAGCAGCCTAGAGTGGCTGTTGGCCAGTCGGGTCCCACAGACCTTTCTACTCCAAAATGGGTGTACGCAACAGGCGGTAAGGTTGCTAGTTCACCTGCAGTTGTAGACGGCAAAGTGTACATTGGCTCAGAGGACTATAATTGGTACTGTCTCGATGCCTACACTGGCGAGAAGATCTGGAGTTTCCCAACTGAATACAAAGTCGGAGCTTCAGCTGCAGTGGTTGCCGGCAGAGTCTACACTGGCGCTGACGATGGCAACATCTACTGCCTAGACGCTAACACTGGCACAAAAATATGGGAAGCCTATGCTGGCGGTCTCTTCAACCACATAATGATGCCACAAGAACTTCAATCACGTTCTTCACCGATAGTTGTTGGCGACAGGCTTTATGTGGGCGCTTTGGACGGCAAAGTCTACTGTCTTAGCACGTCTGACGGGCACGAGTTGTGGACTTACACAACTGGAGACCCGATCGGCGGCTCGCCGGCCTACTCTGATGGCGTAATATACATTGCATCCACAGACACGTATATGTACGCTTTAGACGCGACAAGTGGAACCCTCAAATGGAAGAGCATAGGGATCAACCTAGATGTAATAATTAATCCCACCTATTACTATGCTATCACTGGCACCCCAGTTGTAGCCGATGGCGTAGTCTACATTGCAGCCGGTGCCACCCACGGCACATTACTCCCCCCTGAAAAATATGCATGGGGCCCGTGGCCTCCTGGATGGGTTTTTGGCGGTGCCCAGAGAATGGCGGCATTTAATGCCACAACTGGCGAGAAAATATGGAACCAAACACTTGCAGGAAACTCTGGCAGCGTTTGGGTGCCAACATACTTCGAGGGCAGTCTCTACATTCCAGAGCATATGCGCATATCGCGAATGGACGCTACTAATCCAAATTCTGGACCTGCACAACCGAAAGGATTCGCTGGTCAGCCAGCTGGAAATCGTACATGGACGCAGTGGATTGGCTATCAAATCTTATCTTCAGTCGCCATCGCTGACGACATAAGGGGTCCAAAACTTTACGTTGGTAGCGACGTGGGCAGCGTCTCATGCCTCGACGTCGAGACTGGGACTCCTATCTCTGCGTACCAGACGGGCGCAAATATCGAGAGTTCTCCGACCATTTGGGAAGGAAAACTGTACATTGGCTCAGGTGATAGAAACGTCTACTGCTTCGATGATTCCCCAACGGTGGACTTTAGCATCAGTGCAGCGTCTAACAAAGGTGCAAAAATGTGGTCAAACGAAACAATAGTGATCGAGGGACGATTAATAAGTTATCCCAACGAAATGGTTTGGGATGGCGATTCATACATTCCTGTCGCGAGTAATCTGCACCCAGGCGTCCCTAACGCAGAGATAAAGGCGTCCTTAACTAAACCTGATAATACCGATGTGCCATTAACAACAACTACCGACAACGAAGGCTACTTCAGCTTCTCGTACAACCCGACTGAGGTTGGCGAATGGGGTTGGGTAGTCTACTACGAAGGCGAAAGAACAAAAGGAATCATTTACAACCTGGCCTATGGGACGTGGAATGAGGTG
>JABAOF010001272.1_pt1 | contig 13858 bp, 11 predicted proteins | sample 7062171 | NCBI WGS metagenome assembly JABAOF01 (sample SAMN14538628, study PRJNA623070) | marine sediment metagenome | biome: marine biome [ENVO:00000428]; feature: marine pelagic biome [ENVO:01000023]; material: deep marine sediment [ENVO:00002113] | place: India: Gulf of Khambhat ...
TTCATTAAGGTAAGGGTTTGCGTGTCCACAATATCCTCGCATGCACCGATCTGCTGCATAAGAAACTTGACTATGTAATCGATTTTCTCCACATCGAATATAACACCTATGTAATTCTTGCCATGAAGCTGTGAAAGATACAGTGGTTTGACTTTTTTTGTCTCCTTACCTTTCAGGTTCTTTATCAGATATTCCCAGACCTTATCAGGGTTATCCTTGTAAATCAATCTCACTATCAACATCATGTTATCACCTTTGAATCTACTTTATACCCTCTCTTTTAATAATCTATCCACAACCGATGGGTCAGCCAGGGTTGATGTATCGCCGCAGTCATCCTTTCCACTGGCCACAACTTTTAGAATCCTTCTCATGATCTTACCTGACCTAGTTTTCGGAAGTGCCTCGGCAAATTGTATCTTGTCTGGTTTGGCTATAGGACCGATTTCTTTCGTTACATGGGCACGCAATGTATTCTTGAGGGATTCCTGTTTCTGGACATCCTCTTTTAGAATGACGAAAGCGTATAAGCCCTGACCTTTTATCTCGTGGGGCATGGGCACAACCGCAGCCTCAGCCACATCCTTATGACTCACCAAGGCGCTCTCCACCTCCATCGTACCAATACGATGCCCTGAGACATTTATCACATCATCAATTCGACCCATGAGCCAAAAATCACCGTCCTCGTCCACTCTTGCTCCATCAGCGGTGAAGTAAAATCCAGGATATTTGCTGAAATATGTCTCCTTGTATCTTTCAGGATCTTTATAAAGAGTTCTGAGCATGCCTGGCCAAGGTTTTTTAATGACGAGGTATCCACCCTCATTTACATCAGCTTCACTGCCGTCCCCTCTTAAAACGGCAGGAACCACTCCTGGAAGGGGCCTTGCAGCTGAGCCAGGTTTAACATCCATTGCTCCTGGGAGTGGAGAAATCAAGATACCGCCAGTCTCAGTTTGCCACCATGTATCAACGATTGGGCACCGTTCTTTTCCAATTACCTTGTAGTACCAAATCCAGGCTTCAGGATTTATGGGTTCTCCTACAGAACCTAAAAGGCGTAGACTTCTTAGATCGTGTCTTGCAGGCCATTCGTCTCCGTCCTTCATAATGGCTCGAATGGCTGTAGGAGCGGTATAGAATATATTGACACCGTATTTTTCAACGATATCCCAGAATCTATCTGGTGAGGGATAGTTTGGAACACCCTCGAACATGACACTTGCGGCTCCATTGGATAGAGGACCGTAAACTATGTAGCTGTGACCAGTAACCCATCCAATATCTGCGGTGCACCAGTAGGTGTCCTCCTCCTTTATATCAAAAACCCACTTAGAGGTCATGTGCACATAAAGCAGATATCCGGCAGTCGTGTGAAGAACCCCCTTGGGTTTACCGGTTGTACCGCTCGTGTACAAGATGAACAAAGGGTCCTCGGCATCCATGTGAGCAGGTGGACATTCGTGGGACTCCCCTTCCATGACATCACGCCACCAGTGATCACGCTGCCCTTTCATGCGCACCTCCAGATTCGTCCTGTTTACAACTATGACGTTCTCAACAGATGGACACAACTCAACAGCCCTGTCCGTATTGGATTTTAAAGGGATCCTCTTGCCCCGCCTAAAGCTACCGTCGGTTGTCACAACGAGCTTGGCCCCGCTGTCCTGAATTCTGTCCCGAAGAGCATCAGAAGAAAAACCGCCAAAGACTATGCTGTGCACTGCCCCTATCCTGGTGCATGCAAGCATTGCTATGGCAAGCTCTGGAATCATTGGCATATATAGGCAAACTCTATCTCCTTTTACTATTTCATGCTTCTTCAATACGTTGGCGAACTTGCAGACATCTCTGTGAAGCTGATGATAAGTGAATATCCTCCTTTCTCCAGGCTCCCCTTCCCAGATGATTGCTGCCTTGTTCTTCCTCCAGGTTTTAAGATGGCGGTCCAGGCAGTTGTACGATACGTTGGTTTCCCCACCCTCAAACCATTTTGCAAAGGGCGGATCCCACGAAAGGACATTATCCCATTTGCGAAACCAATGCAGCTCTTCTGCCATCTCAGCCCAGAATTTTTCGGGTTCGTTAACAGAACGCTGGTATAATTCTTTGTACTCCTCCATGCTCTTTATGTTCGCCTTGTTGCGAAAATCCTCACTTGGAGGAAATTTTCTTCCCTCTGCAAGCATGGATTCAATGGTTTTTTCAGATTCCACAGTATTTTCATCTGCCATTATTATTCTCCGTTTTTGATTTTATTGGCTTATCAATATACGATTCGTGAATGGCACGGAAGTATATATTTATAACCGCCATACCTTATTTACATATAATAATCTTATGGAATAATCATCAAGGCTCCTTCACATCCTCCTCGATGATAAGCGCACCGATATAATCACAATCTTTACAGTGGTACTTATAGCCGGTAATCAAAGCATTCTCGTAATATACATTCGTCCCACCGCATTGCGGACATCTCAGCACCCTTTTATGAATGTTGCTCTTTTTTTTCGCCATTTTTTTCACCCTTATCTTTTTTCTTTCCGTCTCCTTTTTCAGGTACATCAAAAGTTATGAGGTTCAAGTTGTGCAGGATTTGCAAGAATCCCCATACCCTTCTCAGAACAGGCTCGATATCCTCCTTGAATTCTTTGTAAGTAGCTCGACATATTTCATCAACGTTATGATTACCATCACACATATTCCAAATGAAGGTTCCTTTCTTGTCCAAAGGCCTCCTAATATTATCTGGACCTCCGAGACGACGATGTAAAAACCTTTCAAAGCGCGTGAAATTCTTGGGATAGATCAATACGATCTTGCCGTCCTCTTCCTCCCAATTAACCTCTTCATTTCTGACAGGTTTGCAGGTAAGAACCATCTTCATTTTTGGATTTAAATCCTCCAGATCCATAATAACTCCTCAAACGTAAAGCCATGCCCAGGCCATGAAAGCTATTGTAGCTATTATCGCAATAATAGAAAAAGTCTGGGTCAACTTTTTATCTCTCTTAACGTATTTTGCATAGCCTCCAAGGATAACGCCTGAGATTAACGCGATGAGCAGGGTAACGAATCCGAACAACAGATGTTCCATATTTTAAGTAATTGCAATCATTCCTATTAACAATTTACGGGTGAGGCCTCCTATTTTACCCTACAGGAATATAATTTTAGTTCTAGGATTTTAATATTAAACTGGCATTTAGAGGCCAAACAGTAGCGAATAAAACTTAAGTACAGGAATTGGTTTACTGACATTACTCCCATGGGTTTGTAAGGGGACAATCAATGCCTATGAAATCCATATATCGCCAACCGCTTACAGCATCTGGTATAAAAAAGATTGAAGAAGGCACCATGGAGTATTTTGATGACGAGATATGGAGCAATCTCAATACAGGTGCTTTGGAGCAGTACCTAAATGAAAAGACGAAAGTGGAGGGGTTTCAAAGATCAAGGTGGAGATGGAAAGGCATAGTCTTCGGAATAATCATGGGCATTGCCTTCGCCTTGATCAACCAGTATGTTGGCTTGAAGGTGGGTTTAATAGTTGCTGGTAATTGGTACATCGTCAACATCATAGGCATGGCATTGAAATGGCACCCAACAGAATGCAACATCGCTTCAGGAGCTAGTACTGGAGCTTCAGTCACATGCACAGGTTTTGTATTTACGTTCCCCGCGATTTACCTTCTTATGAGCCATCCTTCTTATGAACTGATAGATTCAGATGGTAATGCTTATTACCTCATAACAGAAGCGATGATCCCTCCGATAGCGGTTGCGATGATATGCGCCATGCTCGGTGGAATGCTTGGCGTGCTTTATTTCACGATATTTCGGAGAATCTGGCTTGTTGAGGACCCATTGCCTGTACCCGGCATTCAGGCTTATTTAAAACTCCTGGACATTGCCAACGATAGAGCTAGAGGCGCCATAGAACATGCCAAAAAATCGCTGAGAACGGTGGCGTTATGGACTGGAGGGACTATGCTCTTCACATTTTTTAGGGATTTCCCAGTAAACCAAGATATGTCAGCACTTGACAACTTATTTGGCGGCGATTATTACCATAAAGGGGTTGTCATGCATCCCTATGCAACCTACACTTTTTTTGGTTGGTCCATGGTTCCAATCGAAATTGCATTAGGCTGGTTTATGAGGTTTCGGACGGCATTTCTTGTCGCCTCAGGTTCCATATTCACCTGGTTTGTAATCGTACCAATGGCTGTAGGATTCAATGTTCCCATCTGGCTTCCATCGGCAGGGCAATATTTCTCGGTTCAGGACTTTCCAATTCCGGAATGGGGGGCATACGAACCCCCGGCTTTTACGGCTGCTTATAGGGTGGCAAGACCCATTGCCATCGGAGCGATTCTTGGGGGCGGCATTACCGCCCTTTTAAAGATGGCCAAGGTGTTTAAAACCGCCATGGCAGATGTTATGGCAATAGGAAAAGGTACTGAGGAGAGAACAGATTATACAAAAGGCAGGGGATGGTACGAATGGCCTATGACGCAGATACCGTTCATGTGGGTTGTGGTGATCATTGGTGTGGTTTTAATGTTCGCGGCCGTTGGTCGTTTTCCCCTATTTGAGTCCGTTATCATAGCCATTCTTCTAATAGTGTTGACATTCGTACTCGGCGCCATAGGTGTCAAAGTGATGGGCGAGATTGGAACCACGCCAGTCTCTGGTACTTCCTTTATAGTGCTGACGATTTTGATAGTTGTTTTCATGGCCATTGGGACAGATACATCTACTGCTTTAATAATGGCTTTGATTGGCACAACCGTCTTTGGCTCAGCGCTATCGTTGTCTGCAGATATAATATTCGATTTTAAGATGGGGATCTATGCAGGCACTAGGCCATACCATCTATCAAAAGCCCAGCTAACAGCCATACCATTTGGTGCAATCGTTGCAGCGATAGGTGCTGTAATATTATCGATAGGACTATCTACTATAGATCCCGCCACCAACGAGCCGGTTCTGAATTTAGATGCTCCACAGGCCCATGCGTTTGCAACTTTTACCCAAATTATGGTGGGCAGAGCACCTTGGGATTGGATCTTAATTGGCTTCGGAATAGGTATTTTTGCTGAGCTGATGACTGGGATGGGAACAGCTTTTGGCTTGGGGATGTACCTGCCTTTTTCTCTTACAGTAAATCTCATGATAGGCGGTGGGCTAAGGGATTGGTGGCAGAAGAAAAGGCTGGAACCTCGAGCTGAAAGGGAAGGATGGACAGAAAAGCAGAAGACTATGAAATTGCTTCAAACATATATGATGGCCACGGGTCTCATTGTAGGCGAGGCTATCATGGGAACCATAATCGCGATTTATCTTGTATTCCCCCTGATTACAGGAGGAGGACCATAGGGATATATTTCATCTTCAGCTAAAAATTGTCTGTCTATATTCCTTTCACACCGATCCTTTCCCATGCCTTCCTGGCTTTTCTGAATTCAGGCATTATGGCGCCGTGCATCAATCTCTGTCCCTTTGTGAACTTCCATGGTTCTCTAGGCAGTTTTTTTACCATGAGCCTCAACATTTTTTGAATATCTTTGATGTTATCCTCATTTACTGGGTCTATCTCAATATAGGGTATGACGCTAGAATGGGTTGGCTGTGTATCGTAAAGATCCACAATAAATTCCGATGGTTTCTCCACAATAAATCTAAATGCATATGAAAATCTCATTAGGGGCACGATCATAAATACTTTATCGAATTGCTTCTGAACATTATCTCTTTTAAATTCGTAGCCCAGCTCATCCAATATTTCGCGCAGGATTTTTGCCAGGCCCTCTGAGCTGAATGAAATGGGGGAAATCCACTTATGATCGAATTTTGGCATGGCATCACTTTACCGGGTTGTTATTGGAGTTGGTGGGTATTAAGGTTGCGATAAGGGCCATAATATTGACTATTGTATTAATTGTTATAGGAAGAATATAGAAAAATATTTATCATTATAATTTTATAAGGAAACGTCCATCCTGTTTTTTAGATGGGGCGGTTGAGGTAGCTATGAAAAGAGAAATTATAGCGGGCATTAAAGACCTGAGGAAAGGGAAGGCATCTATCCTCTCTATGGCCATCATAATATCTATGCTATTTGTCATGGTTGGTAATGTGGGTGCGGAAAAAGGTAGCGCAGATGCCTTTGGTTATTATTGGACGGACAGCAATTCTCCGGCACCCTTTGTGAGCTACAATTGGATAGAGATCAGCGGAACAGGCGTGGATTCTGGCGTTATTGGCGACGATGAGTATGGCACCGCCTCTATCGGCTTTACCTTCATGTTCTACGGAAATACATACAGCAATGTATTTTTCAGCACGAACGGTTATCTCGATTTCAGTGACGATCATACAGATTTTTCGAACGATGATATCCCCAATACATATGATCCCAACAACTACATAGCCCCGTTCTGGGGTGACTTACGGGACGGTGGCGGGACAATCTATTATCAAACAATAGGTGTAGCCCCGAATAGACAGTTTGTATTGGAATATTATAATTGGCATACATATTGGGGAGAAGGGCCGATGACTTTCGAAGCGATATTGAACGAGACTGGAGAGATTTGGTTCCAATATGCTGATTTGGGAACAGCAGATAGTAGTTCAGCCACCGTTGGAATCGAAAATGAGGATGGCACCGATGGTTGCAAGTACTCTTATAACACCCTTTCTATCCAAGAAAACCTTGCCATAATGTTCTCTCTTGGCCCAATGGGATTTGGTCCTGATCAATCCCAACAAGGTGACCCAGGAGATGAAGTCTCCTACACATTAACTGTAAGTAACAATCAAGCGTTTACAGATTCGTTCGATTTGACGAGCACCTCTATATACGGCTGGCCAGTAAATTTCTATGATTCAACAGGCATAATACCATTAATAGACACGAACGGGGATCCTGGTGGATATCCTGATACTGGAAACATACCAAGTGAAAGCACTTTGAATATTGTTGCAAAGGTTAACATTCCTATAACCGCGACGGGAGGTGGTGACATAGCAACCCTTACTGCAACGTCATTCAATGATAATACCATAAACGATACAACTACCTTAATAACCTATATTGCCGCTGCGTTGTTTGAACCTCCTCATGACGATTATGGTCTAGATACCGATGGTGATACCTTTTATAATTATTTGATTGTGAATGTATTTATTAATGTAACTTTGGCAGGGGACTATGTAATCTTTAGTGACCTATACGACAGTCTGTCTAATAATATAGATAGCGATTTCAACTTCACCTCCTTAGACGCAGGGATTCAAATAGTGGAATCTCGTTTTGATGGATTGGACATTTATAATAACGGTGTTGACGGACCATACACAGTGGAACTTGCCCTCTACGATAGTTCATTCATTTTGGTTGATACAGATACCCACACAACAATTTCATATACATATGATGAGTTCGAGCCTCCGCCTGCATTATTCTCGCCTCCTCATTCTGATTATGGTCAAGATACAGATAGCGATGGCCTGTTCAACTATCTCGTTATGGATGTGAACATAGAAGTTTCAGACGCAGACACATACCTGATATATGGTGATTTATATGACCAATCAGGTAATAATTGGATCACAGGGATTATTAATGTCGAATCCCTCGGGGCAGGCATTCAGATGGTCCAATTATCCTTTGACGGTGAGGATATTTATGAAGAAGGCATAGACGGCCCTTATCTTGTAGAACTTGACCTCCGTGATTCCTCATGGAACCTCATTGATGAAGATATACATACTACGGCTGCATATGCTTACATAGAGTTTCAGGATGGAATACCGCCTGCGACTATTACAGATTTAGCTGTGGAGAGTGTAACAATCAACTCAGTAACTTTGAATTGGACTGCACCTGGTGATGATGGTTATGAAGGAGCAGCCTCTGAATATGATATCAGATACAGCACTGCTGGGCCGATAAACACAGAAACCAAATTTAATGCGGCGATGGAAGTTACGGGCGAACCAATTCCTCAACCTGCAGGTAGTACCGAGATCTATGAAGTAACAGGTCTCGAATCAGATAGACAGTACTGGTTTGCGATAAAAGCAGCGGATGACGTACCCAATTGGTCATACATTGGTAATAGCCCAAGCGGAACGACCCTAGAAAATTTAGCACCACAGATATTGGACGTTAAGGTGAATGACAACTCTTCTGTAGTTGTGTCCGCTGGAACAACTGTTACATTAATTGCAACCATCGATGATTCTGCTACAGGTAATTCAAGTATCGGCGGCGCGAACTACACCATCGGAGCACAACAATGGCCAGGCACGGATATGAATCCATTCGACGGCTCTTTCGAATCATCAACAGAACTTGCTAGTATCTCTATTGATACCACAGGTTGGTCAGAGGAAACCTACGATTTGTACGTGTACGGTTGGGACGAGATTTCTAATCGTAACTCAAGTTCAACAGCTTATGCAACCATAATCATCGACTCAACACCTCCTTCCATTATGCTAAATTCACCAGATAACAATTCAATAATCAAGGCAGGGTACTTGATCAATTTTTCAATTTCAGACCAATATTTAAATAAATGCTTCTGCTCAATCGATGGCGGTTCTGAGCAGGAATTATCAGAGCCTTACGAGATCAATTCCAGCACCTGGGACGATGGATCTCATACTGTTTTATTGAAGGTGGGCGACCTTGCAGCCAACTTCAAATTGAGGTGGTTCAATTTTACAATCGATTCCACTCCTCCTGAGATCATACTGAACTCGCCAGAAAACAACACAATTATCTCAGAAGATTTGGAAATCAACCTAACAATCTCAGACGTCAATCTCTATAAGGTAACTTATTCCAAAAATGGTGGGGCAGCCAAGACTTTTTCTCCACCGTACAACCTCAATATGAGCCAGTGGAGTGACGGTGAATATACGATTAGCATATATGCCGATGATAAGGCCGGCAATTTCAATGAAAGATGGTTCGTGTTTACAAAAGACGTCATATCTCCAGAGATAATCTTAACCTCACCTGAGAACGATTCATTGTTATTGGAAGCTTCAACTATCGACTTTGATATCTCAGATGATAATCTAAACTCTGTGAGCTATTCTACAAACCAAGGTTCTTTTAAAACTTTTGAATCACCATACGATATTTATACCACAGAATGGGAAGATGGCGAGTACATTATAACGATAAAAGTTGACGATACCGCTGGCAATACGAATGAACGATGGTATATATTTAGAATAGATACAATTCCTCCTTCAATAATATCAACCTTTCCTGATGACGAAGCCATGAAGATTCCTGTGGAGTCAGAGGTTATTATCTCCTTCAGCGAACCTATGGACACAGAACATGTTGAGTCTGCAATTTCTATAATCCCATACATAGAGTATTCACTTTTATGGAGCGATTCCAATACAACCTTAACGATCAATTTTTCTGAGCCTCTTGCCTATGATACCTTTTATACGGTAACGATAAGCACAAAAGCTGAAGATATGGCAGGTCGTGAATTGGAGAGCAGATACGAATTTGAGTTCACAACAGAGGAAAAGAAAGAGGAGGAAGAAGGTTTTCCTATACTCAATCTTCTTCTACCATTGTTATTGGCTATTATAGTGGTGGTAATCATTGTCGCATTAGTTACGGCCAAAAAGAGAGCAGCTGCAAGAGAAATGATTCCTGCTCAGCCTCAAATTGAGGGGCCTGAGGCCATTCAGGTTACGTGTTCCATTTGCGGCAATCTCCTAAAGGTCGAAGATATCGGTACGACCATGAATGTCACATGCCCATTCTGCGCTTCGCTTTTAACTGTTGAGTCCAGAAAAGCTGCTGCACAAATGCCATTCCCTCAACCTTACGCGCACACAATTCAAATCTCCTGTCCCCAGTGCAGTTATGTATTCCCATTTACAGACACAGGTGGCCCTTCACGCGTCCAATGCCCGAATTGCGGTATTACCGGCAGAGTTGACCTTGGAGGAGCCCTTCCAGGCCCTATTTATACACCACCCCTATCAAAAGCCGCTGCTAAACCATCTCAACATATAAAATGCCCAGCATGCGAAAATGTATTTGTGGTCGAAACAACTGCAAGACCTATATCAATTCAGTGTCCACATTGCGGGGTGTCAGGAACACTTAGATGAATTTTGTATATCCATATGTATATCGTAAATAAATGTGTTTTTTAAAACCATTATTTGCGATTATCTAAAGAAACAGTATATGGTGTAACCAGGGTAATTACCATGCAAACTTTATATAATGAAGAAATAGAATTTATTATTAAAGATCAAGAAGGGTAAGTATGAGTAACAGAATGATTTTAATTGGGATTAAATCTCTTATGCGGCATCGAAAGGCAGTTGCTACACTATTCGTCTATTCATTTATGTGCTCAATCCTCATTCTTGATTTTCCCGTAAAGTTTGTTGATAACTCTTCAGCTGATTCTCCAATGATAATAGATATAAGTTCTACATCAAATTTAGCTTACAATGGCTTCCCAGCTTACATTTGCATTAACGCCTCTGACCTTGAAGACTCAGAAGATGTTCTTACTCCCCATGTTCAGATGCGATATAACGATAGCAATAATCCCCCAGAGGTTTGGTATGACACCTATCTTTATCCTGAGCTCTACTATGGAACACCTGATACTGGATGGCTTCGAGTTAGGTTTGAACCTCATCGTGATGCAATGAAGGGAAAATATGATCTCAGGGCCTGGGTTAATGATACGGATGGCAACAAAAGTGGATACATTTATTTGCTAGGGAAAATAGAAGTTTATCCTCCACCTCCTATAGAACTTAAAACAACATTGGGAGCCACGGAGGTTTTCAGAGGAGATACTCTTTACATATTTCTCAACATAACAGATATAATCTATCATGAGTGGGAATTGACTCCCGAAATTCAATATCTTCCACAAAATGGGAGTTGGACAGACATTCCACCCACGAATATATCATACGATTTTAATGAAAGAAATTGGGTAATCCCCTTCACTCCAAATTACAATATGCCGGAAGGTATCTACCAATTCAGCGTTAGAGTTCAAAATGCGGATCATGACTTCAGCAATGGAGGAGCTTGGACCCTAGTTTCGGGAAGTGTAGAAGTAAGGAATAATCATCCTATAGCATCGAATTTAAGGGTCGAAGGCAACAATACAGTGAAAAGAGGAGGAATAATATCCATCTATGCAGATGTTACCGATCAAGAAACAAATAACGAGTATCTTACTCCCTACTTCGAGTACAAGGGAGAAAGCGAGGATTGGGAAGACGAGTACGTCATCAACGAAATAGCTATAACAGGTGGTGGAAACACCTGGAGAATCAATTTTACACCACCCGCACGTGATGACTTTCCAATTGGTCCCTACGATTTCAGGGTTTGGTTCGAAGATGAAGATGGTAATGAAAGTAATATTATCGAAGTGGAGGATTTGGTGGAAGTCAAAAATGTTGTGCCAAGGGTATATTCCCTCAATGTTACTTCGAGACAAGGGCATCGTTTAGAGCCGTTGATAATCATTGCTAATGGAAGCGATTTAGATCACTCCAAAATCGTTTTGACTCCATACTTTCAATATAGAGGACCAATCGGTGATTGGAAAGGTTATGAAGATAGGGATTGTTACTTCTTGGACATAGCTCAAAATATGACCGGTTACTGGCAAATAATATTCTATCCTCCAACCAATGCTGACCTTGGCAATTATAGTTTTAGAGTGCAGTTCTCTGATGGTATGGACACAAGCGAGTGGATGATCAGAGGAAATATTTATACATTGATGAACAACGACCCTGAAGTAGAAATCATCTTCCCGGAGCAGGTTGAGCAAACGTCATCCACAATTACTTTTAAGGCCCTAACTTTTGATATGGAGGACGATATACTGTTCTATATATGGAGTTTCGGCGATGGTGAGTTCTCAATTGAGGAGTCCCCGACCCATACCTACGAAAAAGGATATTATTATTCCGTCTCAGTAAGAGTATATGACAGCGATAGAGGAACGGCTAAGGAAACGATCACAATAAGAATATTAGATACGCCCAGTTCTTCTGATCCTATAAGTAATTATTTTCTCATTGCATTTTGGATTGTGGTAATAATTATCGTTGTTATTGCAATTTTTATATACTCAAAGATAATAAAAAGAACAAAAATGCAAAGGAGAGGATAATCCTTTTATAATCAGCCTTTTACACGGCCAATATAAAATGAATTCACTTCCCTATCTCAAACGATATTCTTACCTCGGCCCGGTACTTGGTTACCTTGTCGTCCTCCACTTTCACATCCAGTTTCACTACTTCCGCTCTCTTGATGCCTCTTACCGTCTTGGCAGCCTCGTTAACTGCGTTCTTAGCAGCATCAGAAAAATGTTTATCAGATACACCAACAACATCTATTATTTTGTAAACAGCCATTTTGACTCCTCCGTGTTTAGCGATATTTCATATTAGTACTTAACACTTTTGTAGACTCGTAATGCTCCTCGAAACTGGCTAAAAAATCAGAGCTCAGCCAGAGCATTTTTTACCCTTTTCAGGCCTTCAGTTATTTTCTCTCTTGAGGTTGCATAAGAGAGTCTGATATAGCCCTCACCGTTTCTTCCAAAGGCTGAGCCAGGAGTAACAGCCACATGAGCCTTCTCAATCAACAATTTGGCTAATTCTACTGAGGGCATATCGTAATTGAATTTCGTGAAAGCGTAGAATGCACCTTGTGGCTTAGTACAATTCAATCCCGGGATAGAATTTATTCCATCCACCATCAGATTTCTTCTGGCAGTGAATTCTGCCACCATCTTTTTTATTGGTTCCTGAGTTTCTCGGAGTGCAGCCACTCCACCTTTCTGTGCAAATGATACTGCACAAGTTATCGAATGCTGCTGGATTTTTTGNNAAGACGCCATCCTGTCATTGCATAGGACTTTGAAAAACCGTTTATCGTAAGGGTTCTTTCGAACATGTTGTCAAAGGATGCTATAGAATGGTGCTCTCCCTCATATATGATTTTCTCGTAGATCTCATCTGTTATGACATGAAGATCATGATCTTCAGCAAGATCTGCGATTCCCTTCAAATCTTCCCTTGTAGCCACATTTCCCGTAGGATTATTTGGTGAGTTCAGTATGATGACCTTGGTCTTTGGTGTGATGGCTTCCGCCACTTTTTCTGGCAAAAATCTGAAATCATCTTCTTGCGAAACTTTAACTCCAACAGCTTTTGCATTTGCAAAACTTATAATCTGAAAATATGAAACAAATCCTGGGTCAGGTAATATCACCTCGTCATCTTTACCTGCTAGAGCCAATATTGATGTGAATATTCCAAACTTTGTTGGGGTTACTATAACATTTGAGGCCTCGCATGGAATTTTGTTATCCTTGAGGCTTTTTTCTGCAATTGCCTCTCTGAGTTCAGCTATACCCGGAGAAGGAGTATAGTGTGTAAAACCTTGATTCAATGCTTCAATGGCCGCATCCTTTATGTGTTCTGGCGTATCAAAATCTGGTTCTCCAAGGGCAAAGGAAATGACATCCACACCACCGGTTTTTAATCTCTCAACCAAATCTCCGGTTGCCAGAGTTCCTGATGGACCAATTCTTTGCATTCTGTCCGCAAACATCATTTCACCTGGGTGGGCTTTGGTGATTGTCATAAGGAATAATAGTAATTTCGGTTTTAAAAGGGGATATCTATTCTTGATTTCAAAATTGGCTATACATCAACAGTCCAGGTGCTATCCTTGGTTACAAAAATCCAATAACTCCTTCCTGTATTCATCTCATACAAGTCGTTTAAATGG
>JABAOF010004933.1_pt2 | contig 13858 bp, 7 predicted proteins | sample 7062171 | NCBI WGS metagenome assembly JABAOF01 (sample SAMN14538628, study PRJNA623070) | marine sediment metagenome | biome: marine biome [ENVO:00000428]; feature: marine pelagic biome [ENVO:01000023]; material: deep marine sediment [ENVO:00002113] | place: India: Gulf of Khambhat ...
GGCTGTCTGTGCAATAGACGATAAGGCTGCCGGGCCGCCAAGGATGCCGGCCAAAATGGCCTTGCCAAAGGCACGTCGGCTGGGTTTCAATGGTATTAGTTTAGACTCCCTGCCTGCACCTGTGTTTGCCTCGACACAGGTGGTTATCTTATTTGTGGCCATAACTTGACTCCTTCCCTAAATTCTGTTTTCGACTGGGTTGACTCACCGGTTTTCGATGCCACCAGGTTGCCAGGACCGAACCTGAGATGTTCATCCAGGGACCAAAAATCGCCGGCGCAAGAGCTGCATTGGCACTATTGAGTACATTCATAGCAAGGGCTGAGGCCATCCCACCATTCTGCATGCCGACCTCAAATGCCACAGTTCGACATGAAATTTCATCCAGACGAGCACCCCGGGCGAACCAGTAGCCCAGGATATAGCCTATGAAGTTATGGAGAATGCCGGCGGCAATTAATAAGAACCCGATAGTCATTAACTTCTCCGCGGAGCGGGCAGTTATGATTGCGATGATATAGCAAATCCCTGCCATGGACACAATAGGCAGTGCTTTGTCCATCCAGTTCTCAGGTCCCTTCAACCATATACGAATCACAAGTTTAGCTAAAGCAACCACGCCGATCAGCATTATCGCTACAACAAAACCATCTTTTTGGAGGGCGCCGCCTCTAAAAGTGAAAACAGGTGCAGGCCCAAAAAGCATCACGACGACGCCCAGCAGAATGCCGCCCGATGCAATAAAAGCCAAAGTCCTACCTCGATTGAAGACCTTACTCTGGCTGTACAAGATGCGATTTGCAATTAAGCCCGCGACAACCGGGACTATGATTATGTTGATGATATTAAACATCCATTCAAAAAAGTTGACAGGGACAAACTGGCCGGCTAAGACTTTCATCAAAAAGGGCGTCATCAAAGGAGACACTAATGTCGAGCAGGAAGTCATCGTAACCGACAAGGCGACGTTACCCCCGGCCAGATATGTCATCAAATTGGAGGCGACCCCACCGGGACAGGAACCTATCAGAACAACCCCGGCGGCTATCTCCGCTTCGAAACCAAATATCTTAGCCAGAGCAAGGCCGGTTAAGGGCATAACCGAGAACTGTAGGACAAATCCTACTAAGACCGGCCAGGGCATCTTGAATACCCGACCGAAATCCGCCACACTCAGGGTTGTCCCCATCCCGAACATAATAATCTGTATCAAAGGGACAATAAGTATCTTCAAATCGACCCCAAACCAGGTGCCAAAGGCTATTGGGTATACCATCGACGCTGCTACAAACGCAAAGACCCAGGCGGTGAAGGTAAAGCTTTTGAGAAACGGATGACTCATAAAATACAGAGCCAGCGAAGCGAACATAATGATAAGCGCCGGACCCAACCCGGCTCGACGGCCGGTGGCGAACATGATGACGACCGCCGCCAGACAAATAACAAATACGAACTTAAAGTATCTCAAAAATGAACTTTCGGTTCTCATGGTTCTTCCTTCCTTGAATCGACTATGAACTTAGCCGCTGCGGCAGGGGGGTAAGCCAAAGGCCCTTAGCTCCACAGCCGGTCGTTAGAACGATCTCTATTCCATTCTTCGGTGGGGGCGAAAAGCTCCTGACCCCGCCCGAGGTGTTCTTTCACAACGTCAAGGTTCAACTCTATACCCAGGCCGGGCCCTTCCGGGACACGGGCGAAACCATTTACGTGAAGCGGTTTCTCGATACCTGTCACCATATCCTCCCACCAGTCGATATCGACCGAATGGTGCTCCAGGGCGACGAAGTTCTCCGTGGCCGCTGCGCAGTGCACGTTGGCCATGAAAGATATGGGTGTGCCCGCGAAGTGCATAGCCATAGCGATGCCGTGCTGCTCCGCGTGGTCGCCAATCTTCTTGGTTTCCAGGATACCGCCAGCAGTAGCCAGGTCGGGATGTATCATATCGACGGCGCGCCCGTCAATCAGCGGCTTAAAGCCGTCGAGCAGGTAGATGTCCTCGCCCGTCAGCAGCGGCACATCAATTGCATTCTTGATCTCTTTGAGCATATCGGTATATTCCCACGGAACCATATCCTCCAGCCAGGCCAGTTGGTAGGGCTGCAGGGCCTTGCCCAGTTTGATGCAGCTATTAACACCGATATGGCCGAAGTGGTCCGCGGCTATCGGGACTTCCCAGCCAACCGCTTCGCGGGCCTCGGCAAAACGCTCGGCCATAAGAGCAGCGCCTTTGTCCGACAATTGAATACTCGTAAATGGATGTTTGCCTCTCCAGTTGGTCCCTCTCCTTGGGTAGGTCAGCGCTCCCGGGACCCTAAATAGTCTTCGGATACCACAATCCATTTTCAGAAAAGTGAATCCCTGGTCGAGTCTTTTCTTGAGGCCTTCAATGCTACCGTCGGGCGTATCGGCGTACAGACGGACTCGGTCACGGTATCGGCCGCCGAGCATCTGATAGACGGGGACACCGTACGCCTTACCTGCCAGGTCCCACAAGGCCATCTCCACACCCGAGACACCGCCTCCCTGGCGGCCGTGATGTCCAAACTGTTTGATGCGTTTGAATATCCGCTCTACGTTGCAGGGATTCTGACGCAGAAGTCTGCTCTTAAGCATTAGGGCATAGCGCTCGCTGGCGCCGTCGCGGACCTCTCCGTAACCGGATATATCCTGATTGGTATCGATACGGATCAGAGGGCAGCGGAAAGGCGCTCTGGTGACCACCGCTATGCGCAGGTCTGTAATTCTCAGTTGCGAGGGTCTGGAGCTGCGTTTTACGTTCTGCGTTGCATAGGCTACCTGCTCTTCGATAGGTGCGCAGGCCATGCCTGCCAGGCTCAGGCCTGCAAAGCACGCACCGGCACCCTTGAGTAAAGAACGCCTCGAGCACACCGTCTGCTCCTGCAACCCTTTTGTCAGGCTCTTCATAGTCTCTCTCCTCGTCGTGAATTATCTACAGTCTCACGAGACACACGTAGATAACAATTTTTCATTTACCAGTTCCTTGTTTTTGGATTCAGGATTCCTTCGATTACATCCCTTGGCACAGGTAGCTCGTCAGTGTTATTTTTGAGCCAGTTGCGAAAGTCATTTTTAATCTCAGGCGTCCATCTGCTGTCGATCTGTCCGGGTGTGTATTTGCCTTCCTTCAGGCGCTGGTGCCCGAACATATCCCGCAGCATCATAGCCTCGGATTCGGTGACGACTTTTTCGGCCAGATGAGCGGGGATAAACACGATACCTTCGCGCTTAGCCAGCACAACGTCACCGGGGCAGGCCACGGCTTTGCCGATACGAATCGGGACATTGATGCTCGTCATCATTACTTCACGAAGGAAGCTTGGGTCCGCACCCTTGTGCCAAGCGTTGAATCCTTTAATCGCTTCAAGGCCTTCCAAGTCACGGACACCGGCATCGAAGATGACGCCGTTGCCGGAGTTGGCATAGATGGCATTGCCCAGGTTGTCACCTATCAGGGTCCCGTCGAGAACCTTGCCGAAGCAGTCTGCGACATACACATCTCCCTTCTTTAGCATGTCGATTGGCCATGAATTGGAGTTGCCGATTCGGCCTTCGGCACGTCCCTGACGCATAATCGCTCGATTGAAGTTGGGGTGAGAGGGCATATATTGAGCAGTCAGCACCCGGCCGACAATGGCCTCATCAGGATACATAATTACCCAGCCGGCGGCATTCTCGTAACAGTTGCGGTAGCCGGCACCCCTGACAATACTCCAGGCCATTGTGACCGAGACATTCTTCATTCTCTCCAGAATGTCATCAGGGACGTACGGCCGACCGTCTTCCATCCGCTTGCCGGTCCAATCAGGTGTGCATTGTAGCACACGCTGCCGGCTGGAGATCGCAGGCAGTTCAACGCCTTCGTCCTCTGCCTGTATGCGTATATTACGCCAACGCACCTGGTAGGGGGTGGCGTCTTTTCCTACGCCGTGGACCTGCAGACCAATGATACCGCGGCTTGTCATACCGTCCCTCAAATCGACACAAGGGATATCGTTGATCCATGTCCTAATCCTGTCGCCTTTGCACTCTATGCGGAACTTGTTCCATTGACCGTCTTTGAACGCCTTGCTGGCAGCCGGGTCGGACGTTGTGCTCGCGAGCATGAAAGCCCGGCGAGCCTCGTCGTAGATGCTTCCGGAGGAACCGCTTTTCTCGGTCGCAATTTCCACCTGATAACCGTAGACACGGTCCGGCGGTATCTTTCGCCTCCGGGGCTTTCCATCACGTCCACTGAATACGAACACCTTCTCCTCTTTGGCAATCTTGCTGCGTATTTGCACACCTGAGTTCAGCCTGNNTATGATATTTGGCAAAACCGCTATGGACGGTCCATCCGTTTAGGGTCTTGCCATCAAATAGAAATGTCCATTCGTCCCTCTGTCGCTCCCTGGCCCCCTTCTTGCTTTCGCCAGAAAGCAGGGGGCTGAAGCTTGCCAAAACAATCAGCAAGGCAATCAACCCCGTTAGAAATCTTCCACTTTCTCTATAAGGGATGTTAATTTCTAACGGGGCCAACCAGTGAATCCTACTGTAGTTCATAATATCCTCCTTTCGTCAATATTATTTTGTTATGTAGCTGTATCTAATATGGCTTTTGTCAGGTACCAAATCACTCGAATCTACCGTTGGGAAGTTAGGCGATTTGTCGAAATTATATCATACTCAAGAAATATGACAAGCAGGAATCCACAGGACTCCTTACGGAGCAAAAACTCTATTTCCCTACTGCCGTGACCTGTCTCTGGCACGTCTGGCAGTATCTATAGCTGGCTGCGTGGTTCTATGCTGAGTAAGTGACGCACGAACAAGTCTATTCATCCTTCGCAGCGGCTCTGCTACGGAGAATAGATGCGCCGTCGGCTTGCACTGGGAATTTCACCGCCGAAAGGCATCTGCCGTAAGGCATCCTGTGGGCTGTGGATTAGCGGTTTGGGATCTGTTTAAGGATGTAGGCCCGACGGTCGCGGACGAACTGTTTGATTCCGTCCCGTCGGCCGCTGCCAAGCCCCTCGGCGATCAAGGCGTCGGCGGAGGCATCTAAGAACCGATCGAAGGCTGTCGGTGGATTTCGCGTTCCATAAGACGTCTGCCACGGGCCGTCCACCAGCTCAGCCAAGGCCTGCAGGTACATCTGCCGGTATTTGGGATATTTCATAAACCGATCGACCTCCGGAAACTGCCCGGTGTTCACCGAGAACAGATTTGTACTAGCCCCATCGCCCGAACCGAGCGTAAAGTCGATGTCCCAGGGCAGGAGGTACCACTTGCCCTCCGGCAGGGCGTAGTAGAAGTAGTTGTTTTTTCCGCGCCGGTACCCGTAGCTGTCCCAGTCGCCGACGGCGTGGCGAAGCGCCAAGACCCGGGCGAAGTGCTCGGGATGAATGACCGACTCGATGACCTCCTCATACGACCTGCTGCTGGACGGCGTGTTCAGCGCAACGGCCAGGTCGAAGAGATGGTCCCAGTTGTCATCCTCGCGATGCGACCGCTTCTCAAATCCCCACCGATAGGTCTCCTTGAGCAGCGGGTGTCTATTGTCGAACTTCAGTCCTTCATCGAGGTTCGTGAATCCCGTGCCGTCGGCTGTGTACTCGAAGTAGTCGTCGATTTTATGAATATAGCCATCGGTATCGTTCGGAAACCACCCACGAATATAGTCACCGTCGACCTTCTGGACGTCCTCGTAGATGGAGTGACTGCGGCCGTTGATGATTACGCGCACAAACTCCTGCATCGAGAACTGCAGGCCCATCTGTGAATGGAACCAGTACGATGCGCGTTCCTGGAGTGGGCCGCGGTTGCTCCCCTCGGTGTTGTCGAGATTAATCTCCTCACGATTTCGGAATTTCTGGTCCGGATTGAAATCGATCCGATAGGCGTAGCGGTCGCGTGGGTCGCGGCCCCGGCCGCTACGGATGAACGGGCTGCCGCGATAGCGGATCCCGCAATTATAGAAAACCTCGGTGTCATTGTATACGAAAGTGCAGTCCATCAGCTCATTCGAGAGATTTGGACGTGCTCGAAACGTGCTGAGAACGTCATCGGATAGCCAGATACGATAGGTGGCAAACTGGGTATTCAGAAGGGTATCGCCGATACGAACCAGGCAGGTTCGGTTGGGCACATCGGCCGAGGGTTCCAGCCGAGTCGGGAACCGTGTCGATGCCGAGCCGTCAGAGGCTTCAATGTAGAATTCCTTCATTGTACCGCTGAGGCCGCCCGGAAGTGTGGCTGTGAAGATCCCGTCCCCGCCAATTTCATCGTCACTAAACCCACTGTCTACCATTGGTATGCCGACGAATCCTCCCTCCCTTTTGGAAAGATGGTAGAGCATTACCCAGTCCACACCGTCATTGTCAGCTACGCGGGCGGTTACGACGATAGGCTCAGAAGCCGTGGGCAAGACTGGCGCGTGCCGCACATCGAGGATGTCCGGCCCACGGTTGTTGACAAACGCCGTATTCTGCGAGCCGGGCGTGCCCAGATTCATCGGCATTTGGAGTTCGAATGCATGCGCCGGTCGCGGCGGCTGGACGGGCGCTCTCTCCCTACTCGTTCGCAAGAGAAGGAATCGGCTTCCCCGCAGCCACCGTGCCCAGCCGCGGAATGTCACTGTGGTTGCGGTTGTAGTGGAAATCGACTGGTTGATACGATTGGCTCCGGGGTCACCATGGCCGGTTGCAATCACGTGCAACGACCGCGACCCGGAGTGACTATCCTCCGTGGTCACGAACGACCGAACGTGATTGCCGAGCATTCGCCAGTCCAGCCCGCGATTCTCGAAGCCGCTGTTTTTAAGGCGGTTCGTTCGGCCGAGGCCAACTCTCATATCAAGGTCGTCCAAAAGCACCTCGCCCCGGTTGAGCAATATCAACCCGAAGATTGTGACCTGATCGAAGCTGTATCTGGAATCATTGTTGTCTATGGTAAAGGAGAATTGCTCCCACGTAGTCTTGCCGCTCTCGTCACTATCGGCCCAGGCATCGGGCGTGTTGTTGTTGCTGTGCGGGTCACGCAGTTCTAAGCTGGCCCCCTGGCCGTCGGCCCACGTTGGCCATCGGCCGCCGTCATAATAAGTTACCTCGTCCGCCGTGACCATTGTCACTTCTATTTCCCCGGTCTGGCCATTCAGATTCTCTATTGGATATGACAAGCGAATTCGCTCACTGTGGTCATTCAGACTACCCGAATAAGGGCCGACCAGATTTGTCCCCGCAATCAGGTTGTCATACACGCTTTCGAGCAAGTCCGGGTCTTTAGCCACCACCAGATACGAGCCCGGCGGCATCTCGGTGTCCTTGCCGAAGTCGTAACTGATACCGTCGGTAAAGGCCCATCCGCTAAGCATTACAGTGCTGCTACCCCGGTTATACAGTTCGACAAACTCATATCGTTCATCACGGGTTCCGTGGTGGTACATTATCTCGTTGATCACGATGTCGCCAATCAACGGCTGGGCGTTGGGTCCTTCAAAAGTAGCTGAAGTTAGAAAGTCAAAAAAGTCGGACCCATCCGGGGATCGGCCGAAAGTCACCTCCGGCTCTATACACACATAGCGCATGGCGTCCAGGACACGGACCGGTTTTGGTACAGGTTCATTTGTGGCCGCCGTAACGTAAATTGTCTCCCCGGAGGAATCCAGCGCAAATGGAAACGCCGTCGGCGGTATGCCTTCTTGTACGGCCCAAAATTCCCCCGGCCGCAGAATGGTCCCGTCTGGAATTTTGTATTTAAGCAAGTTTACCCGATCGTCACTAAGATAGACATTGCTCATATCGACCGCGGTTGGGCCCGGATTGTACAGCTCAATCCAGTCAGTGCCCGGAGGTGCATCGCTATTGGCCAGCAGCTCGTTGATTACCACACGGGCGCGGGGGTCGTCACCACCGGCGGATTCCTCCACGACTGCACGAAGGATTGGGCATCCGATACAGTCCGAACTACCTGAGATTCTCGCGTTGTGAGCCTGGATGGCCAGGACGTTAGTGCCGGGAACCAGAAGGTTTATTCGGTTTGTCAGGTTCACGTTGGCAACTGGTGGCTCCGTAGCGGGACCGCCGCTTTGGTCGAAAGGGGGTGGGTCACCGAGGATTTGTCCGGAGTCCGCCACTCGTGTGCCGTTGAGATACAGCACAAAGCCATCGTCGTAATGGACCTCAGCCAGCAACTGGGAGAAAGAGGTGATTTGCTCTGCCGTGAGCGTGAATCGGAGCCGAGCGTACACGGAGAGATAGTTTCCGTTCATGTCGTTTAACTGAGTGCGGACGAACTGGAGCTCACTGGAGTTGTTGCTGTATCCGTATCCACTTAAACCTTCGAGCCACGCAGTCGTACCGGGGTCATCATTGAACTGCAATTGCGTCCAGAGCGTATTGATTTTACTGCCACGGACCGGCGATGGTTCTTCTGTCCCTTTGAAATACAGCCCGGGGTGGCCCACATCCACGAGCGTTACCTGCGTGGGATTTCCGGGCGCAATCTGGACCTCATCCGGCCCGCCTGGTGTGCCACCGATAAACGTGCTGGGCGACCATGTTGACGCCTCCTCCGGGTCCCCTCCAAGCTTCGCGAGAATCAGCGAGTGTCCTGCCCCGTCAGCCGAGGCTGGCCAGGGCCTTCCGTCGTTGTATCGAAACGAGATGACAATCTCCCCGTTGCCATTGGACAACTCGACCCGCTCGCCATCGTTGCTGAGCCGACCGTCAAAAGGGCCATGGACATCACCAATCCCATACGCCGTCTCCAGGGCAGCAGGATCGAACGCTACCACAATGTACTCCTTGGGCCCAATAATCGTTCCCGGTTCAAACATATAACTGATGCCGTTTGTGAATGCATACCCTGTGAGGTCTTCGAAGACGGCTCGGTTATTATAAAGCTCAATGAATTCGTACGTTCCTCCACCCTCAGCCGGGTGATACATCACCTCGCTCACCACAAGTCCCATACCGGGCCGCGTGGCCCATAAGACGACCACACAGGTCATCGCCAACAAACTCCACCGATGCTGCCCTTGGTTTATCATGTGTATCTGTTCCATTCCCAAATGATAGCAGTAACCCCCCTAACTAACCTCGTACAACCTCTCCTCACACTCAGTGTGATCCGGAATTCCATGTTTAGATTACTTTAGTAACATTCCCAAAACCTTCCAATGCGCTATTCTACCAAATCCACACAGATATTTCTATTGTTTTTGCTCTTTTCGTGCAATTGGCTCTAAAAGTCAGAAAAAGAGTGATAACAATTTGTATATGGACGTATTAGGCTGTCAAATTTGATTTGATAGCTTGGAAGGGTGGCACCTAACCGTGATTAGACAACTTACACATTCAAACTTGATGGACTACTATCTTCTTGTTGACTTAGTGGGATTTTGCTATTTTTGCTCCTCAAGGATACCCATACCGCTACGATCCGGGTAAGGCGGTCGTTTAGCCGGTACATAGGGATTTCTCTTAATTTCATCCAGCATATATTGTATGGCGGCATCGAGCTGTGGGTCGCCGCCATCGACCATTAACGCCGGGTCATCGATTACTTCTATGTCCGGATCCACACCGTGCCCTTCCATAGTTAGCGTTCCGTCTGTTTCATAGAAAGTGATGAATGGCACGGTTATTACAGCACCATCAATAAGGATCGGATTCTTGAAAATACCGATCACGCCTCCCCAGGTCCGCATGCCGATGAGCTTTCCCAGTCCTGCTTTGCGAAAGAGGTAAGGAAAGATATCTCCGCCGGAGCCGGCCTCACCGTTGATCAACATGCACTTGGGGCCCTGGTGGCTCAAGGTCGGTACCCGCCAGTCGTTTTCATAACGCTCGAACAAATGCAGGTATATGGGACGATTTAGCAGCTCAATGAAACGGTCGGCAATATTACCGCCTCCATTCCAACGCTCATCGATGATTAGCGCACCCTTGTTCATCTGGCCGTAAAACTGGCGGAAGAGTTCGCGTTGTCCCCGGTTCCCGGTGTCCGGTACGTGTATGTACCCAACCTGACCGCCGGATTCTTTTTCGACATGCTGACGATTGCTTTCGACCCATTGCCGGTAACGTAAGGTGCGTTCGGAACCCAGCAGCTTCACCACCACGTTCGTTGTCTCCTCAGGATCAGGCTTGGCACCGACGGTCAGCGTCACGGTTTGACCGGCCAGGCCTTCGAAAGCCGCCCAGGGTGCCTTGGAGGTATCGACCGGAACACCATTGACTTTGAACAGATACTTAAACTGCTCACGTTCTTTCTCATCCAGCTCGTGCAAAGCAGAGCGTGCGTCGGTGTCCCAAATACCACCCTCATAAACCTTGGCAATGCGATAGTATCCCTGGTCGAGCTCGAAGTCCACACCAAGATAGCCGATCGATTCTCGTGGTCCGGAGTCCACATCACCACCGCCGTAGTAGGTATGACCTGCGTTGACTTCGCTAATCATTTCACGAATGATATAACCAACGTCGCGACGTGACACACAGTCATCTAACATGGCCTCGTATTGTTTGCGCACCGCAGGCCAATCGACCTTGTGCATATGGGGGTCGTAGAAGTAGTCACGCATGAACCGCCATGCATCAATGAAGATTTGCCGCCACTCCTGGCGAGGTTGAATCACCACGTTCATCGGCTTGGTTACAACCAAGTTCTCGAGTTTTTGGTCGGGCTTGGCATCGATGATACCAGTCTTACCCTCACTACGAACGAGAAGCTTTTTGCCATCAGGGGTCATCCGCACGAAGTTTACCTTTTTGAGAATCGTTTTCTCCTCGCGTTTTTCGTCGTTGGGATCGAAGTACTGGAGCGTGTTTTCTTCTCCACGTCGCAGATAAATCAAATGGTGCTTATCATTGACCGCAAGGTATGAAAACCGTCCGCGCTTAATGGGTACTCGGTAGGAACGTATTTCCATATTCTCAAGTTCAATATCGACCGGTTTGATTTCTTCCTTATCTTTATCCTTTTTGTCATCTGCCTTTTTGTCGTCCTCATCTGCGGGCTCGGTAGACTCTTTATCTTCGTCTTCCTTCTCGGATTCTTTGCTATCCGAATCTTTGGGCTCTTCCCCCTCAGACTCTCCATCATCTTTATCATCTTTTTCTTTGTCTTCCTTGTCTTCGTCTTTCTCCTTGTCTTTTTTGTCTTTGTCGTCCTTCTCGTCCTTTTTCTCTTTCTCCGGCTCTTCTTCATCGCTCTTGGCTTTGAAGGGATTCGAAACGGTTTTTCTCAAGGGAACTGCGTGCAATACGGCTGTGTCCTCGTAGATAAAAGTCAGGCCGGCATCAGCATATTTGGCTCGTGAAATTTCTCGCTCACTGAAGAAATATAAAAAGTCTCCTTTACGGTCAAACGTAGGTAGATAATCAACAAACATACCTTTAGTCACCTGATGTAGCTCGTCTTTGGGAACGTTGTAAAGCATGACTATGTTCATGTTATCCTCGTTGGGCTTAGTGTAGGCCAGCCATTGTGAGTCTGATGACCAACGAAATGCCCTGGGAACTCCCCAGCGCCACCCACTGATGTTAACACGGTCGAAATAATGGACTTTGCGTTGCTCAACATTGAAGACGTAAAACCTGCTTTCATGGTCGGTGAATAACATCCACTTGGAATCAGGTGACCAGATGGGTTGATAACGATATCCGGCTCCCATGGAGGTGATAGTTTCAGGCTTGCCTTTTCCGTCAGCTGGTCGAATAACAAGCTCGTTTTCATTGGATTCATCTGAAAAGTAAGTTATCCATTTTCCATCCGGACTCCAGGAAGGCTCGCGTTCTGCAATATCACTCGTGCGGGTGAGGTTGCGAGGGGTACCGTTCTTGGCGGGAAGTGACCAGATATCGCCGCGACTTTCTACCAGAACACGTTTGGCTTTAGGAGAGATGTGCCAGTCTGAAAGTCGCCCGCTCACGTCCTTGCGTATCGGACGGAGCTTCGGACGGGCGCCTGGAATCGAAATATTAACGGGTGTTGTTTGCTCGCTGGCCAAATTCAGCAGGTAGAGTTTGGCGTTATATTCAAAGATTATTTCGCCTTCGCCATTTGGCCCGGGACCATTTGAAGGCCATTTCACATCGTAATCTTTAAAGTGGGTAATCTGTTTTCTCTCTTTCGTTTCCAGGTCATAGCACCAAATATTAAGGCGATGATTCCCTCCGGCGTCCGAAAGGTAATATATCTTCCTGCCTTGCCACATGGGAATAGTATCGGTGCCTTCCCAATCGGTGATCTTTTCCGAAGTATGGTTCTCCAGGTGGAAAAGCCAGATGTCCGACGCCCAACCTCCGCGATAACGCTTCCAGGTCCTGAAGTCACGATTGCGCGGCGTATAGGCGAGCCATTGCCCATCGCCCGAAATGACCCCGTACCCACCGTAAGGCACTGGTAGACGATTAGGCAAACCGCCGCCTTTCTGTACGGTGAACAATTGTACCTGCCGACCAAGTCCACCCAGTCCATTCATCGCAAATAGGAGCCGGTTGTCGAAAGACCAGTCACACAAACGCTCACCACTGGAATGATAAGTCACCCGTTGTGGAATTCCTCCTTCGGCAGCTACCGTGTAGATATCGTAGTTTCCGTCATAGTTCCCGTTGAATGCAATAGTGCGCCCATCCGGACTGAATCGTGGAAACGCTTCTCCGCCGGGAGGGCTTGCCAATGGAGATGCTATTCCACCCGCTCGCGGGACTACCCAAATATCATCTGCATAGACAAAAACGATATGAGTCGAGCTGACATCCGGGTAACGCATCATACCACCGTGGGGCTGCACCGCAGCACTGGCAGCAAAAGCATATAGAAATGACAAAATCAGGAAAAAGCTGAACGGCAACAGTTTTGAAAACGCTCTCATGATAATGATCCTCCTTTTCAAAAAAATTTAACTTCGAAGCATTAAGTGCTTATTTGAAATCCAGCACCTCACTCACTAACCTATCGAAAAAAGACTATAGCAATTTTACCTGCCGCCTGCACTCGTGTAACCGCAGGTGCGAGCGGAAACCCAAACTCCAAAGACTTGTCAATATTATTTGTACCAAATTAGTCGCTTTCTCGTCAAGAGAAATCTTTGGTTCATTCACTAGCCCTAAAACAAAGGGGCTTATACAAAATTATTCTGTATAAGCCCCGAATTGCCTGCACTTGTGTAACCGCTATATCAACCAAACAATTCCAATTGTCGGTCAAATCACACGGCTTATGGCGATGGAGGATACAGACAAATGTCGTCAAAGTACATAGTACCTGAACCGCCAGCCAGTGGATTGTTCTTATTACCAAGACCAAGGGAAATCGTATTGACATTAGTCAGGTTCACGCCCTGGTCGGCAAATAGCTGTAGGTCAATATTCCACCGGGTCCACTCACCTATCTGTGCTGCATCAGGATTATCATTCGTGACAATCGCATTGCCGTTGAGAGCAACATACAAAGCCTCAGCAGCGTTGTCCGAATCGCCTCTGAACCAAATCGTTAAGGTGGTCACACCATTCTCAGTCCAGTCACGTGGATAAGTCAACGTTAGAGTCGCCTCGGAGTACCCAAAACTGTTGTCGTAGAAAAGCGGCATCGACTGNNTAAAGAACCGTTTGTCGGGTCATCATATCCGTCTATCCACACGTTAAATATCCTGTTGCTCTCGGGATCGGCTGGGTCAAGGTCGTTGTAGGACTCAAAATCATCAACGACAAGGAAGTTGGCTGTAGTAAAGCTCCAGAGGATGCCCGGCCACGGACTGTCTGGATTGGTGTTATTGACCTCATCAATCCTCCAGTAGTAGGTGGTATCCCATTCGAGCATTCCGGGGTCATAGCTCTCAGCACCAAGGTCCCTG
>JABAOF010060381.1_pt2 | contig 13850 bp, 12 predicted proteins | sample 7062171 | NCBI WGS metagenome assembly JABAOF01 (sample SAMN14538628, study PRJNA623070) | marine sediment metagenome | biome: marine biome [ENVO:00000428]; feature: marine pelagic biome [ENVO:01000023]; material: deep marine sediment [ENVO:00002113] | place: India: Gulf of Khambhat ...
GTCACCATCGGTTGTTTCGGTGATCCGGCAAAATCGAGATAAAAAAGGTATTCCCACGGACGACCCACAAGCGGTCGAGATTCGATCTTTGTCAAATCGATCTCGCGCCGTGCAAATGGACCAAGAGCGTTGTACAGAACACCCGGACGATTGTGTAAAGTGAAAACAATAGATATCTTGCCATCATCGCCGGGATCTGTCGATTCAAACCCTAATGCCAGGAAGCGGGTGTAGTTCGCGGGGTCATCCTCGATACCCTCAGCGAGTACCTCCATTTTATAAACTTGTGCAGCTCGGCGAGAGGCGATCGCAGCAGCATCACGGTCCCCACTGTCACGAATCATACGTGCGCTTCCAGCAGTGTCGTTTGCAGGGATTTTGGTCACGCCCTGCATGCGATTCAGGAAGCCGTCACATTGAGCCAGGGCTTGAGGGTGAGAGTAGACCGTGTTTATGCTAGCCAGGCTCTCGCCCGGAGGCGCCATGAGACAATGGTTCACCTCCAGAGCGATCTCGCCGTAGATATTGAGATCATACTTTGACAAAAGNNCCAGGGCTTGAGGGTGAGAGTAGACCTCGCGCACATCAGACAGTACCACTTCAGGTAATGCCAGTAGACAGTGATGCACACGAAGGTGGTGCTCACCTACGATGTGCAACCGGTGGCGTAGCAGCAGGTCATAATTCTGATGGATACTCCCCGCTAAACTATTCTCGATGGGGACCAAACCGCGATCCGCTGCACCTTCTTCTACAACCTTGAAGACCTCTTCAAAAGTCTCGCATGGCATGACATGAATGGCTTGACCGAAATGCGCAATGGCCGCTTCCTCACTATATGCGCCAGCTTCTCCTTGAAACGCAATAATACTCATATCGGGATCCTGATCAACCTTGAACCGGGCCAGGCTTTTTTGCACAGTCGAGCCATTCCGTAAAACGATCTCCCATCTAGATCGTCTTCAATGACGTCATGATGTGAACTCCGTAATGTTCCTGCTAGAAACTATCGTATTGCAGTCAAACGGCGGCAGACTTCGTCACCCATGGCCTCAGTAGAGAGTTCCCCGCCTAAATCCATCGTCCTCGCTCCCTGGTTGATCGCCTCTCCTACGGCTACATCAATCGATTCTGCCTCCTTTGCCAGATCAAGGGAATAGCGCAGCAACATCGCAGCACTGAGAATGGCTCCCACCGGATTGGCAAGACCTTTCCCTGCAATGTCGGGAGCCGATCCGTGGACGGGCTCGTATAATCCAAGGCTGCCTTCACCCAGCGCCGCACTCGGAACCATACCTAATGAACCGACGAGAACGGATGCCTCATCGCTCAAAATATCACCAAACATGTTTTCAGTAACCAAAACATCCAGGCTCGCCGCCGAAGTGATCACCCGCATGGATGCTGAATCAACCAGTTGAAATTCGAGCGATACTTCAGGAAAATCCTTCGCCACCTGAACCGCCACTTTTCGCCAGAGTCTTGAGGTCTGGAGCACATTTGCCTTGTCGACTACGGTCAACTTCCGGCGTCGCTGCATAGCCATACGAAATGCCAGCTGAATCACTCGCTTAATCTCCCTCGCGCTATAAGTCAACGTGTCAGTGGCACGTTCCTCACCATCCACTGTTTCGATTTTGCTCGGTTTTCCATAATATAGGCCGCTCATGAGTTCACGCACGATCAGGAGATCGACATTTTCCAATTTTTCAGGGCGCAAAGGAGATGCTTCGGATAATGCATCATAAACCTTAATTGGACGTAAATTGGCAAAGAGCCCGAGACCATACCTTAACCTGAGCAATCCCTGTTCGGGACGCACATGCGCGTTGGGGTCATCCCATTTTGGTCCGCCAACCGCCCCTAACAATACAGCATCCGCACGCCGGCAAGCCTTAAGGGTTTCCGAGGGGAGTGGATCGCCTTCGTTATCAATTGCGCACCCACCAATCATGAGTTCTTCGAAGTAGAATTCGTGACCGTATTCCTTGGAAATCGCTTCCAACACCTTTCTGCCTTCACGGGTCACATCCACGCCAATGCCATCTCCAGGGAGCAGAGCAATTTGGGCTTGCATTCACCCTCCGTTTCAGAACGATATCTGGTGGCGTGCCCCGATCAACCTCAAGGGATTACCTTGAAAAGACACTGATGATCACATCTCCAGTGATGACTCAAGCAGTACTCATGAGGCCATATTCCAAGCTGTCGGCCAGGGCGATCCACGACGCTTCGATGATATTTGCAGAGGCGCCGACCGTGCTCCAGCGTCGACTACTATTCCGAGTATCAATAAGCACGCGTGTAGTGGCAGCTGTGCCGTTATTCCCATCCAGGATGCGCACCTTATAATCCACCAATTGAAATTCATTCAACTCGGCATAAATCGGACTTAGAGCCTTACGCAAGGCAGCATCCAGAGCATTAACCGGTCCATTACCATCGGCTGCAGTGTGAATGAGTTCAGCTCCCACCTTCACCTTAACCGTTGCTTCTGCAAAAGTCCCGCGTCCTTGCCGATGCTCCACAGTCACAGCGAAGTCCACCAACTCGAAAGGCGATTGGTATCCTGGTGTTTGACGCATGAGCATCAAAGCCACTGATGCTTCCGCAGCTTCGAATGAGAAGCCTTGCGCCTCCAGGTCCTTAATTTCATTTAGGACACCGGTTACCTGTTCACCATGGACATGATCGAGCCCATACTGCTCCGCTTTGCTCAGCAAATTCCCCCGCCCTGATAACTCACTGACGACAACCCGCATCTTGTTTCCCACAGCTTCTGGTTTCACGTGCTGGTAGGAGAGCGGGTTGCGCCGCATGGCAGCCACATGAATTCCACCTTTATGAGCAAAGGCGCTCCTGCCGACGAATGGCATGTGATCATCCGGCGTCAAGTTGGCTACCTCGGCTGTGAAGCGTGAGAGTTCGAAAAGGTCTTCAAGTTTCCCCTCAGGCAAAACCTGCAGGCCAAGTTTCAATTCCAGATCTGGGATCAGAGTACATAGATTGGCGTTGCCGCATCGTTCCCCGTACCCATTAACTGTTACTTGAATATGAACGGCTCCCGCGCACACAGCTGCCAGGCTGTTCGCTACAGCACATTCACTATCGTTATGAGCATGAATACCTAATGGGTGATCGAGTTCATCTGATACTTGCTGAACAATAGAAGTGATCTCCCAAGGCATTGTTCCACCATTGGTGTCACAAAGCACAACAGTCTCCGCTCCCCCATTCACTGCAGCCTTCAGCGTTTCCATCGCGTAGTTTGGATCTGCCTTAAAGCCGTCGAAGAAATGTTCCGCGTCGTAGATCACGTACCGGTCCTTCTGCTTGACATGGTAAACACTTTCCTCAATCATTCTTAGGTTCTCTTCAAGTGTTGTACGAAGGACCTCACTGACATGCAAAACCCACGTTTTCCCCACGATCACGCAAACTGGGGTGTCCGCATGAAGCAGTGCATGCAAATTCGAATCATCCTCTGCTATTGAACCTGCGCGTCGAGTGGAACCGAACGCAGCAATTTGCGCATTCCGCCACTGCACTTGCCTTGCCCGTTCAAAAAACTCGGCATCTTTGGGGTTTGAACCGGGCCAACCCCCTTCAATAAAGGTAATCCCCAGAATATCCAGGCGTTGGGCGATACGCAGTTTGTCGTCACATGAGAGTGAGAGCCCCTCACGTTGAGTGCCATCTCGTAAAGTGGTATCGAGTATCTCTATCATGGGTGATCCTGCTGTGTCATGTCTTCTTTTGCTCATAGGCTTTGATTTGCTCCTCAAAGGAAAGCAGATAGCCCAACTCATCTAGACCTTCTATCAGACATCGCTTTGCAAATGAATCGATCGGGAAATAAACTGAGCGTCCACCTGGAAGAGTCAGGCATTGGGTAGGCAGATCGACTGTCAGCATTGCCACTGGTTCACACATAAACGTTGCGAGTAACTCCGCGTGAGCTTGATCGTCGACAATGATGGGCAACAATCCGTTCTTAAGGGCATTCGCGCGAAAGATGTCGGCGAATGAAAGTGCGATCACCGCCCTAAATCCCCAGCCAACTAATGCCCAGACTGCATGCTCACGAGATGAACCACAACCAAAATTCGCTCCTGCCAGAAGAAACTCTGCGCCTTCAACGGCAGGCTCGTTGAGAATGAACTCGGGATTCTGTCTCCCATCAGGCAAGTAACGCCAATCGGCGAATAGAAATTTCCCAAGACCGTCTCGCTCGATGGTCGTCATGTACCGGGCGGGGATGATCTGATCGGTGTCTACATCATCCATCGGGAGAAAAACAACCTTTGACACAATATTAGCGATAGCCTTCACGATTTTCCTCCCTCGTACAAGTTGAACCTTTATTATGTACCACGATCTCATTCATAGAGTGCCCTCACATTCATGGGGCCTGACCCAGGCCACGTATCTGCCTACAGCAGGGTACGCACATCCGTAATCCTGCCGGTAATGGCCGCAGCAGTGGCTGTTAGAGGTGAAGCTAAGTGGGTTCTCCCGCCCTTCCCCTGGCGACCTACGAAATTACGGTTGCTGGTGCTGACGGCAACCTGTCCCGGCTGCAATTGATCGCCGTTCATGCCAATGCACATCGAACAACCAGAATTACGCCATTCTGCTCCCGCCTCCTTGAATATCCGATCTAATCCTTCCGCCTCAGCTTGACGTTTCACACCTTGGGATCCAGGCACCACCAACATGCTCACCCCTTTAGCCAGCGTCCGTCCTTCCAAGAGGGAGGCCGCCTGGCGCAAATCTGAGATCCTACCGTTGGTGCAAGAACCTAGGAATACAACTTCAACGTTGCGGTTGAGCAGTGGCTTCCCTGGAACCAGGTCCATATAACTCAGTGCTTTTTCCAAAGCCGCTTTCTTCGCACCATCCGGTACTTCGGCCGGGTCAGGAACCGGATAGTTGATCGGGATCACCATGCTCGGATTGGTCCCATAGCTGATCATCGGTTCCAGGTTGGAAGCATCAATGTAGGTCCTTCGCTCATAGGGCGCGTCATCGTCACTTTTTAAATCCTTCCAGCGAGACACAGCCCTTTCCCAAGCAGCTCCTCTCGGTGAATACTCACGTCCAGCGAGATATTCAAAGGTCTTATCGTCAGGCGCGATCATACCTGCCCGTGCGCCAGCCTCGATCGACATGTTACACACAGTCATCCTTCCGTCCATATCCATCTCACGGATAGCCCTTCCCTTGTATTCCAACACATACCCTGTACCTCCATCGATCCCGACCTGGGCGATGAGTGCGAGAATGATGTCCTTTGGGGAAATGCCAGTTCCAAGTTGCCCTTCCACACGCACTTCGAAATTCCTCGACTTACGTTGCAGCAGGCATTGTGTGGCGAAGACGTTTTCTACCACGCTCGTCCCGATGCCGAATGCTAATGCGCCAAATGCACCGTGGGTTGAAGTGTGACTATCACCGCAAACGATGGTCATACCCGGCTGGATATACCCAAGCTCGGGACCAACAACATGGACGATTCCTCGTTGATCCGAATCTAATCCATAGAGATCGATGCCGAATTCTCGACAATTCCTTTCCATTTGTTCAAGTTGAATACGGACTTGTTGATCTAATGTAACCGCCTCGAGGGGAAGCGTTGGCGTGGAGTGATCCATGACAGCGAAGGTTTTATCTGCTCTGCGAACCTGTAAACCTCGTGTCCGTAAGCCGTTAAATGCTTGCGGGGAAGTCACCTCGTGGACCAGATGCAGGTCAATGTAAAGAATAGCCGGGGCGTCCTTCTCCTGGGCAACAAGGTGCGTATCCCAAATTTTATCGAACAGGGTCTTTTGAGTCGTTTCCATTGTCGTCTACGCCGCTCCATCTCTCCCTAATTGAGCCGACTCGTACGCCTCGGGCAACCCTCCTTCGGCGGTCAGCAATTTATTGAGCGCCACTAAATAGGCCTTGACGCTAGCGACAACGATGTCCGTATCAGCCCCATAGCCGCCATAGGTGCGCGGGAGCCCATTTTCTCGTTGTGCGTGAGTTAATGATGAGCCGTCTTGAGGCCGGATGCGCACTGTGACCTCTCCCTGAGCATCAATACCCTCTGTAACTGCGTGAACTGAGAACTCAAGAAGTTCCGTGGGAACGCTAACGATCCTATTGATGGCCTTGTAGGCAGCATCAACGGGACCAGTCCCCACAGCTGCATAGACGATAATCTCATCATCAGGTCCACACAAGCGGACAGTGGCAGTAGGCATCCCCATCGTTCCGCAGGTCACCTGGAGGCCATCCAGAGAGAAAATCTGGCGCGGCTGTAGGAGCTCANNTCATCCGTCAACAACGCCTCAAGGTCAGCGTCCGTGATCGTTTTCTTTTTATCCGCAAGTGCTTTGAAACGACGAAAGGCACGATCCAGGTAGTCAGCATCTAACTCGTACCCGAGCTCTCGCAACCGCACCTTGAACGCGTGCCGTCCTGAGTGCTTTCCCAAAACAAGGTTACTCTGAGACAAACCCACATCGGAGGGGCGCATGATCTCATAGGTCTCCTGATGTTTGAGCATTCCATCCTGATGGATTCCAGCCTCGTGGGCAAAGGCATTCGCCCCGACAATAGCCTTGTTTGGCGGCACCATGATCCCGGTATAGGTACTAACCATCCGGCTCACACGTGTGATCTGAGTAGTTTCGATCCCGGTCTTGAGACCAAAGATTGGATAGCGTGTTCTGAGGTCCATGACAACTTCTTCCAAGGATGTGTTACCGGCACGCTCGCCGATACCATTCACAGTCACCTCTGCCTGGCGTGCCCCTGCTTTGATACCGGCAAGCGTATTCGCAGTAGCAAGACCAAGATCATCGTGGCAGTGGGTGGAGACAATCACACCCTCGATACCTGGCACATTCGCCATGATGCCTGAGATCAATCTGCCAAACTCGTCAGGCATTGTGTATCCTACGGTATCGGGGATATTGATGGTTGTAGCACCGGCATCTATCGCCGCTGCGAGCACGATGTAAAGGAAATCTGGATCACTGCGGCCCGCATCTTCCGGGCTGAACTCTACGTCGCTACATAAGTCACGGGCGTATCTGATCATCTCGATCACACGTTCTACGACCGTTTCTGGGGTCATTCTAAGCTTATGCTTCATATGTATTTCAGATGTTGCGAGAAATGTGTGGATGCGCGGTCTCGAAGCCAGATGAACGGCATCCCATGCTTTATCGATATCCTCCTTATTCGCCCTTGCAAGACCACAAATGATCGGCGGCTGTCCATGCGGTCCCTGGGCATTACCCACTTCCAGTGCGATTCGTCGCACAGCCTCTAAATCATCCGGCGAAGCCGCCGGGAATCCAGCTTCAATAACGTCCACCCCCATTCGTGCGAGGGCACAAGCGATCTCCAATTTCTCAGGAGGAGTGAGCGTCGCACCAGGAGACTGCTCACCATCCCGCAGGGTGGTGTCGAATATGTGAACGTAGTTTTCTTCATTCCCTGCCATCATCAATTCCCCTTCCGACGACGTCCTTTACTCACCCGGTTTGACTGTGACTGGATCCAGGAAAGGCATCATGTCACGTAATTCCTCACCCACTTTCTCAATCAAATGGGCTTGCTCGCTCTTGCGCTTATCCTTGAACCAGGGACGACCCTCCTCATTCTCGGTGATCCACTTTTGTGCGTATGAGCCATCCTGGATTTCTGAGAGGATTTTCCCCATTTCGCCGATTGTTTTTTCATCGACCAGTTTGGGACCTGCAGTGTAATCCCCATGCTCCGCGGTATCGCTCACTGAATAACGCATGTAATTCAAACCTCCACGGTAGATAAGGTCGACAATCAACTTCAGTTCATGGACACACTCGAAATAAGCAACCTCTGGCTGGTATCCTGCTTTGACCAATGTCTCGAATCCTGCCTTCACAAGTGCGCTAAGCCCGCCACAAAGTACAGCTTGTTCCCCAAATAAGTCGGTTTCAGTTTCTTCGGCAAAGGTAGTTTCTATCACCCCAGCTCTCGTGGCACCCAAGGCCTTGGCATAAGACAGCGCCAAGTCCTTAGCTACTCCGCTCGCGTCCTGTTGAATAGCAAGCAATGCTGGAGTCCCCTCACCCTCGAGAAAGGTCTCACGGACCCGATGGCCGGGTGCTTTCGGAGCCACCATACTCACATCCACATCCAGTGGTGGATGAATGGTTCCATAGCGAATATTAAAGCCGTGGCTGAACATCAACGTTTTCCCTGGTCCCATGTTTGGCTTGATCGATTCTTCGTAGATTTTGGGCTGGGAGGTATCCGGAGCAAGCATAACGACGACGTCACTCCAGGCGGCACCTTCAGAAATCCCTGAAACTGCCAAACCTTGAGAATCAACCTTCGGTACACTCTTACTACCTTCACGCAGACCTACCCGCACATTTACACCACTATCTCGTAAGTTGAGTGCATGTGCGTGACCCTGCGATCCGTACCCGACAACCAACACTTTCTTCTCCCTTATGATTGCCAGGTCAGCATCTTTGTCATAGTGAATGATTGCCATGAAGCCCTATACTCCTCTCAGCTCGCACTGCCACATCTTCTCCTCAAGCAGCAGTTTCCTCTGGTACACGGGCGGGGACGAAGTCGGGATGAACCGTCGGTGCTTCGGACCCACGCGTCATGCAAACCCTGCCTGTACGGACCATTTCAATGATTCCGAAGGGTTGAAGGACGTCCAGCAATCCCTCGATTTTGTCCTCTTGACCCGTTATTTCCACGATGAGTGCCTCGGTGGCTACATCCACAACCCTTGCACGGAAAACGTCACATATCTGCAGTACCTCAGTCCTAGTTTTAGAATCAGCCTGGACTTTAATCAGCGCGAGATCCCGCGCTACCGAGGGTGTGTGGGTGACATCCTCCACACGTAAAACGTTGACTAGTTTATAGAGATTCGCCTCTACGATGTGTGCAATGGTGTCGTCCGCATCCATCACGATGGTCATACGCGAAACACCTGGGAGATCCGTATGTCCAGCGGCGATGGATTCAATATTAAACGCGCGACGGCGAAACAATGAGGCAACCCGGTTGAGAACCCCTGGTTTATCCTCGACGTATAGGACGAAGGTATGTTTTTCCATCCCGTCTGATGGAGGGCCATTTTGGTTCCACATGATGTTCACTCCTGCTGGTCTCTGATTACTGTCTTGACCTCATTCTCTGGTCTACGGATCATGGTAGCTAGGTCAGCGCCGGCTGGCACCATTGGATATACGCTGTCTTCTTTCTCAACCTGGAAGTCGATCACTACCGTTCCTGGAGATTTTTGAGCTTGACGAACAGTTTTTTCGATCTCACTTCGGCTTTGAACTCGAAAGCCTTCTAGCCCATGAGCATCAGCCAGTTTCACAAAGTCCGGACTGCGTAACGGCGTAGCTGCATACCTGCGATCATAGAAAAATTCCTGCCACTGCCGTACCATCCCCAGGTAACCATTATTGATGATGGCGATGTTCAACTTGATGTCTTCTTGAGCACATGTGCAGAGTTCAGCCTGAGTCATCTGGATACCACCGTCTCCTGCAATCACCCAGATCTCTTCTTCGGGTCTGGCGAATCTGGCACCGATGGCAGCTGGCAAAGCAAAGCCCATGGTCCCCAAGCCACCGGACGTGATCAAATTGCGCGCATAATCATGCTTGTAGTACTGGGCCGCCCACATTTGGTGTTGTCCGACATCAGTCACCACCAACGCTTCGCCTTCCGTGAAACGCCATATGTCGTGGATCACATGCGCAGCATACAAGTGCACGCTGTCTGGCAAATTCTGGATATCTCTTACCGCCGAATCGCCCTTCACTTCATTGATGAACTCCACCCAACCGTCATGAGTCATTGCAGGAATATTGGTGCATAGTATGTTTATGGCTTCACACAGATCAGCCACTATTCCTACATCCACCTTGACCACCTTGTTGATCTCAGAAGGATCAATATCAACATGGATTTTCTTCGCCCCCAAGGCATAGGTGTCCAGGTTGCCCGTCACGCGATCATCGAAACGCATCCCAAGAGCAATTAACAGATCTGCCTCTTGGATGGCTGTGTTTACCCAGGCTTCGCCATGCATCCCCATCATCCCCAAGTTCAATGGATGTCTCGCCGGGATACCGCCAAGACCGAGCAGGGTTAATGCGACTGGGATCTGAGCCTTATCCACAAAATCCTGCAGTTCCGTCATTGCCCCAGACATAAGCACTCCATGACCGGCAAGAATAAGCGGCCGCTCTGCGGACCGGATCAATTCCACAGCACGGTCGTACTCCTCAGGAAGTGCCCGTAAATCAGGCCGATATCCAGGAAGTCGTATCGGCTCATCCTCCAGTTGGTAGGATGTGCTTGCATTTTGGGCATCTTTCGTGATATCAAGCAATACAGGACCAGGCCTCCCGGACTGAGCGATGTAGAGAGCCTCTCTGATGGCTGGTGCGATTTCCTCCGCTTGTGTAATCAGATAATTGTGCTTTGTGATCGGCAAGGTAACTCCGGTGACATCAGTCTCTTGGAAAGCATCACTTCCAATCGCCGCTGATCCCACCTGTCCGGTGATACAAAGGATGGGCGATGAGTCCATCATGGCAGTTGCTATTCCAGTCACCAGATTTGTTGCTCCAGGTCCGGAGGTTGCCATTGCTACGCCGACTTTCCCAGAAGCACGCGCAAAGCCATCGGCCATATGCGCCGCTCCCTGTTCATGGCGCACCAATACATGTCTCACTGGGTAATCCAACATGGCGTCATAAGCCGGTAAGATCGCACCTCCTGGGTATCCGAAAACAACTTCCACTCCTTGCGCGGCTAATACCTCCCAAATGATTTGTGCACCTGTTAACTTCATATTCAACCTCCTACAATTCCCAGATTAATCGCGCAGCACAGCTCCAGTTGAAGCGCTTGTGACCATCCTGGCGTACCGTCGCAGCCAACGGCTTTCGACTTGAGGCTCGAAGGACGGAAGTTCCGCCAACCTAAGTGCGATTTCACTCTCCGATAGATGGACATCCAACCGTCGATTTTCCAGATCGATTTCGATAACATCACCGGGCCGGAGTGCCGCAATGGGTCCTCGCGCTGCAGCCTCAGGGCTGATATGGCCTATGCAAACTCCGCGAGTGCCGCCAGAAAACCGACCGTCTGTAATAAGAGCCACCTGCTCACCCAATCCCATACCCATAATGGCGCTGGTGGGGGCAAGCATCTCCTGCATTCCCGGCCCACCCGCCGGTCCTTCATAGCGAATGACAACGACATCGCCTAGCTGCAGCTCATGATTCAGGATACCGGCCATCGCTTCGTCATGGCTCTCATAGATCCTGGCCGGACCTGAATGACGACGGATGGATGGTGAAACTGCAGCTGTTTTCACTACAGCCCCATCCGGTGCGAGGTTTCCAAAGAGAACTGCCAAACCGCCTGAGGTGGAATATGGGGTGCTAGAAGAATGAATTACGGCATAATCCAGGATTTCTGCTCCGGATATGCTCTCACCCAAGGTCGTATTTCCGACGGTTGGTCGATTCATGTGAAGCATTTCCGTTTCACGATGGATCTCGCATAAAATCGCAGGGACTCCACCGGCTTGGTGCAAATCCTCCATATGCCAGCGGGAGGCAGGACTGATCTTGCAGATGTGGGGTACTTGGGAAGCAACTTGCTGAATCCGCTCGAGAGGATAGTCAATTCGCGCTTCATGAGCGATCGCCAGTGTATGCAGCACAGTATTAGTACTTCCACCCATAGCCATGTCCAGTGCAAACGCATCGTCGATCGCATCCTTTGTAACAATTTGGCGCGGCGTTATGTCAGAGGCGATCAAGTCCATCAAATGATGGGCAGACTTGACAGCGAGTGTTTTCCGTTCCTGGCTCTCCGCCAGCGCAGTGCCGTTGTATGGAAGCGCTACTCCTAACGCTTCCATAAGACAATTCATGCTATTAGCTGTGAATAGACCGCTGCACGATCCGCATGATGGGCAGGCGTAATCCTCGAGTATCTTTAATTCCTCGTTATCGATACGCCCTGCGTCATATGCGCCGACTCCTTCGAAGACACTGATCAGATCTACGGTCTTCCCGTTAGGCGTGATGCCTGCAGGCATTGGTCCGCCACTGATGAATATGGCGGGAATATCAAGCCGCATAGCGGCCATGAGCATGCCGGGGATAATTTTGTCGCAGTTTGGGATGCAGATCATACCGTCGAAGCAATGGGCCGAGATCATGGTCTCCACACAGTCAGCGATCAACTCACGGCTTGGCAGAGAATATTTCATCCCCGCATGCCCCATTGCAATACCATCGTCAACGCCGATGGTATTGAACTCAAAGGGCACACCTCCCGCATCACGTATCGCCTCTTTGACGGTTTTCCCCAGAGATTGCAGATGGACATGTCCTGGCACAATGTCGACATATGAATTGACCACAGCCACGAAGGGCTTATGCATGTCTTCGTCTCGCAAACCCGTTGCCTTAAGCAAGGCACGGTGAGGAGCACGTTCAAATCCCAGCTTGATCTGATCAGAGCGCATCGGTTATCCGTTATAGCATTCCATTAATGCTGCGGTCACGTCGTCCTCCGGACCCACGGACTCAAACGCGTATCCGCCTTCACTTGAATTGGCAGGTTGGGCTATCCACTCCTTCTCAAGGCTCATACCCAAAGTGCTATTGTCCAACCTGGAACCTGTATTTCCCCGGTCGCGAACGGCACGCTCATGCATACCCGATTCTTCGATTGATGCCATGCCTGAACTCCCGTATATACCTCTGATATTTCATTCAGAAGATCTGTTCTCAATGAGTAAGTGCGTTAAATCCACTTCATAGCCCCATCTAGTCTCACGGAGTCTCATTTCCGCTTGGTTTGCGCCCTTCAGGGTCCCAACCATTTTCTAGAGCCATTGGATCCATAGCTTCTGAAGGCGTCACTTCACTCCATGTTGGGTGCCATGCATTCGCCCATGCTCCACTATCGAACTGAGCGAATTCTTCCTCGCTCTTTTGATTTGACTCACTGTTTTTTGATGTAGCCATTTTCTTCCTCCTAGATACGATCGTTAGGCACTTCAAAAAAGAGGGAGCCGCCTTTTGGTTGAGGCGGCTCCTGTATCTCTTTGTAGTTTGCCCTGGATTATGTCNNCACTTGGACCAAACCGGGATCCGCTCAACCGTCATTGAATGCAGCTCAATAACGAGCAACCGTACGATGACAATAATGATGACAATAAGGGAGAGGGCAATAATAGAATCAGGATTCATCTCAGGTCCTTTCCACTATCCGTAAACGAAAAGCCCCTCCCGGTTGGGAGGTGCTCTTGGCCTACAATTTATTTACGTAGAGCGTTACACCGAAGCAACCGGTTCTAGTTTCTCAATCCCAATAAGGATGAGAAGCGAGAGTACGACAATTCGTAAAATCCGGTTGCAGAAGGTCTTCATAATCAAGTTCCAATACACACTATCTACTTAGGTTATACGCTAGCACAGTTTTTTAAGTTGTCAAGCACCAAAATTAATAAATTAAGATTTTCTTTACGATGGAGAGACACCACAAATTCAACCCGGTCACACCATGCTCCGACAGTAAAGGGTTTGAGTCTTTGACCCGAAAAGTCCTGTAACCGAGCACAAATTGTGGTGGATTGGGGCCGCTTCCATTGCGTTCGACGATATATAGTCTCACGTCCAAATCGAAGTGTGACTGTTCAGGTGCATCTCCTGTCTCATAACCCAGTCCACATCGACAGGTTTGGCTTACAACTCTTCCGCCCGTTCCATTAACTCGCAAATCTCGAGCGGGATGCCTCT
>JABAOF010050872.1_pt2 | contig 13848 bp, 10 predicted proteins | sample 7062171 | NCBI WGS metagenome assembly JABAOF01 (sample SAMN14538628, study PRJNA623070) | marine sediment metagenome | biome: marine biome [ENVO:00000428]; feature: marine pelagic biome [ENVO:01000023]; material: deep marine sediment [ENVO:00002113] | place: India: Gulf of Khambhat ...
CAACGATTGAGCGAATCGCGTGGGTGGGTAGCCGGTCGCTGATCCAGCCCGCCTGGGCGAGAATGGCACCGGCGTGGGTTGTGGACCGTCCGAGCTGCGCAATAGCATCGGCACACTCCCGCCAGCGGAGCCGTTCGGGACCTGGTAGAACAGATGCACTTGCTCATTCGTGGTGGCCCGATACCGCCCGATCCAGCCGTTGGTTTCCCGGCCATCGGCCGTAGCACTGTGCCAGACGTGCCTACTGGCAAGGTGCGACGGACTGACGTGCGGGCAGCTAACTCCTTGTACAACAGCCAGATAGCCTTGGTCGTACAGTCTTGCCAAGCCGGCTGCGGCCGGGTGAAGCCCGTATTGGTCGGTCAGTTTGATCGCCTTGTGGGACGGGATTGCCAGGCGCGGCCGGCTGCGATGGTACGCATCATCGCGGAGCGGGACGACGGTGTTCAGCCCGTCGTTGCCGCCGACCAGTTCGACCACGACAAAGGCTCTTCCGTCGCGGTCGGTGGCGCTATCGCTCGGTCCGGCCAGCATCGTTGCCGCCGGTCCGGCAACGCCGGCGCCGAGCGCGGTCACGCCAGCTCGTAGAAAGCTCCGACGAGTTGCTCTTGTCGTCATTGCTGTCCCGCCAAACGTTGGCACGATGCGTTCGGCTCCGTCATTTGGCTGCCCGCGCGGTAGCCGCCCTGCTACCAACTGAGCGAGATCTTTAGCATCTGATCACGTTGGATGGTGATCGGCTGCGGGAACCGGATCGCGACTGCTTGCCGTTCGAGTGGGGCCGTTACGCGGACTCGCTCGTCGCCTAAGCGGACCTCCGCTCGGACACTGCTTGCTGATTCGCCGATCGCCAGTTGGACCTCATTCAGCCTGCACTGTCCGTGCCGCACGTGCAACTCATTGATCTGCGCGCGAGCCTCACGTTTCTGGGCAAACGAGCCCCATCCCTCGGCTGCGGTGAAGAACGACCGATGATTCTCCGGCGTGAGCCTCGGGTCGAAGCCCAGTTGTCCTGTCGGCCCTTCGTAGTGATACCCCTGGGCAGCCAATAGCAGGGACCAACTACTCATCGCCCGCGCGTAGTAGTTTCCGCACTCGATTTCGTTCCAGGGGTTACGCTTGATCCCGTTGTAGCGCTCGCGGGCGGCCCTGACGATGGCCAGCGCTTCTCTGAGCTGTCCGGCCCAGATCTTGTGAGCTGCCACCTGGTACTCCACGCCGGTCCAGGCTTCATCGCGATACAGAATCGGGAAGTATCGCTGATGTTCGTGCCTTTCCGCCGGACGACCGCCCTTCGGCCAGGAGCAGTTCAAAAGGCCCTTGTCCTTTCCATCGGCGAACTGCTTCCATCGCTGGGTGCCCTGAAACTCGGTGTGATCGGTAAGCCAGTTGTACTTGAAGATCGATGTGAGTGCGGCTTGGACGTGTTCGACCGGCAGAATCGTCCCCAGCGACAGGACATGGGCCCACCACTGGCCGACGACCTGGTCCGCCAGGCACCCCGTGCCGTACTCCTCACCCGCGACCTGTATGAAGTACTCCCCTTTGAAGCACTTGTGGTCATAGGCTTTGCGGCCCTTCTCGAACAACTGCTGGTAACGCTGGGCCGCGCGGGCATCCTTTTTGATCCCCGCCATCCGCTCTGCGGCTCGCAACGCCGCCAGATACAGCGAGCCGACGAACGTGCTCAGCCCGCTGACTTCCTGATCGTACGTGTTGAACTGCGGGCTTTCAAAAACGCCGTCCTCGTCCTTGTCCCAGCGGTGGATTGCGTACTCCATTGCGTTCTTGATTCTTGGCCAATGCTCATCGAGGAACCGGGTGGAATCGCTCTGTAAGTGCTCCCGGTATGCCTTCAGCACCGCCCCGCACTGCCCGTCAGCGACCGGCCAGGGCCCGGCCGGATGAGGCTGACGAGGACAGGCCACACGGTGTCGGATGCCGCCGTCCGGGTCCTGGGAGTAGTCCAACTCGGTGGCCCGCATGTTCCGCTCGACGCCGGGCCAAAGCTTGGCCAGCGTTTGCTCGTAGTTCCAAACGTGGTTGCAGTTCATCGGACAGCACCCCCCGCCATCGAAGCGACATCCTTCAAACCCGTAGAACGTGCCGTCCTTTATCCAAAAGCAGGTGGGCGACCGGATGATCGAAGCGTTCGCACCGAACGCGTCGATGAGGTAACGCGGCAGCGTGGAATCATACAGCCCGTCCCGGTATCGTTGCGTCTCTTCATACAGGCGGGCGCCGTTGTTGCACACGTACTTGGCTACGGCCAGTGCGTCCTCGAACCAGTTGCTGTACATCGTCCCGACGAACGTCACGCCGCGGCCGGAGGGCGTCCAGTTGTTCTGCGGGTAGTACTGATTCGGAAAGCACCACGTGACGATGAACGGCACCACGGCCTTTGTCCCCGGCTCCAGCAGGACGGACGCACATAGGGCTGCGTTGACCGTCGTTCCGCCGCGCGTCGGCTCTTTCTGCTTCTGCTCATCGCTTTCGCTCAACCGGCCGTCGTTGCTGAAGTCTTCGAGCAAATCCTTCCTGGATGTCCAGCTCGTCCGGTGCGTGACCGTCTCGTGCGGGGTAGCCAACGACATTGTACCAAACGAGGGAGCCGCTTCCGGCCGTCCGGTGGCTGGCCTGAAGCCGATCTCCGCCATCCCCGCCAACAACCCGACTGTCTCGTCGCGAGTGCGCACCGAGTCTTGGCCGGCGGGATGTGACAAGTCCGCAGGCATCATCCACACCATGCCTTTGCCATGCCTCGCTTCGATGAGTAGGGGCGTCCCGTCATCCGCTCGCAATACGACCCGCGAGTTGGTGCGCGTCCGAACCGGCTCTCGGCCCGGGTCGAACGAAAGCTGCAGCTGCGGCCACGGCAATGAAGCGAACGCTCGCTCCGACCGGTCGGGAACGGCGGGCGTTTGTTGCCGCTTCTTACCCGCTGGTGGGAAGATGGCCGGCAACATTGAATTCCACAACTTCGCTTCCTGCTCGGTCAGGCCGTCCACCGGGATGTTGGTGAAACGGATGTCATCGACGAGCACGTGACCCCACGCGCCGCTTTCCTGATCCACTATCTCCAGGACGGCGTTCTTGCCTCGCAGGTCCGAAACGTCCCATTGCCGACGTTCGAGCTGCTCCGTGTTCGTCCCGGTTGCCGTACGCACGACCTTGCCATCCACTTTGAGGTTCAAACAGCACCGACCCGGATGATTGCCCCCCCCGATCAAGAAGGAGACGAACGGTTCCTTGATCTCGAACGGCGGCGAGGTCATGACTCCCTGTGAGGCATCGTTGGGGTTGAACGTGTTGACAAGCCCCCGACCGCGCCATCCGCTCACCCGGCTCTGGTTGGGAAAGGTGCCCGTGGCCGGGCCGGCGCCGAAGCCGCTTCCTTGGGTCTTCCATTGGCCGTAGTTGTCGCCGTCGAAATCCGCGAACCCCTGCTCGCGCCGGACTCGGCCGACGGATGTGGCTGCTGTCCGCTCGCCCAGCAGCTTGTTGCCTACGCCGCTGATGAACAGGACTGCGCCGTTGCGAACGTCCTGCTCGATCGTGCCGATCGTGGCTGCTCCCAGTCGCGCCAAATCGCCGCCGCTGAGCCAGTACAGCCGCGGAGATTCCCGGTCACGTGCCGCCTGTGATGACGCGGCCGCGTCGCGAAGCTCGAGGTTGATTACCGGCCAGGCCGGCTCGCGCAAAGCCGTTGGGGCATCGACGAGGACCTCCAAGGGCCTTTCGAGCTTGGCCGGTTTGCCCGGTTCGGCCCGCATGGCGATCCCGGTCATACCGTCCCGGCGGACGAGCCGGTTGATGTTTCCCCCGTATGTCGCGTGCTGTACGCCGCTCGAGCGGCCCCGATGCTGATGGCCGACTGCGTTCTGAAGCGTCGCCAGCAGCGAGACCGCCACCCTCTTGGACGTCCGGTTGCTCACGTGAAACCGAAAGACCGCGCAGGGGATGGCTGAGTCCTTCGAGTTCAGCGGGATCATCGGATTAAACGCTTCAAGCTGCACGGCGATGGGGAGGAGCGGCTCCTCGTAGCGAATGTGGGCGAACGGATACTCTCCGACGTATTCGATCTGCTTGATGCCAGGCACTGGCCCAATATCCGACTGTTGCAGCGATCGAAGGACCGGCTCTTCTGTCTCCACTTGTGTGCGAATCAGAAAGAAGCTGTCATCCACGAAGCAGTTCTCGGTGATGTTGTTGAAAATCTGCCAGTGCACCAGCCTGCCCGAGCCATGCATCGCGATGCTTCCCGTGCCGATCCCTCCCAGGGGCAAAGCGACGTGCTTGAGCGACGGGCCACTGTAGGTGATTGGCTGGCCGCGCTCGAACAGCGCGTCCCACCATTGCTTCGGCGGCGGCTTCTGAGCGCTCGGGGGGAAGTCGCCCGGTGCACCGTTCGCCTTGCCGCGGGGGATCGTCGCCGCCGCGGCTGCACCGGCCCCGATTTGTAGAAGCCGCCGGCGCGACACGCCGACGCACTCGCAACTGCGCCCGCATGACTTCATTGGAACACCTCTTATCAGCGAGAGCGTCCCCCGCCGCGTCCCAGGCCATCATCATAGAGATACGGGATGAGCCTGCAACGCCTCGGTACGAAGTCCGCTCGCCTGCAACGAAGCGCAAAGGCTCTTGATCGGCCGGCAGATGAAGCTATAGATGTGTTCTCGGGCCCAGCAAGCGGCGCGGGGACCAAGGTGCCTCATGTGGTTGTCGAGGCCGCGCGAGTCGCGAGCGGACTTTGTCAGTGGCGGGGGTGGTGTTCGGCACTCTGACATTGAGGTATGTCTGACCTGCGAGTAGGGCATAGACGTGCAATCCGATATCCGTGTGCTTGAGTTGACGCCCTTCTTCACGCGAGAGACCCCGCGCACGCCCTTGAAATTCGGCGGGGTGGTGATGGACGCCGCTTCATATTGCCACGTGCGCGCAAGGGTCGAGAATCGACGTGGGCGAGTGGCCGAGGGGTGGGGCGCGATCTTCCTGAGCGACGTGTGGGCCTGGCCGAGCGCAGCCGTGGCGCACGCGCAGCGCGAGGAACTCATGTGCGAGCTGGTCCGCGCGTGGTGTGCGCGCGTCGGTGAGTCCAAGCAGTACGCGCATCCGATTGACCTGTTCTGGACCCTGGAGCCGGAACTTGTCCAACTATCGGATCGTCTCTGCGCCGGCCGGGGACTTGCCGAGACGATGCCTCGTCTAGGCGCTTTGGTCTGCGCATCGCCGGTTGACGCCGCTTTGCATGATGCCTTCGGCAACGTGAACGGGGTCAGCACGTGGGACGGCTACGGCGCTGATCACATGCGGCATGACCTGTCGCTGTACCTCAGCTCCGGCTACAGGGGCAGGCATATCGCGGATTACCTCTCGCCGATGCCGGAATGGATTGACGCGTTCCATCTGGTCGGCGGCTTGGACAAGCTGCGCGAGGCCGAGATATCCGATGACGATCCGCAGGACGGGCTGCCCGTTTCGCTCGACCAGTGGATTCGCTTTGAACGCCTGCACTGCCTAAAGATCAAGCTCCGCGGCAATGACCTGGGGTGGGATCTGGACAGGACGCTCGCCGTGGTGGCGGTCGCGCGCGAGGAACATCGCAGGCTGGGCTTGGAGGGTTTGTGGCTGACGGCTGACACGAATGAGCAGTGTGAGTCGCCCGAATACATGGTCGAGTTGCTCAGCAAGCTTCGCCAGCGCGACGCGGGCGCGTTTCATGCGATCCTCTATGTCGAACAGCCCTGTGAGCGCGATCTGAGGCGGCGAATGCTCGACGTTAGGTCTCTGGCGGCTCTCAAGCCGGTCGTTATTGATGAGGCCCTGGCCTCGCTCGAGGACTTCGACCTCGCGATGACGTTGGGCTACTCCGGCGTGGCTCTGAAGAGCTGCAAATGTCAGTCGGCAGAGCTGGTCATGGCAGCCAAGGCCGCCCACATGGGCATCCCCTACAGCGTTCAGGACCTGACGAACCCCGGCATCGCCCTGCTCCATTCGGTCGCGCTGGCGGGGCACCTTCACCCGATACGCGGAGTCGAATCCAATAGCCGTCAGTTCTTCCCTGCCACCAGTGAGCCGGAGAAGAATGTTCATCCGGGCGTGTATCGCCTGACTGACGGGAAGATCCGCACGNNCCGCACGAGCACCATTCGGGGCACGGGCCTGGGGTATCAGTGGGACCGCATCGGCCGGCGATTAGACGGTGCGGCTTGGTGAGTTGTTCGCGGGCATCGCGGCGCCGCTGCTCGACCGGGAGATAGTGATGAGAGTTGCCCTCGTTGGCATGGACGGTCATCACGGGATCCTATTCGACGGGCTGAGGTTCGTTGACGATTGCCAGTTCGTAGCGGCGGCGAAGGGCAAGCGAGACGACGACTTGTCGCTCCTAAGCAGGCATGAGACGTTCGGGAGGGACGTTCGCCTATATGACGACTATCGAAAGCTGCTGGGCACGGAGAAGCCCGATGTCGTGGTAGTTGGCATGCCGTACCACCGCAACGCCGAGGTCTCCACCGAAGCAGCGAAACGCGGCTGCCATGTCATGTCCGAAAAGCCGATCGCGACAACGCTCGAAGACCTCGACCGATTGCGGCAGGCCGTTGAAGAATCAGGCGTACGACTCACGACCATGTTCGAGATGCGCTGCTCGCCGGCGTACGCAGCCGCCAGAAAAGCCGTTCAGGAGGGTCTCATTGGCGAACCGGTGTTGGCGTTCGGGCAGAAATCGTATCGGTTCGGCCAATCGCGGCCGGCGTTCTATAAGCACCGGAAAACGTACGGTGGCACGATCCCGTGGGTGGCGATTCATGCGATCGACTTCGTGCGGTACGTGACTGGTGTGTCCTACGCGTGCGTCAGCGCCCTTCAAGCAAACAAGGCTCACTCTGACTATGCCGAGTGTGAGGACTGCGGCGCGCTGTTGTTCGGACTTGCCAACGGGGGTCAGGCCGTGATCACGTTCGACTATCTACGACCCGCGAAGGCGCCGAGCCACGGTGACGATCGGCTGCGTGTGGCCGGGTCGGCCGGGGTCGTGGAAGTGAAGGATCAAGGCTGCCATTGTGAGGTTATCACGCACGACACGCCCCCGCGGGACCTGCCGCTAGCGCAGAAGCGGCAGCTCTTCGCCGATTTCGTCAATGAGCTTCGTGGGCAAGGAGAGCACGTCATCGGGCCGGACGAGCCGTTCCGCATAACGGAGGTCGCTCTACGCGCGCGCGACGCAGCGGACACGGGCACGATCATTGAGTTGTAGGTTCGAGGGGCGCTGATGGAGGAGCTTCTGGTTATTCTCCATGTCGGTCCAGCAGCGCGAGAATCATGGCGACGGCAGCGACGGCTGCCGTTTCGGTCCGCAGAANNTGATGCCTCGTGCTTCTGCCAGAGCGGACTCAGCCGGCGAGAAGCCACCCTCTGGCCCAATAAGAACCAGCACTCGCCTCGCGTCAGGATGTGATTCCACGGTGCGAGCGAGCGGGGCCGCGGACATGGCCGGCTCCGCCATGATCGCCAGGTCGAACTGATCTGCCCGAGCGATGATGTCGGGCAGCGATGCGGGAGGATCGATCACCGGCAGCCAGGCGCGGTGACATTGTTTTGCAGCTTCGATGCTCGTGCGACGCCACTTGGCTGTTCGCGAGGGGGCGGGTCTTACAACGCTCCGCTCCGTGACGGTTGGCCAGATGGCCGCCACGCCGAGCTCGGTGCATTTCTCGATCAGGTAATCCTGACGCTTGGCTTTGGGCATGGCGGGCGCGACGGTAATCTGCGTCGGCCTGGGCGGCTGATGATCGAGTTGCTTGACGGTGACTTTGACGCGGTGCCGCTCGACGGTGGCGACGTGGCCTCGCGCTTCGCCCCCGCGCCCGTCGAAAACCACTATCTCATCCCCGGTCCGTAACCGCCGCGTCGCTTGTGCGTGGTGGGCCTCCTCGCCTTCGAGCCAGACGCTATCCGGCTGCAGAGAGTCGCAGAAGAATCTTGGAACACTCACGGACCCATTATTCTCGGTCNNCCGGGGTGCATCTCAAGAAGACGCACCGCGCTGCATCAAGACGCGTACCGTTTCAGCCGATGCACCTGCAACCCGGAGGGGCCAGACAAGAGACTCTTCTATAAGCGAGCCATCGTTGCCGTAGCTGCCCTGCTATGCCCGATAACGTACCCGATTCTAACCCCGCCGCACCGGGCGGCGATCCTATCCGGGAACTCGCGGAAGCTAACGTCGAGGAGGTCCTCTCGGACGCGGAGCGTCTAACGGCTTCGCTGGCTGGGGATCTCGCTGCCGACAAGTCCAGCTCCACTGGGCGGGCCGAGCCTGCGAGTTCAGGTAATGAGGCTGCCGGTGCTGCTGATGATCGGCTCGCCGAGCGCGCCAAGGAGCAGCAACCACCGGCGACCGGTGACGACGAGATCGATGCTCAACTGGAAGACCTTGAGTCGATGCTGCCCTCGGACGCTGCGCCTGTCGAGCAGGCCGAGGGGCCTGAGAGTGACGCGGCCGGTTCCTCCCAGGCCACGAACGAGGTTGAGCTGGACCAATCGGCGGCGGCACGCGAACAGGCCGGCGAGGAACGGGTCGAAGACGAATCCGCGGAAGATATTGATGCTGAGTTGGCCGAGCTCGACTCGCTCATGCGTTCGCAGGATCAGCCGCCGGAGCAAGCCCCCCCCGGCGAAGCATCGGGCACATCCGCGCCGCCCCAGTCAGTCTCAGAAGACGAATCCTCGCAACCTGCCGTGCCGGAGGCACAATCCGACGCCTCGCAACCGCAGGACCAGGCTCCTCCTGATGACGGGTCGGATCACGCTCACGATGAAGTCCCGCTCGCCTCCAGGATCGATTCGCCGCAGGCCGTGAAAGCTGGTCCCGCCACGGATGAGCAAGAGGATGAGCCCGATGTCGAGAACATCGACGCTCTGATCGAGCAAGACATTGCCGATAAAGCGAGCGCTGAAACGGAAGGTTGGCGGCGCTGGGCTACAGTGGCCGCCGAGGTGACGCTGATCGAATTGTCTAGGCTGCTTGATCTGGCCGATCGACCTTTCAGGAACGTACCCATCGAGCGGAAGCGTATTGTAGGCTACGCGGCGTTCGTCACCCTAGGGATGGCTGCAGTCGCATTCGCGCTGGGCTTGCTGCGCGGGTAACGCGCGTAGCCGCCTGCAGTGGCTTTCCAAGGATCATATACTAGAATCGAAGCGCTCTGAGCCGCCCGATATCTTCTCCTACAGGTGATTGGTGCAGCCCCTGGATGAGCCAAACGACGCAGTTGCGGCTGGCGAATCTCGCCGAACAGATGTGCCGACGGCCGTGCCGCTGGCCAGACCCGTGACTGCGCCCCCCGTGGTTTCGTACGGCCGGCCCGCTGCGCCGCCGGGCGTGCTTGGCTTGGGGCGAGGTCTGGCCGTCAGTCTGGGCGCTATGGGCGCGTATGCGCTCGTCATCGTCAGCGCGTGGCTCGTCGCATTTCTTACCGACACGGTCGAGCCCTTCCTGCGATGGGGGATCGGCCCAGCCGAGGTAATCGTCCTGCTCGTGTTGCCTGTGTTGTTGACCCGGCTGGGCGGCGGGACGCTGCGGGCCAGTTTCGCGCTGCGACCAAGTCGGCCGATCTTGTGGGCGGCGGCGTTCCTGCTCGGGTTGTCCTGGGTCGGCCTCTTTCAACTGCTAGCGGTCGCGGTGCAACGCTGGGCGAACGTCACGGACGAGATCAGAGAGATGCTGGCTCCATTGCTGACCGTGCGGAGCGACTTGGATTGGATTCGTGCGGTTGGGATGATCGCGATCACCCCGGCCATATGCGAAGAGGCCGTTTTCAGAGGCCTGTTTCAGCAGACTCTGCAATCCCGGATGCGATGGTGGCCAGCGGCGCTGATCTCGGCAGCCGCGTTCGCCGTCTTTCATCTGGACCCGCTGAACTTCGGTGCTTATCTGCTGCTGGGCCTGTGCCTGAGCGTGATTGTGGCGCGCACGCGCTGCCTGTGGTATGCGGTGGCGGTGCACTTCTGGGTGAACCTGTCTGCTTTGCTGCTGGCTAACCTGGTCCCCCCGTGGGTGCATGAGGATACCCTCGTGTCCCCGCAGACGATACTGTTGTTCGCAGTGGCGGCGGCCGCGTCGATGTGGCTGTGGCTTCGGTTGACCCGTCCGGCTTCGGCCGGTGAGCGGTCGGTGCTTGCGTCCTCAGCTACTCATCCCCGCGGGAGTCTGAAGCTTGCGTGGGCAGCTGCTGCAGCTGCCACGATCGTTGCGTTCGCAGCCGAACTGCTCCTGGTGCGATCGCGCAAGCTCGATGGGTTGATCGTGTTGCTGAACAGTCCCTACGCTGGTGCCGACCAACGCGCACTGGCGCGAGTCAGCCTCGATCAGGCTGCGGCGCGCCTATCATCGGAGCAGTTAACCCGCGTGACGTACTACGCGCTCCAGCTTGTAATGGCAGATCCAGCAGTCCAGGACGCCGAGGAAGTGCGCTGGGGGCGGGAGTGGCTCCGTCGTGTCCGCCGACTCGTCGGGCCGCAGGAACTGGCCCAGCTGCGCGAGAGGATGATCCAGGCTGGGCGGCATGACTTGATCGGCGAGGATGTACCCTCCCAGCCGTAGGGGTACGCGGATTCCCCCCGTGAGTGAAGCGTTCGTTTACGCTGAAGGCCGCTCGCAGTCAATAGGCGCCATGGCTGCCATCCGTTCTTGTTGNNCAGCGGAGCCTCCGCTCGAGCTGAAGGACGCTCGCGATCGATAGGCTCCATGGCCGCCATGCGTTCCTCTTGCTGTGCTGCCTTGCCGTTGTGACGCTCCGCAGATATCTTCCCAATGACGAAGCGTGGGGTCTCAACCGTGTCCGATCTGGAGGCCTTGATTCAGGAAGAGCTGCCGCGGGCCGTCGCGCTGCGCCACCGGATTCACGCCGAGCCAGAGCTGTCATTTCGTGAGGACCTCACCGCTGCTCGCATTCTGGAGCGTCTGGAGGCTCTGGGCGGGCTGACGATCCGCCGCGACGTTGCCCGAACGGGGATCGTCGCTGTTCTCAATGCAGATCGTGACGGGCCGTGCGTCGCGCTCCGCGCGGACATGGATGCCCTGCCGATGGCCGAGCAGACGGATCTGCCGTATGCCTCGAAGCATGAGGGAATCATGCACGCGTGCGGGCACGACGGTCACGTGGCCTGTTTGGTGGCGACGGCTGCGGTGCTCCGGCGGATTCGTGAGGAGTTGCCCGGCAAGGTCAAGTTCATCTTCCAGCCGGCCGAGGAAGGCGGCGCCGGTGCCAAGGTCATGTGCGATGAAGGCGCCCTGGAGAACCCCAAGGTCGATGCTCTCTTTGCCCTGCACGCGTGGTCGGACCTGCCGGTGGGCTCGATTCTCGTCCGTCCTGGCACGATCCTCGCAGGATCGAGCGTGTTTAAGGTAACAATCTGCGGCCAGGGCGCGCACGCAGCTCAGCCGCATCGCGGCGTCGATCCGATCGTCGCTGGCGCGCATGTGGTCACGGCACTGCAGGCTGTCGTGTCGCGCTTTACGGATCCGGTCGAGTCGCTTGTCGTCACCGTCGGGCAATTCCACGCTGGCACGGCGGAGAACATAATACCCGAGACGTGTCAGTTGCACGGCACCATCCGCGCCTTGTCACCCGACGCGATCCGACGTGCCGCGGACTTGGTCCGGCAAATCGCGGTAAACACTGCCAACGCCTTCGGTGCTCAGGCGCTCGTTGAGTTCTCTGCCGGATATCCGGTGACCGTGAATGATCCATCCCTGGCTGCGTTCGTCGCAGAGGTCGGGCGTGACGTCCTTGGCCGGGAGGCGGTCGTTACCGAAGCCCCACCAACAATGGGCACGGAAGACTTCGCTTACTATGCCCAACGTGTTCCGGCCGTCATGTTTCGGCTGGGCACGCGTCCTGCGGGCGCGTCAGACTACCCATCCGGCCACAACCCGCGCTACGATTTCAACGACGACGCGATGCCGGTAGGCATTCGCATGTTGTGCGAGATTTGCCGGCGATACCTGACTGGTGCGAAGCAGCAGCCGACACGTGGGTAGTCCGAAGTGCGCCGATCCGCGGGGAGAGCAGCTCGGCGGTGCGGCGTGGACCCCGATGCGTTCCGGTACAAACCCGGTTGAACAAGAACGCTGGCGGTGGGTGCCTTCTTGACGTTCTGGGCGACATTCAGAGGCCGATCATCCAATGCGGCCGCGGCGGGCAGGGCTTGGCCCGGCCTGAGGACACTGTGCGTGCTTGCGGCGATCCTGCCGCCCACGACGGCAAGCAATCCGAGCGATAGCCGTCCCGCAAGACGCCTCCATGGATTCGACGTGAGCTATAGCCTTATCCCGCGCGATGAGATTCTTCCCGGGGGGCCGGGCAAAGACGGCATCCCCGCGCTGACCTCGCCGCCGGCCGTCGAAGCGCCGCGCGCCAAGTATCTGAAGGGTTCCGATTTGATCGTTGGGGTGGTGCAAGGCAACGATTCGCGCGCGTATCCGCTACGTATCCTGGTCTGGCATGAAAACGTCAACGATACTCTCAGCGGTGTTCCAGTTGCCGTAAGCTATTGCCCGCTCTGCCATTCGGCGCTTGTCTTTGACCGTCGTGCCGGCGGACAGGTCCGCGAGTTCGGGGTGAGCGGACTGCTCTGGAACTCCAACGTACTGCTGTACGACCGCCAGCCGAAGGGAAAGGCCGAGAGTCTTTGGAGCCAGGTGCAGATGCGCGCTGTCGCCGGGCCGGCGGCCAAGCAGGGCTTGCAGCTCACCTTGCTGAAGGCGGAGTTGACGAGCTGGCGCGATTGGAGGCGCCGGCATCCTAAGACGACCGTCCTATCGGATCGGACCGGCTACCGCCGGGACTACTCCGAGAACCCTTACCGTCAATACTTCCAGAACGATCGGCTCATATTCCCCGCGCCGGCGAAGCGCGGCCGACCCAACGGATTCCTCCGCAAGGAGATGATGGTCGTGGTCCGGGCGGCTGACGCGCTGAAGGCCTACGCCGTCCGAGACGTAGCCAAACAACCTGGCGACCGCGGCTACGTCCAAGACCGTGTGGGCCACACGCAGCTGCGATTGTACTATCAGCAACAGTCGGACACGGTCCGCGTGGAGCTTGTCGGCGAGGCCGGCGCGCCTGTTGGCGTGGCGTACATGTACTGGTTCGCCGTGGCAGCGATGTGGCCCGACGTTGAGCTCTATGCGCCGAACAGATAGCTTGCCCTCGTTCCTGCCGGCTGCCCGTGGAATGCTATAGACGCTTCCGCAGCCAGGCGAACGCGAACTCGCGATCGAGCACGTCCAGCCTGTCGTCGTCCAGCGCCATCTCGCTGGGACAGGGGAGCTTGATCTGCTCGGCGTCAAGCTCACCGGCCAAAGCTGCGCATTCAACGAGGATCTCGCTCATCTGCTCCGGCGACGCGAGCGTCCCCGGCTGGACGAAGAGTTCGCTGAGGTTCGGCGGATTCTCGGGTACAGGCCCGTCCGGGTCGTGACGCCATAGGTCCACGATCGCCCGCTTGTCCGACCAGCGGAGCTGCGCCAGATACGTCTGCTCTTCCTCGCCCCGGAACGTGAAGTCTGTTGGGCACCAGTGGTTGGCCTTGATCAGGCCGGTCAGATCGGCAGTTTCCGGCGTAACTTCCTCGCGATCCGGTCGTGGGCCGTTGGTGGGCCTGCATCGGCAGAGAAGGTCATCGTACTCATAGAATACTTTCAGGCCGAACCGCCGCAGCGACACGTACTCGCCGCTGCACGTGTTGGTCCCGATGTCGAGCGCCGGCAGGCCGGCCGCGCGGGCGACCTTCTGTGCCTCGGCCAGCAGTATGGTCTCCAGCCCAGCCAGGAAGTACTCGCGG
>JABAOF010014720.1_pt1 | contig 13843 bp, 12 predicted proteins | sample 7062171 | NCBI WGS metagenome assembly JABAOF01 (sample SAMN14538628, study PRJNA623070) | marine sediment metagenome | biome: marine biome [ENVO:00000428]; feature: marine pelagic biome [ENVO:01000023]; material: deep marine sediment [ENVO:00002113] | place: India: Gulf of Khambhat ...
GGCATATTTCAATTGTCTGATGGTCATATAGCGAATTTCCTCTATATTCGGAAATCAAAAGGTATTTGGGAATTTGGAGTAGAGCTGTACGATTCAGAGGGAAAATTTTTATATTACTCAAATCTCGGAGAAAATCTTGATTACGATGTTCGTTGCTTGGATTCAAATGACCTCTTCTATGCTATCGAGAGAAAAGAATATCACAAAGTCATTATTTTTCGATTAGAATACTGATAAACCACTTGGACTTAGCCGAGTAAATTGAATTGACCTACACAATAAAGAAGCCAAATTCCTTGTTTCCTGGCTTCCTGAGATTGAAAAAAATAGAGGGGCTAATTAAAATAATTATAGGGGGATAAAAATGAAAAAATTAATTTATCTCGTTGTAATTATTTCTCTATTTCTTTACTGTTTCCCCAAACAAGAAAAAATAGAAAAGATAATTGAAGATGGAGTAGAGGTCGTTTTAAATCATACAGAGCCTTATAAAGTAAAAGGAGAACCTGTCACTCTTACCATTGAAGAAGAATTTTCGATTGATACAGAAAAAGAAAAAATGTTAGATATTGGATTAACTGGAATAGAGACTTTTGATACTGATTCTGAAGGGAATATTTATGTAATTCAATGGCAAGCCCGCGAAAACTTCATATTTAAATTTGATAAGGAAGGAAATTATTTAGTTTCTTTTTGTAAGAAAGGCCAGGGTCCAGGTGAGATTGAATATGGAGGGAATGTCTTAGTCAATCCTAAAGGCGAGATTATAGCTAAAGACCCATCGAAAAGAAAATTCGCACTATACGACAGGAAGGGCAATTTTCTCAATGAGACTCAAATGAAAAAAGTAAATAGAATGCTGCCCCTTGAAAATGGGAAATACTTTGTATTTTGGATAGAGGATACTCCAGAATTGAGAAAAAGATGGGTAGGTGTTAGCAACTCTGAATTTGAAAACATCAAGGAGCTTGACTTTTTTCAATTTCCCAACCCCATTAACGTAAAAAGCCCTGTAAATAGAGACAGGTTGGTTTATGCAGTATCCAAGGATAGGATCTATATCGGCAATTCAGAAAGAGGATACGAAATTCAAGTGTATGATCTTGATGGAAACCTAATGCAGAAAATACGGAAAGAATATGAACCTGTTGAAGTCTTAGAGGATTACAAAAAATCCTATTTTGAGCGTTTTCCATAAGGCTATCCCTTACTGGATAAATTGTATTTTGCGAAGAATTGGCCTGCTTTCAGGAATGTTTTTACCGATGATGAAGGATGGTTATTTGTCTTGACTCATGAGGAAGGCATTAATCCTGGAGAGTACATGTATGATATTTTCAACTCTGAAGGAGTATTTGTCGGAAGGATGAGCCTTTGGAATTATCGAGAACTCCATGCACCAGCCTTTACTATAAAAGCCAAAAAGAATCATCTTTACTGTCTTAGAGAAAAAGAAAGTGGTTACAGGGAGCTAGTGGTTTATAATATGAATTGGGAATAATGAGAATCATATCGATTTTCATGTGTTTCGCCTTTCTAATCGTCAACCCTTGCATTTTTTCCGCAGTCCAAAAAGTCAGCACAAAAGTCACGGTTTACGATGACATCTTTTTAACCGAATCGGGCCTTCTCCCTCTTCCGGACAATGCTATCGAGCTGGATGTTGAATTTTCGATACCGGAAAATTACTTCACTGTCGCCCAAAAAATAGCCTGCGATTCTGAGGGGAATATTTATGTCTCGGACAAAAATATGTGTACTGTATTCAAGTTCAATGCCGCTGGAGAGTTTCTTCTCCAAATAGGACAGAAAGGAAAAAGGAAAGGGAGCTTTCTGTCCCCCCATAAGATTCTTGTAGAGAAAGATTCTCTCATTATTCAGGACAGGGAGAAAAAAAGTCTGGAATTCATGAATTTCCGGGGCGACCACCTTAAGAGCTTAAAAATCTCCGGTTTCAACGATATTGTGAGTGACGGAAAAGGCCTGCTGTACACGACTCCTCATGTGCTTGATAAAAAGTCCCCCTTGGTAAAGGTCTATTCTTCCAATGGAAAACTTCTCTATTCCTTTGGGAGGCCGCTCTCTTTTCATCACAGCATTCAAACATTGAATTCAAGGACGATGACATTGAATGAGAAAGGGGAATTGTTTGTTGCTTTTTCCTATTTTCCACTTGTTCGCAAATACTCCTCCAAAGGAGACCTTCTGGCTGAGTTTAAGATTGAAAACCTGATCATGGAAGCTAAGGAGAAATATAATCTGAAAAAAGTTGGACAAGGAATTGCTGATATGTCTAACCGTGCCGGATACATGGATGTGATTGTGGATGTAGAGGCTTTGGACAGCAAGGTTTATCTCTTGAGTCATTATCCACGCCTGGAGATATTGGAAATTGATATAGATGGAAAAGTGACGGTCACGTACTGGAAGGATTTTCAAAACGTGTATAAAGCGAATGATTTTCTTATTCAGGAAATTGACGGGAAAAAGAGGTTTTATGTCTTGCAGTCTTCTCCTCCAAAATATGATGTAGACATATTCAGAGCCAAGAAAAAGAGGAAAAAGGGAGACGTAAAAGGTGTGATCGAAGATTTCACAAGCACGATTGAAACCAATCCGGATTATTTCCAGGCCTACTTTAACCGGGGGCTGGTGAAATACAGCATTGGAGATTTCGAAGGGGCGATTGAAGACTTCTCAACAACCATAGAGAAGAATCCTGACTATCCTGAAGCGTTTTATTACCGGGGCATCACAAAAAGAAAAATCCACGACTTTGATGGAGCCGTAGCTGATTTCACAAGGGTGATTGAGTTGAATCCCACAAAGGCTGAAGCATACATAAATAGAGGAAATCTCCTGGCCAGGCAAGGAGCCCATGAAAAGGCAGTTGTTGACTATACGAAAGCTATTGAGAACGCTCCTGATTCTACATTAGCTTATAACAATCGCGGGCTTTCCAGAGTAGAGGTTGAGGATTTGGAGGGTGCAATTCAGGACTTCACCAGAGTTATTGAATTAGACCCAAAAAATGCTGAGGCTTATTTTAATCGAGGAAATTGCAGATTGGATAATGAGGAACATGACAAAGCGATTGAAGATTACAGTAAAGCGATAGAAGTCAACCCTGAATACTCAAATGCCTATTATAACCGGGGGATATCTCAGATAAACAAAGGAGATTTTAAGAAGGCAATCAGCGATTTTGAGAAATCCGCAGAGTTGGATCCTAAACTAGAGAAAGACGCACAGAAGCAAATAAAATATTGTTTGATCCGATTGAAAAAATGATGTTATGTGAAGGGTAAACCTGATCATCACACTTCCCTGAAGCTAAAAGCCTTCATACCTTGACTGTCTGAAGTTGAAAAACAAACTCAGAGAAGCTAGAATTTTTATATAGGGGGAAAATAATGAGAAATTTCAGTTCATTTCTGGTTTCTTTCTTAATGATTATATTGACCATATCCTGCGGACCAAAACAAGAAAAAGTAGAAAGATACATGAAAGACGGAGTCGAAGTCATTGTGAATCATATAGAGCCTTATAAGATTGAAGGAGAGCCGAGTACTCTTCAGCTCGAGGAAGAATTCACAATTGATACAGAAAAAGATTATGTCGCAGAGAAGGGATTAGTTGATATGGATAATTTTGATGTTGATTCCAAGGGAAACATTTATTGTCTACACAACAGAAGCAGCGAAAATTGCATTATTAAATTTAATGAAAATGGAAGTTTCGTAGATGCTTTCGGCAGAAGAGGCCGGGGTCCCGGCGAGGTTAATGATACCATGTTTATGAGCATTAATAATCGTGATGAAATTCTCATTCAGAATTTTTTCGAGCCAAAACTTCTTGTCTTGAGTAGCAATGGGAAGCTAATCAATGAGATATCTGCGTCTGCGAATTTGCCTGACGTGAAACAAATGAGAAATGAGAATTTTTTTGCTTATGAGCTTTCTTCATCAGGTCCTGGAACCGGACAAGCCGTTTGGAGTGTGTTCAGTCCTGAATTTGAAAAGATTAAAGAAATCGAGAAACAAGGGATACAAGGAGATGGCTCTAAATTTGCTTATGAACGTCATGTCTCTTATGCAACTGAGGAAAACATTTATATTGGAAAGAAAAGCCAGCCGTATGAAGTTTGGGTGTATGACTCAGAAGGAGATTTGAAGAGGATAATTAAAAAAGATTATGAACCTATCAAAATAAACGACGAATACAAAAAAGAAAGAATAAAACTAAGGGAGGATATGAAAAAAAGGGGAATTCCACCACCGCCTGCAAAATTATACTTCCCAGAGTACTGGCCAGCGTTTTATACGCTCTTTGCTGATGAGGAAGGGTGGCTTTTCGTTATGACTTATGAAATGAGCAGTAATCCTCGGGAATTTGTTTATGACATTTTCAATCCTGACGGCATTTTTATCGGCAAAATGAGTTTGGACAATTACAGGGGGATGTACAGGCCTTTCCCTGCAAAGGCCAAAAACAACCGCTTATACTGTATCCGGGAGAAAGAGAGCGGTTACAAGGAATTAGTGGTTTATAAGATGGAGTGGGAATAAAGGCGACTGTCCTTTAATCCTCTTTAAGCCCTGGCATTTGTGGGTTGAAAAGGGCATCAGAGCGGATTAACACCTCAACAGAGGGAAGATTGTTGAAGAGAAGAGAAAACCTATGTAAAGGGAGGGAAGATGATATTTGAAATTTTTTTAGAGACTTTAACTTCCATCATGAGGAGTTTAGCAATTTATTTCGCGGCATGTATGATTCTGGTATCGTGCGTGTGTGAGAGTTCTTCATCCGCTGGTCAGATGATCAGCATAGGATCGCATCGCCTTCAAATTCATCTAGAGGGGAAAGGGGCTCCCGTAGTCGTCATCGATGCCGGAATTACGGACCAGTTGGACAAGCTGAGACCATTGCAGGAGCGTATTGCCCGGGTTACGCATGTCATTACCTACAATCGAGCTGGATACGGGCAGAGTGAGCCCGGCCCTTTGCCCCGGCACAGCGGCCGTGAGGCGCAGGAGTTAAAGACTCTGCTTGAGAAGGCTTCCGTGCCGGGACCCTATGTGCTTGTCGGTCATTCGCTTGGAGCTCTGAACATACAGGTGTTTGCATCCAAATACCCTGATGATGTTGCCGGGATTGTTCTGTTAGACCCGCCGCCGCTCTCATTCATACTAGGGCAGGAATACAGGGAACTCGGGATGATGGCCGAACAGATGACCGCGGAATGGCAAGCCATTGCCGATTCCGCCGCGAAATCTACTGATGTCCAAGAGAAAGCGCGATCCGCTTTCTTCAGTATGATTGCATCAGAACATCGCGAGATGTTTGGTGAAAGCGCTAGGCTTGTTAGCGCGGTTTTAACGTTTGGTGACATGCCTCTCGTGGTGATGGCTGCGGGGAAGCCCAACCCCGCTTTTGGTGAGGTGGCGGAAGAGTACCAGAGGTACTGGATCGAGCAAAGTCGCGCTCTGGCCGATAAGTCCACAAATGGCAAGTTCGTGCTTGCAGAAGGGGCTTCGCATTATCTTTATTTGGATGTACCTGAGCTCGTAGCGGAAAGTATCCTTTCCGTGATCTATGAGGTGCGTGTGAAATGAGATCGGAAAAGTTTAGCCGCGGATGACTCTGGCTCCTTGATATTGAAAAAGTAAGCAACGCGAGATAGAATTTTTATTAGGGAGGGAAAGATGGAAAATAAAAGCAAGGTCATCACAATTTTTCTGTTTCTTCCAGTCCTTATGATGTTTTTTTCCTGTGGGGGGCCGAAAGCTGAACCAAAACCCGAATGGAAAGGAACAATAGAGGAAGTCAATGGAGTGACAGTCATCACGAATCCAAATGAGCCTCTATACGGCGAACTCGTGTTGGAACTGGAAGAGGATTTGAGCATCGGAAGAGAAGACAATGACAATTATATGTTCTTTCGAATTATAGATATCAAAGTTGATGCTGATGGAAATATTTATGTCTTTGAGCGAGGAAATATGCGAGTTCAAAAATTTGACCGAGATGGGAACTTTCTCTGTACGATAGGAAGGCAGGGACAGGGACCGGGTGAGTATCAAAGGCCCATTGAATTGATAATTGATGACAAAAGAGGAATCATAGGCGTCAAAGATATGATGAAGCTCATATTCTTTGATAAAGACGGGAATTATCTGGATAAAGATATATCTTTTGAAAAATATTTCCATGATTTATTAATCGATTCGAACGGAACATTATGGGGATTTTGTTTTGATCGGGAAGGCGATGACGAAGTGACCGCTGATTTATTCAAGATATTGATAAAAATTAGCAGTGAAGGCCAAATTGCAGAAAAATTTGGGAAATTTCTAGATGATCACTATCGAGAAAGATTGGATAGTGGGGCTGTCCTTTCGATGTCTACAGGAGAAGAATATGATTTACATTTTTCTCTGCTCGGAGAACAAAATATAGTATACGGCTATTCCAAAGAGTACGAATTGAATGTTATGGACTTAAAGGGAAACCTGCATACAAAAATCATAAAAGTTGAGCCGTATAAAAATTTTACTGCGGAAGAGAGAGGAAAACAGAAAAGAGCAAAACTTCCCGAATACAAACCCTTTTTTTATTCCATATTCACAGACAGTGAAGACAGAATCTATGCACGGAAATCTAGTGGCCATCGCTTAGAAAATGTAGAAAGGATTTTCGATATATTTAGCAAGGGTGGCTATTATCTCTACAGAACCGTCTGTCCTTTGACCCCATTCGCAATCAAAGACGGCTTTTTTTACACTCGTGTCGAAAACGAAGACACAGGAGAGGTGTTTGTCAAACGATTCAGGATTAAAAACTGGGACAAAATCGAAAAAGGCATCTAATACTCAATATCAACGGAAATTGGGGAAAAAATGAAAAAACTGATCTGGCTCTGTCTGGTTTTTCTCTTATTCCTTTACTGCAAACCAACCAAAGAAAAAATAGAAAGGTATACTGAAGATGGAGTCGAAGTCGTTGTCAATCATCTAGAACCTTATAAAATTGCAAACGAACCCACTCGCTTCTATCTTGAGGAAAAACTGACAATTGATACGGAAAAAGAAGATATCGTGGCGACTGGATTAACGAATATCTTTTATTTTGATGTGGATGCGGACGGGAATATTTATTTCCTGAACGATAGATCTAAAGAAAATTTCATCCTCAAATTTGACGGGAATGGAAATTTTGTCACAGCTTTCGGCCGCATGGGTCAAGGGCCTGGTGAGCTCCAGATGCCTATTCTTCCGCTTATCACCAGCCAGGGTGAGGTGTTCATCATGGATACAGGTCAAAGAAAGCTTTGTTACTTCACTAAGGAAGGAGATTTTATTAAAAACATTCCCCAGGAGGGCTCAACTATAGCTTTATTTCCTCTGGAGAATGGGAATTATCTCACAGCCAGCGCTGTCTTCGACGCTGAAAGTGATTATATGATGCAATATCCCTTCAGCCTGTCCGGCTCTGATTTCAAACAGATAAAAGAACTGGACAGTGTAAAATTCCCAAATTACATGAAGGGCAGGAAGCAAAAAGCCATTAATACTGGATTTCTCTTTAGCATCACAAAAAGAAATATTTACATCGGCAATGAAGAGAGAGGATATGAGATTAATGTCTACGACCTGGAAGGAAACCTGGTGAGAAAGATTAGGAAAGACTACAGAAAAGTACGCATTCCGGATGAATACATAGAAGAACAATCGGAAGGCATGAGTGAAATATGGAAACAGAGGACATACTTTCCTGAATATTTTCCCCCCTTTCAGTGTGCTTTCGCAGATGATAAAGGAAGGCTTTTTGTCGTAACGAGTGAGAAGGGCAGTCGCCCCGGCGAATATATGTGCGACATATTCAATCTTGAGGGCATTTTTATCGCTCGAGCTGGCGTGACCGGAATTGTTGATACACCGCCACAGATCTATCTTCCACCCATCGCTAGAAAGGACCTCCTCTACTGTATTGAAGAGAAAGAAAGCGGTTACAAGAAATTTGTGGTTTATGAGATGAAGTGGGAATGATAAGCAATATATCTTGAGCAATTATGATTCTTCCCGATACCAAAAAGCTCGAATCCCTGGCTCTCCTTAGACTGAGGATGTGAGGGAGAGGCTGGATGGATTGAAGGAATAGGTTAATTTCGGATATCCCGGTGATTACCAGTTATCATTAACTACTTCAATCCTTACTAAGGAGAAAGAAAAATGGAAAATATTCTTTTAATCGCTATTATTGTTATACTCATTGGAATATTAATCGCGGTTAAAAAAGGATTCAATGAAGTCATCACTGGACTAGAATCCCTTGATGAAAGACTGAGCAAAAAATGATGCTGAAAGTGCGTGGGAACTGACTAAATCCCTTAAAACCCTGGCCCCTCTTTGTTGAAAAAAAAAGCAGAGCAAGTTAGAATTTTATGAAAAAGGGAATATGAAAAGACTAATCTGGTTTTTTCTAATCCTCCTCTTATTCCTCTACTGCAAACCAACCAAAGAAGAAATAGAAAAGTATACAGAAGATGGAGTGGAAGTCATTGTCAATCATCTTGAACCTTATAAGATAGCAAACGAACCGCCTCATCTCATTCTTGAAGCACAATTGACGATTGATACTGAAAGTGAAAATATAGCAGAAACAGGATTAACGAATATCATTTATTTTGATGTGGATTCTGATGAGAATATTTATTTCTTGAACGACAGACCACAAAAAAATTATTTCATCAAATTTGACCGGAATGGAAATTTTATCACGGCTTTCGGTCCCAGGGGCCAGGGACCTGGAGAACTCCGAGAACCTCAGTTTCCGGTTATCTCCAAGCAGGATGAAATTCTCATCATGGATGAGGGAAAAGGAAAGCTTTTTTTCTTCACCAAGGGTGGAGATTACATAAAAAATGTCCCCCAGGAGGGCTCGACAGTCGCTTTGTTTCCTCTGGAAAATGGGAATTATCTCCAGGCCAGTGCTATCTTCGATTATCCAAGTGATTATCTTCTATTAAGTTTATCCAGCTCTGATTTCAAACAGATAAAAGAATTGGAAAGACTAATATACCCTTTCAAAGTGAGGGGAAAAGATAATGCCCTCACTCCTGGATTTCTCTGGAGTATCACAAAAACAAGTGTTTACTTCGGGAATGAACAGAGAGGATATGAGATTAATGTGTTCGACTTGGAAGGAAACCTGGTGAGGAAGATAAAGAAAGATTATAGAAAAGTTCGCGTTCCGGATGAATACATAAAAGAAAAAAAGGAAAGTATGAGTGAGGCGTTAATACAGAGAAGCTACTTTCCTGAGTATTTTCCTCCTTTTCAGTGTGCATTTACTGATGACGAAGAAAGGCTCTTTGTCATAACGAATGAGAAGGGCAGTCGTCCTGGAGAATACTTGTGTGATATTTTCAATCCTGAAGGCATCTTTATTGCTCGAGCGAGCGTAAGCGGAATTATTGACCTGGGGATAATCTTTCTTCCGCCCATTGCCAAAAAGGATCTCCTCTACTGCCTCATAGAGAAAGAGAACGGATACCAGGAATTAGTTGTTTATAAGATGAAGTGGGAATAATAAATAGTGAATGTGAGTGGAAACCAAATCCCAATGCCTGACTTCCTGAAGATTGAAAAAGATAAAAGTAAATAGGGAGGACTAAAGATGCGTCATTTTAAAATCTTGATAGTAATTAGCCTGTTGTTACTTTCTAATTTATGCTCAAAAGAATCCAGCTATCCGTTCAGAACAGAAATCATTGATGGAGTGAAAGTCATCACAAACCCTGAGTATCCCCGTGATGGGCAAGTTACGTATAAACTTGAGGAAGAATTATCTATTGGGGAGGAGGAAGTTGATGAAAATTATATGTTCTACGAGCCTCAGAGTGTCAAGGCCTCAGAAGACGGTTCGGTTTATATTTTAGATAATAGGGATATTTGTATTAAAGTTTATGATAGACGGGGTAAATACCAACGCACAATAGGACGACAAGGACAAGGACCTGGTGAATTTAGCTCTGGATTTTTGTATTTTGATATTGGTTCGGATGGAAAAATCTACATCATGGATTGCAGAGATTCCTGTGTAATAATTATGGATAAAGATGGTTCTTTCATCCAAAGTTTCAGGCTCCCTGGTATTCTCTATGTGGAGATGAAAACAGACAAAAACAACTCTATTTACCTTGAAAGAAGGTTTACTGATGAAGAAGCGAGAAAGGTGAGCATTCACCGCTATAATTCCAATGGAGATGAGATTATAAATTACGGCACATTCAAAATTGTGCAGCCAGCAATAAGAAAACGAACAAAGACAAAAACTACTACTATCACTTCACGAATTGCAGCCACTACAGTCTGGACAGTCGACCAGGAAGGTAAGCTTTATGTTGGTTTTGGTGATAAATACCAAATCAGCGTGTACAATCCGAACGGAAGTCTGTCTTTTAAATTTGGGCGTGATTATCCTCTTATTCAATCTAAAGATAGAACGCCTATTAGCCCTAAATACGCAGGAGTTTTTAATGTTATCACGAAACATTGGTTCTTTGATGAGAACGGAAATCTCTGGATTGAGACGCTGCCTAAAGAAGACACAGAAGAGATTGTATACGATATATTTTCTCCGGAAGGAATCTATCTTAAGAAAACTAATCTGAAATATCGCATCCTTCATTTTAAAAATGGAAAAGCCTATAGCATCATGACCACTGACGAAGGATTTAAAGTAGTTAAAAGGTTTCGAATGGTTGAACAAGGTAAGGGGACATAGCAAATTTGCCATTTGGGAAATCAAATTCCCTGAAGCCTTGAATTCCCTGGATTGAAAAAAGCAAAGCGAGCTAGAATTTTTATTGGGGAAGGAATATGAAAAAATACCGAATCTATCAAGTTGATGCCTTTACAACTGAAAGACTAAAAGGAAATCCGGCAGGAGTCGTGTCAAACGCAGACGGATTGACCGAATCTCAGATGCAGGGTATTGCGAGAGAGTTTAACAATTCTGAGACGGCTTTTATTCTTTCCCCGACCGCATCTGACCATGATGTGTGGGTTCGTTTTTTCACTCCGGCAACCGAGGTTCCCACTTGCGGACATGCCACGATCGCTGCCCATTATGTCCGAGCTCTTGAAAACAAGCTTCCTTCGTGTACAGTCGTTCAGAAAGTCGGCATAGGCAATCTCCCTGTCGAGATAATCAAGGAAGATGATGGCTACAGAATCGTTATGACACAGGGCAAGATTGAATTTTCCGAACCCATTCCCAGTGCAGAGCGAAGCGAAATAATCGCTGCTCTCGGATTATCAGACCGTGAACTCCATGAACATTGTCCCATTCAAATCGTATCGACTGGACACTCAAAAGTTATGATCGGGATCAGGAGCAGGGATACTCTGAACTCTCTCAAGCCAGATTTTACTCGCTTGGCAGACATCAGTGACACAATCAAATGCAATGGATATTTTGTTTTTACATTTGACTCTGATTCGGACGATATTCTCACCCACGGGCGAATGTTTGCGCCGGCGATTGGTATTCCTGAGGATCCAGTCACAGGCAATGCAAATGGTCCGCTGGGAGCGTATTTAATACATCACAAATTGGTCCCCCACGATAAGGACTTATTCAGGTTTAAATCCAAGCAAGGTGAAGCAATCAAACGAGCTGGTGTAGTTGAAGTGATAGTTGAAATTGAAAATGGAGCTCCAATAAGAGTAAAAGTTGCAGGCGAGGCAGTGATAGTTTTTAATGCAGAGATTGAATTATAACCCATCATGATGAGTTAGTTTCCATTCGTGAAACCTCTGAATAAATCGCTTCATAGCTGTGAAGAATACCAATAAAACTATCGAAACATTTTCCTCCTTCGCTGCATCAATAATATTAGAAAAACAAAAAAGAAAAAATTGGATAATCTAAGATGAATAAAAACATTCAAACTTTCATAAAAAAATTCAAAGTCCCAGATTACTTGAGAAATCACATTCATAATATTTTAAATGAGGAAGAAATTGTCATATTGAATACTCTTTCAGATAAAGAAGAAAAGTTATCGGACATCTCCTCCAAATTTCCCTTCCTGGAATTTTCCTTAATTGATTCTCTGTATAAAAAGGGGTATCTCATCAAACAAATAAAAGGCTCGGTAGAATACTACAAGAGCGATTCGTTTGATCAAATCATAAAGAGATTCGTCAATCATAGCCCGAAATACAAAAAACTTCATTATAAAGAGAAAAGATTGTTTCAAGAATTTATTTCTCGAATGTTCCTGGAGAAAATGGAAGTTAGTGACAAACCACTCTATCGTGTTGTCCCCATTGAAAAAACACTTGAGGATAAAAGACAGTTGATCCCCTATCATCAGGCTTTTTATTACCTTCAAAATGCACATACGCTTGCCTTGTTCGATTGCATATGCAGAACAACCTTCAGCAAATGTGATAAACCCAGGAAAGCATGCTTAGCCCTCGGAGAACAAGCAGAATTTTTCATTGATAGAGGACTTGGTGAGGAGATTGATAATCAGAGAGCACTTGAAATCCTGGATATTGCTGAACAAAACGACCTAGTTCATTCTATCAATAACATTGAACAGCCCAATTATCTTTGTAATTGCTGTGAGTGCTGTTGTGTTTATGTCCAGGGATTGAAAAAACATGGGATTTTTACGTCTATCGGAAAATCCGGATTTGCTGCTTCACTGGATTCGAAGTTGTGCAATCAATGTGGAATCTGTGTGGAGAAATGCATATTCGAGGCAATCTCTTATGAGAAAGAAGACATCAGGGTAAAGATGGATAAATGTTTTGGCTGCGGTCTTTGTGCTTACAATTGTTCTCAAGAAGCCATTAAATTGATTCTTAGAGAAAAAGAAATAAGAAATTAAAGAAAAAGATCGCCACTGACATCCAGGAATAACAGCATCACATCTTCGCATCCCATGCAGGATAACAGCCTATCTTCAGATAAAGCGAAAAAATTCAAAATTGTTCGGTCGCTCTTCTAAAACTCTTTCAGGATTGTTGCGTATAAAGTTGTAACATGGGCACAAAAAAGAAAGGTAGTTCAATCATTGTATTTCTTTCAATCCTTATAATGTTTGTTTTATTTGGCGAGCAACGGGCTGAACGGATAGATGAAAGAGAATATAAAAATGAATCAGGGACAACTCGCATAATCGCAGCGAACTCAAAGGGAAATAATCCCAAAATAAAACTGGAATTTATCGGACATCTGGGAGAAATAGAAGGAGAAGATGAAAATTATCTATTTTACAAACCCGAAGATATAGCCGGAGATTCTGAAGGCAATCTTTATGTCCTGGATGCAGGTAACCACAGAGTTCAGAAGTTTGATAATAAGGGAAAGCATTTAACGACTTTCGGTCGCTCCGGTCAAGGGCCTGGAGAGTTCCAGCGCCCTTTATCGATAGACATAGGTAAAGACGGCAATATTTACATTGCTGATTGGTATAATTGTCGGCTTGAGGTTTTTTCATCTCAAGGAGAATACCTTCGCTCAATAAAATTACTGACACCTGTTCATCGGATCAGGTTATTAAAATCTGGTGAGATTGCAATCATGAATCCGCGTGTGGGGAGGGAAAACTCGAGTTATGAAGAATCCACAGACGGAAGCAAACCTTTTCTACCTCTGATAAAAATAATAGATGAGAGCGGCAAAATCAGAAGAAAATTTGGCGAGGGAATTATTTTTAAAACCTTTCCTTTAGTCAATGGTGGAAACAGGCTGATATTCACAACAGATGATGATGACAATATATATCTCACTCTTTTATTCCAGAACAGGATTGAAAAATTCA
>JABAOF010003616.1_pt1 | contig 13833 bp, 12 predicted proteins | sample 7062171 | NCBI WGS metagenome assembly JABAOF01 (sample SAMN14538628, study PRJNA623070) | marine sediment metagenome | biome: marine biome [ENVO:00000428]; feature: marine pelagic biome [ENVO:01000023]; material: deep marine sediment [ENVO:00002113] | place: India: Gulf of Khambhat ...
AAAAAAACGTTTAACATTCTTTGCCGTCTCAGAAACGCTTCAACATCTCGTCTAACATTGTCTTGCATTGCTTTTAGACCTACAAACTTGTCTTTTCGGGCCATTTCTAACAGACGTCTTTCTTCTTTTTTGTCCATTTTTCAATGCCTCCTTCTATCCTAAATTTGCCATAGCTAACCTAAAAAATCAATGTCTAAACTAACACCACTTAAATCAAAGAATGGTTTAAGAGAAGCAGAAAAACAGCACTTTTCAAAGTAAAAGAGCCAATAAGCGGATACAAACTGTTAATGGCTATACGAGATGCTACAGGGAGGTGATGTCNNTGATGTCATCTCTAAAGATGAAATTTTTTACCGCAGCATTATTTCGTAAGTCTTGACCTGTATCATTACTGGCTCTAGATGAATTCAAATTCAAGCTACCTCAATTTAGTTCCTAGAAGAAAGGAGGTGCTATGCTATTTTCAGATTAACAAATAAAGTCAAGGGTCGTCAAGCCTTGACATTGCTCTTTCCAATTTGATATAATAAGGTATAGCAGTCAGCCATTTTAATTACAACAATAGAATAGATTTACTTCTATTGTGCGCCCCAAAGGCTGACTGCTCTAGGGGCGCTTTGGTTTGTAAAGGTCGTTCAAAATCCTGTTCTTTATAGGAATGATGATGACTTTCTGGTGTCTAACTATTTGGTGGTAAAAAACAAGCACCACCAAAGCTATTGCTAGGTGGTCTTGGGAAATGGTTGTTGTGAAGGTGCTTTTATAGTGAAACTGTCGGGAAAGCTTGCAGTTCTCCTATCAGTCATTTACTTTTTGGCAGAGGCTATTGGCTAATAGTGAACAAAAGAACAGTATTATTGGGAGGATTACAGTTTGTTCTGCTATAACAAGATAACTGTCTCTTGTAGGTGACCGATACAAACGTAGCTCGAAAAGACCGGCCTTGACCTGAAAGGTTGGAGAGTATTGCTTCCCATTAACCAGCAGAACGCCTTCATTATTAATCTCTATATCTGCCTGAATTTTTCCTGAAAAGGTGAATGCAATCCCGTGCTCCTTCTCTTCACCTTTGTACTCCGGTAGAAATAATGAGAGTTTCATCAGTTGTGTTGTCCTCCTTTCAAGTATAATATATTCACATTCTTACTCGAAGGAATCTTAGCGCTAAACCACCAATTTGTCAACCAAAAATTAACTGCAGAATTAGGAGCTTCAGAGTTTTACGCAGTTAATTCTCTGGAGCTTCGGATTCTTCTAAACAAATGAAAATAGGAATCTACGCAAGAACAAGTAAATCAGAGCAAAACTCTGATACCCAGCTTATAGCTTTGAGAGATTACTGCGAGAGGCAAAACTACGAAACAGTTGCAGAGTATATTGATAACGGAGTAAGCGGTGCTAAAGATTCAAGACCAGCTTTCAACAAGCTGATGAGAGACATAAGGCAAGGCAAGATAGATTGCGTTCTGGTTTACAAGCTAGATAGAATCGGCAGGAGCTTACAGCACCTTCTCAATCTGTTTGAGGAGTTTAAAAACAGAAAAGTAGAGTTTATCAGCTTAACTCAAAACATCAACACAAGCACTCCAGAAGGCAAGATGTTCCTAAGAATGTTAATGGTTTTAGCTGAATACGAGAGAGAATTGATAGTTTCAAGGATGCACTCTGGCTTAGATAGAGCAAGAAAGCAAGGCAAGCGACTGGGCAGACCTAAAGGCAGCCGAGACAAAAAAAGAAGGAAAAGGTCGGGCTATCTTTTAAGGTGGCAGAATGTTTGTGTTCACCCCTACACCAAACATTGCTGTGGTGTGGGGGTAAATTAACAGAGCTCTCTTTCGAGAGCCCCTGTATGTGGATATTAGCGAGCAGCTTCTATGGTGCTACGAAACGCACGGCACTCTGTTAAGATGATAACCATCAGCAATTCCTGTTCTTCCTCTTTGAGTTTCTTCAGTGTACCAAGCACCCATTTTGCCAGCCCCTCCACACTTTCCTTTGCTGATAGTTTTTCGTTGTACTCTTCCAAAGCTTTTTCAATGTCCATTGTTTCCTTGCTCATTGTCTTTATCGCCTCCGTTCGCTCGGGAAAAAGATGAGCCGATAGATTGATGTCAGCAACTTCATTCTTCAGGGTATCCTCCGGTAGTATGTTCTAATTCTTCTCTTGTACACGTCGTAAGAGAGAAGTCCCACCCCGATGCATATAAACCCTAGAATGCCAGTGAGTATAACCACAGGAAGACATCCTTTCGGGAGTGCTTCTAGAGAAGTAATGTCTTTATACTTCATTATAGTCATAAGAATTATCAGGGTTGACATTGTTCCCCAAAAGACTCCAGCTAAGCTACAACCAACCAGTGCTAAAATCAGATAGCCTTTCACCCACATCATTATCACCTCCGTTCACCAAAAACTTACCACCAAACCCTCAAAAAGTCAACAACAAAGGTCAAAAAAACAGAGCAATACCACGAAGGTATCGCCCAATCACTCTCACTTAGTCACTCAATCACTCTCTCTAAGTCGGTACATCAGAGCCTCGCTGACATCTTGAAAAGAGATGTTTTGTTTTGCATCAAGATCAGCTATGGTTCTGGCAACCTTAAGGACGCGGTGATATCCTCTTGCTGAAAGTTTGCTTGAATCAACAAACTTTCTTAAGAGATTTTGGGAGCTGCTGTCGATTTGGCAGTATTTTTTAATCTGGGGAAGCGTCATTTCAGAGTTGGTTAATATCGTGCTGTCCTTGAGCCTTTGTTTTTGGATTTCTCTTGCTTTTTCTATTCTTTGTTTGACTTCAAAGCTGGAGCCTTTTTCAGTGGGCGAAACCAGTTCCTCATACTTTAAAGAAGGTACCCAGGAAAAAATATCAAATCTGTCTAATAAAGGTCCCGAAAGCTTTCTGCGGTACGAGGCAATCTGGGAAGGAGTACACGAACATTCTCTTTCTGGGTCGTTGTAATATCCGCAAGGGCAGGGGTTGGCTGCAGCAATCAAGCAGAACTTGGCTGGGAAGTTTAAGATATATTTTGCTCTTTGAATAGTGATTTCTCCATCCTCTAGAGGCTGGCGTAGGCTTTCTAAAACATCCCGGTGGAACTCTGGGAATTCATCTAAAAATAGAACGCCTCGGTGGGAAAGGGTGATTTCCCCAGGTCTTGGGGGAGAGCCACCACCAATCAAGCTGGCTTCAGAGGCTGTGTGGTGAGGGGCGCGGANNCCGCGGTGGGAAAAGGTGATTTCTCCTGGTCTTGGCGGGGAACCGCCGCCAATCAAAGCGGCTTCGGAGGCTGTGTGGTGAGGGGCGCGGAAAGGTCTTTGGGCTAGAAAGTTGCTGTCTTTTTTCAAAAAACCAGAGGCGCTGTAAATCTTGGTTAGTTCCAATAATTCATCTGGGGTTAATCTCGGCAGTATTGAAACCAAGGCTTTTGCTAAAAGGGTTTTGCCAGCGCCTGGAGGGCCTTGAAGCATTACATTGTGGGCTCCTGCTGCTGCTATTTCCAAGCCTCTTTTGGCATGGGCTTGGCCTTTTATCCAGGAAAAATCAATTTCAAAGCTTGGTGAAAGATTGTTTAATACATTAACGTCTATTTCAGCTGGCTGAATTTCTTTTCTGCCTTCCAGGTGTTTTAAGACATCATTTAGGGTGCTGGTGCCAATGACTTGAAGGCTATCCTTGCCCTGGGAAGCCTGCTGCTTGTTTTCCAGGAGCTTGCTTAAGGCAGCTTCTCTGGCATTTTTTTCGGGCAGGATTATTTGTTTAAAGCCTTGCTCTTGAGCAAGAAGCGCAAAAGGCAAAGCGCCCTTAATGGGCTTTAGCCTTCCGTCTAAAGCGAGCTCCCCGAGAACAAGCTTATTCCCTGGATTAAATCGTGTCTGTTCAGAAGCTAAAAGATACCCAAGAGCAATTGGTAAATCATACAAGCTACCTTCTTTTTTTAAATCAGCTGGCGCNNGAGCCCTATGCTTTTGATTGCAGAACTTACTCTTTGTTTTGCCTCTTTAATGGCTGTGTCAGCCAAACCAACAATATTAAAGGCTCTCAGCCCCTTTGAGGCTGCAACTTCAACCTCAATAATCTGGGCTGAAAGCCCTTTCAGGGCTGCTGAATAAATCTTTGAAACCATATAAAGAATTAAGAATTAAGAATTAAGAATTAAAAACTACAACGACAAATATCAAAATACAGAATTTTGCAGTAGGGGTCTTTATTAGATTTTATCAGATATTTTGTTGGATTTACAGGAAAGTCTAGAGACGTAAAAACCCATTGGTGGGCAATNNTTTAACAGAAGAAAGCAGGGGATTACTTGTCTTTCTTGGATTTTTCTTTTGCTTTTTTGTCAGTTGTTTTCTTGGCTGGTTTTTTTTCTGAGGCTGGCTTTTTTTCTGCTTTTGGTTTGGTTTTTTTTGTTTCAGGCTCGGGTTTTTCAGGCTTGGCTTTTTCAGCTTCAGCTTTTTTTGGTTCTTTCCCTGCTTTTTTCTCTTTGGCTTCTTTTTCCACTTGCTCAACACTTCTGACATCTATTTTCCAGCCGGTGAGCTTGGCTGCCAACCTGACATTCTGGCCATCTTTGCCAATAGCTAAAGAGAGCTGGTCTTCAGGAATAATGGCTTGAGCTTTATTCTTTGGTAAAATTCTTACCTCTAAAACCTTGGCTGGTGATAGGGCATTGGCTATGTATTTTTCTGGCTCTTCTGCCCATTCAATAACATCAATTTTTTCACCACCAAGCTCGTTTATAACAGCTAAAATTCTTGTACCCCGTTGCCCCACTAAAGAGCCAATGGGGTCAATACCTTCTTCAAGGGCAGCAACAGCAATTTTGCTGCGAGAGCCTGATTCTCTGGCAATTGATTTTATAACAACTTGGCCAGCTGAAATTTCAGGCACTTCTAATTCAAAAAGCTTTGAAATAAACTTGGGATAAGCCCTAGAAAGAAATACTGCCGGGCCTTTAGAAGTTTCTTCTACTTTTAAAAGATAAAACTTTAATCTTTGGCCTGGTCTGTAAAACTCCCCGTAGATCTGCTCTTCTTTTGGCATAATAGCTAAGGTTTTGCCAATGTCTACAAAAATATTCCTTCCTTCAATTCTCTGCACTATACCTGAAACAATTTCTCCTTCTTTTGACTTGTATTCAGAAAACACTGTTTCNNAAATATCTGGGGTCCTTTAGGGGTTTGCTCGGTTTTTAAAACATAGAGCTTGAGCCTTTGCCCTGGCCTGTAAAACTCTCCCTGGACCTGTTCTTTCCTTAACAGGATGCCTGATGTTCTGCCAATATCCAAAAAGATGGCGTTTGGCTCTATTCTTTGAACAATGCCAGAAACAATTTCTCCTTCCCTTTCTTTAAACTCTTTGAATATTTCTTCTTTTTCTATTTCTTTTATTTTTTGCAAAATAACCTGCTTGGCGGTTTGAGCAGCTATCCTGCCAAAGCCTTCTTTGCCCTCCAAGGGGATTTTTATTTCCTCTCCCAGCTTGGCTGAGCTTTCAATTTTTTTTGCTTCTTCAATTAAAATATGCCGTTCGGGATTAAAACGGATCTTGTCTGTTATTTCTTCTTCAGTTTCTTGGGCAGGCTCTTTTCCTGATTCTCTTTTTTCTTTAAGTGTTTCAAGCTCTTCTTCAGATAGAATCATGCTTTCATCAACTACCTGTTTAACCTGCCAAAAATCAGCTTGGCCTATTTTTGCGTCAAGTTTGGCTATGATTTTTTGCTTTTTTTTGCCGTATTCTTTTTTATAGGCTGCAGCAATGGCTTCTTCAATAACTTCAATCACCTTGTTTTCTGGGATGCCCCTGCTCTCAGCAATTTCTACCACAGCCGATGTAAATGCTTTTAAGTCCATGGTTTTTTTATAAATAGAGGTCGTATCTTTCGAACGACCTTTATACTATAAGTTAACAAATTAGTAATTGTATGTCAACCACTCTTTTAGACACGGTCTTGGCTGCGGGGAGAAGGGCTTTGCTTTGTTGTTTATTCTTTAATTTATTCTTTGGAGTTGTGGATAATTTTTTTCATCTAATGAATAATAAATGGTATAATCTTAAAACAAGGGTTGAGAGGAAGCCTTGAAAAATTTTTGTTATGCCAAAAATTGTAAAAATTTGCTCTGGGAAATTATTGGCAGGCTGCCTTGTCTTTTTAATTATGACGGGCTGGGTTTTTTCTGGTTGGCCCAGGGTTTTGGAAAAGCCAGCAGTGCCGCCTCAAGTTGAAGAAGTTAAAGCTGGAAGCGGTGATGTGATTTTATTTTGGGCTGGCGCAGAAGATGCGCCATTGGGTTGGAGTTGTATTTCCTGTACAGGAGGAGATGCCTATTATGAAAGGTTTCCTCAGGGCGCCAGCAGCTATGGTTCAACAGGAGGGGATTCTACTCATACCCATACCATTAGTTTTGTTTCTCATGGCGCTCCAACAGGCACAGGCAAGAATTATCCTGCAGGCACCGCCAATTATCCTGATGACCCTCATACTCACCCTTCAATAAGCTCTGAATCAATGGATGGGGCCCTTGCTTTACCGCCTTACTATGAGTTAAAGGTAATTTATGCTAACGCTCCTTCAACCATACCTACTGGTGTAATAGCGATTTTTACTACCACCACCCTGCCTTCTGGTGACTGGCAGCTTTATTCCTCTGCTGATAACTATATTATCAGAGGCGGTTCCAATGCTGAAAGCAGTGCTTCTCAAGGACATACCCACAGCAATGTTACTTTTGTATTAGACGGTGCTTCTGGTACAACAACAGGTGATACCAAAAGCAAAACAGGCGAGCAGGTCTATCATAGACATACGGTTTCTGGTGGCACCACAGACCCTGCTGACCAGCTGCCTCCTTATATAGAGGTTGTTTTGATGCAAACAACAGCCACCACTTCCTTGGCTGACGGAATGGTGGCAATGTTTAATGACGACCCACCAGTAAACTGGACAGAAGTTAGCGCTATTAATGATAGTAAATTTATCAGAGCAGACAGCACGGGCTATGGTGCAACAGGTGGCACCTCAACCCATAGCCATGCAAATACAGGCTTTGATTGTGCAGCGACCACTGATACTGTATCTACTGCCAATGATACAGCAGTTGGAGGGAGTGGGGCGCCGATTGGCCATATTCATACAGCCACTACTTCTTTTGGCTCAGCTACCAATATACCACCCTATCGGAACACTGTTTTTGCCCAATACTCTGCCCCTGCCAATAACCCTCCTTCTATCAGCTCTGTGAGCTTGGCACCCTCTCCCATTATATTGAATGAAAATGGCACAACGACAGCTACCTGCACTGTTTCAGCTACTGACCAGCAGGGAGGCAATACCATCGCCTCAAGCACAGCTAGTGTTTATCGTTCAGGGGTTGGCAATACCTGCGGTCAAGACGATAATAATTGTTATCCCAACATTACTTTTTTTGCTTCTTCATCTTCAGGCAATAATTATTATGCTACCTGGACTGTGGATATCTGGTTCCATGCTGAGCCTACAGATACGAGTGCCCCTACCTATTCTGGAGAATGGTGGGAATGCTATGTAGTGCTTGAGGACGATGGGTCAGAAACTGATTCAGCCACTAATAGCGCCGAGACTATTGAAGTGAATACCCTCAATGCTTTGGTTATTACTTCTTCTTTGGATTACGGCTTATTAGGGGCTGGAGCAACAAGCACAGCAAGCGTAACAACTACTGCAACAAGCACTGGCAATGCAGCCATTGATGTTAAGTTGTCTGGACTTGATATGTCAAGCAATGGGTATACTATACCAGTAGGACAGCAAGAGTATGCCACAAGCTCTCTGTCTTATGGAGACGGAATAGACCTGACTGGCTCTTTGGTTACTTTAGAGGTGGACCTATCAAAGCCTGATACCGCTCCTTCAACTTCCACCGATGATATTCTTTGGAGAATCGGCATTCCCCCCGGACAGCAAACTGGCACTTATTACGGCACGACCACGGTTGTGGCTGTGGCTGATTAAAAAGCCCAGAGGGAGAATTGGGCTTGAAAATGATTTTATGGTATAATGGAAATTGATATAAATAAAAATAAATTTAAAAAGGTCGGGAACATTTGGGCCCTTCCTGTTAAATAGTTTTTTGGCCTGAAGTAAAAACTTTATTTCAAAAAAGGAGAATTCAATGTCAGAACGAATTAAAAAGTCAATGCCCTGGGCAATGTTTATGATATTAGTTGCTTTGGTGATAGGGATAAGTTTTTTCTCTTGGGGGTCTCCTAAGTTGCCAGGGGCGGAAGCAGCCACCACAAGCACCTTTACGCCCCAGGTTACTGTTGGCAATTCTGCTCCAAGTATTAGTTCTGTTGAGTTAGCTCCGAGCCCCATCATTATAAATGAGAATGGCACCACAACGGCAACCTGTACCCTTGTTGCTGTTGATCAAAACGGAGGCAATACTATAACCTCAAGCACTGCCACTGTTTATCGTTCAGGGGTTGGCAACACGTGCTCATCTGATAATAATAACTGCTACCCAAATGCAACCCTTTCTGCTACTTCATCTTCTGGCAATACCTATTATGCTACCTGGACGGTTGATGTCTGGTTTCATTCTGAACCAACGGATGGCAGTGCCCCTACTTATTCTGGAGAATGGTGGGAATGTTATGTGGTACTTGAAGATGACCAAGCTTCCAGCACCTCAGCTACCAACAGCGCCCAGACTATTGAGCTAAATACGGTTGCTGCTTTAACTATTGTCTCTGGTATTGATTACGGAAGCTTAGCCCCAGGGGCAACAAGCAGTTATTCTGCAACCAGCACAGCCACAACCTCTGGCAATGTTGCCCTTGATGTTAGATTGTCTGGAGAAGATATGACCTACGGTGCAGAAAACATTCCGGTTGCTCAGCAGGAATATAGCTTAACAAGCACTTTCGGCTATGGAAGCGGAACTGATTTATCCGGCAGTCTAACTGAATTAGAAATAGTTTTGCCAAAGCCCGACACCAGCCCTTCAACTTCAACAGATGACATCTACTGGCGGATTGGTATTCCTGGAGGTCAAGCACCTGGTACTTATAACGGGACAACTACGGTAGCAGCAAAAATAGATGACTAAATAAGAACTTTAGAGCTTTTGGGTGAGATTGGCCGAGGAATTTGGGGCTGGACAGGGATTTGACCAGGATAGTTTTGGTGGCTCGGAATCCTGTTTGTTAATGAGGTTTACAATTTTTTTAATTTTGACAATCTGTTTTCTCTTATTGTTTTCGGGGGCTGATTTAGTTTTAGCTTTTGGGGTCAGCCCTCCTTTGATTTTGAACGACCACTTGGTGCCTNNTAGAAGCCTCAGAAATTCAAGATTGGCTCATCATTACACCAGGCACTAGGTTTACTATTCCTGCAGGAAAACGGCAGTTCCCGATGCAGGTGGCAGTGCAGGTACCCAAAGACGCTGCTTATGAAACATACCAAGGAGATATTGTGGTTAAGGCGCTTACGGGTGGTGGAGGTCAAATAACCATTTTAACTGGCGCAATAGTTCAGCTTAAGCTCCGTGTGAGTGGAGAGGAATTTTCTGATTTCAAGCTCCGAAAGATTAAGGTGCCAGACATAGAGGAAGAAAGCCCAATAAAGGTGGTAATAGAGCTTGAGAATTTAGGGAATGTCAAGATACGGCCCTCTAAGGTTTTGCTTGAAATTTACGACCAATACCAAAGTACGCTTTTAGAAACAGGAGAGGCAGTGAATCTAGGTTTTATTGAGCCCTTTGGAAAGGGAGAGATAATAGGTGAAATGCCTACTAAGCTGGAGGTTGGCGAATATTGGGCAGTGATAGATATTTATAAGCAGGGCAGGTCAATTTTAAAAGAAAAAAGGTATTTCAAAATAGTTGAAAAAGGCCAGCTGGGAAAGTTTTTTGGCTTGCCTATCTGGGCTTGGATTTTGATAGTTGTTTTGTTAATAGGGGGATTTTTGTCTATTAAGTTTGGCTTGGCGGGGAAAATGTTGAGGAGGCTTGGCATTAATATTAGAGTAGAAAGGGTGAGGAAAGAGAAAAAAGAGGATAAGAGTAAAAAGAATAAAAAAAGCCAAAAAGACAAAGCAATTAAAAAATCCAAAACAATAAAAAAGGCTAAAAGAGGTAGTAGAAAAAAGCCAACAGCAAGAGCCAAAAAAAGCATAAGTATTAAAAGGGGTGGAAAATAATAGGAATTTCTGTTTGCCTTTAGCCGATATCGCCTTTTGGGCTTGTTGCATTATGATATATTTTTTCAAAAAAAACGCCTTTCTAATATTAGTGGTTGCTTTTTGTCTTGTAGTTGTTTGGGGTTTTGCAATTAGCCCCCCTTTTTTTATTTTTGAGGGGGCTTTAGCTGCAACTTTCCAGCCCTCGGTTTTTATCACCCTTTGTGGCAATGGCGTTCTGGATGGCGGTGAGACCTGTGATGATGGAGCAAATAATGGCAGATATGCTTATAATGCCAACGATAAGTTTTGCAACACAACATGCACAGGCTGGGCTGCTTATTGCGGCGATGGGACAAAGCAGACAGGCTATGGTGAAACATGTGATGACGGGAACAATATAGCCGATGATGGCTGCAGTGCTACGTGCCAAACAGAACCAGCTCCGCCTCCTTCTGGTGGTGGAGGAATATTTCTGCCGCCAGTAGAAACCAGGCTGGTTTTCGAGGGCAAGGCTTACCCAGGCTCTAAGGTTATAATCTTAAAAGACGGCAAAGGGGTGGCAATTGCTGAAGCGGATTCAAGGGCTGATTTCACGCAGGTAATAACGGATATTAACCCTGGCATCTATACCTTTGGTTTATGGGCAAAAGACCAAGACGGAAGAAAATCAATTACTTATAGTTTGACCTTCAGGGTTCTCTCTAATGCCATAACCACGGTTCGAGGCATTTTTTTGCCGCCCACTATTGATTTAAGCGAAACCCANNATATCTTTGGACAGACAGTTCCAGAGGTTGAAGTAGAGGTTCATATAAACTCTGATGAGATTATAAAAAAGACTGAAAGCGATGAAATAGGCACTTGGCTTGTACCGGTCGATACCCAGGTACTTGAAGAGGGCTTGCACACAGCCAGAGCCCGTTATCAGATTTCTTCAGAAGAAATCAGCGGTTTTGGTAACTCGCTGGCTTTTAGTGTGGGAAAAGTGCGGTTGCCAGTTCCTTCTTTAAGAGACGTATGCTTGAATGCTGNNTTTAACAGATTTTAGTATTTTTCTTTGCTGGTGGGCGAGGTCCAGTTCCCAGCACGACTTAAACCAAAATGGAGTGGTAGATTTGCCCGACTTCAGCATTCTATTATGCTGTTGGACCGGATAATCCTTGTTCAAGAGCCTGAACAACACACTTAAATGATAAAACAATTATCAAAAGCTAATTCTNNAACTCTTGCTTTTTTAACTTTTTGTTTGGCTGTGCCCAAGTCAGCAATGGCAGTGAGATTATATCTAGAGCCAACTGAGGGCGAACACAGACCAGGCGATACTTTCTTGGTTGGCATTAGAATAGATACTGAAGGTGATTGCATCAATGTTGCAGAAGCCCATCTTAGCTTCCAGCAGGATATGCTGGAGGCAGTTGATTTTAGCCAAGGCGAATCAATTTTATCTCTTTGGATAAAGCCGCCAGCCATTGACCAAGCATTAGGAAAGATTTCTTTGATTGGCGGAATGCCTGGAGAATATTGCGGCAGGGTATCCGGGGATCCAGGAGAGAGCAATCTGTTGGGAAAGGTAATATTTAGGGTTCCAAAAACAGTTAAACAAGCAGCAGGAGAAAGCCTAGCTGAGGTGAGTTTTTTAGATGCCTCCCAGGTGCTTTTAAGCGACATGGCAGGAACAAGGGCTCAGCTTTCTACTAAAGGAGCAGTTTTCAGGCTTTTATCTGAAAGGATAGATGGCTCGCAGAACGAATGGCAGAAAGAGCTTGCAAAAGATACCATTCCTCCCGAGCCCTTTGATGTAGAGCTTGGCCAGCACCCCTCTGTTTTTGAAGGAAAATATTTTATTTCTTTTTTCACCACTGATAAACAAACCGGCATAGATTATTTTGAAGTTAAAGAAGGAAGACGGGATTGGGAAAAGGCTGAGAGCCCCTATGCTTTGCAAGATCAAAATTTAAAAGGTATAATAAAGGTGAAGGCAATTGACAAAGCTGGCAACGAAAGAATTGTTGAAGTAAAAACCCCTTTTTCATCTAAAAAGAATTTAGGAGAGATTTTAGTTTTGATAATTTTAGGCTTGTTAATAGTGGGAAGTGCTGTGTGGATAATAATTGTGAGAAGGCAATCCAAGCGCTATTTGAACAGCTGAAAATAATTTGGGTTTCAACGTACTTTTCAGCCCTTAATCAAGTTTTGCAAAATGAGAAAACCAATTATATTTTGCCTTTTCTTCATATTGTTCTTAGGTTCAATCCAGTTTGTCAAAGCACAAGACGCTTCTTTGTATCCTTCCCCTTCTTCAGGTGTTTATGCGGTCGGAGATATTTTTTCCGTTGCGATTAAAGTAAACAGCGGAGGCAAAATCATTAATGCTGCTGAGGGAGTTTTAAGTTTTAATCCAAGCATACTTAAAGTTATTACAGTTTCAAGGACCGACTCCATTTTTCATTTATGGACCGCTGAGCCAACTTTTTCCAATATTGAGGGAACCATCAGTTTTGGAGGAGGAACAACAGCAAGCTTTCAGGGAGCTTCTGGCAATCTTTTCAGTATAACCTTTCAAGCAAGAGCTGTTGGAACAGCCAGTTTAAAGTTTTCTTCTGGCTCTGTGCTGGCTGCTGATTATAAAGGAACGAACATTTTAAAGAATATGGGCGTTGGGAGCTTTGTTATCCAGCCGAGAATAGTAAATCCAGCTGAAGGCGCACCGCTTGCCCCTATTATTTCTTCTCCCACTCACCCTGAACAAGAAGAATGGTATTCAAGCAACAGCCCAAAATTTACTTGGGTTTTGCCTTCTGATGTTGTTGGGGTGAGCTTGCTGTTGGATAAAAGGCCTCTTGTTGACCCAGGTTCTATTTCTGATGGCTTAATGGAACAGAAACAATACGAAGGGCTTGAAGAAGGTACTTGGTACTTCCATATTAAATTTAAAAATCAATCCGGCTGGGGAGGAATTGCCCGATGGAAACTTTTAATAGATACCACCCCTCCAAATTCCTTCAAAGTAGAGGTTAAGACAGAAACACCCACAGACCCTCAGCCGTCCCTTGTTTTTAACACTTCTGATGAACTTTCAGGCATAGGTTATTTTGAAATAGTAGTTGATGCAGAAACCAGCCTTCGTTTAACTGAAACATTACCAGACGATCGCTCTTACCAGCTGCCTCCTCAAACCCCAGGCAAGCATATGGTTGAGGTAATTGCTTTTGATAAAGCAGGCAATTTTACCAAAGAGCCAGTAGAAATTGAGATTTTGCCTATTGAAACCCCTGTTATAACCAAATACCCGGTGAGCTTGGAGGCTGATGAACCTCTGTCTTTGGAAGGAGAAAGCCTGCCTGGCGTAAGAATAGAAGTTTTTGCCGACATAGAAGGTAAGGAATCAGTGCTTGGCGAAACAGAGGCTGACCAGAAAGGCAAATGGTCGTTTCGTCCTATTGATCCCCTAGAGGATGGAAGATATCAGGTTTGGGCCAGAGCAAGAGACAGCAGGGGAGCTTTAAGTTTATCTACTCCAAAGGTTAATCTATTGGTAGGCTTGCCAACTATATTCAGGTTTGGCAGCGTGCCAACAGTTTACTTAAACATTATGATTGCCCTAATCATTATAGTTGTTGAGCTGATAATTGTGTTTTTATATGCCTGGTACAGAATTTCTCTT
>JABAOF010005588.1_pt3 | contig 13828 bp, 16 predicted proteins | sample 7062171 | NCBI WGS metagenome assembly JABAOF01 (sample SAMN14538628, study PRJNA623070) | marine sediment metagenome | biome: marine biome [ENVO:00000428]; feature: marine pelagic biome [ENVO:01000023]; material: deep marine sediment [ENVO:00002113] | place: India: Gulf of Khambhat ...
CAGTGGGCAGAATCGCGAATGCCTGTTCTCATGGCCCTTCGGCAGAAGTACGGAGATTCGAAGCCGCTGCGAGGGATGCGTGTTTCGGGATGCCTGCATGTAACAAAAGAGACCGCTGTACTCGCTGAAACCCTTGTAGCTGCCGGAGGCGAAGTGAGCTGGTGTGGATGCAATCCCCTTTCGACTCAGGATGAGGTTGCCGCAGCCCTTGCTGAAGCCGGTATTCCGATCTTCGCGTGGCATGGCATGAATAAGGACGAGTTCTACTGGTGTATTGAAAAGACCTTAGAAATAAAGCCCACGCTAACTCTGGATGACGGGGCAGATTTGATCATGACGGTTCATCAGCGAAAACCCGAATTGGCTGAGGGTATTCTGGGAGGTACAGAAGAAACCACAACCGGGGTTCATCGACTCAGGGCAATGGCTGAGGACGGGGCTCTAAAATACCCCATTCTCGCCATTAATGATACGGAGACAAAATGGGATTTTGACAACGTCTATGGGACCGGTCAGTCGTCCCTAGACGGTATCCTTCGAACCACCTCCATATTGCTTGCAGGAAAGAATTTTGTGACAGCAGGTTATGGTCACTGTGGTCGGGGATGTGCGATGCGGGCCAAAGGGATGGGGGCCTTGTCGATCGTCACAGAGGTTCGTCCCACTGCGGCGATTAAGGCCCTCCTCGAGGGTCATCGCGTGATGACGATGGATGAGGCTGCGTCGATCGGCGATATCTTCGTCACGGCCACTGGCATGAAGGATGTCATCGTCGGTCGGCATTTTGAAAGAATGAAGGACGGGGCCGTGGTATGCAACACGGGCCACTACGACTGCGAAATCAATATTCCAGAACTGGAGGCGCTCGCGTCGTCTCATCGTGAAGTCAGGAAACACTGTGAGGAGTACACCTTGAGAGATGGCCGCAGAATATACCTCCTCGCTCGGGGCAGGCTGATCAATCTCGTTGGGGCTGAAGGGCACCCCTCAGAAGTCATGGACATGTCATTTGCGAATCAATTCCTTGGGCTGATGAGACTGGCCAGGGAGGCGAAGAATCTGAGTCCTGGGGTCTACGATGTCGATGTCGCTCAGGACGAAGAAGTGGCCCGTCTCAAACTGGAAACGATGGGGCTTGGAATCGATACGCTAACAGCAGAACAGAGAGCCTATATCGCCGACTATGAGGCCGGAACGTGACGGTTGCATGCCGTAATTCGTGATGGCGGTGATATTTTTCAGACACGCTTCTTTACCACAGAGACGCAGAGCGCACAGAGGATTGTCTCTTTTTTGCCCATCGGGAGAGTACGATGGGCAAAAAGAACCGACCATTGGGGAAAGGTCATAGTCTCTTTACATGTGGCGGATGTTTTTCTTTTGCCGTCGTCTCCAGGCATACGATACGAGTTCTTCTCTCCGATCTGGCTGTCTCTCCGGTGATGAAAGAATTTGATTAACCAGCGATATTCTCCTGCCCCCTTTGAGCATGCATCTTCACCATAGCTAGGCCAAAATAAAGTGAGTCCTCGCTCGGATTCAGCCATCATGAGTCACCTTTCTGTGCGAGGTCGATGGCCTCGAGAACCGCATCGTGAAGAAGGCCGTTGGTGGCGACAATGCCTCGGTTCTTTTCGAGCCTCTTTCCCTGAGAGAAGTCCAGGGCGATGCCTCGGGCATCGGTCACCTTTCCGCCGGCCTCTTCGATAACGATTGAGCCGGCCGCGTGGTCCCAGATTCTCTCTCGATAATCTGGAGTATCTGGAGACGGCAGCCTCAGGTAGATCGAGGCATCTCCCCTCGCCAGGACCGCGTATTTTGCCTGACTGTCCATTCGAAGAGACGAACTGGTGATATTGAGCGCTCGAGCGATACGCTGATGGGTGTGATGGTCGGAGTGGGCCGATTCAAAGCTTTCAATGAAACGAGACCCAGAGGACAGTGTGACCTTTGAAACGCCAACGGGCTTCTCGTCTTTCCCCTCCAGATCGGTCTGGAAGGCTCCCTGTCCTCGGAGGCCTAGGAAAACCGCTCCCCTCTCCTTCGCGTGAAGATTTGGGGCCACCGGAAGATTTGGGCAACCCAGGACGCCAAGGCGCACCTCCCCCTCTTCGATGAGGGCCAGAGCAATGGCATACTGATCCCCCCGCAGAAACCCCTTTGTTCCGTCGATTGGATCGAGCGCCCAAAATCTTCGCGTGGGTTCTTGGTGACCCGAATCGATCCATGAACAGATTTGGCTCGGATCCAAGCCGGGGAGAATTCGACGAACGTGTCGAACAACCTCGCCGAGTGTCTTCACATTCTCCTGTCTGGCGAGGGCGTGGGAGTCCTCTTCGGCCACGATCGCATCATCGGGAAAGGCTTCCCTGAGGATTTTGCATACAACGGCTTGAGAGCCAAAGTCGGCAATGGTAACGGGGCTTTTGTCTCCTTTAACCAGGGTGGATCCTTCGACCAAGGACCCACGCACGGCGATGCATAGCTTTGAAGCCGCGAAGACCGCTCGCATTGCCGTCTGTCTCTCCTTTTCGAGAGAAAGGACCATGACGCCCTACCTCCAGCGGATGAGTAACACATCCGAAGCGTATACGGCAAGTCCCCTGCGCCTTGACAAATACCGTGGAGGCTCATAAATTCCAGTGCAGATGAGATCACCCGTTAGAGGAGGTTTTCAATGGGCAAGGCTTTTTCGGATGTCATCGCTGCAGAAGTTCCCGAAAACGCGCTGCTGATCTCGACGGGCCTTCCAGGGAGTTGGAAGAGTCCGGTGACCGAAAAGATTTCAGAAATCAAACACAGCGGGATCTTACGGTCTGACATCATTCGTGTTGAAGTTTTGAAGGGTCTCGATATATTCGATGAGAAAGTCGCCTCGAACAAGGAAAACCGGATGAGAGTCTATGAGGAGATGTTTAGGCAGGCGGAAAGCAGACTCGCTCGGGATTCAAAAGGACTCATTCTCGATGCCACCTTTGTGACCCAGGACTTGAGACTCCGGGCTGCCGAGATCGCGGACCGGGCTGGTCGACCCTTCGTGGTTGCCGAGATGGTCTGCTCTGAGGAAGCCTCAATCCGGCGGATCCTGAAGAGGACAAAAGAAAACTATGAATCAAATGCCTTGACACGGCAGGCCTATCTTAATAACAAGGCGATCTTCCAAAAGGTGGATGTTCATCGGGTCAAGAAGCGATTTTCGACGCTTGATGTGATCTATCTCGTCATTGATACGGAGTATGACGAGTCGGAAAAATGGGTCGTCAAAAAGGTGGAGAGGCAATAGGGACATCGACCAAACATAATGGATACGGAGAAGCTCCAAAACGCCTTGATGAACCCGGAGATTTATCCCGAAAAACCCGATAAGGTGGGTTTTGCGGAAACGCATATTTCTCTCTTATTCTTTACGGGGAAGCACGCCTACAAGGTGAAGAAACCCGTAGACTTCGGCTTTCTCGATTACACGACACTGGAGAAGAGAAGGCATTTCTGCCAATTGGAGGTAAGCCTGAACCGCAGGCTTTCGGAAGATATCTACCTGGGTGTGGTGGAAATCAAGCAACGTGGAAATGAGATCGTCTTTAACGGGGCGGGACGAACCGTCGAATATGCTGTCAAGATGAAGCAAATATCCGTAGATCTTTTGATGGACAGTCTCCTCGACCGTGGACTCGTTACCCCAGATATGTTGACCAAAGTCGCCGATAGACTTGTCGAATTCTATCAAGAGGCGAAGACCAACGTGAGGATTAAAGGTTTTGGTCGACCCGAGAGAATCCAGCAGGACACGGATGAGAATTTTGAACAGACAGAAAGATATATCGGCACCACCATTTCAAGAGCGCAGTTCCAAGAGATCAGGGAGGAGACCAATTCCTTCTTGAGGGGAAAAAGGGCAGTTTTCTTCAGGAGGATCGAGACCGATCGAATCCGGGACTGCCACGGAGACTTGAGGCTCGAACATATCCTTTTCGACAAAGGGGTTTCGATTCTTGATTGCGTCGAGTTCAATGAGAGGTTTCGATACACGGATGTCTCGGCTGACATCGGATTTCTCGGGATGGATCTTGACTATCGAGGGCGAAGCGACCTCAGTGATCATCTCATCGAGCGGTATGTCGAGCGATCAGCAGATAGGGAAATCTACCTCGTTTTGGATTTCTACAAGTGCTATCGGGCCTACGTGCGGGGAAAGGTCGAGAGTTTTAGGCTGGATGATCCAAACATCCAGGCAGAAGAAAAAAGCAAGGCCCATTTTCGGGCCGAGAAGTATTTTGCCCTCTCCCACCGGTACGCCAGAAAATTGTCTTGAGAGGTTTCCAGAGGATCATGAAATCCCGCCCTGACGGTCATGGGTTCAGTCTGAAAAGTCAAAACTCTTCAATTCCAGCGAAGCGGAGAATGACACGGCAGATTTGCGTTGGAGGAGTGAAGATCGGAGGGGGTGCGCCGATCTCGGTCCAATCGATGACCAAAACCGACACCCGGAATGTGGATGAAACGGTCTCACAGATAAAGAGGCTTGAGGCAGCGGGATGCGATCTGGTTAGACTGGCAATTGTGGACCTACAGGCCTGCACTGCCTTGAGAAAGATCAAGGATGCCGCAAAGGTCCCGCTGATCGCTGACATTCACTTCGATCATCGACTTGCGCTGAAAGCTCTGGATGCAGGGATGGATGGATTGAGAATCAACCCGGGGAATATCAGGGGAAAGGCAAAGCTTCGTGAGATTGTCCGGGCGGCGAAAGCGCAAAAGGTTCCAATCAGGATCGGTGTGAATGCCGGGTCTCTGGAAAAAGGTCTCCTGAAAAGATATGGCCATCCAACAGCTGAAGCCATGGTGGAGAGCTGTCTGCGGCATGTTCATCTGCTCGAGGCGCTGGATTTCGATGACATCAAGCTCTCCGTCAAAGCGTCGGATGTGGTCAAGACCATTGAAGCTTATCGGCTGCTTTCGGAGAGAACGGATTATCCTCTGCATGTCGGTGTCACCGAGGCCGGCCCTCTCATGGCAGCGAGTGTCAAGTCGGCCGTTGGTCTCGGCATACTTCTCGGACAGGGAATCGGGGATACGATTCGTGTGTCGGTGACAGGCGACCCCGTCGAGGAGGTCCGGATCGGATGGGCCATTCTGAGGGCCCTCCATCTCGGTGGACGAGGCGTTGATCTCGTTTCGTGTCCGACCTGTGGAAGATGCTCGACCGATATGGTCCGGGTGGTTTCTCAAGTGGAGGAGCGATTGAGGCATATTGCTGTGCCCCTGACGGTTGCGGTCATGGGCTGTGAAGTCAACGGACCAGGGGAGGCACGGGAGGCGGACGTCGGTGTGGCCTTTGGGAAGGGATGGGGACTCCTGATGAGAAAAGGTAAGATCCTAAAGAAGTATCCCGAATCCCAACTCGTTGATGTGCTCGTGACAGAGGTGGAGAAGATGGCACGAGAGGCAATGAGATCGGCACCAGATCCGAGTCCGCACTGAAAAAGGCCCCCTTCGCCAAGAAGGGTATCCGCCAAAACCTCTTCATGTTCGCTCAATGACATTTTTCGGTGCGGTCTAGCCGGTCTGAGATCGATGGAGCTCCTTCCAAGTGTGGTAAATCCGGTGGCCAACGGTGAAGTGGCTGAGGATGGCAATGATCCACAGAACAGGAACCATCCAGTCAAAAAGCGCGCCGACCGACAGAATCATGATCCTTTCGGCCCTCTCCATGATGCCGACGTCACACTTTGAAATGACATTCTCTGCTTTGGCCCGCGCGTAAGGTACCATCAAGGCACCTGCGAGGGCCACGATGGCAAGGGTCATCTCGCCCATGGCCTGTGTCCGAAGGTAGAATACGAGAATGCCGAAAAAGAGGAAGAAATCGGAGTACCGATCGATCACCGAGTCAAAGAAGCCACCAAAGGCGGTAGCATTTCCCTGATTTCTGGCCATAGCGCCGTCAAGCAGATCGAACAACCCTGCCACCAGAATCAGCCAGGCACCAACAAACCACTGCCCCAGAGCGAGTAATGTCCCTGCAATGACGTTGAGGATAAGTCCACCAAAGGTGAGAATATTCGGATTGATGGGCCTTCGAATGACCGAGTTCGCCACCCTGTTGATGTAGGGATCAAGACTGTGACCGATTTTCCAACTCAGCATGATAGAATCTGTGATCTCCGAATGGGTCCATGCATGTTTTTCTTTATGGGCAGAATTATATGGGTTCCAAGGCAAAAAGCAAGGTGTTTTTGGCTCGGTTTCTTGACAGGCCCATCCTCTCATTGTAACTTGTGACTTTGGAATTGACCAGCCTTTGCGGCGAAATACCTCTCCCAAGCTCTGAATGCGGATTCTCAATCACTGCAGTTTTTGATCGATTCTCCGGACTCACCCCGTGAGACGGATGGCGACCTGCGCATGGATTCAAAGCGGGTGGTCATTGTGGGGTTCTTGAGTCGTGGTGAATGAGCCGGTCATCGCCACGATGCAAAGGATGGGCTGCCGTGGACTCGCGAGACCGTCTGAGAGAGATCCTCCTCCGAATTGATGGAAAGGGCTATAAAGCGTACAAGGCCATTCAGGGGGGGTATGACTTTGGATCCTTCGTCCTATTCATCGATCATGTCCAAGGTGATCCCTTCGCATCGCCTTCACGGGTTAGGGTGCTGGTGGATCTAATCCAAAGTGGGATTCCACCTGAGTTTTACAGAAGTCAAGTCAGGTCTGTTGCCCTGCGCGATCATCTGGCAAGGATCTTCGATGAGAGGCTGAAATCTGCTGTGAGGGGACAGCGAGGGATAGGTAAAAGCGGTCTGATCAGCATCGATCGAGGGGGCCAGGAGATCATCGATCGGACTGCCGTCGTTATGAGTGGAGGGAATGTTGAAGTGCGATTCGTTGTTGGCCTTCCGGCTGCTGGTCGCACCATTTTAGGGAGAGAGGCGCTGGAGATTTTTTTCGATGAAATTCCTCAGGTCGTTCAGGGTTCACTCTTTGCCCGGTCTTTATCGCTTTCTGGAATACGAGACCACGTCGAGACCGTTGAAAATCAGAAGTTTTTGAGAGACCGTCTCGATGATTTGGGACTCGTGGCCTTTGTTGGGAATGGGTCGATACTTCCTCGGAAAAGCGGCGTCGATGATCGCCCGATGAAAGCGGATGTAGTCTCCTTCAGAAGCCCCCCTGAACTTGAGGTGGAGTTTGATTTTCCGAACCAGAGAAGATTGAAGGGAATGGGGGTTCCCCGGGGCGTGACACTCATTGTGGGTGGCGGATTCCACGGAAAATCCACCCTCCTTCATGCCATTGAGCGAGGGGTCTACGATCACCTTCCAGGGGATGGCCGGGAGTTCGTCGTGACCCATGCCGGGGCCACAAAAATCCGCGCCGAAAATGGAAGGCACGTGGAAAAAGTCAATATTGAACCTTTTATCTCTCAATTGCCTATGGCCAAGGAGACAAAGACGTTTTCCACAGAGAATGCCAGCGGGAGTACGTCCCAGGCCGCCAACATTCTCGAAGCACTCGAAGTGGGAGCAAAGGTTCTTCTCGTCGATGAGGACACCTCTGCCACCAATTTCATGATCCGGGACCAGAGAATGCAAGCCCTGGTCGCGAAGGACAAGGAGCCAATCACGCCGTTTGTGGACAAGGTCCGAAGGCTTTATGAGGACATGGGGGTGTCGACCATTCTGGTCATGGGGGGGTCGGGAGACTATTTTGATGCGGCAGACACCGTGATCATGATGGACCATTACGTGCCCCGGTGCGTGACCAGAGAGGCGAGAGAGATTGCCCGCACTCAGGCCAGCCACAGGAAAGACGAAGGCGGACCGATCTTCGGGGCGGTGACCCCACGCCAACCCCTGGCATCGAGCTTTGATCCGAGGAGAGGGAAGCATCACCTCAAGATCGATGCGAGGGGACTAAAGACCATTCTGTTCGGCAAAACAGCCATCGATCTCGCTTGCCTTGAACAACTGGTCGATGTGAGCCAGACCCGTGCCATTGGTTATGTGATACATTACTGTGCGGAGCGATACTTGAATGGGAAAACAAATCTATTTGAGGGACTGAAAAAGGCTTTTGCCGATCTCGAGAAAAGAGGGCTTGATATTCTCGTTCCATACAAGGTCGGAAATCTGGCGCTACCTCGGATCTTCGAGGTCGCAGGGGCAATCAATCGGATGAGAACACTCCGGGTCCGCCAAAGCCATTGACCCAGTGATGAGGAAGCGCATTCAATTGTTTGCATTTGATGAAGTGACATAGAAGCAACTCCGATTATGATGAATCCGTTGTTCACCGACCACTCGCTACGCTCCTTCGAGACGCAGAGACGAGATTCCTTTTTCCTTTCTGCCGTCTCAGCATAAGGGAAAGGCAGCATCCCCTCGGGAGGCTTAGGCAAACAACTTCGCCATTCACGAATCGACCAAACTTCGGAGAACCTCGTCCGATAGGGCTGAAAGCCTTTGATTTGCCGGCGTCTCAGCGGCAAATGAAAAAATCAGATTTTCTCACCGTCCTCTGTGTCCCCAGCGCAGCGGGTGGTAAAATTACAGGATTTGTCAGCGTAACATACGAACTTGGAAATGCAATCTATTTGGCGCACGCGTGAATCACGACAGAGGAGGATGCCTTATGATATCGACCGTACCGCAAACAGACTTTAAAGGCCTGAGGCTGAGGGGAAGGGGGAAGGTCCGGGACATATACGATCTCGAAGATCAGCTTCTCATCGTGGCCACAGATCGAATCAGTGCCTTTGATGTGATTATGCCCAATCCCATACCGGACAAGGGGAGGATCCTGAATCAGATTTCCGGTTTTTGGTTCGAGAAGACCCAGGACATCGTTCCCAATCACATGATCTCTACAGCGGTCGAGGACTTCCCGAAGGCATGTCAGAAATACCGGGAAATGCTGGAAGGGCGGAGTATGCTGGTGAGAAAGACCCAGCCCCTTCCTGTGGAGTGTGTGGTCCGCGGCTACTTGTCAGGTTCGGGTTGGAAGGAGTATAAGAGCACGGGAGAGATATGTGGTATCGGGCTTCCGGCTGGCCTTATGGAATCCTCAAAGCTTGAGGAACCTATTTTTACACCGGCCACGAAGGAAGAGCTTGGCGCCCATGACGAAAACATCCCCTTTGAAAGGGTCGTTGACAAGATCGGTCGAGATTTAGCCGAGAGGGTCAGGGGGTTCAGCATCGCCATTTACACAAAGGCACGGGATATTGCCGAAGAGAAGGGCATCATTATTGCTGACACAAAATTCGAATTCGGTCTTCTGGGCGACGCGCTCATCCTCATCGACGAGATTCTCACGCCCGACTCCTCTCGATTTTGGCCCATGGATGAATACGCTCCGGGAAGACCTCAAAACAGCTTCGACAAACAGTTCTTGCGGGACTACCTCCTGACCCTCGATTGGGATAGAACCCCGCCTGCACCGGAACTGCCTCTTGAGATTATTCAAAAGACCAGGGAAAGGTATTTGGAGGCTTATCGGCGGCTCGTGGGAGGGTCCCCAACTTGACGTTGCGGCGCGGCTGAGGGGAGTTGCTTCCAGAGAGATGGAGCGATCCCGTCCCCGATCAGTCGGTGATTTGCTCAACCACATCCACCTGAGTGGACCCCCGGGGCTTTGCCTTTTTCTTGTTAGATTTTGACGACCCTCCGGTCAGGACCTCACGCTCATGGACCGTGCGGCCTCGGGGTGAAGTCAAAACTTTTCCCAGGCGTTGGGTCAATCTGTCGATCTTACCATCGATTTCGACCAACTCGGGAATCGTGACTCTCAGATCAACCTCCACGGGTTTGTTGACGGGGTAAAGGGCGAGACGATTTTCCAGGTTCTTCAGCTTCTCATAGAACCAAACGGACACCGTGATCTGGATGAGAATCGAGAAGATGAGGAACGCCAGGATGACGGTCTTGAAGGCGCGCTCTTTGAAACCTGTTCCATTCATAGGGCTCTCCCTCATTTGGGCCGACGCGGTTTGGCCCTTTGGAAATCGGGCCTTACTCAGTATCGGCAAAATGGGGAGAAAACTTGATCCCTTCCACCATCATTTCTTCTTCCGCAGGGCTTCGAATCTCTCCCGTAATTTCCTTTCGACACATTCGGGGACAAGGCCTTTGACGGATCCACCCATGCTAGCGACTTCCTTGATGGTTCTGGAACTCACAAAGAAATAATCTTTGTTCGCCATCATGAAGAGTGTCTCAATCTTCTGGTTGAGGTTCTTATTTGTCGAAGCCATGTGGAATTCGTATTCGAAGTCCGATGTCGCCCGGAGTCCCCTGAGTATGACCGTCGCCTTTGCGCTCGCAACATAGTTGACGAGGAGTCCTCTGAAACTTTCAACGACCACATCCGGTTTGTCCTTGAGGGCCACCTTGGCCATCTCCACCCTTTCGTTGACGTTGAAAAGTGCATCCTTGGGTGTGTCTGCTGCGACCGCTAAGATGACACCGTCAAAGCATTCGAGAGCACGGTCCACAATATCGACGTGTCCAAAGGTGATCGGATCAAAGGAACCGGGGTAGACAGCGATCTTTCCCATGAAATCCTCCAATCGTGCCAAGCGTCCTACCTTTGGCAAATAGCCATCACATACGCTAGGAAAGCGGAACCAAGAAAAACAGACGCCTGCATCTTGTGATGTTTCGGTCGTGCCCGTCGGGGCCGGTTCTGAGACTCTACGCCTACTCCAGGCGTGTCCCCTCTCCATCAGAAGCATCGATTTCTCTGTAAGTCCTCACAACTTCTCATAGCCCAAAAACGAAATCGCCGTATCGCCATACGTTTTTTGCCTTAGCGTGATAAGTTTCCCCTGGCCTCCGCTGGGGAATTCGTGGGGAGCGTGCTCCATGACAATCGTCCCGTTCGGAGATAGGACATTGTTCGCGAGAATCTGCTTGATCGTCTTGTCTACCCAGCCTCTGCCGTAGGGGGGGTCGGCAAATACGACCCCAAAGGTTTCCCCCCTTTTCCCCATCAGGCTGAGACCACGGGGCACTGACATGGCCATGACAACCGCATGGGAGTCGAAAGCACAAAGAGAGATATTTCTCTCCAGAACGTGAAGGGCAGATCTCGAATTTTCCACAAAGACCACCTCGCGAGCTCCCCGACTGATGGCCTCGAGTCCTAGATTCCCCGTTCCTGAGAAGAGATCGAGAACCCTGGTCCCCTTGCATCGATCACCGAGAATATCGAAAATAGACTTTTTGACTCGGTCAGCCGTGGGACGAACAGCTCTTCCCTTTGGGGAGTAAAGTTTTTTCCCTTTTGCGCTCCCAGAGATGATCCGCATGGGTCAATGGCACTCAGCCGGGTTTTCCATGGGTGAACACCGTTGTCCCGCCGTTCTCATGTCCTCTCGGGTTACCCTACTGGGGTTCGCGTGCTGCTTGCGACGGGACAAATGAAAAAGGTAAAAGGCGAAAGGAGAGGGACTCAAGGGAGGCCTCTGTTCTGTGGCCTTCATGAAAGCCCCATCGCTTCCACAGTTGTTGTTCAGGGACAGCGGGATTCTCCCCCAACACAGGAAATATCAGACCCCCAGCATCTTTTCTATCCTCTTTTTCATATTGTTTGGATGCGTTCCCTCCCAGTAAATCCTGCGGCAAGTGGGGCATCGATGAAAGACCTTGTGACCGTGAAACACGAATTCGGGAACGCCGCCTTCCGCTTCCCCTCGAGGGATCCTGACGAGCTCGTCGTTGCAAATGAGGCAACGAGAGAGGAATCTCCGAGGGTCTATCTGCAGTCTCAGGGCTCGTAAGACCGCGGCAACCTGATGATCAGGTTGGTCTTCGTCGATGATGACGATATTTCCCAGAAAGCGCTTGGCCTCGAGTCGTCGGTTGCGCGTGAGAATAATCCGTTTCTCCTCCTGTGAAATCTGAACGAGTCGGTGGAGGTCCTGACCCTGGAAATCGACGGTGTCAAAGCCAATTGCTCTGAGCCACTTGGTCAGTTTTCCCAGAGTTCTGTCGGCGATGAACCTTGCTTCCATGCTATCGAGAAGCCCGCTTTAAAAGATCAAATGCGGCACGCTTGGCGCCTTCTAAGATCTCGTCTTCTCCTTCTACACGGCGCCCTGTCATCAGAATCTTACCGTCACAAATTACGGTATCGATGCACGAGCCATTGGCAGCATAGGTGAGGTCTGAATGCAGGTCAAAGTGAGGGGTCAGCTCTGGCTTCCTTAGATCCACGAGCGCGATATCGGCGAGGGCACCGACTTCAACCCTCCCGCAATTAAGGCCAAAGGCCTTCGCCCCTTGGGCAGTCGCCATTTCGAAGGCCTCTTTTGCTGGAAGTACGGTGCTGTCACCGAGGTTGTGTTTCTGCAGAAGTGATGCGAATTTAATGGTTTCCAGCATATCGAGATTGTTGTTGGAAGAGCATCCGTCTGTTCCCAGGCATGTTGTGACGCCAGCGGCTCGGAGTTTTTCATAGGGAAAGATACCCCCCACGGTCAGTTTCATGTTCGAGACCGGGTTATGAACGACCTTAACGTCATGATCTCTCAAGATGCGGATCTCCTCGTGTGAGAGCCATACGCCATGGCACGCGATGACATTTGGACCGAGTAGGCCTACCTTTTCAAGATACTTGGCCGGTTTGACCCCGGTTTCCTTGACACAGTCCTCGACCTCTTTCTTCGTTTCGGATATATGGATATGAAGGAGGAGATTGTTCTCCCTCGCAAAGTCTGCTGCCCATCTCAAGCTCTCCTCGGAAACCGTATAAATTGCATGGGGACCGAGCGTGAAATGGATTCGACTGCTGAACTGCTTGCTTTCTTTGAAAAGCGCTTCGTTGAGTGCTTTTTGCTCTGCAGCCTTTTCCTGGTTGAAAAAGTCGATGAAGACCGCACTGATGGCGGCTCGAATCCCCGTTTCCTCCACTGCCCTGGCCGTCCCTCTCCAAAACCAGTACATATCATTGAAGAAAGTCGTCCCTGTCTTGATCATCTCCAAGCAAGCCAGCTTTGCCCCCCAGTAGATGTCTTTCTCGGTCATTTTTGCTTCCAAAACCCAGATCTTCTTTTCCAACCACTCCTGTAAAGGCATATCATCGGCGTATCCTCGAAGCAACGTCATCGCCGCATGGGTGTGCCCATTGATCAAGGAGGGGATGACGGCCTTACCGGCTCCAGACACAATGGTTTCGGCCGGACGATCGATGGATTCATGAATGGCCTGAATCAGATTACCCTCGATATAGATGTCTTTGACGGTTCCATTCAGGGATGCCCCCTTAATCAGCATGGTCATGTGAGTTCCTCCAGGATGGCATAGATCACTTCCTTGACCGTTTCCACATTCAGGCGGGCAGTCTTCTGAATTTCCTCTTCTCTCAGGGCTACTTCGGTGATCCCGTGGCAAAAGTTGTCTACCGAGCAGAGACTGGCATAAGCAAGGTCCAACTCTTTCGATATCGTCGCCTCGTTCGCCATGGTCATTCCGACCACGTCACCAAAGGATTTGAGCATCTCGATTTCAGCCCGAGTTTCCAGACGGGGACCGGTGGCCTGAATGTAAATTCCCCCATTGACGACATCGATTCGTCTTTTCCTCGCCGCGGTCAGGATCAGGTTCCGCGTCTTCTCATCCAACCCGGGGGTAATATGCCGAATCTCGGTGTCGAAAACCGTCTCGATTCCCCAGGGGTTGAGATAATCATGAGGGACAATCAACGACCGTGGGGGAAGATTCTTTTTGAGGCTACCTGTGGAATTCACGCCGATGACCCTCGCGATGCCCAGCTTTTTGAAAACCGACATATTGGCCTGATGGTTGATCCGATGAGGAGGGATATCGTT